>Ga0181526_10000026_pt1 | contig 159624 bp, 133 predicted proteins | sample PEATcosm2014_Bin_35_FD_119750 | JGI IMG/M metagenome (GOLD analysis project Ga0181526, IMG submission 119750) | Peatland microbial communities from MTU Mesocosm Facility, Houghton, MI, USA - PEATcosm2014_Bin06_30_metaG | ecosystem: Environmental > Terrestrial > Soil > Wetlands > Peat | place... | reverse complement strand
TCCGTGATCGATACAATCTTCGCCATGGGTGTAAGGCTCCTTTCAGGAGGTGGGCTTTAGCTCGTCAGGCCAAAGCCACCTTACACCCTCTGCTCATTTACACACTCGAATTTACGTCACCTGTTCGTGTCTACCAAGTAGGACAATCCGGGCATTAGGCGGGCTCACCGTAAATCATTTCGCGCGAGAAGGTCTCAGACCGCAGCTGGGGTACATTAGGCGCTTTGCTCGCCAGAGCGTTCAAAAAAGCGCGAAATTCTTCCTGGCTGGCGCGAGAGCGCCCTTTGCTCTTCGAAGCCATCGCTTCCTGGAGCAGCCGCTGCGCATACAGCTCCAGCGCGATGCCCCGCGCCAATGCCTCGGCAACAAGCTGTCTCTCCATCTCCGGGTTGAGTTCGACACGGATCGTCATGGAAACCTCACATCTTTTCCCATTATCTGATGGCTGCGCGCAAAGTCGATCCAAGTTTGATACGTGGCGAGCTGTGCAGTCAACTCCCGAAGTTTCCCGGCTCGATCCGAACGAGCACGCGGCTGCCCTGCCCTGACCTTTTGCAGCCGACAGCAAAAGAGCGCCCAAAGGCCCAGAAGTCTGCTCTTGGAAGGAGCGGAGGACTTTATTGAATCAGTTCATAACGCTTCATCTGCCCAACTAGTTCCGCCAGGTCAATGGGTTTCATGAGGTACGCGTCGCAGAGTTCCTGGAAACAAAGGAGCACTTCTTTGACCTCTTCCACTGTCGTAGTCATGATGACCTTCACGCCAGAGGTCGACATGATTCCGCTAGCCTCCTCTATCGCACGAATACGCCGGACCGCTTCGCGCCCGTCCATTTCGGGCATCATGATATCCATGCATATCAAGTCGTATGGTTGTTCCTGCTCCATCGAAATGCGAAACGCCTTTACAGCCTCATTTCCGTTCACTGCGATGTGACACTCTCCGTACCTGGATAGAAACGTTTGCAACAACAGCCGGCAGGCAAAGTCATCTTCCGCCAGGAGGATTCGCAGGGACTTGTCTGCTTTGCTAAGCTGTCTAGGCGCAATCTCCTGAACCGAATCAGTGGATGGTTGGCAGTCGAGCCGCCTTCCATCTAGATCGTCCATGGTTGCCTGAATGCTGGACTGGTTGCTCACTGCTGGGTTTCGAATCAACTCGTTCAATTTGTCCGTGGCGGAGATCAAGGTGCGCACTTGCTTGGGCGTAATCACGGCGTTCGGCGAGCGGAGAAGATTCAAGCTCTGCTCCATCTTGTAAGAAAGCTCACGAATCCTCATAAGGTCGAAGAACGCGGCGCCACCCCAGATGAAATGCACTCCTCTATAAACGCGACTTAGCCGGTCTTCATCAGCTGGTGCTCCGCCCATCGCCAGGGCAAGTAGATCCGCTTCGATCGCCGCAAGGTGCTCGCGGCAATCAGCCAAATAATCCTGAGCCAGTTCATCATCGAGATCAATCATCGCCTGTCATCCTCAAAACCACGGATTGTGCTTGAAGCTTCAACCAACCTATCTTTTGCACGATGGCCTTAAATCGTTCAAATTCCTCCGCCGCGCGGGGTAGCAGTTCAGTGCAAAGAATCAAGTCTCCTGCGCTCCCGGCCTGTTCAATGGCTGATGCGGCTGAGCGCAAACATTCCGCACCAACGGTTGCCGCGGCTCCCTTGAGCGAGTGTGCATACAGCCTGGCTGCCGGCAGGTCTCCTTCAGAGAGCAAACGTCGCAATCTACTCAATTGGTGCGGAAAATCATCGAGAAAGCCTCTGATCACCGAGCTGGCAAGTTGGCGGTCTCCCATCAACCGTCGCAGCAGGGGCTCCTCATCGAATGTGCATTCTATGACTTCTCTTTTAGGCTGCGGGAGAGGCTCTGGAAGTGCGTGGGCTTGGGCTACCGGCATCCACCTGTCGAGCATCTTTGTCAATTGCAGCAGCTCCAACGGTTTTGAAAGATATCCATTCATACCTGTGCTGAGGCACCGTTCCCTGGCGGAGGATGTCACATCGGCTGTAAGCGAGACGATTGGGATCGCCGATTGAAGCGACGTCCGAATCTGGCGAGTCGCCTCATAGCCGTCCATCACGGGCATTTCGCAGTCCATCAGCACTAGGTCATAGCCACCGCGCTTGACTGCTTCGACGGCCTCTGCGCCGTTCGTGACTGCATCAGCTTTGTAGCCGAGTCTTTCAAGTTGCGCAAGAACGACAAGCTGGTTGGTCGAATTGTCCTCTGCTACGAGGATTCTCTCTCCATGCCCGATTCTCGTTTCAAGACGCGGCTTGATGATAAGATTCTCAGGTTCTCCCGTTGATGCTCGCTCGTCAGCAGTTATATCCTCGAAGACCGCAGTGAACCAGAACGTGGAACCTTGACCCTCCCGGCTATTCACGCCGATCTTCCCGCCCATCAGTTCTACAAGCTGCTTTGAAATCGTCAATCCAAGCCCGGTGCCGCCGTACTTGCGCGTCGTCGAGGTGTCGGCTTGGACGAATGCTGAGAAAAGCGAGTTCACTTGATCCGGTCGCATGCCAATACCCGTATCGCTGACCGCAAAACGGACCGTAGACATGCCATTGCTTTCGCATGCAAGCTCTGCATTGAGCGTCACCTCACCGCGTTCCGTGAACTTGACTGCATTCGCCATGAGATTGGTCAGGATCTGGCGCAAGCGGTGCGCATCCCCTTTCAGCAGCCGCGGAAGATCGGGAGAAATGAATGAACTAACTTGAAGGCTCTTGGCAATCGACTGCGGTTGGACGAGCAAAAGGACATCCGTGATCGTCTGCCGCAAATCGAAGCTTTGGTTTTCCAGAGTAATCTTGCCTGACTCAATCTTTGACAGGTCCAGAATGTTGTCGATGAGGGCAAGCAGTGTGCGTCCGCTGGTCTGGGCAACCTGAACGTACTTTCTTTGCTCGGGGGTCAGTTCCGTTTCCAGCAGCAGTTGATTCATGCCAATTACGCCATTCATCGGCGTGCGAATCTCGTGGCTCATGTTGGCCAGAAAGCGGCTCTTGGCGCGATTCGCTGCTTCAGCCCCTTCCTGGGCGCGAATCAGTTCCTGCTCATACCGCTTTCGTTCAGTGATGTCCTCCGCGATTCCGACGACCCGAATCAACTTTCCATCGCTGTCGCATATGGGAAATGCTCGCCCCCGTATCCACTTCTCCACTCCGTCTGGCGTGTGTATTCTATACTCCGTTTCAATATCTTCCCCTTGCATTTGTCTTGCAAACATTAACCGGGACTTTTCGTAGTCATCCGGGTGAATTGCCTCCAGCCGAGAGGCAGGATTCTCATAAACACTGGCACAGCTTCTTCCCCACACTCGTTCGTACGCTGGGCTGACATAGAGAAACTTGTCTGATCCCGGAGCCACCATCCAGAACACTTCATGAACGTTTTCAGCCAACTGGCGGAACTTCTCTTCGCTGTTTTGCAGTGCCTGCACGGCGCACTTGCGTTCGCTAATATCTCGAAAGAACCAGGCACGCGCAAGGTACTTGCCGTTTTCATTTTTAACGCTTGTCGAATAACGTTCGAGCGTCCGGCCATCTTTCAGTTCCACTTCACACTCATCGTTTGCTGCTGGATCGGCATAAAGCTCGCGCGCCCGCTTCAGGTAGGACTCGGGATCTTTGACGCGCTCAAGGCATGCCGACAGAAGTGGCGGAATTGGAGCGCCAAGGGTGGCTGCGCGCAAGGGCCTGGGGATCTGCGCGGAAGGAATCTGCCAGACCTCGAAGAGCCGTTCGTTGTGCGAGAGAACATTGCCTTCGTTGTCCACAACCAGAACTCCGTCGAGCGCCACCTCTTGTATTGTGCGAATGAGTGAATGGTGAAATTCACGCGCTTGCTCGTTCAACCTTCGATCTGTGATGTCTGCGCCAAGGCCTATATGCCCCATGTACTCGCCGGTCGGCGACAGCCGAGGCTGCCCGCTGATGCCCAGAAGCCGCCACTCACCGTCGGCATTCTGATAGCGGCCGTCGGCTCGGAATGGAGCGCGCTCCTTCATGGCGTGCTCGAAGGCCGCAACGAATTCAACTGCATCGTCTCGATGAATCAGGCTCCGCCACTCACCGGCCGTCATCTGGCTGGATGACTTTCCCAGGAATTGCCGGTATTCTCTGTTGATGAATTCTAAGTTTCCCGCTTCATCGGACACCCATAAGATCGAAGGACAGCTGTCCGCCATATTGCGGAAACGAGCTTCGCTTTCCCGCAGCGCCTCGGCGGCCTTCCTGCGTTCGGTGATATCCGTCACATGAACCACATGGCATAGCCGGCTGCCATCGTTGCCTCGTATCAACGCGATCCTTGCATGGGTCCAGACAGCGGATCCATCCTTGCGAAGGTAGCGTCTTTCGCCGTCCACGCTCGTGCATTTTCCTTCCCTAAGAGTCCTCTTCCTATGTAAGGCGGCTTCCAGATCGTCGGGGTGGCACAACTCCTGCCAGCACTTTCCAAGCAATTCCTGCTCTGAATAACCGAGCAGAGCACAGAACTTCGCATTAACCTGGATGATCCGATCATCAAGCCCAACTTCAGAAATGCCGGCCGGCGCATGCTCAAAGACAGCACGGAATCGCTCTTCGCTCTCTCGCAGCGCCCGCTCAGCCTCATGACGTTCCGTGACGTCGCGAAGAATGAGGGAGATGGCCGTGGCCTCGCCTGCGAGATTCCTGACCGGAGAACCAGTGACCGACACTTGTATCCTTCGTCCATCCTTGTGAAGGCACACACTGTCATATTGCGGAACGCCGCTCAGACAGACATTCGCCGTGAAGTCCGGTAGAAGCCGCACTCGTTCGGGCGCTAGGATCAGGGTCAGTGAGCGCCCGATTGCCTCAGTTGCAGAGTGGCCGAGTAGAACCTCGGCTCCGCGGTTCCAGGTAAGGATGATGCCCGCCAATGAATAGGCGATAATGGCGTCTTCCGAGCCCTCCACAATGGCGGCAAGGAGCGATTTGGCTTCTTCCGCTGCCCGCCGATCGGACACATCGTGCTTGATCGCGATGAAATTGATGATTTCGCCGGTTGAGGAACGTACAGGCGCGATTCGCATCTCTTCGTGATAAAGACTTCCATCCTTGCGCTGGTTGATCATGTCGCCGTGCCAGATCTGCCCGGACTTGATGGTCTTCCAGAGAGCCTCGTAAAAAGCCTGGGGGTGATGTCCGGATTTGAGTACGCGCGGATTCTTCCCGATAGCTTCTTCGCTGCTGTAGCCGGTCATATTTGTAAACGCAGGATTGACATACTGAATGTTGCCTTCGGTATTCGTAACCACGATGCCGTCTGCGGCCTGCTCAACGGCTGTAATCAGACCCGCCTGTTCGAAGGTTTTGTTTTCTGGAATCACGTTTCACTCCAATGAAGTGGTTCTTATGCTTAATCCCTGATCGCCTGCAATTACAACTGCCCACCTCGCCGTGAATGGCCCGTTCTCACAGTGGCCACTAGCCTATTTGACAAGTTTCTGAACCACGGCAACCAACTGATCCGCATTGAACGGCTTCACAATCCATCCGGTCGCGCCCGCCTTCCGTCCGGCGTCCTTTTTCTCCGCCTGAGACTCCGTGGAAAGCATCAGGATCGGAACAAAAGTATATCCCGGCAGCTTGCGAACGGCCGTGATCAATTGAATGCCATCCACATTGGGCATGTTCAGATCGGTAATGATCAGATCAAATTTCCCACTGCCAACTTTGGCAATCCCATCCTTGCCATCGACGGCCTCCGCAACTTCATAGCCGGCCTTTTGCAGGGTGAAGCAGACCATCTGTCTGACGCTGGCTGAATCGTCTACTGTCAAAATCCGTTTCATCGCTGTTGTCTATCTCCTTCGTCTGAGATCTCGGCATTTGCCGCGAGCAATTCTCGAAATCAAAACAATTCAACACCGTTTCCCACTGAAGCCTGCTGCACTCCGGAAAACACCGTTCCGTTCAGCGCTGCATGCAGCACTTCGCGCTCTGTCTGTGTTGTGTACGATGCTGAGAACAACCGCTCGATCTCTGGTTCGTCGTACCTTTGCCTTACGCCCGGGTAATCGGCTTCCAAATCGAACTTCACGCTCTCCAGGACTTTCACGACTGTGTCGATGCGGTCAAAACAGGTATTCAGCAACTGCCTGGTTCTTTCGATCTCTCTGATCCTGGTCCACATCGCTTCGGTCACGGTCTCAATCCTCTTCCCTTGCATGACTGCAAACGAAGCGGCGCTCCGCAAGCTTTTGAGACCCGTCGAGGTTTTGTCCTGAGCTTTCCGGAGGCTTTCGTCACTCGCTTGCGAAAACGTCGCTATCACTCCGTTAATTCGATCTGAGAGACTCAAGATCTCCTGCAAAGCAGCCCCTGAATGCTCGGAGATCTTGCCCCACTCAACCGAGACTTCCGCAATTCCATCGGCGATCACGCAAATCGCGTCGGCCTTTGCGCCCAGGTGAGACGCCTCAACGACCGAGTTGAATGTGAGGAGCCGAAGGCGATTTCGGGCGGACTCCGATTTCTGTATGTGTTCTTTAACCAGTTCCGACAGGTTCGAGATTCCATCCAGAGTCGATCGGAGTTTTTCGCCGTAGGATTTGCATTCGCGCTCGAGCGAGTCGATATGACATAGCTGAGCCGACATCGACTCCTCTTGTTCAAGCACCAGCGGCCCAACTCCGACCAATTCCGATGCGCTGATCCTGAAGATACTGCTCATGCACGCCTGTATCTGCGATGCCCATTCAGAGATAGTTTCCCTGATCGCTTTTAGCTGACAAATCTGGATCGAGAGACCCGCATGGCCGTATGCGGCTTCAGAAGCGAATGCGATCGCCGAGGTGTCCATTGACTCCAGTTTGCACGAGATGACCTCGAACGCCTGTTCAACGTGTTCGAGTTGCTGCCGAGTGATGTCGTGACCTTGGACGGCCACCACCACGCCAGCAATCTGTGCGGCAATCTCCTCCGCGGACCTCTTGAATTGCGCGGGTGCTTGCGAGAGCCGCGTCAGCCCGGAATCCAGTACTTCCAAGGCGCCCATCAGGCTGAATTCAACGGCTCCCAATTGTTCGCGCAAGTGCGGAAGCTCAACAGACAGCACAGATTGTGTCTTTTCATTCGCGGATCTATGTTGATTGGTGTGGCTTGTGAGTTCAACGGTGCTGAGTGTCAGGGCCCGGGAGAAGTCGGCAAGTTCGTGAGCGAGATAATCGAATCCGGCGCCGACGGTCCCAAGGTGCGCCACTTCAATCTTGGTGTGAACATTGAGAATCTTTATCTTGAGGGCTATGCTGGCCTGGTTCTCGGTGACCTGGGATAGCTGACTCAGCAATTCCGTCTCCGCCGTTACCGTGCCGAGTATCCCCGAGGTCGCCTGCAGCCGCTCGCCCACAAATTGCTTTGCGGCAGCTCCCAGGGCCTGCACGCTGGGCAGAACCGAACTGATGCTCTCGTCTTCGACGCAATCCACAATGTTGGATGCCAGGCTTAAGATCGAGTCGGTATCCTTGGTGAGCTCGCCAAAAGAAGTCACAAGTGCAACGATCGCCTCCTCGGTGGTCCGGAGAAGCCACTGAAGGTCGCTTCGGGCCTTCTGCAGACCGCCAGATGCTATCGTGCTGGTGCTGCTGCTCATTAGTTTGTCACCTGACTCCCAACCTCATTGGCGCGTCATCTCGCGCAATTAAGAATCGCTCCTGCGACTCCCTGCAGCGGCAGTACTTTGTTGACCGCGCCGCACTTTATAGCTTCCTTTGGCATCCCGAAAACAATACAACTGGCTTCATCCTGCGCGATGGTCATGGCACCAGCCATCTTCATCTCAAGCAATCCCCGGGCCCCATCGTCCCCCATTCCTGTCAAGATCACCCCTACCGCATTCTGGCCCGCATATCGGGCCGCAGAGCGAAACAAGACATCGACCGAAGGACGGTGCCGGCACACAAGAGGCCCGTCCTTTATATCGACGTAATAGCGCGCGCCGCTTCTCTTGATCAATGTGTGATGGTTGGCCGCCGGCACTCGAATGCTGGATGCGTTGTCTGGCCTGTCGGTGTCACGGCGCCCAAGATTCCTTCGCGGTTCTTCCAGTGAGTTCGCCGGAAGTTCTTGCACCGAAGCAGCCTGCGAAGCAACGGACTGGATGGTGAGCTCACAACAATCCTCGACAAACATGAAGACATCGCGGATTGCCTCACGGCCGCCATTGGTGGTCAACAGAATCTCCCAACTCACATAGCAGCGCTCCGGATCCAACTCGCTCAAGGGGGGAATCGCCACCATGTTCGCTGTCACTCGCGCGTTCCCTAACTGCTTCAGTTCACGCAACAACAGCAAAGGATTGGTGCCATTCCGCATTAGGTCCGGCCCAGGAGCAAACCGAATCAACCAGTCCTGGTTTGCGCCTTCTTTCGCCGAATGATCTGAAGGCGGCGCAGGGGACGGCGCATCGGATTGCTTTGTGTCGGCAATCCCTGTCAGTTCTCTTAGTCTTGCCAGGATGCCGGCCGCAAGCGCATTGTCTGCGCCACTCTTGCCCGAAGCGTCATCCAACATCTTCTTGATCAGGTCAGCCGCTTCCAGGGAGAGGTCAACTAGCTTGGAAGTGACGATGAGCCGTCCTTCGCGAACTTCATCAAAGGCTGTTTCGAGATGGTGTGTGAAAGAGGCCACCTCATCGAAGCCGAACATGGCTCCCGAGCCCTTGATGGTGTGCATCGAGCGGAAGACCCGTCCGACAAGTTCGCCGTCGTTTGGCCTTTCGTTTAGCTCAAGCAGCGAAGATTCCAGTTCGACGAGAACCTCGCGAGCCTCTTCCTGATAGGCCTGTCTGTGCTTATCGATGATGTTTGCGTTGGACAAGGCGGTTCTTCGGCCTTTCGTTGCCTACTTATTGTTGGAATTGAAACTTCGCGAATCCCGCGTCCGCCATTGCGGCGGCGATCTCGCCGGGAACGGAGCCCTCAAGCCTGAGTCGAACGTCTAATCTCGCGACCTCCTGCTCTGTTGCATAGAGCAGTTGCAAAGCGGTTACGTCCAACTCGGTCGCGCCCTCCAGCGTCAACCTGATCTCTTTCTTAGATGCCAGCGCATTGAGAAGAACGCTCTTCATCTCAGTGGCTGATGCAATGTCGATGGCGCCCTCCAGGCGAACAAGGGACGTATTCTCCCTTTCCTCGGCCGTTGCTGGCATGATCAACTCCTCTTAAGAACACACAGGTATTACTGACTTCACTGGACAGTTCTGAGGGGCAATTAGTCTGATGGGCTTTCAAATAGCGGCTACAGATGGCCGGGACAATCACTTGCTCCTGCGAGAGATTCTGATACAAGGCCCCCGCAGTTCAGGCAACCGTCCCAAAACTAGATTTGGCGAGGTTACTCTTGAGCCCTTACTATCGGCATGTTCAGCTTGCCGTTCAATGATTTCTCATCAATTTCAAATCAAAGCGGAGCTAAACTCTCCACTTCTTAAGTCAGCACGCCGAGCGCCATTCGTGATCGCGCTTTGAGCACACTTTGTGGGTCGTTTGTGTCCTAATTGGCTAGCTATAGGAAACCAGAAAGGTCGTATCCCGTTATCTCAACAGACGTTGGTATCGTGTACTTCCCCATTTTGATCTGAGTGATATGACAAATGTCCACCCATTTCTAGTTGGATCCTTCGGATGTCTATGATGAAATTCCCGGAATAGTCGAAAATTAAGCCGAGGCTCTGAGGCAGGTGTCAAGGCTCATTGACCGCGAAGCGGCGCGCGACGCGCGGCCTTGACACCGGCCGGGACTCGACTACACTCTGTCTATCCGGGGAATGTGTGCCCGCCCCTACAGAGAAGAAAACCAGAGATGACTATACGATACGCTGTGACGTGGATTGAGAACAGATGCAAGCCAGCAAAGCAATTTGAGCCAAGCTCCTCTGGGCAAATTTGTTCCCCGTCACCGGTATGCTCCTTCCATCGGGCAATTCCGGCTAGAGTTTCGGAGACCGGTGACTAAGACTTCCTCTGAATTCGTCCAAGTTAACGGCTACACTAGTGCGGTTCTGATGAGCATCCGCCGGCTGGGCCTTGATTCGATTCTTGCTGCCAAGCGCTGCCTGCAACGGGACCTGGTCGTGGCCATGATCTCCCAACGATTGGTGAGCCCGTGTTCGAAGCTAGCGACCATCCGCGACTGGCACACCACGACTCTGTCGGAGGAGTTGTCGCTTGAGGACGCCACTGAGGATGAACTCTATCAGGCCATGGACTGGCTGCTGGAGCGCAAGCCCCGCATCGGCAAGAAACTGGCTGAGCGTCATCTGGAAGAGGGCAGCCTGGTGCTGTATGACGTCAGCAGCAGTTTTTGCGAGGGACATCACTGCCCACACGCCCGGTACGGGCGTGACCGCGATGGCAAGAAGGGGTTTCCAAATCTAAGTGGGTTGGGTTGAAGCCGAGGAACCTGAAACCCGAATGGATATTGGGTCTAACCCATATTTCAACCCATTGAGAAGATTCCTTTGCGTTCCTTTTAGGGTTTCTCGGGGCGTCCTAGTTCGCGTAAGTTATTGATAATAAACGACAGAATCAGATTAGGAAACTGCTGTTCTATCCACCTGAGCTACGGGGCCACATCTCTTAAAAACCCGTTTCCAATAGTCTATTTCATCGACCAAGATTCTTCGACTCAGAGCAACTCCCGTCGCCGGACCGGACAACGCCTATGTTGTATTGACGCACTTTTCTCGCATTTTACGCCGTCTTGAGTGAACCCGCATGATGGTTGGGAAGAAGGGCCAGGATTCAAGGATCGGTTCTAGGTTTCCTCATTAAAGCGTTACCTGCCGCGCCGGGCGCGAGATTCAAGAAGAAGGAGATTCCTATGTTGGCAAAGTTCCTAGCGAGGTTGAAAGCGCTGCCCCTGGCGGCAAAGATCGTGCTCGGCGTCCTTTTCCTGTTGTTCTGCTACGGCGCGTCGCAGCATCATCCCCCTTACAGCGGCGGTGGATCGTACGGCGGAGGCGGCAACTCTTACGGGGGAGGCGGAGGCTCTTACGGCGGCGACGACAACAGCGCGCGGATCACGCAGCTCAAGGCTCAGGAAAATCAACTGATCCAGCTAGCGCAGCAATGCGAGGTGCAGATGAACCAGAACACCGCGCAGTGGGCGCGGGACGCCGCGAATGGCGTGATGCCCACCTCGCAGGCGCCGTGCGAAGCGCAGATGCCGATGTGGATTGCTCAGGCAAAGGGCATCGAATCGCAGCTCCAGCGCCTCCAGGGCAGCGGAGGCGGTGGAGGGAGCGGCTCATACAGCAGTGGATCGCAGGGCGGTTATGCTTACAGCGGAGGCTCCCAGCCGAATTATTACCATCCCACCGACCCGAATGCCCCCAGCTACAACAACCCCGATACCAGTACCGACGCGGTCGACAAGTGGGACCGCAACTACATTCGCGGCAACAGCAACTACACCGACGAAAACGGCCAAACGCAGGAATTAGAGACGCAGCCCTACTACTCGCAGGATAATCAAACCGGCCAATATGTCGGCTCGACCGACAACACCGTGCCCAACGACACGCACACCTATACGCCTCTGACCAATGACGACGCGCAGTAGGCTCACGCCCAGAGTGCGCCTGTTGAACCACTTCAGTACGCTTGCGGCTCAGCAGGCGCAATGCGCTCGCCGAGCGGATTCGGAAAACCAGGTGCAGCGAAGGAGCTGCTCTCAGCAAGGAGAAGAGCACTATGTGGGCAAGATTCAAATCACTGCAATTGTCTCTCAGGGTCATAGTGGGTTTCTTCGTATTCATGACTGCGTACGGACTCGTGTTATTGATATTCCACATCGGACCCGATCCGCTGCCGCCAGACAACCACGATCGGCAGACTGTCAATCCGATTCCGGGCGGCGGTGGACCGCAAGGCGAAGTGAATCCTCCCAACCCAAACGACGTCGGCGGGAGCGGCAATGAGAACGGCGGACAGGCGAGACAGCTCACGCAGTACGAATCGCAGCTAGCTAAATTAAATGCGAGCGTCGAGGCATGCGAATTGCAGCTACAGCAGTTCCAGCAGCAGCAGCGGCAAGCGTTGATGAACAGCGATGGTCTTAGTAATGGAAATGCAATGGAACCGGCTTGTTTTCAGAACATGTATCAACAGGCTATTCAGGTTGGGATTCTTGTAACACGCATTTCCCGTTTGAAGACGGGCAATATGAACCTTACGTTCTGCCAGGCGAATAACAACCCCAGGGGCTGCGAGTCCGTGCAGATCCTTCCCGGCAGCGGGAGTTCCTCCGGCTCATCGGGCGGAAGCGGTGACGATCCCTACGCAACGGTGGAGCAATCGACCCGGCAGGGAATCCGGGGCAACACTATGTATACCGATGGCCAGGGCCAGCAGCATGAACTGCCTACCGCGCCTTATTACTTTAGGGATACGCAGACCGGGGAGTTTGTTTCCAGCGATTCACCCAATCCGCCAAATAACACCCACACCTACGAGCTAATGACAGCGGAGAACTGACTGATGTTCGGAAAGCTAAGGCAAGTACCGGCGAGGGCCAGGATCGTTATCGGTTGCCTGGGAGTCCTGCTCGTCTGCGCGTCGGTTTATTTCCTGCATCGGATAGAGAACAAAAAGCGGCAAGACGAGTTGATAAACTGCTGCGCGCCCCCGCCGGCGTATCTGGAGAGGCTGGAGAAGCTGGATAAGCTGAAAAAGGGCCAGGCAGAGTATGCTCAACTGCGCACCGAAGTGAGCCAGTGCCAAATTCAAATGGAAGAGGCCCTCAGCAAACAGGCAGAGCGTAAGTACGTTCAACCCGGTTGCGTGGCGACGATGCGGCAATGGTTGACTCGGGGCGCGCAATTGGAGGCCGAGATACAGAGGTTACAGTCAAGCCTTGAAACGGGCGGCCAGCAAAGTAGCCAACCGGCGAACGAAATAAACGCCGAAACATATCCGCGGTAGCAGCCAGAAATCAAAGTGCTAGTTAGAGCAAATCCAGGGATTGCGTAGCTTGAGTTGTACCGCAGCAGTTCGCCGCTCTCTCCACCCCAGCGACGAAGAGGGCCACCAGTCTGCCGGCGTGTCGACCTGAGTGTACACGCTCGGGATACGTCATCCCTGGTTCTGCTATGGCGGCCGATGTGAGATGGCCAAGCTCAATTACCGGTCGCCTCCCAGCACGTTTTCGACCGCAGCGATCGTGCCAAAGAGGCCATGCTGCTCACCGTCCGGGCCAGCAGTGAAGTAGAGCGCGTTGGCTGCGCCGGAACCCGTTCCGCTGCCAAAAGCCAGTCCCCACAGGCCATCGATCGCAATCGGCGAACCGGAAGCGTTGAGCAAGTTGCCCTTGTAGCGGCCTGTGACCGGATCGAATGCAAGAATCTGCCCGCTGCCGAATTGACCGACCAGGATGTCGTGGCTGTAAGCGCCAAAGTCACCGGAGGCCTGAGCGATACCCCACGGAGCATTGAACCACTGGCCCCATTCAAGGCTATGCAACAGACGGCCCTCAGGTGAGAAGACATCTACGTATCCAAGACCCTGACCGTCGACCTCATCGTGCTTAGCGCTGTCCTGCTGTGCGTAGGCAACGTAGAGATTTCCGCCGATGTCCTGGACGTTGAAGGGAGCAAAGCCTCTGGGGATTCGCTCGTCGCCAAACGCATCGTCATCGAGCGAAACGCGATGAAAGTTGGTGTCGTAGACCTCCACGCGCCCTTTGCGAAAGTCGGCAACGTAAAGATAGTCGGTCGGTCCCAGCACCGGATCGACGACCGGGGCCACGGCGACGCCTTTGAATACCGACTCGCTCATTGTATTCACCATGATCACCGCCGAACCAGCATTCACGCCTGAATTCCAGCCCGAGATGGTGCCGTCCTCGGTGACAAAGATGAAGTGTGCCGGGAATCCAGCGGCGAGTTGAAAGCCGGTGGTGCCGTTATAGATCTGCCCCGTCGGCGTTCCAGTTTGGCCGCTGCTGCTGTCAGCTGGTGGAATCTTAACGACAAGGGAAGCGGGCGTCCCGGTTGCTCCGTAGAGCGTGGTGAGGCCGGGACCGTTGTCGGAGACCCACCAAGGACTGCCCGAACTGCGCGACAGACCCCATGGGTTCACAAGATTGGGATCCGTGATACTCGCCATGCCGGGGGTATCGGAGACGAGATTGGTTTGTGTGTAGTGCTGAACTTGCTGTGCGGCGAGAGCGGTTGGAAGTGAGAGCAGGGCGGCCGAGGCAATGTTCATGCCTCGCGCCAGGAGGCGATTTCCAATGTTGACCATGTGACTCCTTCACCTTTGTTGGAATTTGGTCTTGACCCGTCCGGTCCGCCGGAACGAAAGACTCGCCGTTCCTGCGCCTCGACAAACATAGAAGGAGTGCGTTTGGTCGTTTGTCATTGAACTGTCTCTAACGTGTCATTTGATTGCGCTGTACGATTCCAGTTGACGGAGGGAGGCGTGGGCATTCGACAGAAGAAGAATGATCGGCTTACAAACCCGTGCAGAAAGGCTTTCGATCGCATTACACCAACCTGACAATCTCCTCCGCGCCTTTTCTTACTCTCAATGCTGTACCGGAATCAAACCCAACCGGTATGGCTTTTGCAGCGCTCGGATCTGTGAGAGCAAGAGAGAAGGCGGATAATGGAACAATTCAGACTGTCGGTGATCGGAATTCACAGGTGTGCTTGTCTGGCCCTGCTTCTTGCGGCCGGATCGCTGGCGAGCGCTCAACAGGCCACCACCTACAAACAGACCAACATCATCTCGGATGGAGCGGTACCTGCCCTGGTAACAGATCCGAAATTCGTCGATCCCTGGGGCATTTCGATCGGCCAGGCTTTCTGGATCAACACCAATGTCACCGGCCTCGACTATGTCAACGACGCATCGGGAAATATCGCATTCAAAGTTACGATTCCAGCTGCATCGGGCACAGGAACTGGGTCGCCGACGGGTACCGTTGCGACGACCACTGCACCGTCTGGGAGCTTTGTGCTCTCTGACGACTGGGCGGCGGCATTCCTCTTTTGCTCTCTCGATGGAACCATCTCCGGCTGGGATTCCACTCTGTCAGGCTCCGGCAACGTCGCGCTGATAGCAGTGAACAACTCCTCAAAGAACGCCGTATACACCGACATAGCCCTGGACACGAACTCGACCGGAACCTATCTTCTGGCCGCTAACTTCGGCGCTGGAGCCAGCGTCGAAGTCTACAACACGAGCTTCAAGGCCGCCAATCTTCCAGGCTCCTTCACCGATCCGAATCTTCCCGTCGGTTATGCGCCCTACGCCATTCACACCATCGGTTCCACAGTGTACGTCACCTATATGCTGCGGAATACCACAACCTACCAGGAGACGCTGGGAGCCGGAACGGGAATCGTGGACGAATATGACACAAATGGCAATCTGGTCACGCGTGCCATAACTGGTGGCAAACTGAATGCACCTTGGGGTATAGCGCTTGCACCGGCCGGCTTTGGCATGTATGGCGGCGACCTGCTGGTTGGTAACTTCGGCGACGGAGTTATTAACGTCTACAATCCTTCGACTTATGCATTTATTGGTCAGTTGACGGATGCCAATAACAACGTGATCGTCAATCCAGGGTTGTGGGAGCTTGTCTTCGGCCAGGCGAGCCCTGCAGTGGGCGACCCGAATACGTTGTACTTCGCTGCGGGATTGAACGATGAGAAAGATGGCCTCTTCGGCTCCATCTCGGCCGTGTCGGCTGCGACGGCACCTCCCACTTTCGTCCTGAGTTCATCGGCAAGCACTTTGACGGTATCTTCCGGACACAACGTCACGGCAACAATAAACCTGGCGCCAAGCAACGGCTTTGCGGGCGTAGTCAGCCTGTCCTGTTCGGGGCTGCCATCAGGGGCCGCATGCTCCTTCTCGCCGTCGTCGGTCAACGTAACCGCGGGCGCGAGCGCGCAGACCACTCTGACCATCTCGACAGGCTCAACGACAACCTCACCGTACAGCAACATGGCAAAGCAGGCAACCCAAGCCAAGCACTACGAGGCTGGTATTACCGCCGCAACCTTTACGCCCCTTGTAGCGTTTGCATTGATCGGAATATTTAAGAAACGGCGCATGCTTCTAGCGCTGCTTCCCATCGTGCTGTTGTCATTCGCGGTGGCGTTGGGTGTGGCAGGGTGTGGCGGCTCAAGCACCAGTACCTCCTCGTCGCCGACCACAACCCCGACTGGAACATCCGTGGTTACGGTCATGGCCACTTCGGGCGCGATCACTGAGACCACCGCGATTACCCTCACGGTGCAGTGATCCGCGGTGCGTGAGCGAATGGAAAGCGCCGTTTCACGCCGCGCGGCAGTTGCCGGCAAGATAGGGAATCGCAACAGAATTCCCTATCTTGCTGCCGGCCTCAGTAACTCTGGTTAGGCTCGGGAGGATAGTCTTCCCCAAATTTGTTCTTGTGCGTCGATGCATTTATTGTTCGTGCATTCACGTGCAGAGAGAATGCCTCCGGCTTGCCGGCCTTGACCTCGATCTTGCGTTCCGCTGCGCGCAAACTCTCTTCCGCGGCGTCTTCGCTCCATGTCTTCAGAATGTACTCGCCGTAGGGCACATTGTGTATCACGGCGCTTCGATCCGGTCCAAGCATCGAGTAATACGGCGTGCGCAGCGAGATGATGACCGCTCCCATCTCAGGATGAATGTTGCAGAAGATATAGGAAATACCCTCGCGATCGAAACGAACCGTGCGGCGCGAACCGGCCTCATAGAGTCCGAGATCGAATCGCTTACCCTCAAAAAGAGAGAAGACATTGTGAAAAAACGGATCTGCGTTGGGGAAATCGATGTTACTGCCGACCGGAACGATCAGAAAATGAGGCTGAAACTCCTTGCCCTTTTGCAGGATCTGATAACTTTGCGCCTGCTTGGAGGGAGTTAGGATATCTTGGCGCTCCAGACTCGATCCCTGCGGGACCAGCCAGACGGCTCCCTGGGCCGCTGGCGCATGACGAGGAGCAGCATCGATGTCCAGATGCACCGACACGTCAGAACCCTGTGCCAGAGCAAAAGACGCATTCACGCACAGCGCCAGACCCCAGACCAGCAGCCATACGAAGCGATCGCCGCGCAAGAGGCGGTTAGAAACTGTAACCCGCCGAGAGAGTGAATACGTTCGCCGCATAGGATTCACCTGAAATCTGTCCGCTTAGGATTCGCCGGTACTCTGGCGACAGAATGAGATAAGTCTTGGGACGTAAAATGATGTTCCCCGTGATCATCTGATTGTGCGCCAGCGTGCTGACTGGGTTGTTAGCCGCGACGAACGTCAGGCTTCTGAAGTCGCGCCCGTAACCGCTATCTTCGCCAATCGCTGCGTTGAACTCAACGGCCGGCGACCAAATGAGCTTCAATTGAGTCCAACCGCCAATGGCATTCAGTCCGATGCTGCGATCATCCCCGGTCAATGGATCGGTTCCGGTGAGAAAATCCTTATGGCTTCCGCCGCCAAGCCCTGCCAGCGCCGCGCCGCGATAGAACTCACCCGTTAACGATAGCTTTGGGTGCAACCGCAGCGCAATATCTGAGTTGAAGGCCCACGAAGGGATGGTTGTTCCGTAGTTCGTCTTCAAGGCTCCGCGGTATCCGCCCAATCCGATGCGAAACGGCGATTGCGCACCTGCCGTCCAAGAAACACGCGACTCGATAGCCGGCCATTTCTCGCTCTCGTCGTACGAGGGGAGGGCCTGATAGGCGTGCAGATTCGTTCCACCATAGACTGCGTCCCAAAGGCCCGCTTCAATCCCCAGGCGGTTGGCTTCATTCAACTGAAACCGGTGCTCGAATCTCAGCTGCGGAGCCCATGCCGAGAGGTTGCCGGCCCAAGCCAAGGGAGGCTCAGCAACGCTTGCGTATGATGTCGGGGAGAGAGGCGAGATAAGCGGTTCGGTGAACCCCAACTCGATCCGGTCGCGTGACCACTCTAACGCGAAATGAGCGGTATGTATTCGCGCGCCGCCGGAGGCTGCTGGGTAGTCTGATTCATCTCCATCGGAGAAGAAGTCAAGGTTCAAGTCTGCGGTCGATCGCGCACCGAGAATATGCGGCCCATTGGCATTCAAGCCCAGGATGGTTTGCCGCACGCTCGCCCCGACGGCGTTGTTTTCCGTTTGATTGTAGAAAGGCAACGCGATATTGGGGACGTCAGGCGCATCGACAGTGCCCTGATTGGCATAAGCATTGAAGAGGATGAGCCCATTGATCCAGAGGCGGTAGCGCGAGAGTGTCTCGACTTTATCCTGCTCGTGCACTTTGATCTGCTCTTGAATGGCGTCCTGGTCCTCCCTGATCCGCGCAACGTCTTCGGCCAGCTTCGACGCGTCCTTTTCTGTCGACGCTTCGGTGGGTTCGCCGGTTCTCGCCCTTTCGAGTTCGACCCGCAGACGGTGGACCTCTTCGACAGCAACGGCCAGCTCGCCGCGCGTTTGTTCCAACTCTGTGGTAAGGGTGCTCAGGCGCTCATCAATATGACGGTATCGCTCGTCGTTCTGCGGGCTCGCTGCGTTGAGCTCGGCCGCGGCTTGGCCAAGAAGCAGTTGTGCAAACTGAGCCAGTAGGAATAAGGCGATCCAATGTCTTTTGCGCTTCATGATTCACTCCTGGTTTGAAGAATGTCCAGTCCTGTGTCCGTTTTCCAGTCGTCTTGCGCAGCGTCTTCCTGTCGGGCCGGCGCAAGTGGAAGAGTGAGATGAAAGACTGTACGACCCGGCTCGGAACTGGCCAAAGCGACACTTCCTCCGTGTTCCTGAGCTATATGCAAGGCGAGAGTCAATCCGAGGCCCGTGCCGTTGACTTTGCCTTCGGTTGAGAAAGGGAGGAACATCTTTTCGCGCATCGCCGCCGAAATGCCGTTACCACTATCTTCGACAGTGATCCTGATGGCCTTACGGTCATCGACTGTGCACCTCTCGGTTGAGATCAGCACGCGGGCATCGGCTTTTCCCTGGCGAGCTGCCTGACATGCATTCAAGAACAGATTGAAAAGAGCACGCGCAAGCCGTTTTGCATCTGCTGTGATCGTTGCCGAAGCTGCGAACTCCGATGCGATCTGGACCCCGCGCGAATCCGGATGCGCACGAATCATCTGCATGGCGTGGTGCACAATGTCGACGACCGACTCGTCCTTGAGCGAGAGCGTATGCCCGGTCTGGCTGAACATGATCAGAGAATCCAGGAGGTCCGTCATGTCCTGAATGGCCATCGTGATCTCGCTCATCAGCTCGATCTTTTCGGTCTCGGAGTTCTGGCCAAGGCTGAGAAACTCGGCATTCGCGTAAATCGCGGACAAGTGATGACGAAGATCGTGCGAGACCGAGCGCGCCATGCTTCCAATCGTCACCAACCGCTCGGATTCGAGCAGCCGCTCCTGCGCCCGGCGCAGCTCGCGCCGCATGGAATCGAAAGTCCTATTCAATTCGCGGATCTCCGCTGCTCCCTGATCGGGAATGAAGAAATCGAAGTCTCCATGCGCAAGAGCCCTCGATCCTGCCGTAAGAATCTCCAGGGGCAGTGTGATCCTGCGTGCGATGGCCACCGCAAGCACTCCGCCAACAAGCATGGAAACCAGGCCCAGCACCGTAATCCAGCGATTGATGCGATCAAGAAAAGCGCTGGCCTGACGATAGGATTTGAGGACCGTGAGATGGACCTTGTGGCTGCCCGCACTGTTTAGATCGACGGAGGTGACGAGATACCGCTCACCGCCCAGCTTTACCGTTTCCTGGTTCAGTGTCTTGTCTAAGAATCTCTGGCCGTCACTGAGTTTCACGTCCAGATTCGAGCTCAAGGTACTGAGCACGATCCCGTTGTCGACTGAAAAGACAACGTCGGCCTCGGCGAACTCGCGTAGCCGGATCAACGATAACTCGTCGATGGCGTTGGCAATCACGACATGACCGAGACATGTGTTCGCGCTTGCCGGTCCGAAAAAGAGCGGCCGCGCCGAGACGGCGTAAATTCGGCCTCCGATGGCCAAAATGCGCGGAGCCTGTTCCAGCTTCGCATAGACTCGCAGTTCGTTCGCAACCGAGTCGCGGTCAAGCCGGTTCCCCTCATTGGAGTAGGTAATCAGCTTTCCATCCTGCCGCAAGAGCGCGAAGAAGCCGCTCCCGCTCAACTTCCAGAAATCGAGACTTCCATCGGCGATGGTCCGGTCATCCTGCGTTGTTAGCAACGCTTTCAAGCTCGGAATGTTCGCCAATAACGAGGCCTCGCGCTCAAGCATCGCCAGTTGCTGGCTCTCCTGCTGTTGAAACGAAATGACGGAGCGTGCCAGGTCGGAGGCCAGCTCCTTTTGAATTTGATTCTGGATATGGATGCGGATAATGAGCAGCCCGAGGGTGCTGAGACCGATCGAGAGCGAAAACAGCGCGATGAGCAGTGTAGTGCGCATTCGCAACTGACGCATTCACGCTCTCCTATGATCTGGCCGGCGCCGGCAGAGGTTCAAACCTATATCCAATTCCGTGCATGGTTTGAAAGTGGACTGGATTTGCCGGATCAGTTTCGAGTTTCTGGCGCAGCTTCATCACCAGATTGTCCACGGTGCGCGTCGTGGGATAGTGATGATAGCCCCACACTTCATTCAGCAGCTTTTCCCGGCTAATCGCATGGCCTGCATGTTCGATAAAGTACTTAAGCAGTTTGAACTCGTGCGCCGTGAGTATCATGTTCGCGCCTTGCTTCACAATGTCCATTCGCGTGAAATTGACTGTGATGTTTCCAAAGGAGTAGGTCTCGTGGGAGGGCAAGGGTCCAGCCGCCGAACGATGGTTGCGCCGGATAGCCGCCTGCACGCGCGCCAGCAATTCCCGTGGACTAAAGGGCTTGGTCACATAGTCGTCGGCGCCCAGTTCCAGTAACAGGACCTTGTCTGCAACCTCTGAAACAGCGCTCAGAATAATGACCGGAGTGTGATTCGATTCGCCTTTGATCTTCTTGCAGATCTCGCGGCCTGAGAGTCCGGGCAGCATCAGGTCAAGCACAACCGCGTGGGGATGAACCTCGGAGACAGCAGCCATTCCCGCATCACCATCCGGCGAGACGTGGACCGAATAACCCTCTGCGGTGAACTGGCGCGCGAGAGCCTTCTGAATGCGCGGATCGTCTTCGATAACGAGAATCGTTTCCATATCGGTCAGTCCCTGTGTTGGAGCGCTGTCGCTGTCAGCGGGATGGAACTCTGAATCGATGACAGGCTAGCGGGCATGTTGATGGCGTGTTCCCTAAGATCGGTTCTTCAATTATCCGCCTGCTTGAGCGATGATTTGGCTCGTTAACAGAGAAGTGACATTGTGACAAAGAAATGACAATTGCTTGAGTCATAACATCGCGGACGGTTTTCGCAAGGTTATAGCTCTCTCAAGAGATAACTCGGCGCATCGGGGAGATTCAATCAATCGAGCAACTTGAAGCGATGGAATTGAGTGCGCAGCGATTTGGCCAACGAATATATATGTTGATTACCTGCTCGTCTTTGCCCTTTTGCAAAGATCTGAAGTTCTGCTATGCGAAAGCGAGAACCATGTCCAACTGTGTAGAAGCTGTCAGATCAGACCCAGGAAGCTGTCCCTGCGCAGTCGCGCGCCGGGGAAGGTGAACTCTAGATTCGTCTCTCCCAGCGATCCGGTGATCGCCTCGGCTAAGACCTGGCGGAAGTCGATTGTTACCGCCAGATCGCGGTTCTCGTTCAACTGCTCCTTGGCCAACCCTGGCCATTTGCCGTAGACCTTGCCGCCCTTGACGCTGCCGCCTAGCACAAACATGACTGTCGCGTGGCCATGATCGGTGCCACCCGTGCCGTTCTGCTCGGCGGTGCGGCCAAACTCGCTCATCGTTACCAGCGTGATCTTCTCAGCCTCATCGCCCATGTCGCGCCAGAAGGCCGAAATGCCCTCGGAGAAGTCCTTGAGGCGGTTAGCAAGATCGCCATTTACGCTGCCCTGATTGTGGTGCGTATCCCAGCCGCCGATGTCGGTGAATGCGGTTTCAACGCCCAGGTTTGCTTTCATCAACTGGGCAATCTGCTTCATGCCATTACCGAAGGGCGTAGCTGGATAAACCGCTCCCGGGGCCGGAGTGTAATGCGCGGGGTCGGTCGAGCGCAACATCTTCACCGCCTCAAAGGTTGACTCGCCCGCCGTGTGAAGCAGCGAATCACTCGACTCATCGTACATCGACTGAAAAGCAATCCCAGCCGGAGCGGGAGCAGGACCGCGCCCGCCGACGTTGAAGTCGAGCACATTACCGATGGCTGCTGCCTCGATCTTGCCTGCCAATGTGCGGGGAAGTTCCGAACCGAGCGCGATGGCGCGAAATGCCGTGTGCTCGATTCGGTGGCGAACATCCGCACACAAGTCCTCCGACTGCAAGGCGCGGTTGAGCCAGCCGTCCACGGTGCCCTTGTTGCCGGGCGTACCTGACTCCATGTAATCCTGCGCGTCAAAATGAGAGCGCGTCATGTCAGGCGACCCTGCCGCCGGAACAATCGCCAGATTGCCCTGGCGATAGAGTGGTTCAAAAGAAGCAAGCGACGGATGCAGCCCAAAGAAACCATCCAAATCGAGCACCTGATCCTGTGAAATTGCAATTGTTGGCCGCATCGCATAGTAGTGTTTCTCGGCGTAGGGCACAATAATATTCAACCCATCTGCCGCGCCGCGCTGAAAGATCACGACCAGCCGCTTTCCCTGCGGATTTGGAGCGACCGGTTCAGCAAAGACGGTTCGCGCCAGAAAGGCCGGAACGACTGAACCTCCGACCATTGCCAATGCGCCGTCGCGCAGAAAGATGCGTCGAGTTGTGCTCATATTGCCCTCGTCTCAATTCCTTTGCCTTCGCCAGTTACTCCGTGATTCGCTAGCAACCTATCTCCGCTGAAACTCCGGAGAGCCCAGCAGCAGTCCTGCCATCAACGCATCCTGCTTCTCACGTGTTGCCGATATTGCCGCTGCATTGGGCGCTCTCGGTTTAGCAGTAAGTTGTGCGGCCGCGTCGACTGGCTGCATGGTTGCGCTTTGAGTTTTCACATTGGTCGCCTGAGGCTGAGATTGATTATCAACCTGCTCCAGTAGCGTCTTGCGCGTCTGCTCGCTTATCTCGGTTTGAATGATCTGACTCTCGAGGTGCGACTCATCGGCAGCCGGATCGATCAGCGTTTGATCCGCGGACACCTCGCGCGCCAGATCGCCGTCGCCGGCATCGGCTGACCAATCAGTTTGAATACCAGGCAGCTTGTTTGCGGCCAGATTGAGCGCGAAGTTCATGCGGTTCACCAACGCGCCTGTATTCACCCAGGCCTTCGCGTCCATTGAGTAGCCGGTCGGGGGCACGCAACCGTACAACGGCATTCCCATGCGATCAAGCGCGTTCGACAACTGCATTAGGCTCTGCGTCTCCGCATTGCTCGCGCGCACAGCCGAGACCACGTATTCGAGGGGCGTCTTGACCTTGGCTCGGTAGACGTCGCGCTGCCAGAACTCTGGCGAGTGAAACATCGTCCGGAGCACCGCAGCGATATCGCCATCACTGGCGAGATAACTCTTTGCCATGCGATTGACCAGGCTCTGCGGCGGATCGTCCGAGACAAAGCGAATTGCCAGCTTGCGGCTGATGAACCGCGCCGTTGCCGGCCGTATCGCCAACTGATGCAGCATCTCCAGGCCTTCTTTTTGACCGTCCTCTTTGACCTTCATCCCGATGGGTTTCTTGGTTCCTGGTTCGTGTTTCTTCTCATCAAAGAGAAAGCCGCCGCCGCGCCCCGGTCGATCCACGGTCCAGCCCGTAAAAACGCGCGCCATCTCAGTGACATCGTGCTGGGTGTAACCGCCATCGACGCCCAGCGTATGCAATTCCATCAGTTCACGAGCATAGTTTTCGTTGAGCCCGGATGGGGGCGCGAGCTTGTTTTGCTTGGCGGCGCGTTCCTTGTCTTTTTCGGCGACAAACGAGTCCGGCCCCATGCTGCTCGCGTTATCCAGATAAAGTTGCATCGCCGGACTCTCCGCGGTAGCCACGAGCAGTTCTTCAAACTTGCCCAAAGCGCGCGGACGGATCACATCCCGCTCGAAGCTCACAAGATAGTACGGCGTCTCTTCGTTCTTATGCAGAAAGACATTGAAATGATTGAGCCAGAAGTCTGTCATCACCTCCTGCAACTGCGCCGGGCTGTAGACATCGCGAGCGAGCCGCTGCTCCTTCATTTCGTTGACGACGGCATTGACGGGGTTCTCAAGATCGGCCACAACCTCGCGCTCTCCCGGGCTCATCTTGTCGATGAGTTGCGCACGTTGCGGCCCCTTCAGGCTTTGCCGAAAGCTCTCAAGCTGTTGCGGAGACATGGCCAAAAGCCGCGTAACACGCTGCTTCGGCGGCAGCGCAAGCACCGCCAACACCTCAGCCTCCTCAGGCGATTGCCGCGCGCTTGCCGCCGCATCGGGCTTCGGTTTGGGCGCATCGGCCGGAGCCATCATCACGCTCGACGCCATGGCCGGTTCAGGCTGAGCTTCCGGGGCCATCCGGCCCACCGTCCCGGCTCCCATCTCCGGGCCAGCGGCTGGTGCCATCGCAGCAGGCATAGAGTCTCTGGCGGATGACGGCGCCGTGACAGCCTCTGCCTTCTGCTCGGCCTTCTTTGCCTCCCGCTCCTTCAAAAAGGCGATTTGATCGTTGTAGACTGTGCGCAGAATTGGCGTAGTCGGCAGGGGAAGCTTTCCGTCCGCCGCCTGCCGAACGATTGCGCCGCTTGGGAAGGCCATCAGTAGTTGTTTTGCCGGCAGCCGCATCGCGGGGAATTGGTTGAGCCGCCGGTCGAGATCGGTGAAGTCCATCGCGGATGGATGCAATTGCAGTTCAAACCATTGATCGAGACCGGTCTCCTGCACCCGGTCGAGATCCCCAGGACGCGGGCCGAAGGTGAACCGGTTCAACGCGTGATGGATACGCTCATCCTCATTGAGGGATTGCGTTGCCGACTGTTGGCTATGATCAGCGCGGGAATAGGATGCTGTTTTCGGCTGGGCCTGCAGTGGCAGAGAGACCAGCGTCAGACAGAGAGTGCATCCCAGGAAGAGAGGCAAGCGTAACATGGACGCTCCCATGAACTGCTGATTGAGGAAATCAACGTGCAGGCGCGTCAAACCGCCTTAGAGGACAATTCTAGTCTCTCTGCTTATTGAAAACCCGGCTCAGACAGAAAGTTGCGGCCTGCATCCTTGAAGACTCTGAACGACCTTCTGTCCTCCCATGAAACCGAATCATCTCAAGCCACGGTGAAGAAAGACCAACAGAGCGGCCATCTGCTCCTCGGTGAATCGTCCGGAAAAGGAGGGCATCATTCCCTTCCCTTTCAAGATGTTCTGCCGCACAGTCTCATCCGTGGCAGGAGCGCCACTGGGCAGGGTCTTGCTCTCAAAAATCTCATGCAAATCTGGCGGAATCTTCTTCAAACCAAGATCATTATCCCTGTGGCAGTGGGCGCAGCGGATCTCGTAGATGTGCTCGCCTTCGATCTCCTGCGGGGTGAGCGCGGGCGTTGAGTGGCATCCGCCAAAACTCGCCGACAACCCCATGCAAATAAGGATGAGACCTGCACTTTTTCGCAATACGATGCACACAGACTCATTATGCCTTTTTAGCAATCTGCACGCTCATGAGGTCCTGGTTCAAAATCTGAAGGAAGGCCTGTTTCGTTATCCTGAATCCATGGACTTGTCTTCTGAGAAGCTCGCCCCTATTGCGCACAAAGCCCAGAGCCGCTGCTTTGGCTGCGGTCCGGCCAACGACCACGGTCTGCACCTTAATTTCTTCCTGGCGGAGGATGGAAGCGTGGTTTGCCCCGTCACGGTCCCGGATCGTTTCGAGGGGCCGGCGGGTTATGTGCATGGCGGCATCATTGCCACTCTGCTCGATGAAACGATGAGCAAGTCGGTACGAGTGCAGGGCCTGACGGCCATGACCCGTCAGATGGAGATCGAATACCTGCGTCCGGTCCATTCTGCGGCGCCGATTCGTTTGGAGGGCCGGCTGCTCCGCAGCGAGGGTCGCAAACATTGGTCCGAAGCCAGAATCCTCTGCGCGAGAGGCCATGTACTGGCCACGGCAAAGGGGCTTTTTATTGAGATCCACAGTGGCCACGGCTTCTGAATTGTTCAAGCCGCCGCACGGCCGGTAGATTGCGGACTTGGTTGCACCAGGGCGGCCCAAAGGCCGCCCCGCTGCGACTTAGTGGATCATGTTGATGGTTTCCTGAGTTACGGTGTCGAAGGTAGTCACCGCCTTCGAGTTGGCTTCAAAGGCGCGCTGGGCGATGATCAGGTTGGAGAACTCTGCTGAGATATTCACGTTTGACGCCTCCAGAGAACTCCCCTCAAGCGTACCGAGCCCACCTGTGCCGGCCACTCCCACCGTGGCGGCGCCCGAGGCCGTGGTGGTCCTGAACTCGGTCGATCCCACGTCTGCAAGCCCCTGCAGGTTGCTCACTGTAGCCAGCCCTATCTGCCCGACGGTCTGATTCTGACCGTTAGAGTAGGTTGCTGTGACGGTAGCCGATCAACTCCGGCAGCCGCTCGGCGTGGGCTGTCTCGGGGCGGATCGTGGGCGGGGCCGCCGCGGGCAGCAGATCACTGCGAAGGCAGGGCTCGGACTGCGCGCTATTTTGCGATGAGGAACCTCGAGCACCCGAATCGGCTGGAGCCACCAGCGGCCAGTGTCTGACGTTCTGCGGCTCGACCGATTGCACAGGCTTGTTGAGCGCGGGAGCAGCGTTCCATACAGCCGTATCGGTGTCCTGCGAGCGGCGCAGAGCGTAGAGAAGTTCCTGGCGATAGGGTCCGCGCGGGCTCTCCTGCGCCACAGTGCCGCTAGCGGTCAGCAGATCCACATCGGGAAAATGGCGGCGAAAGTCCTTCAAGAACTCGGCAAGATCGAGATCGGGAAGCCAGCTATCGACGATGACAGCCTCGGGTCGTGCGCTTTCGGCCTCGGCCCAGGCTTGCGCACCGCCATCAGCCTCGCGAACCTGCCAGCGCAAGCCAGTTAGAGTTTCAGAGAGGCGCTGACGGAAGCTGCGGTCCGCGCTGGCGACGAGTGCCGTGCGGGTGCGCGCGGCGAGCGAAGGAATGGGGACGGGAACAGTGACCATAAGAAATCTCCTCTAGGACGATCGGTTGGGATTGAATGAGAAATTCAAAGCGCCTCATGAGCCGGAGGAGCCAATGAACAAACAGCCACTTCAACCGGAACCGGAGGCAGTGGAAGCACCGGCAAGACGGACGGCGCACACTCGCTCTCCGGCGGCACCATGTAGCCCTGCCCGCGTACTGTGCGGATCAACACTCCAGGCGGCGGGTCCATGAGCTTGCGGCGCAGGTAGTTGATGTAGACATCCACAATATTGGTCGTCTGCGTCGGATCCAGATTCCAGACCGAGTCCAGCAGTTCCACCCGCGAGATGCACTGGCCGCGATTAAGCATAAGGTGTTCGAGCAGGGCGAACTCCTTATTGGTAAGGACAATCGGCTTGCCGGCGCGGCGGACGACGTGGTCCAGCCGGTCCAGTTCAAGATCTCCGGCTCGCACAAGCAGCCGCGTCTCGCGCTTGCGGCGCAGCAGGGCCCGGCAGCGGGCCCGCAGCTCATGCAGGCTGAAAGGTTTGATCATCAGGTCGTCGGCCCCGCGGTCAAGGCAGCGAACGCGCGTGTCGACCTCTTGGCGCGCGGTCAGCACCAGCACCGGCAGATCGAGATCCAGCTCGCGCACCTCTTCGAGCACCTGTTCGCCGTCTTTAACGGGCATATTCAGATCGAGAATGGTCAGGTCGGGCAGATCCTGGCGGAATGCCTCCACCGCGGCGGCTCCATCGTAGGCCAGGCGAACACGGTGCCCGTCAGCCTCCAGGCCCCGGCTCAGAAACAGTCCCAATGCACGATCGTCCTCGGCAATCAATAACCTCATGGCACCCTTTCTCTTTGAGCGGCGTCCGCACCTTCAATACCCCCACTCCGCGTCAAACCCAATCAGCGGCGGGGTCTCAGGCAGGACAGCTTAGGGTTCGCTAACGCGGCTCCCCTCAACTTTCCCGCATGAAGGTTGGGAACTCAAGTGTGAAGATGGAGAAAGTCGATGAAGTGGATTCAGGAGCGGAACGCGAGAGAGGATTGTCCCAAAATGGGTTTCAGGAGTGGCGGAACAAAAACCAGAGGCTGGGCCGAGACGCGGGATTCGCGCTCAGGCCGCAGTCGCGCATGGCATCAAGGCCTACCTATTGTCTTTAAGCAGCCGTTTTGGGGGCGGCCACCCGGGCCTTGAAGGCAGCCTTGTCGCGGTACATGGCAGCGTCGGCGCGCTCAAGCAGCCCTTTAATCGACTCATCCCGCAGATGTTCTGCCAGGCCGATCGAGGCATCAACGTGAAGTTTTGTTGTGCCGCTTCGTCCCTGAACTTTGTAGCTCCCGCAGACCCACTCCCGCAGCCTGTCGATCTTGGCCTTCGCCTTCTCATAGTCGCAATCCAGCACGACGATGAATTCGTCTCCGCCCCATCGCCCGATCAGGTCAGCAGAACGGCAGACCGACTGGAGCTCGCCGGAGAATTGTTTGAGAACTTCGTCCCCGGCCAGATGACCGTACTCATCGTTGATCGGCTTGAAACCATTGATGTCAATGATGGCAACGCAGAGCGGAGAACCGGCCTGGATCCTGCGCTCGATCTGGCCCTCGACCCAAAGACGACTCCCAAGTCCCGTCAGTGCATCGCGCGAAGCGATCAGTTCCGCTTCTTCGAGCTTGGCCTGATAGGTGGAAACCTGACACTTCAGCTCTTCAATAACGGCCTTTCCTTCCGCGGCCATTCTGTTGATCGAGGTCTTCAACTCCGCAGCGCTCTTCTCGATCGAGGAGCGAATCTGCGTCAGGTCTTCCAGTGTGGCGATCTTCTGCAGCCGGGTTGTAACCTCGTTCATCTGTCCTGCGGCCCGCTGGTCCCGCTCGCCCACCGATTCGGCTGTGCGGGTCATCACCAGCAACATCTCCTTCACATCGCTCGTCTGTTTTCGATAGTGACTGGCTGTCTTCTGTCCCCAATCCTGAATCTGCTCGGAGACCTTCTTCTCGGTGGATTCAACCGCTTCACGCCTTACCGGTGGCGTCAGGCTCGCTTCGATTTTTCCCAAGCCCTCTCTCAGACCATTCCCGAGAGCCGGACAGGCATTCATGCTGTAGGTTCCCATCTCTGATAACGCTGCACGATAAGCTGCAAGGGTTGAGGACACAAGCTTCGCCTCTTCCGACTCCTCATAGGCAATGGAGCCGGCACGCGGGTCATCAAGGTATTTCTTCAGGGAGATCATTGGACCTCGGATAGACTGCTTTCGCGTCGGACCGATGCGCGAGAGATTACTTGCGCCTATCGGCAGATCTCGCCTCCTTCTTCACTTTTTCGTGGCCCTCTTGACCTGTTTGGTACATCGTTTTGACTCGAGAAAAAAAGATTTCTTGCGATTCGCTTTTTATTCGCTATAATTTTCGCATGGCTGTCACTCGAAGACAAAAAGAGATTCTCGATTTTCTGGAATCGTTTGTGACGCGCAACGGGTACTCACCGTCGTTTGATGAGATTGCGCGCGGCATGGGGCTCAAGAGCCTGGCAACTGTGCATAAGCACATCACCAATCTCGAGAAAAAGGGGATGCTCGATCGCGTCCATAACCGCAGCCGCTCGATCGATGTGCTGCCGCCGGGAACCCGAACCCGCACCAGCGACCGGATGCCGTTGGCAGGGCGCATTGCCGCCGGATTGCCGGTGGAGGCGATGGAGACCGAGGAAGGCATCTCACTGCACGATGTGGTGGGCAACCGCGATGTCTTCGCTCTCGAAGTACGGGGCGACTCGATGCGCGACGAGCACATCATCAGCGGCGACTATGTGCTGGTCGAGCGCACTCGCACCGCGCGCCAGGGCGAGATCGTCGTGGCGCTCCTGCATGGCTCAGAGACCACGCTCAAGCGCTATTACACCGAAGGGAATCAGGTGCGGCTGCAACCGTCAAACGTAGAGATGGACCCCATCTACGTCAACGCCCAGCATGTGGCCATACAGGGCCGCGTGCTGGGATTACTCCGCAAATACAAATGAGATAGGTACCAGGAATACAGGCACTTAGGGATTAGGCCTGAGAGTCACTGTTCTAGGTGAATGTTACAGGTCACAAGGCGCTCTTGGACTATTCTCTATCCCCAATCCCTGTTCCCTACGCCAGCAGGCGCTGGATCTTCTCTTCAATCACGTTTTGCGGAACATAACCGACCACCTGGTCGGTCACCTTGCCGCCCTTGAAGAATAAAAGAGCCGGAATCCCGCGAATGCCGTAGCGCGAAGGCGTTGCGCCATTCTCGTCGACGTTCACCTTGGCCACCTTTAGCTTGCCGGCGTAGGTTGCAGCCACGCCATCCACGATCGGCCCAAGGGCCTTGCAGGGACCGCACCATACGGCCCAGAAATCCACCAGAACCGGTTGCTCGCTCTTGAGCACCTCCTGGTCGAACGTCGCATCGCTTACTTCCAGAACTCCCAATCCAGCCATAACTCTCCTTGCATGAAACCCACTCTTTTCAGTGTACTGGCAACCACGCACTCATGGGATGCTCCATCTGGCTGGAAAGTCGCAGGCAGATCCTCGGCCTCCGGCAGGATAAAACCCAGGAGACCCCAAACAAGACGAGCCTTCATATTCTTGAGATACTCGGAATTAAGGGGCATCCAACTTGTTATGAGCAATCAAAAGCGCCCGGACCCTAAAAGGATCACGGGCGCTAGAGCAGCAGCCCTCCCCCAGAACTAACTGCCCACGGTGCGAATGTAGGTCTTTACCGGGCGAAAAGCAAGCAATCTTGAGTAACAGATTTCAGTAACATTCCGGTATCGAATCTGACGATACAAACGTAACTTTCCAGCGAATTAACCTGCCAAAATGGTCCCTGATAATCCCCAAATGTGCGATTACGGAAGGGCCATGGCCGAGCCAACGGGACCAATCGACTCCATTGGTCATCTGCCCGCTCTCATATTCCAGTGAATAAATCACAGGTTTGAGACGACTCTCTCATTCCAGCATGGAAACCTTCAAAACTTCTGGGATCCCCTGGGAGAATCCTTAGACTTCGCGAACTACCTCAAAGGACTGGCTTGCTCCAAACGGCTCAAGACGGCAAACCTTGAGTTCAGCCTCAACTGAACCATCTAGCGCCTTGCAAATGGCGGCCGTGGCCTTTGGCAGGCATTCTTCGCCACTGACGATGACCAGGACTGAAGGTCCGGCGCCGCTCAGAGCAACGCCCAGAATGCCGTGCTCTCCTGCCAGCGGTAGAAGCGGTGGCAGCAGCGGACAGATGGGCGCGCGATAAGGCTGATGAATGCGATCCTGCATGGCGATGCGCAACAGATCATTGCGCGCCTGCGCAAAGGCGATACCCAAGAGCGCCGCCGACTGAATATTCGCGACAACGTCTTCGCGGGGATAGCACTCGGGCAGCATCGCCCGCGCCTTGCTCGTAGCCAGCGGCTCGGTGGGAAGAACCACAATGGCTCGCCACTCAGCCGGCGGCGCAACTTGCGCGACATGCACTCTCCTGCATTCGCAGGCCGCCATGACAAAGCCGCCTAGCCAGCAGGCCGAGGCGTTGTCCGGATGGCCCTCCAACGCCGTGGCCTCTTCCAAAATCCGCTCCGAATTCCACTCCAGCCCGCCAAAGTGCACCGCGAGCGAGATCGCACCCAGCCGTCCCGCAGCCGATGAGCCGCAGCCCATGCCCAGCGGAATCTCATTCTTCATGCGAATGGCCAGCGGAGTAATCGGCCGACCGTTGCTCTTGAGCAGGTCTTTATAGATCTCCAGGATGAGGTTGTTTTCAAGCCTCGCAACATACTCGCTGTTACGGCCCGTCGCGGCGATCGAAAACTCCCCCGCCGGCTCGGCCTCGATCTCCAGATAGAAATCGAAGGCCACGGCCACGGCATCGAAGCCAGAGCCGAGGTTGGCAGAGGTCGCCGGCAGGCGCAGCCGAAAAACGCCGGAACGCATCTTCCAATCCTCGCTCATCGTTGACTGCCCTTCAGCGCAGCCAGCACAGCGCCCGGCGTGGCCTCAACGGCGATCGCGTTGCGTTGCAGACCGCGGATCTCCGTTTCGAATCCAATGGCCTCATCTTCTTTCAGCAGCGATCCCTTGTGAAAGTCAATCGTATAGTCGGCGTCTTTGAGTGTGTGGCCCGTCAGCACCAGCACCACCGTCTCACCGGAGCCGATCTTGCCGACTTTTCGTAGCTTCTTCAGCCCGGCCAGCGTCACCGCCGAGGCTGGCTCGCAGCCCAGCCCCTCGGCTCCGATCTCCGCCTTGGCGATGGCGATCTCGGCCTCAGTTACGTCGAGGCACCAGCCGCCCGTATCTTGGATCGCTCGCGCAGCCTTGCGCCACGAGGCCGGATTGCCAATGCGAATCGCAGTGGCACGTGTATGCGCCTCGACCGGCTCAAGCTTGGTACCGCCGTTATCAGCAAGGCTCCGCACCAGCGGATTGGCCCCTGCCGCCTGAATCACGCTGATCCGCGGCATCCGCGCTGTGAGCCCAAGCTCATGCAGCTCGCGGAAGCCTTTGCCCAGCGCCGAACTGTTGCCAAGGTTGCCGCCGGGAACAATCAAATGGTCGGGCACATTCCAGTCGAATGCCTCGGCGATCTCAAAAGCCGGCGTCTTCTGCCCTTCCAGCCGGTAGGGATTCACCGAGTTCAGCAGATAGATCGGCGATTGCTTTACGATCTCGGTCAGCAGCGTCAGGCAGCTGTCGAAGTCGGCCTTCAACTGGCAGGTCAGCGCGCCGTAGTCCATCGCCTGCGAGAGCTTGCCCCAGGCGATCTTGCCGTCAGGGATAATCACCAGGCTGCGCAGCCCGGCCCGCGCCGCATAGGCAGCCATCGATGCCGAAGTGTTCCCCGTCGAGGCGCAAGCCACCCACTCGAAGCCCCGCTCCTTGGCCACGCTCATCGCCGCGGTCATTCCCGTGTCTTTGAATGAGCCCGTCGGATTCATTCCCTGGTGCTTGGCATAAAGCTGGTCGATGCCCAGCGCCTTGGCTGCGCGCGTCAAATGATAGAGCGGAGTATTGCCCTCGCGCAGCGTCACCGCATTGCCAAAGCTGTCCAGTATCGGCAGCAGCTCGCGGAAGCGCCATACGCCGGAGTGATCCAGCCCCTCGGACGAACACCGCCGCTCCCGCCACAGCCACTTCAGCGCCCCCGGATTCGGCCGGTCCTGATTGGGCCGAGCCTGGTTGGGCCGATCCTGGCTGGACTGGTCCCGGCTCCCGCGCAGTCCCCAACCGGGGTACTCAACCTCGAACAGGTCGCCGCACTCAACGCAACGGAAATCCGGCTGAGCCTCCGCCCCCGTGATCCGCTCCCCACATCCAAAACAACGCAACTGATGCAAATTGTCGTTCATCGCTGCTGATAGGTTACCAGCCAGCGCCAGTTTTTGCCGTGCCAACCCGCCAACTTGCATCTCCTCGCCGCAGAGCTAACCCGCTTCGACTGCCTCTTTCTTTTCGAGACATTGATGAAGCAGTGCATATCGGTATCTGTCGAATTCATAACCTCCGGCTGCCGGAAGCCTCTGGGCCAGGAGATTCCCTTTCTCCCAAGCCACGGTTGCTTCTTCCCTGCGGCCCTCGATCCAGCAAAGGGCGCTCTGCGCAAGCCAGTAGTCAACGCCGAAGTGAGTTGGCTTCTTCGCCTCCATGCGATCCCACCACAGCCGCGCTTTGGCGGCGTCGCGGCACAGAAAAGCATTGTCGAAGACAAAGTCAGCGTGCAGTTCGGCGGGGATATCCGAGGCCGACTCCTGGTAGATTCGCTCCGCCTCAGCGACTGCATCGCAGGCCTGCGAAATCATCCGACAATCAATAAAGTACGACGTAGCAAACAACCTCAGCAGAAGCGCCTGATTCCCTTGCGTGAACGACAGCTTTGCCCGCTGAATTGCGTCGATGTCGAAATCTCTCGGCCGCAAAGGCGTCACTAAAGTCGATGTAACGATAGAGAATGTGCGGTGCAAATCGGCCCAAGGTCCGCCCCAGAGAAGTTGGTAAATTCTCGCGCCATCGGAATAGGCGGCCTCAGGACGAAATGGAATCAGGTTTACAGCAAAGGTGACCAGGGAGAGCGTGCAGAAGATTGTCAAGACGTGCCAGTACTGCTCGTACGGCTGCCCTCTGGCGACCAGCGCGGCATAACCCGCAATCAGTCCAGTGACGAGATTTACCAGCGCACCGGCAGCGATCATGCAAATCTCGCGCCAGCGTGGCTGCCAGGGATTAGTAGGGACGACGGCGGTCGCCCCTCCCGCCGAAAAGAACTGCGCAAGATTGAATTTGAACGTCCATCTTCCGTCGCGAATTCGCCATTGGAAAGGCCCTACAATAAATGCGCGGACTTTCATGCCCAGCACCAGACCCGTCAACGCGTGCCCAGACTCATGCAGAAATACCGTTAATAGTAATGCGACGACGATCAAGACCAGGGGAAAGGAACCGCGATTCATCGAGATACCGCGCGCGTGGCCCCACTGGACCCACAAGTACCGGCCAGCGATATATCCGCCGAATCCAATGAACCCAGCCACGCCATCCAACAAGCGGCTCGTTCCGTCACCGGCGATGCGAGGAGGCTTGGCTGGATACACGGGCTGGACCATCGAGTCGCGTCGCCCGAATGCCACGAGTCCAGCTATTCCCAGCGCCACTACCAGCCCGTCAAAAATCAAGAACCCAATCGCCATGCGTGGCGAATAAGCCAAGATAAAAAACAATGCCGTCAGAAGAGGGAGGCTCAATATGAGCATCCCAAGACTCGCCGCAATCGCCCAAGCTCTCGCCGAACGTTTCCCGCTCTTAGCAGTCCACCATGCCATCCCGTAGACGGCTCCTAACACTAGCGGCATGCATTGCAGGAGTCTGATGAACACATGCAACACAATCGCCAGCGCCCAAGAGACATGAGTGTTCTGAACACTGCCGGGAAATCCACGTGGTTGGAGCGGGTGCAGCATCCTCGGAACAGATGTTATGGAAACCATGAGGAAAACCACAGCGAGAAACCCGAACCATCCGCACAAAAACTTTCTGAGCTTGAGCATAGTTTGGCCGTACCGATCCGAAAGCAGTTTAGCCGAAGTCTTGATACTGTTTATTGGCTTCCAGACAATATACTCCCGCTCGCCCGCCAAGAGAAATTGCAAATTACTACTCGATGTAGATCTCGTGGTCGACTCTTAAACCCCACCATCACCGGTTCGATCTCCAGCGAGCTAGACTCATCTTCGAGCGCGGCGCCTGAACCCTACTCCCTTACGCTGGTAGCCCTCGGCCTGGCCGGCGGTGGGCTGCGGCGGTGGAAAAGGCGTCGCAAATAGAGCCTCTTTCAGCGCCGTTGCCCCACCCTCGGGACAACGGGCAGTCTCTTCGACTGCCGCCAAGGGCACGGGCTAACCGGCAGCGGAATCACTCGGTATCTCGCTGCCTGTTAGCCCACGCGGATTGTTGCGGCCCAATTGCTAGGGTTGATGCCAGCCGACCAGTACCGAAGCTACCACGGCAGCGAATCGAAGCCCGGAACTGGAAAGGCGGCGCTCAACTCCCTTACACCTCTTGCTAATCGGGTGAGCAGAGAAGCCTCTCCCGGTTGGCGGAGTGCTTGCGCGATCCAGCCTGCGATGCGGAGCATATCCTCTTCGACCATTCCTCGTGTGGTGGAGGCCGGAGTGCCGATGCGGATGCCGCTGGGGCGTAGCGGAGGCCTTGGATCGTCTGGGATCACTTGCTTGTTCGTTGCAATGCCGATCTTCTCCAGAGTCTCCTCCGCCTGCTTGCCATCGATTCCAAAACTCGTTACCGTGTCGGCCACCATCATGTGATTGCCGGTGCCGCCTGTGATGAGAGTTACGCCCGCTTGGGTGAGCGCTTCAGCCAGAGCCGAGGCATTGGCGAGTGTCTGGCGTGCGTAACTCTGAAACTCGGCTGTCTCCGCCTTGTGGAAGGTGATCGCGGCGGCGGCGATCGAATTCATGTGAGGCCCGCCCTGCAAGCCGGGGAAGACGGAGTTATCGATCTGCCGGGCAAATTGCTTGCGGCATAGAATCAGGCCGCCGCGCGGGCCCCGGAGGCTCTTGTGGGTGGTCGTTGTCACGATGTCGAAGCCGGCGTCCAGGGGATTGGGCAAGACATTGGCGGCAATCATGCCCGCAACATGGGAGACGTCGGCCATGGCCAGAGCGCCCACTTCATCGGCAATGGCTCGGAAGGCTGAGTAGTCGTACTCGCGCGGATAGGACGTGTACCCGCAGAGAACGATCTTGGGATGAGTCTCCAGGGCGAGTCTGCGCACCTCGTCGAAGTCGATGGCTCCAGCTCGATCCGGCCGGGTCTTGTAGCGTACGAAGTTGAAGATCTGCCCCATGTGCGAGACCGGGGCGCCATGGGTCAGATGGCCTCCGTGTGAGAGATCCATGCCGAGGATCGTATCGCCTGGCTTCATGAAGGCCAGATAAACCGCTTGATTCATGGGCGAGCCGGAGAGCGGCTGAACGTTGGCGTGTTCGGCGCGGAAGAGCTTGCAGGCGCGATCCCTGGCGGCGTTCTCGATCTGGTCTGCAAAGGTCTGGCCGGCATAATACCGCCGGCCTGGGTAGCCCTCGCAGTACTTATTGGTCAGAACCGAGCCGAGCGCGGCCAGAACCTCAGGGTAGGTGTAATTCTCTGAAGGAATCAAGTTGATTCCTTCCTGTTGGCGAAGCTCTTCAGCGGCGATCGTGCCGAAGATCTCGGGATCGGATTCAAGAAGGAAATCGCGGAAATCGGTAGGGCGAGGGTGCATGAGCAATCCTTTCAACGGTATCGCTGAACGTTGAACCGAGTGCCCAGGCGATCGGCTTGGACTGCCTCGCGCTTCCCGGTGGTTGCCCACCTGAATCGCCAGTTACGCGAGGATACCGGAGGCGCGCCAGCGTTTCTGCGGTCCCGGAGAACTAAGAGTAGCATATTCATTCAACAGAATTGAACCTCAGACGCCTCCCTTTCGACATAAGCAATGAACGCACATGGATAGCCGGGAACGAGCACAGTACGAGTGGCTTGCGCTGCGTTGCCAGTCTGGCGAGGCGGGCGCATTCGAGGATCTGATTGCGGTGATGGAGCGACCATTGCTCTATTACGCGGCCAGCCTGACGGGCAATCCGGATAGTGCGCTCGACGTGCTGCAAGAGGTGTGGATCAGGGTCTTTCGCGGCATTCGGAAGCTGAAGGACCCCGGCTCTCTGCGCTCATGGCTCTACTCGATCACACATGGGATCGCGGTGGATCGCATTCGCAAGAACTACTCGCGGGAGCAAACGGAAAAGGTACAGGTCGAGGATTTTCAGGAGGCGGAGGAGCCATCATTTGCAGCGGAGGATGCCGATGCGATTCACCAGGCATTGAGTGAGATCCGGCTCAAGCATCGCGAGGCCCTGGTGCTGCATTTTCTTGAGGACTTATCGATGGCGGAGATCGCGGAGGTGGTGGGATGCTCGGAAGGCACGGTGAAATCGCGCATCCATTACGCAAAACTGGCAATGAAGGAAGTTCTATGTGGGAGGGGTTATGGAACAGGGAAATAGTAGTGTGCGCGACAGGTTGCTGGCGCGCTTGCCTCAGCCGGGGAATCTTGCGGCTTACCGGGAGGAGACTGAGTCTTTGTTAAAGCAACACGAGAAGGCACTGGCCACAGAGCTTTGGACGAACCGGGCGCTTTCCCTCTGTGCGGTCTTCCTTTTTTTGTTCGTCAACTCAATCTGGGGCCCAAATGCCCATCCAGCCTGGGGCCTAAAACTCACCCAGACTACAATAATCACCTGTGATGTTATGGCGGGCGTCCTGTTTTTTCTTGTCCAGCTCTACGAACTGCAACGATTCATCTACGGGAACCAGGTGAAAATGCTGAAGGAAGTGAAGCAGGTCCAGTTGCAGGTGCTCGAGCTTCAGGATTCGCTTCGCAAGGCTGGCACGGGTAGGATCTGAAAATGGACGAAGGATTCGAAAAGCGCTGCCTGGGCTTGGTCGGCGGCCTGGGAGTCGGGGCAACTGTTCATTATTACCGTGAACTGGTGAGGTTACACGCGGAACGCGGATGCGTTCCCAACCTTTTGATTGTTCACGCCGACGTGAATCTCGTTCTGAAATATGCCGCGACAGGAGAGACACGCCCGTTGGCTGCTTATCTTTCCGCACTGCTTGAGCGGCTGGCTGCGGGAGGCGCCCGGATCGCAGCGATTCCCGCGGTGACGCCGCATATTTGCGTGACCGAACTCCTGGAACTAACTCCAATTCCGCTTGTGAGTCTCCCCGGCGAAATCCTCAGCGAAATTGAAGCCCAAAAAATCAAGAGGGTCGCACTATTTAGTACCCGCTCCACAATGGAGACCGGAATCTTCGGTCTGCTATCGGGCATTGAGGTAGTGAAGCCGAGGCCCGATGAGGTCGATTCAATCCACGAGGCTTATCTTCAGATCGTAAATTCGGGCCATGGCACCGAAGGACACTATCAGAAGCTTCGCAACATCGCACATACGATCTGTGATCGCGATAAAGTGGAAGCCGTCGTTTTAGCCGGTACTGAATTGTCGCTGATCTTCAATGAGGCGAATACGGATTTCCCGCACGTCGACGGCGCCCGCGTTCACCTTCTCGCGATCCTGCGAAGGCTTTTCGCAGAGTCCGAAAGCGATGCTTCGCCGCTCAGAAGATCCTGTAGCTGACGCCGGCGCTGGCGCCGTAGGGCGAGATGGTGGAGTTGCCCCAGGCCGGCCACCACTGGTACTCGCCGTCAAAGGCGCGGATGCTGATTCGTTTGGTCAGCTTGATGTCCATGCCGCCGCCAAAAGCCGTAGCGGTGAAAGTGCCATGGTAGCCAAAACCCAAGTCCATCTTCGAGAATCCGGCGAGGGCCTTTCCGTAGAGCGTCGCCCTCCAGAAATGGTAGACGGGAACTCTGGGGCCTATCAGGTAGTTGTCCTCATGAACATCCTGATACCGGTTGAAGCGCAGCCAGCGGGCTTCACCTTCCAACTGGACCCAGCGCGTGAACTTCACATCGACAAATACGCCGGGGCCGTAGAGCGGCTGGTTGATGGATTCCGCGATTGGGAAGTAGAGGGCGGGCGGACAGGCCGCTCCACCGCACGTCCAGTCCCCCGCGAAATCCGGCTCGTAAACTGAGGCTAGTGCGCCCACGGTAATGGAAGTCTGGTGGGCTTTGGCTGATGGAACGACTTGCGCCGTTGCGGCAACAGCCGCGGCGGCAATCAGGAAGCAGGAAAGACCAACAGAAGTTCGCTTCATAAGCACAATGTCGTCCTCTCCGGGTATTCTTCACTACCGATGAGACTCAAAACCGATTCAGTTTGGAATCCCTTGGCCGGCCGCGCTTCAAACGCGAGAGGCGCCGGGATTCCCGATGAATGCTACTGCTGTTGAGGGTTCGAAGGGGGTTGAGGTGCATTGGTGGGAACGGGGGGTGATGCCTCCGATGCCGCCGGCTGCGAGGCTGGCTCTGCAGTAGGCGGAGCCGCCGCTGGAGCTGCTGGAGGAACAGCGCCCGATGGTGCGGGTTGTGCTGACGGATCGGCCGAAGGCGGAGGCGTAGCCCCAGATGGAGAGGACACGGCAGGTGAAACCGGCGGTGCGATCTTCGAGGCATCGTAGCGCTGCAGCTTGTAGAAAACCGGCGTCAGCTCCAGCGGCATCTTATCCCGCGGATTCATGTAAGCGTAAATCTTCGCGTTGAGTTGGTGCACCTTGTCGTCCCAGGGATCGGTCTTGAGCCAGCTGCCCAGAGGCAAAGCCGGACGCTGGGTTAGGTCGTCCCAGTTGAGCTTGGGGGCCTGCCTCTGCAGATCGGCCATCCAGGGCGTGCCGTCGGCCTGGAGCAGGGAGTCGCCGAGCTTCGGAGTGTTCAAGGCCTTGAGTTCCTTTTCGCGGTCCACCAACTGCGCATAGTACAGTCCCGCAGAGGACAGTTTGTCCTTGTACATGGAGTTCTGCAGATACTCCATAGCCCTCTTGGCGGCCTCGGCGTTGTCGTGGTCGGAGTGATACATGTCGATGCGCTTGAAGGTTGACTCGTCGGGGAAGAGCAGCCGGTCGTTGAAGGCGTAGCGCGTGTCGATGTGGTGGCCCATCGCGATGTGGGCAAGCTCCATGGCCACGACCGAGGCTATCGACTCCTCGTTGGGCAGACTGTCGATAAGTCCTTTGCTGATCAGAATCGTATTGCCGACGGTCGTCGCTTCGACGGTGGTTGAGAGCAGAACGCGGGTGTGCACCTGGTCGGTGAAGGCCAGGTTGTTGGGCACCTGCAAATTGATCACGATCTGGTCGAGCACGGTATTTTCATAGCCGCCCGGGGTCAACGGAGCCACCAGTCCGGCTTCCACCAGACGGTCGATTACGTTGTTTTCGGCCTGCGTAACCCAAGCGCGCGTGGCCTGCAGCGGACCCACATCCTGCGAGTCGTCGCTTTTGTCGACCGCGTCGTCCACCTTCACGCTTACGTTTTCGCTCTCGCGAGAGGGAAGCTTAAGCGAGTAGCCCCAGAAATGCGTCTGGGCCTTCAGGCCGCCCTTCTTGTCGCCTTCGATGCGCTCGGTCTCCTCGACGTAAACCGCCACCGGCAGCCAGATTCCCGGCTGTACGTTCATCCTCCAACTGTCGAAATGGAAGTAGTAACGCGAGTCGTCCTCGGAATTGGGCCCGGTATAGGTGCCATTGAAGCGGACAATATTGCCGTCCTCGTCCTCGATCCAGATGCGGCCGAAGAAGCGGCCCATGCCGGCGGCCTTGGGATGCACGTCGTAGACCCAGGTGCGCACTGAGCCCAAAAACTCTCGCCGCACGTAGCTAAAGACATAGTGCTGGGTATCGAAGCTCTTGGGGTCCATGAACATCATCTCGGTGAACCCCAGCGGATTATAGGTAAAGTGCTGGTCGAGCCTCAGCGCCCTGCTCAATTCAGTGATCGCCGAAAGGGACCCTTTGAAAAAGCCGTGCCTCGATGACTCTCTGGTTTCGAAAGACCTGTCGAAGAAGCCCTTGCCGAAATCGATGCGGCTCAGCATGTACTCGTCGGAGACCGGAACCTGGTAGAGCTTGATGTCGGGCTTGATGTTTTGTATGTAAGTTTCCACGAGAGGCGTGCGCAACTGAATGTTCTTGATCAGCACCTTTTCGCGGCCGATTGCCCGCTCCACCAGCGCCGCCTGATCCTGTGTGAGCTGGTGCGTCTGGGCGAACCTGGGCTCTTTCTTCTTCGCGTGCGCGCAAGCGACAGTCAGGGAAATAAAAAGGAAGGTGAGGGAGATCTTCCGAAGGGTCATGACAAGCTCCTAAGCTGAGTTCTTTCAAGTTTTCTTTTGGCCGCTTGCGCCATTCGGCATCTCGCGAACGAGCGCGTCCACTTTATCTTGCTTGCTCTCTCGATGTTACGCCAACTGAAAGGTGATTGTGATGTTGGTGGTCATGTCCACTGCCTGGCCGTTGCGTGTTGCGGGACGGAAGCGAATCTGCTGGGCGACTCGGCGCGCCTCCTCGTCCAGGCCATGACCGAGGCCGTGCACAACTCCCTGCACGACCACCTGGCCGCTGGCGGTGAATGTCACCCTCAGGATCACGTCGCCCTGCACTTTGAGCTGCTTGGCTTCGCTGGTATACTCGGGCTGCGGTTTGGAAAGGACCTCCAGGCTGGTTGCGGCAACCCGAGCTTCCTGCCTGGGAACTGCCGCAACCGCTGTTGGCACAGTAGAGATACCTGTGGCCGCCACCTTTCCGACGTTGGCCGACGGGACAGCCGCTGTAGTGCTCGGAACAGCAACCGAGGCCACTCTCGCGCCCGGCCTGCCGTTGTTGTTGCCGAACTTGATTCCATCTCCGATTCCGGTCGAGCCGGGCACCCCATGAGGAGCGATCGCCGGTCCCCTCATGTTGCCATATTCGTTCCCGATCGCCGCGACCGTTGCCGGCCCCTTCGCGTTCGGATTGGGCACGACACCGAAGGTCTGGCCCAAATGCACCGGCGCAGTAGAAGGTTTGACCTTATTGTCCTGGGCAGGCATGGCCGCCGGGGCCAGCGCCACTTTCGGTTGAGGCGCCAGTATTACAGACGGTTTGGTGTCCTTGATGGTTGGCACAGCCAGCTTCACCTCCATCTGGAGGGGCTTCTCCGGCTTGGGCTCGGGCCGAGGAATGTTAATCTTGGGCGCTTCATACTTCACCACGACAGGCTTCGGCGGCTCAATTTTGGGCGGAGGCGGCATCTTCGGCTTGGGCTCCGGCGGCTTTGGCTTGGCTGGGATAATGAGCAGCGTTTCCTCATATCTGTGCTGGTCGATCACGTGCTTAGCCGTCGCGCCGATGTAGAGCATGAAGGCCAGAATCAGCCCGTTGATCACGGCACTTGTGATAAACGATGCGGGACTGCGCTCGGGCTCGGGGAGCAAACCGAAGGTGGCCTGTCCTGGATTTGGCTTCACCGGCATCGTCTCAATCCTCGTTCGCTGGTGTTGGGGGAACGCGACACAGCGTTTTTTGCTTGTGAAACCGCAGAAAAGGTGCGCCGCGGCACAATCAAACGTGAAGAGCTCCGGGCTCCCGCAGAAGCCTTGCTCGACTCTACAAATATATCGGCTGAGAAGCGAGACGCTGCAACTTCGGCTACCTGCCGCGGAGCAGTCGTGATTCCCAATTCCGACCGATTCCCCCAGCAGAATCGCGGCAGTCGAGTTGCGCGCACGCGACGCAGGGTCGCCGACGCAGTTCCAAAATGCCGAAGGGTGATTCCAATATTGGAAGTAGAGGATTCTTTATCGTTCTCTATCGCGGAACCTGTGGTTGGACCGGCACAACCGCGACCGGATCGAGCCTCGCGAAACTCCGTGCAGCACGTACCGCTGGTCACCTGGACCTCGAACATTCGAGCACTCCAATTCAGGTCCAAGGCATCGACCAAAGTTGCAATCCCTCGCTTTTCAGAGGGACATCCACTTCCCGGCCTGCGCAAGCTAGCGCGTCGAACTGTCGTGCTCTGCGCTGGTACGGGCAGCAGAGAAACCTAAACAGGCTTGCCGTCTCTCCGACGGTCTGAGGGGCAGCGCAAAGTCAGCCCACTCGCCCTCTGTATTAGACTTTAGGGTACACCAAAGCGCTCGTGAAGGTATAGGGGGAAGCAGTGAAGATCTTGGTTACCGGAGGTGCAGGATACATCGGTGGAACGGTCGCTGGATTGCTTGCAGATGAGGGCCATCAGGCTGTTGTCTTCGACAATTTGAGCCACGGCCGGCGCGATCTCTTGCCGGCCGGTGTGGAGTTCATCGCGGGTGAGTTGGGCGACCGGCCGCGACTTGAGGAGATTTTCACCGAGGCCAGGAGACATGGGGAGTCTTTTGACGCCGTAATGCACTTTGCCGCGCTGATCGAGGCCGGCGAGTCCATGCTCCATCCCGAACAGTTCTTCCGCAACAACACGGCCTCCGCGCTGGCTCTCTTCGAGGCGATGCTCGCTCATGGCCCGCGCAAGCTGGTTTTCTCTTCTACGGCTGCAGTCTACGGGGAACCAGAGGCGATTCCGATCAAAGAAGATGCGCGGCTGCAACCGACCAACGCCTATGGCGAGTCGAAGCTGCTGGTGGAGCGGATGCTGGAGTGGTTTCACCGGATTCACGGGCTGCGCTCGGCTTCGCTGCGCTACTTCAACGTGGCCGGGGCGGCGGAGGGGCCCAAGGGCGTGTCGCGCGGCGAGGCTCACGAGCCGGAGTCGCATCTGATTCCGCTGGTGCTGGATGTGGCGCTGGGACGGCGTAAGTCGATCAAAATCTTCGGCGACGACTATCCGACCGCGGACGGCACCTGCATCCGCGACTACATCCACGTCTCCGACCTTGCCGAGGCGCATCTGCTGGCCCTCGACGCACTTGAGGGAGCCACCACCCGGCTGGTCTTCAACCTGGGCAACGGGCAAGGCTTCAGCGTGCGTGAGGTGATTGAATCGGCTCGGCGCGTCACGGGGCATCCGATTCCGGTCGAGATCGAAGCGCGACGGGCCGGCGACCCGGCTGTGCTGGTGGCGAGCTCGGAGAAGGCGATGCAAGAGTTGGGTTGGAGACCGCAGTACACGGAACTCGACAAGATCGTTCAGACGGCTTGGATTTGGCACCAGAAGCGGTATCGGGATTAGCCCGTTAGTGATAATTCATTAAATTCTTCCGACATTGACAGATTCGCTTGACATTTGCCATGCGAACGAAGCAACGTAAGTTGCTGAAACATATCTTCCCCGCCGGCGCAGCCAACTTCCCCAGTGCTGAAAGACGCCCGGCTGCACAGTGAGGTCTTTAGTCCTATGGCGTCTAGTATCTCCACGCGCACCGGCGCGGAGGGCGTTACCAGTCTCCCCCGCGTCATTCTCGGTTCCTCGCTGGGAACCATGATCGAGTGGTACGACTTCTACATCTTCGGCTCGTTGACCACGGTTCTGGCGCTGAAGTTCTACCCTCCCGGCAACGATACCTTTGCGCTCATCGCCTATCTGGCCACCTTTGCCGTGGGCTTCCTGGTGCGCCCGTTCGGAGCGTTGTTCTTTGGCCGGCTGGGCGACATGCTGGGACGGCGGATCGCCTTTATCCTGACGCTTTCAATCATGGGAGTCTCGACAGCGTCGATCGGCCTTCTGCCCACCTACCATACGGCCGGCTGGTTCTCGCCGATCATGCTGATCCTGATTCGCGTGCTGCAAGGATTGGCGTTGGGCGGCGAGTACGGCGGTGCGGCCGTCTTTGTTGCCGAACATGTGCCCGACAACCGGCGCGGCTTCTACACGAGCTTCATACAGATCACTGCGACGCTAGGCCTCTTTATCTCGCTGGCGGTGATTGTGGCGACGCAGCAGAGCATGACTCCGGCGACCTTCCAGGCCTGGGGCTGGCGGCTGCCCTTCCTGCTCTCGATCGTGCTGGTGGCCATCTCGCTCTACATCCGGCTGAAGATGAAGGAGTCGCCGATCTTCTCGCAGATCAAGGGCGCGGGCATGAGTTCGGCCAAGCCGCTGACCGAGGCTTTTACAAAGTGGCCCAACCTGAAGCGGGTTTTGATTTCGCTGCTGGGTGCGACCATGGGCCAGGGTGTGGTCTGGTACACGGGACAGTTCTACGCGCTCTTCTACCTCCAGACTGTGCTCAAGGTGAATCCCAAGATGGCCAACATCACTGTAGCGATCGCGCTGCTGCTGTCGATGCCCTTCTTCACGGCCTTTGGCGCCCTCAGTGACAGGATCGGCCGGAAGAAACTCATGATGTCGTCGTTGCTGCTGGCTGTGATTTTCTACATTCCCATCTACCACGGAATGCAGCAAGCGGCGGGCAACAACGTGGTGCGGGTCAGCTCGGTGAAGGACAAAGTGACCGGTGCGATCAAGCTGACGCCGCTGACCATTGACGCGGCGACCGGCAAGGAGGTTCCGGCCAAAGAGGCAGTGAGCGCCAACCGGCCGCTGCTGGTGCTGCTGATCTGGATTCAGGTGATCTTTGTCTGCATGATCTACGGCCCGATTGCGGCGTATCTCGTGGAGGCCTTCCCGGCCAAGGTGCGGTACACGTCGGTCTCGCTGCCCTACCACATCGGCAACGGCGTCTTCGGAGGGCTGCTGCCGTTGATTGGACTGGGGCTTTGCGCATCGACCGGGAACATCTACGCTGGGCTCTACTATCCCATCGGGGTGGCGGCGGTTTGCTTTGTTCTCGGGGTCTCCTTGCTGAAGGAGACACACGGAACGCTGATCTGGGATGAGGTGGGTGCCAAGGACTAAAGGATCTGACGGGCAAATTCCATTCCTGATGCGACCCTAGGGCTGTTTGGTCTGGGTCAAGCATCAGAAGCGTCATTTCGCCGACGATCTTCCATGGGAGGTGTTCTTCGCAGTTTGCCGTTTGTATGCCCATCTCGGTAAAGTGTCATCCACATGGTTCTTTGCGGAAGAGTCTTCCGCGGGATGCCGCGAGCCGTATCGATTCTTCATTCCCTAAAGGACGTACGCATGTCTTCCCTGCCCGACCCCGTAGTTGCCAGAGCCGTCATTGCCGCCAGTCAGGACATCGACTCGACGCTGCGTGAGAATCGCGTTTTTTCGCCGCCGGAGGAGTTCGCTGCCAAGGCGCACATCAAGAATCTCGCCGAGTACGAGACGCTCTACCGGCAGTCCATCGAGAACCCCGAGGCCTTCTGGGCCGGGATCGCCGAGAACCTGCATTGGTTCCGATCGTGGGACAAGGTGCTTGAGTGGAATCTTCCGTCTGCTCAATGGTTTGTTGGCGGAAAGCTCAACCTTTGCTACAACTGTGTCGACCGTCATGCGCTCGGCTCTCGTCGGGATAAGACGGCGCTAATCTGGGAGGGGGAACCGGGTGAAGTGAGACGAATGACCTTCGCAGAGTTGCATGTCGAGGTGCAGAAGTTCGCCAACGCCCTCAAGACGCTGGGCATCAAGAAAGGCGACCGGGTGGCAGTCTACATGGGAATGACCCCGGAATTGGCGATTGCCCTGCTGGCTTGCGCGCGGGTTGGCGCGATTCACTCAGTGATCTTTGGCGGATTTGCCGCCAACGCCATCGCCGACCGGGTCAACGACTCGTCCTGCGTGGCGATCCTAACCCAGGATTCGAGCTACCGCCGGGGCAATGAGATCCAGCTCAAGCGCACCGTCGATGAGGCGATGAACGGTTGCCCAACCGTCAAGCATGTGGTGGTCTTCCGGCGCACGGGCTCGCCAGTGAAGATGGTAGAGGGACGCGACCACTGGTGGCACGAGCTGATGGCGGACGCCTCGCCCGAGTGCCCTGCCGAGAAGCAGGACTCCGAAGATCCGCTCTACATTCTCTATACCTCAGGGACGACGGGAAAGCCGAAGGGGCTGGTCCACACGACAGGCGGCTACTCGGTGCAGACCTACATCACGACCAAATACATCTTCGACATTCGCGACGAGGATATCTACTGGTGCACGGCCGACATCGGCTGGGTTACCGGGCACTCGTATGTGGTGTATGGCCCGCTGCAAAACGGAGCCACGGTGCTGATGTATGAGGGCGCGCCAAACTGGCCGGACTTCTCGCGATTCTGGAAGATCGTTGACGACCACAAGGTCTCGGTCTTTTACACCGCGCCGACGGCGATCCGCGCCTTCATGAAGTGGGGCAACGAACACGTCGAGAAGCACTCGCTGGCATCGCTGCGCTTGCTGGGAACTGTCGGTGAACCGATCAATCCCGAGGCGTGGATGTGGTACCGGGAGAAGATCGGCCACAACCGCTGCCCGATCGTCGATACCTGGTGGCAGACCGAGACCGGGGCGATCATGATTGCACCGGTTCCTGGGGCCGTGCCCGCCAAACCCGGCTCGGCGACGCGACCCTTCTTTGGTATTCAGCCGGAAGTTGTGAACAAGCAAGGCGAGCCGGTGCCCGCCGGAAGCGGTGGCCTGCTGGTGATTCGCAAGCCCTGGCCGTCGATGGCACGGACTGTCTATGGCGATCCGGAGCGGTACAAGAAGACCTACTGGAGCGATGTCGAGGGCTGCTACTTTACCGGCGACGGAGCGCGGCAGGATGCCGATGGCTACTTCTGGCTGATGGGCCGGGTGGACGACGTGATCAACGTCAGCGGCCATCGGCTGGGAACGATGGAGGTCGAGTCGGCGCTGGTGGCGCATCCGAAAGTGGCCGAGGCAGCCGTCGTGGGCCGGCCGGATGAGCTGAAGGGACAGGCCATCTCTGCATTTGTTTCACTTGAAAGCGGTAACCAGCCGAGTGACGCTCTGAAAGACGAGCTGCGGAAGTGGGTCTCGAAGGAGATCGGTTCCCTGGCCCGGCCGGACGATATTCGCTTTACCGAAGCGCTGCCGAAGACGCGCTCGGGCAAGATCATGCGCCGGCTGCTGAGGGAACTGGCCACGCACGGCGAGATCAAGGGCGATACGACGACGCTCGAAGACTTTACCGTGATCGCCAAGCTGCGTGAGGCGGAGGAGGGATAAGCTCCCCCCTTTTCACACTCTCCAGTAGTCGGGGCGCCAGCTCTTGATGCGCTCTTTGATCTGCTTGCGGTTGAGGTTGTGTTCGAGGGTCTGCTTGGCCAGTTCCACCACTTCGTCATCGGCGGCGAAGCGCAAACCGATCATCTGGTCCTCAGTGAGGCGATAGATCTGCGCGTGCCATTGCGCTGGGGCCAGCGCTTGCAGGCGCAGCCGCTCTTCGAGGCGAATGACGCGGTCCTGCACCTTCATTGGGTAGGTGCGAAGCTTGATCACCGGGATGAATACAGCCAGGGACAGAACCAGAAGCCAGCTCGAAGCGAACGGGGCGGCGTGCCAATGGTGCACGAGATGGAAGACGGCGAAGACCAGGTTAGCAAGCAGAACGAGGAGAAGTACGAAGTGATACGGCGGATCCAACCGGCCGTGGCTCTTGAAGTTCTGTTCCGATGAACTACTCATGGGCGACCTTCATTTCTCTTAGGCCGGAGTTGGCGGGGGCGGCTTCGTCTGTTTCAGGGGAACCGCCGACAGCGGCGCTGGAGGCCTGAAAACCTGCGCTTTCGGGATTCTCGGCGGGAGGGGCTGAAGCTGTCAATGCCATAAGGTTATCTGGCGCCAGAAGATGCGGATGTCCGGGGACGACGTGAGAGCGGCCGCGCACCAGGTAGTCCACGAACACGGTTCTCCCGCAGATCTGGATTCGAGGCCAGGCAAGCGGCAAGGCAATCGTTCCCAAAGTACATTCCTTTTGATTGCCGGCCGATTACCAATGACTTGAGTTGGATCACTGCAATTGGGCGCATACTGAGGGTCATAAGAAGACCTGTGCGAGAGAATTCAATGCTCTCGACTGGTAGATTTTGCTGCATTGTTTTCTCTTGTTCGGCCCTAGCTGCTTTGGTTCTCTCCAGCGCGCACTGACCCGCGCTCGCGGTTCTGCCGCTGGAGGAGCCGTAAGGCTTCTACCGGATCTCTTCGCAACTGTGAACAGCGCAACTTGCGCTGGAGTTGTGGTTTTGCCCCACCTTCCGGCGCAACATCACTCGAACGCTGGAATTGCGCCGCCCCACGCGATCACGCATAGTTGAGGTTCCGGCGCCAGGACCTTCGAGTACCATGGTTCGCGGGAGGTTTCACGGTGAAACTGCGTAATCTGCTGCTGCTGGCCTTGCTGCCTGGCGCGGGTCTCTGCGCTCAAATGACTCTACCCAGGGTTCTTTCGGACCACATGGTTGTGCAGCGCGATCTGCCGGTGCATGTCTGGGGGTTGGCAGCTCCAGGAGAAGCGGTGAGCGTAGGTTTTCGTGGCGAGACGCAAACGACGAAAGCCGGGCGGCTGGGCCGGTGGAGCATCTACCTCAAGCCCGGCGCGGCTGGGGGGCCGTTTCAGATGACCGTTGAGGGTAAGGCCGAGGCTGACGGCGGTGCGACCGCTGCAGCCCAGACCATCACGCTCGACGATGTGCTGGTGGGCGATGTGTGGGTGGCTTCGGGGCAGTCGAATATGGAGTTCGAGATGCGCAAGGCGGCAACGGCCGCCGAGGATTTGCCCCATGCGGCCATTCCGCTCATTCGGCTTATCATGGTCAAGCACAACGCCGCTGAGTATGCGCAGGACGACATCGAGACGGCTGGCTGGGCCGCCTCTTCGCCGGAGACGGCCAAGGACTTTTCTGCCGCCGCATGGTACTTTGCGCGCGAGATCGAGCAGCGTGAGAAGGTGCCCGTGGGGGTGATCGACTCGACCTTTGGCGGGACGATGGTTGAATCGTGGACGCGTCTGAGAGCGCTGGGCGAAGACTCGTCGCTCTCGCAGGTCTTCATCTCGCGGGGCCGGATGACCGATCGCGAGGCCGACGCGCTGCTCGAAGACAAGGACCGCCAGAAACAGATTGAAGATGCCAAGGCGGAGGGCAAGCCTATTCCGCAGTTTCCCTGGCATCCGGAGCTAGACATGTGGGCGCCGGGACTGCTGTGGAATGGCATGATCGCGCCGCTTACGCCCTATCCCATTCGAGGCGTGATCTGGTATCAGGGCGAGAGCAACAGCATCGTCGAACGAGCGCCCACGCTCTATCACCAGCTCTTCCGCACGATGATCGAGGACTGGCGCAAGCAGTGGGGCATCGGGGATTTTCCATTCCTGTATGTGCAGATCGCGAACTTCAGATCCGGGCCGTGGGAGGATTGGGCGGCGATTCGCGAAGGGCAGCTTGAGACTCTGGAACTGCGCAATACAGCCATGGCTGTGACCATCGACATCGGCAATTCGGACGATGTGCACCCAACCGACAAGCTGGACGTGGGCCTGAGGCTCGCGCAGGCCGCGCGGGCGATCAGCTACGGAGAGGCAATTGAGTACTCAGGGCCGCTCTTTCGGCAGGCTACGCCCGAAGGCAGCGCAATTCGCATCTGGTTCGATCATGCCAAGGGGTTGATGGCCAAAGGCGGCGAGTTGACGGGCTTCGAGGTTGCGGGAAGAGATGGGCAGTTCTCGCCTGCGACAGCAAGCATCGACGGCGCGACGGTGGTGGTTTCGAGCGCGTCGGTGGCTGAGCCGGTGACGGTGCGGTACGGTTGGGCAAACAGTCCGGCGTGCAATCTATTCAATGGCGAAGGGCTGCCGGCTTCGCCGTTTACATCGGAGAAGTGAACGGTGGCCGGCTGATTACGGATGATCTCTAGCTCTTGGCGGAGACGACCACCGTCGTCTCTTGCATCTCGATCAGGCCGGAGGTCACGCGCTTCTCCAACTCCGGCATGATTGCATCGACCTTCTCGCGGGTTTCAATGAACTCGATCTTGATGGGAAGATGGTCGGAGATTTCGAGGATATTGCCCGAGTGAATGCGGTGAGCCGCGCCAAAGCCGGCAACGCCCTTGTGCACTGTTGCGCCGGCGATTCCACTGTGAAAAAGAAAGTCGAGAATGCTTGAGTAGGTCGGAATCCCATGATGCTTGGCGCCGTCGCTGATGTATATGGCAATCTTGACCGCTTTTCCGGGTTGCAGCATATCAGTCTCCTTCTACAAAATCAGGATTCTACCTCTTAGGAGATCGATTCGGCCAGCAGAGCGCCGCACCAGGTGGCAGCGAGGCCTAGAACCAGGCTGCCGACGGCGTAGAGGGAGGCTAGCAGGAACGCCCCCGAGCGTAGCGTCGAGAGCGTCTCCCACTCGTAGGTGGAGAAGGTGCTGTAGGCGCCGATGAAGCCCACCGCAATGAGGAATCGCCAGGCCGGGTCCATGCCGGTTCGCTTGCCGAGGTAGGTGAGCGCAAAGCCAATGATGATGCAGGCCGTCAAGTTGATGACGAAGGTGCCGAAGGGAAATCGTGTCCCCATGCGCCCGGAGATGGTGGAGCCGACCCAGTAGCGGGCGACGGATCCGAATGCGCCGCCAACGGCTATGAGCAGGTATTTCGGCAATGTCTTCTCCTCTCGATCAGGTCACAACGCTGGAGAGGTGGCAAGGGCATCTCATGCAGATGCAGAAGGACTCTTCGCTTGCCAGAGCTTCGGCGTTGCTCAACTTGTACTTGGGGATCTTGGAGGGAGACGGCTCCGCAACAGGATACCCTGTCAGGAGTCATCATCTGTCCGGCTGATGAAGAGGGACAGCGGTTAAGGGTGAACTCCATCACCACAACCAATAATTCCATTACACGGCGAGATGAGGGTGGGTGTCAAGGCTGAGTGGCATCCGGACGCGGCGTAGATTCCGGGGTGCCACCATGCTTTCGAATCGAAGATTATCCACTGACGCGGAATCAGAGTTGATCTAGAATTAGCCGATGGAGCGACGTAAGAGACTCGCGGTATTGCAAAGAATTCGCGACAGGCTGCAAGAGGTTCTCCGGTCGGCGATCAGCAAGGATGAAATTTCTCCCGAGGATAGGTCGGATCTGCTTTCCCGTCTTGCGGAGATCCAGAGTGAAATTGACACTCTGACGAAACCGGGCGGTTGAATGGCTAACCCGATACTGCAGCATCACCCAGGCATCCCACTCTAGATCACCCAAACGGCGAAGACCTGTCGTTGTCGTTGAGGACCCCAAAACCGCAAAAAAAAAGACGCTGCACCGTGTAGCGAACCTTGGGTTCGTGGTTTCCCACCTTTCCGCAGAAAGAAACGGAAAGGATGGGGCACGGAGGCTGTGGTGATGAAGGAGTCGTTTACCTGTCGGTGCAGGAGTAGCATGGGTCGATGGAGGCCTGGATTAGCGGCGTGTCTGCCAAGCGCTGGCCCACTACCATCCAGCGAATTGCCGGCATGACCGCAAAGGTCGGCGTGCGGACGTGGACGCGGGCTGGGTTTCTCGAACCCTCTTTCCAGGTGACCGAGTACATGACCTCTCCGCGAGGGGCTTCGACGCGGCTGGTGGCTGTTCCGGTCATGAAGGGGAACTTTTCGCCCTCGGTGTGGATCTCTCCGGGAGGCATCTTCTCCAGAGCCTGACGGAGGATCTTGCAGCTTTCCATAATCTCCAGGGCACGGACGAGCAGGCGGGCGCGAACGTCGCCATCGGGTTGAACGGGCACATCGAACTTCATCTCGGAGTAGGCTGCGTAAGGAGCAGCGCGGCGCAGGTCTTGAGGCAACCCGGAGGCGCGCGCAACCGGCCCGACGACGCCGCAGGAGATGGCCTTCTCTTTGGTCAGTACGCCGATGCCCGCGCAGCGAGAGCGCGCGGTGGAGCTGGTGGTGAAGATGGGAATGACGGTGCGAGCCATCTCCGCCTCGAGGGCCTCGACCATCTTTAGGATCTCATTGGGCTCGGTAATGTCGCGATTGACACCGCCAATGCGGTTCATCGAATAGTTGACGCGATTGCCGCTGATGGCCTGCAGAACGTCCATCACCTTTTCGCGCAGCTCGAAGCATGTCATGAACATGGTCTTGAAGCCCATGAGCTTGGCCGCGATGCCGGCCCAGAGCACGTGCGAATGCAGGCGTTCAAGCTCAGCCATGATGGTGCGAATGTAGAGGGCACGCGGAGGCGGAGTGAGACCGGTGAGACCCTCCATCGCCTGACAGAGGGTGAGCGTGTGAATGTTGGAGCAGATGCCGCAGACCCGCTCCATCAGCGCGATGACCTGGATGTAGTTGCGCGTCTCGGCGAGGTGCTCAATGCCGCGGAAGTTAAAGCCGATATGCAGCTTGGCGTCGGTGACGGTTTCGCCTTCGCAGATCAGATCGAGCTTGTAGGGCTCTTCGAGCGCCGGATGGTATGGGCCCATGGGGATCTTGTAGCTCATTTCTTCTCCTTGCTCGCGGCCACGGCGTCGCGCAGGTTCACGCCGAGTGTGTCTCCCCGTCGCAGAAGCAGGGGTTCATAAGCGCGTCCCGAGAAATTGATACCGAAGCCTTCGTGAATCTCACGCTCGATCCAGTCGACGGCCTCGCAGAGGTTATAGATACTTTCAATCGAACTGCCGGCAAGCAGGAAGGGAAAGCCGAGCAACTGGCCGTCGAGGTCCCAGTGATATTCCAATCGAAAGCCCTGCTCGCCGGGTAACTGATAAGCGGTGATGGTGATGAAGCGGGCATGAAGCTCATTCATCGCCTTGGCCAGATCGCGAACTTTCATGCCGCCGGGCGAGAGCCAGTGGACGCCGCCTGTTTCAACCCAGGGCTCCGTGGTCTTCAGCTTCTCCGAGATGGCTTCAAGCGGAGTCATTGTGGTCGTCATTTTGCATCTCCTGCGACAGCGGCGGGCGGTTGCGCGGCGGCGGCTGGCGGGGCCACTGCGGCTGGTTTCACGGGGGCCTTGCGGGCTACGGTGTAGGAGGTCTTTAACTCGCCGATGGTGGTGTAAACGGGCGGGCACTCGGAGTCCTGGCTGATCGCATTCGACTTGCAGCCCTCGATACAGCGGCCGCAGAAGGTGCATTGACCGGGATCGTAGCTCCAGGTAAACTCGCCTTTGCCGGCCTTGAACTCGATGGCCTTGGCTGTGCAACGGAAGCGGCAGATTGCGCAGCCGGTGCAGAGCGCGGGATCAAAGCGGACTTGGCCGCGATAGTGCTGCGTTACCACGGGGCGCTTGGGAAAGAGCACGGTCCGTGGACGACCCCATAGGTTCTTCCACAACATGGCAAGAATGTTCATGCTCTCAACCTCATGAAGAGCGCGGAGGCGACGGCCAGGACCGCGAAGATCAGCGTGCACTGCCAGTAGAAACGAACTGTCGTATCGATCTGCAGGCGGGCTGTGGCTGCTGCGACTACCGAGAGCAGCAGGACGATACCGAAGCAGAGCGCGACGAAGATCAGCGCGGCGGCCCACCAAGTTGCAACGATAGGAGCGGCCAGCGTGGCGACGAGGCCGGTGGCTGCGACCCACTCCAACCCATGAGACAGCTCCCACATGGCCAGTTCAGGGCCAGCGTACTCGGTGATCGGGCCGGAGTAGATCTCCTGCTCGGCGTTGGGCAGCGAGAAGGGATTCAAGTGCAGCTTGGCGGGCAGGCAGACGAGAATCGCAATCACTCCCAGCCAGCGCAGCGGCGAGGCCGACTGCTGCGCCAGCGCGCTGAGGCTGAAGGTGTGCTGCGAGGCCGCGATGGAGACGATGGCCAGAAGAAAAACGATGTTGTAGGAGACGCTCAGGACCGCTTCGCGAGCCGAGCCGATCTCGCCAAAGATCGATCCGGATGAAAAGCCCGCGGCGATGATGCAGACCGAGGGCAGCTCCATCAGAGCGAGCAGCAGAATCAGGTCGCCCTGGAAGCCGCCCGAACCAGGCAGTACGGGCAGCAGGCCAACCGCGCCGGCGGCTGCTGAAACGGCAATCAGCGGCCAGCCCCTCATCAGCATTCCGCCGATACCGATGCGCGGCGGTGTGGACTTGCCCAGGAGCTTGATGAAGTCGAAGAAAGGCTGCATGAACGGTGGTCCAATGCGCCCCTGCATCCGCGCGACGGCCTTGCGTTCGACCCAAAGGATGAACCACGCGGCGGGCACGGCGAAGAGCAGGCCGGGAAAGATGAGCAGGCGCGCTAAGGCAGTGATCAGATTCATTGCGTCACCTCTTCTCGCTGTGCTCCGGCTGAGCTTCCACAGGCGCAGGCGCCATTGCATCCCGGCCCGACCAGAGGCATCACAACGGGCGCAACAGGCAGCTTCTTCGCGGCTCTCTCTGCCAGAATCTCGGCCGCTTTTGCAATACCGAGAATGATGGCGTCGGGGCGGGGCGGGCAGCCTGGAACAAAGACATCAACCGGGATGTGCTTATTGAGAGGCCCTTCGAGAGTACGGCTGTCAATGAAGACATTGGTTGTGGCCGGGCAGGAACCGATGGCGACCACGGCCTTGGGTCCGCAGACTTGCTCATAGACTGTCTTGATAGCGTTCGTAGCGTTGTGGGTAATGGGCCCGGTGATACAGAGGATGTCGGCGTGGCGCGGGCTGCCTTCAAGACGCACGCCCAACTGTTCGGCGTCGTAGCGCGGAGTGAGGCTGGCGATCAACTCGATATCGCAGCCGTTGCAACTGCCCCCGTTCATGTGGAAGAGCCAGGGGCTATTGCGGCGGGAGTAGCACATCAATCTGTTCCAGAGGTTCATGGCCTTCCCCCCAGCAGCAGTTGCAACACATTCGGCCAGATGCCGGCTGCCAACAGCAGTACGGTCAGCTCGATGATCGCGGCCTGTAGCAGAATTGGTTCCTCTATTGGATGTTCTGATGCCGCTCGCGGATTCGCGCCGGGAGGTGGACCCCACCAGCTCCGAGTCAGAGCCAGCACATAGGCGATGAGTGCAAGGATCGAGGAGAGGATGAATATCGCGGCCAGCCATGGGTTGATCTGTAAGGCCGTCTCATAGAGTCTCCAGCGGCCGACGAAGCCCATCGTCGGCGGAACACCGAGCATCGCCAGCATTCCAAAAAGGAATCCAAAGGCAGCGACGGGGTAGCGCACGGCGAGGGCGACCGGTTCGTTTTTGAGTTCACTATCGGTCTCGGGGCCACAAAGGCAAATGAAGAGGAGAGCTTTGGCGAGCGCGTGCGTGGAGGCGGCAATCATCGCGCCGTCGAGTCCGAGCTGGCTCAGAGAGAAAACTCCAAGCAGCAGGAAGCCGGCATCTTCAACCGTGGAGAGAACCAGCAAGCGCTTGAGGCTGCGCTGCGTGAGCATCAGCAGAGCCGCAAGGAACGATGTTGCGGCAGCCGCGCCCAGCAGAAGAACCTTGTGAGAGAGGAGGCCGGAGATCGACTGGACAGAGAGCAGAAACTCGCCAAAGGCGGCCATATCGACAACCGAGATAATCAGACCCAGCACGAGGGAGGGCAGTTCGTCGGCCAGGCTCAGCAGCCAGAAAAAGAGCGGAACCGCAGCCAGCTTTACGAAAATGCTGGTCAGCAGCAATGCGTGTGCCCAATCTGCTTTTCCGTGCACCAGGAGCAGTTCGCTCGAAACCAGCGACAGTGCCGAGATGAGAACAACAACGAGGTAAGTCAGCTTTGCAGAGAGCTTCCGGGCACTCTGCCAAACAAGCGCCACGGTAAGCAGCGCGCCAACTTCGAGAAGCCCAAGACGAAGCTTGGGAGCAGCCACTACAACCCCAGCAATGGTAGCGGCGGCGACTGGAACCATCAGCGGCAAAAGACGCGCGTTGCTTCTATGGGCGAGGGCGGCAATGATCAATGCGAGTGAAGCCACGGCGCAGCACGCGACCATAAGAGCCGGATTGCTGAGCAACGAAGGAGTTTGAGCGCTCGCTCCTACTGGGGCTAGCCAGCGAGCGCACGCCAGCACTGCCGCCGACAGGACCACCACGGAAGCGATAGCGTATCGCTCCAACCACGAGACCACAACGCCGAGGCCGCGCGATGCAGCCTGCAAGCCGCGCCAGACGCCTAGATAAACAGCGTCCACATTGGACCAGCGAAAGAACTCATGCCAGTTGCCGAGGAAGATCGCTGAGAAGTCGCCGGCGGTGAGTCTTCCCTGATCCGACAGCGGCTCGCCCCCCGTGAAGATTCCCCCGCCTCCACCAGCCAGTGCCGCTCCGCCAGCCGTGGCCGGACGCGCTACGTAGGCGATGGCGTAGATCACTCCGCCGACCACCAGTGAGACTACGGCCAATACAAGACCGCCCATGGTCGAGAAGCTGCCCGCATCGACGGAGAGCCCAAACCAGGTGACCTGAACTGTAGCCATTTGCAGCGCACCGAGGATTGGATTGATGAGATAATTGACGGCCAACTGCGGCGCAATGCCGAGAATGACGCTGCCAGCGGCCATGAATCCCATACCCCAGACCATCGAGTTCGGAGATTCGTGGGCGTCTTTGGTAGCGGGAGTGAGTGGACCGAGAAAGACTGCGCTGGTTGCCTTGGCTCCGAGGAAGACCGTACCCAGGCTGACGGCCCAGGCGACCACGGCGGGAACGGCCCATCCGGATTGCAGAGCCGCCGCATAGAGCATCCACTTACTGGCGAAGCCGCTCATCAGAGGAATGCCCATCATGCTACCGACGCCGATCAACCAGGACAGAGTGGTTCGCGGCATCTTTGTCGATAGGCCGCCCAGTTGGTTCATATCGCGCGTGCCTGCGGCGTGCTGGACCGAGCCGGCAGTGAGAAACAGCCCGCCCTTAAAGAATCCGTGATTGAGGCAATGCAGCAAACCGGCGGCAATGGCCAGCGGCGTGCCGATGCCGATCCCCATCATCATGTAGCCGATCTGGCTGACGGTGGAGAAGGCCAGCATGCGCTTGAGGTCGGTCTGCACCATGGCGTACATCACACCGACGGCCATTGTCACGGTGCCGATCCAGACCAGAGTCGCGCTGCCCCAGGCGAATCCTCCAGACTGCGGCCATGCACCAAAGCTGTGCATGCGGCAGGCGAGGTAAACGCCAGCCTTCACATAGCAGGCCGCGTGGAGCAGAGCGCTGACCGGCGTTGGTGCGGCCATGGCCTCGGGAATCCAGGTGTGCAGCGGGAATTGGACGGATTTGGCGACCAGGCTCACGAGCATCAGCACAAAGACGCCGCCCGTGAAGGCATGTGCGACGGCGGGATCGGTCCAGAGAGCGCTGCCGGTGCGGTAGTAAATCACCAGGATGGCTGCCAGCAGACCATACCCGGCAATATGCGTCATCAGCAGGACCTTGCGAGCTCCGGCGACTGCCTCCCGATTGGTGTACCAGAAGCCGACCAGGCTGAAAGAGCAGAGGCCGACCAACTCCCAGCAGAGATAGAAGAAGAAGAGGTTGGCGCTGAGGACCAATCCGACAAAACCGGCGATGAAGACCAGCATCGAGGCGTAGAAGCGTGTGGCGGCCTTGTCGTGGGCCATGTAGCCGATCGAATAGAGCAGAACGAATGCGCCGAGGCCGGTGCCCATCAAAGCAAAGAGAACGCTGAGCGCATCGACATGGAAGACAAGGGCCAACGGGCCGTCCCAATGGAAGAGGTTCAGATCGGATGCCTGTCCTGCCTGGACCAGGCGCGCCGTCAGAGCCACAGCAACGACAGCCGGAAGACAGGCTGCAAAGGCCAGAATCCCCTTGGTCCGGGCGGAAAAAAGCCGCGCTGCCAGAATCTGGAGCGCGGCGCCCAGAAGAAGCGAACAGGGCGCTATCAGGATTAAGGTCACTGCGTTCATACACTAATAGTAGGAGGCGAAGGTATGGCGAGATGTGATGGACCTCACATGCAGACCGATTGTGCTGCAATGCGGGACGGGGAGATGGCAAAAGTCGGTCGAAGACCTGGATTGAGAAATCCGGCTCGTTCAAGCCCTTGATAAACCCCAAACAAACCACCGGCCGACGGGCGAGGTCAATCCGGTGTGAGGGCCGGTCCCACAATACGGATCCCGTTCTGCTCGGCAAACTTCTGCCTGAACGCCGCCGACTGATCGGGAAAGGTGCTTGCGGTGCGGAAGTACTCCTCCATGGTTCCGGCGGGTTGGTGCATCACGATCAGTCGCGCCGTGCCTTCGCTGGTCTTTACAAAGGCGTGAGGCGTGTTGCGCGGGACGTAGAGTGAGTCGCCGGTCTTGATGCGCACAATTTCGTCTCCTGCCTTGACCTTGAACTCGCCCTCGCGCACGAAGAACCACTCATCGACGTCGATGTGGTAGTGGAGAGGCGGGCCGATCTTCTCGGGGCGCAGAGTATCAAAGATCACGCAGCGGCCTTCATTGTCCTTGCCAGAGACCTTGACTTGGAAGATCGCGTCGATGAATTTGAAAGGTTGGTTGTCTCGGTCGTCTCCTGCCCTCACGAGGACCTTTTGGCGATGAGGTGCAACGATCTGAGCCAGGGCTGAGCGGATGGCGGAAGGTGTGGATGCCAAGGCGGCGCCAACGAGGGGAAGTCGAAGGAAGACCCGGCGTTTCATAGTGTTAACGATTGTTGCATGAAATTGGACTCGATGCAACCAAATTGAGGCTGGTCTTCGCCGCGGCCCTACGGGACGCTGGATTCTGCAAGCACCCGCGGTGGGACGGAGGGACTCTCGTGCGACCTCACATCCCCGGTCCCCAAGTGCTAGGGACCGAGGCCACCCTCTGCGTGGTTGGGAATACCATCAGGATCGGTACCACCCGCAACACGGTAGCGCCGGTCTCCAGACCGGCTGTCGTGCGGGCGTCCTCGCCCGCGCCCATCCCTCAGGCGTAGAATTCGCAGTTATGGCCAAGCCAATCGCTGGTCTCTGGCCTGCAACCGCTGACATCGTTCAGGGGGCGGTAGAACCTCGCTTCGGTGAAGTCCGCATTCGGCAGCGCGGACACCTGCCACATTGGGAGAAGGACGGAGGTCTCTATTTCCTTACCTTTCATTCGGCGGACTCGCTGCCGCTGCCGGTCCTCAAAAAAATAGCGGAGCGCCATCGCATTCTGATCGCTGCAAAGCGCGTGGGCGCTTATCTGTCACCGTCCCAGGAAGTGTTGGTCGCCGAATTCAGCCCTGCAAAATTGGAAGAGTATTTTGATCGCGGCTCGGGTGCATGTTTCCTGCGCGATCCACGCATTGACGAACTGGTTGCCGACGCTCTCGATTTCTGGCAGGGAAAGCGGTATCGGCTCCTGGCCTGGTGTGTCATGCCCAATCACGTGCATGTTGTTTGCCGCTTGCTGCCGGGACAGGAATTGAGCAAGGTGCTGCAAGGCTGGAAGTCCTTCACGGCCAGAAAGGCAAATGAAATCCTCGGTCGCGGCGGCGCGTTCTGGCAGCGGGAGTATTATGACCGGCTCATTCGCGATGGGGACGAGTTGGAGCGTGCCGTCCGGTATGTAGTGAATAATCCGGAACGAGCAGGGTTGAAGGGGTGGAAGTGGGTTTGGAGCGCGGGCGAGGACGCCCGCGTGACAGCCGGTCTGGAGACCGGCGCTACTGACGGGTTGGTGCTCGAAGATTCCGAGGTCTGAACACTCAAACCTTGAACATTTGTCATACCACTACCTTGACTTTGTGCCATGTCCGACATATAGTGAATATGTATTTAGTCAGGAGTTGCAGTCAATGAAGCCAATCTGGAAACAATCTTACGGTAGAGATGACGCAGAACTCTGGCTTGGTGTGCCGAGCTGGGATACCGAGAACAAACAAGGAAAACTCTCAATCAAGTTCGCGTACAAAAAGGACGGCAGGATTCCTCGCACGGCACCAGAGGTTCCGGAGGAGGTTGTCGTTGAAATGATTGTCATGTTGGCCGACCACGGTCGGCTCAGTCCCGAGGATCGAAACAGGATCGAGCGCATGCTTGTGCGCGTGGGTAATCTGAAACAGCAACTCAATGAAAGTGAAACCAAGAGACTTGCTACTTACGGCGCGATGCTATTGAAGAGGTTTCACCAAGAGTTCGAAAAAGACCCGGAAAACCGGGATACAGAGTACGAACGCGGCCAAGTTACTGGGTATCGTCATCTACTGGATTTCATTTACGGCGAACGTCAAACCGGGGCGATAGTCGACGCGGCAAGCCGTGAAGCTGGCTTTACGATTCCTCCGGCGGGTCCTATGGCTGAAGATGGAAAGGGCTACTACGGCTTTGATTCGGGGGCGCACACATACATCGGAAAGCTGTAATGCGCCTCTCGTTCAGTTCATCATTACACCTTACCTGCTGTATGTAATTCTAAGTCGTTTCCTACCGTGACTGCGTGATTCAGTAATCAACAAAATGTAGCGCCGGCCTCCTGGCCGGCTGTAGAGCGGACATCCTTGTCCGCGCTTGCGATGATGAATCTCAACTTCATGCGATTAAAGCACTAGTTGTGCTTGCCCTTCCACTCGGCGTAGGGGCCTTGGAAGTCTTCTATACCGTCTTCCCTGAATACCCATAACCGTGTGGCTACTTCGTCAATTAAATCATGGTCGTGAGTTACTAACAGCACCGTGCCTTCGTAGCGCTGGAGAGCTATGTTCAAGGCGTTGATGGCTTCTAAGTCCAGGTGATTCGTCGGCTCGTCGAAGATCAGGATATTGGGCTTGGTGAGGATTAACTTGCAAAAAGCCAAGCGGGCTTGTTCGCCGCCACTTAGAGCTTTAGTCTGCTTGTCGCCTTCTTCTCCGCTGAATAACATCTGGCCCAGGATGCCGCGGATGTCTTCGACGTGGGCGTCGGGCTTCCAGCGATGGAGCCATTCTGCGATGGGCAGGCCCGGCTCAATGGTCGCGCCCACGTCCTGGGGGAAGTAGCCGATCTGAGCTTCGTGGCCCCAGAAGACGGTGCCGTTATCCAACTCGAATTCCTTGTCGGCAAGGCCCGGATAGCTATTGAGAAGGCTCTTGAGGACGGTGGTCTTCCCTGCCCCGTTGCGGCCCATGAGACAGATTCTTTCGCCGCGGAGGACGTTGGCGGTGAAACCGTCGATGACCTTGTGGTCGCCATAACTCTTGGTGAGGTGCTTGAATTCGAGGACGTGCTTGCCGCTGGGACGTACCTGGTCAAATTTGATGTAAGGCCGGGCGATGTTAGAGCGGGCAAGGTCGTTGGTCTGGAGGCGTTCAACCTCTTTGCGGCGGCTGGTGACTTGAGAGGAGCGGGTTCCGGCTGAGAAGCGGGCGATGAAGTCGTTCAGCTGGGAGATCTTCTTTTCGCGCTGGGCGTTTTGCGATTCGAGGGTGGAACGGATCTGGGTCTTGGCCATGACCATCTCGTCGTAGCCGCCGGTGTAAGTGATGATGGTTTCGTAATCGATGTCGGCCGTGTGGGTAGTGACCGAGTTGAGGAAGTGCCGGTCGTGAGAGATGGCGATGAGGGTGCCGTCGTAGTTCTGTAAGAAGTCTTGGAGCCAGTGGATCGATTCGAGATCGAGGTAGTTGGTCGGCTCGTCGAGCAGCAGTGCCTGAGGCTTGCCAAAAAGAGCCTGGGCGAGCAGAACGCGGACCTTTTGGCCGCCCTGGAGCTCACCCATGAGACGCTCGTGGAGGGGCTCGGCGATGTCCAATCCATCTAACAAAACCGCGGCGTCGGCTTCGGCGGTATAGCCATCTTCGTCTCCGATGGTGCCTTCGAGTTCGCCTAATCTCATGCCGTCGGCATCGGAGAGCTCGGGCTTCTCGTAGATGCGGTCACGCTCGGCGAGGGCTGCCCAGAGGGGCTTGTTGCCCATAATCACTGTATCGATGACGCGGAAGGCATCGAAGGCAAACTGATCCTGGCGCAGCACGCCAAGCTTGCGGGGACGGACAACGGTGCCCTTCTGCGCCTCGAGCTCGCCGGTGAGGACCTTCATAAATGTCGACTTGCCGGAGCCGTTGGGACCGGTGAGTCCGTAGCGGCGGCCGGGGATGAAGGCGACGCTGACGTCTTCGAAGAGCACCTTCGAGCCGTAGCGCATGGAGACGTTGCTGACGCTGATCATTCTTGTCTAGATCCTAGTTGCGGGTCGCAGCTGAGACTCAGCCGCGTGGCCGTCGGGTGCCGGGGTTGATGCGAGGTTTTGGAGCGCGCAAGCGCGGCTCCGGAGAACTGTTGCAGTTCTATTTTCTCATAGGGGCGGTGGGACGATGCGATCGAAGCCGGAGCTGCAGCCGGATTGCCTGGGACACGATCCTCCAAGCCTACACTTCGCATCTGTGCTGATGGGCCTGCGCCACGGCCACAAAAGCTGCGCATTAGTGCAATAATATCGGCGGGGCTCCAGTCCCGAGGAAAAGCTTCGATTGCCAGAGGAAGACCAAATCGGCGCAGAGAATGCCACAGCGAGTCCGTCGCCAGAGGCGGCGGCGCGGCGCGAGTTGCTGCTGCGACGCGGCTGGTCGGCATTGCCTGAGAGCTATCGTTTTCCCGCGACGGCGCCCTCGCTTGAGGAGGCTCGCGCCTGGTGCCAGCGGCTGGCCGAGTCTCATTACGAGAACTTCCATGTGGCTACCTGGTTCCTGCCTAACGATCTGCGGCCGCATTTTCACGCGATCTATGCCTATTGCCGCGTCTCTGATGACCTGGGCGATGAGGTGCTCGACCCGGAGCAGGCTCTGGCGCTGCTGGATCTTTGGGGCCATGAACTTGATGCCTGCTACGAAGGCCGAATGCGCCACCCGGTCTTTGTCGCGCTGGCCGAGACCATCAAAGAGTGCTCCATTCCCAAGGAGCCTTTTGCCGACCTGCTCGTCGCCTTCCGCCAGGACCAGTCTGTTACCCGCTTCGCCACCATGGAAGACGTCTTGGCCTACTGCCGTTACTCGGCCAATCCTGTGGGGCGGTTGGTGCTGCATGCCTGCGGCGAGCACGGCGAGGAGAATGTCCGGCTTTCGGACGCGACATGCACGGCTCTACAGTTGGCCAATTTTTGGCAGGATGTGCGCGTGGACTACACCAAGGGCCGCATCTATATCCCTCAAAAAGACATGGAGTCCTTTGGCGTTACCGAGGAGTACATCTCCGATGGCGTCGTCACGCCGGGCTTTCGCGCCTTGATGCGTTGCGAGGTTGAGTATGCCCGCAGCCTCTTTGAAGAGGGGCTGCCGTTGATCGGACGAGTGAACCGCCATTTGGCGGTTGAGCTGGATCTCTTCAGCCGCGGCGGCCTGGAGATTCTGCGCGCCATCGAGAGTCAGGGATACGATGTGCTCAGCGCACGGCCGTCCATCTCGAAGACCACGAAGTTTGCTCTGCTGCTGCGCGCCATCAGCGGCAAACTGCTGCCCTTTTTGCGCTTCGGCAAGATGAAGTGAGGGCTGGCTGATTGACGTACGATCCCAAATTGGTTGAAGCCTACGAATTGTGCCGCACCATTGCGCGGCGCGAGGCGAAGAATTTCTATTACGCCTTCGTTGCGCTGCCCGAGCCGCGCCGCGATGCCATCTGCGCGATCTATGCCTTCATGAGGCAAGCCGACGATCTGGCCGACGACGAGAGCCTGCCGCGCGAGGAGCGGCGGCGGCGTCTCGATGCATGGCAGGCCAATTGGCGCGGGGTCTGCCACGGAGGCGATTCGTCGGATCTGGTCTTCTTTGCCGTGCGCGATGCGGTCGAACGATTCTCGATCCCGCTCAATCTGCTGGATGAGCTGATCGCCGGCGTGACCATGGATCTTGATCGGGCTGCCTCCGATGCGCCCGACACTTACACCATTTTTGACGATCTTTATCGCTATTGTTATCTTGTGGCGTCGGTTGTCGGGCTGGTCTGCATTCATATCTTTGGCTACACCGACCCTCGCGCAGAAAAGCTGGCGGAAGAGACGGGCGTTGCGTTTCAACTCACAAATATTCTGCGCGACGTTCAAGAAGATGCGGAGCGTAACCGAGTCTACCTGCCGCTGGAAGATCTTGCCGAGCATGATGTTTCACTCGACGCACTTTTGCACCGCACGGCCGGGGCACCGCCAACGGCCAACGAGCGCGCGCTATTGGCCGCCATCGGCCAGCGGGCAGAGATCTACTATCAATCCGCACAGAGGCTGTTACCGCTGATCGATCGCGAGAGCCGCCCTGCGCTGTGGGTGCTCGTCTCGATCTATCACGGCCTGCTTCGGCGCATCGAGCGCGCGGAGTATGATGTGTTTTCTACTCGCGCTGCTGTGCCCATGCAGCAGAAGCTTGGCGTTCTCGCATGCGGACTTATCCGCATGGTGTGGGCACGCGTTTTTGTTTGATTCAATCGTGTGACTTTTCTTGAATAGGTACGACATTCGCCCCTGAGGGAATAGGATGCATCCCGGGCAAGAAACAATCCGACAAAGCGCACAGAATTCCGTTACCGTCATCGGTGGCGGCGTGGCCGGTATGAGCGCGGCCTGCGCTCTGGCTGAGGCGGGCTTCTGCGTGCAGCTCGTCGAGCGGCGCGGGTATCTTGGCGGGCGGGCTAGCTCCTATCTGCATCCTGGGGTCAACGAAGTTATCGATAACTGCCAGCACGTTCTTTTTGGCTGCTGCACGAATCTGCTCGGTTTTTATCGCCGCATCGGCGTCGCGGATTGCATCCACTGGACTAGTGAGATGACGATGATCGAGCCGGGCGGACGGAGGTCGCGCCTGCGTCCCTTCAAGCTTGGGCCGCTCAGGTTACCGCCGCCGTTGCACGGTGCACCGAGTTTCCTCAATGCAAAGGCATTCACCCTGGCGGATAAGATCGCGTTGGGACGGGCCATGCGCGCGATGATGCAGCCGGCCGCGATGGAAGATACGCGGGAGTCTTTAGGCGATTGGCTGCGCCGCCACAAGCAGACCGAGGGCGCGATCAATCGATTTTGGCGGCTGGTGATCGCCAGCGCTTTGAATGCTGAGCTTGATTCAATCGCCGTACCCTATGCGGCCAAGGTGATCCGCGAACTATTTCTCAACTCTGCCGAAGCCGGCAGTATGGGAATGAGTAGGGTTCCGCTGAGTGAGTTATACGCGGGTGTAACTCCATTTCTGACTGAGCGGGGCGGCGGCGTGCTGCTCAATACGAATGTTGAGGGCGCGGCGTGGGATGAGACGAGCAGAAAGTGGCTGATCTGCACGCGCACCGGCGAGCTGGTCTCCGATTTCATGATCCTGGCGCTGCCCTTTGAGGCAACGCAGAAGCTACTGCCGCACCTGCCTGCCGAGGAGGGCACGGAGAAGTTGGCCCGGCAGATCGAGCGGCATAAGCACTGGCCTCTTTGCAGCGTTCATCTGTGGTTTGACCGTGAAATTACGGAACTCGAACACGCCGTGCTTTTGGACCGCGAGATTCACTGGATGTATAACCAGTCGCGCCTGCAAACCGGACGCGGCGGCCATTATATCGAGTTAGTCGTCAGCGCCACGCGGGCCTTTGCTGCTCTCTCTCGCGAAGCGGCGATCCAGCAGGCGTTTACTGAGTTAGTCGAGTTTTTTCCGCTTGTGAAAGAGGCGAAGCTCGAGAAGGTTGCGCTGGTCAAAGAGGTCCATGCTACCTTTGGCGTGTCTCCGGGCATCGACGCGGCGCGACCGCCCGCCCGCTCGCCTTGGCCAAATTGTTTTTTGGCGGGCGACTGGGTGCAGACCGGCTGGCCCTCGACGATGGAGAGCGCTGCACGCTCGGGACATTTGGCGGCGCAGGAGCTTGGTCATAGCGCGGAGAACCCATTGCGCTGCCTTGAGCCCGACCTGAAGCCGCGCGGATTCATGCGATTCATGGGTTCAAGTCAAGCGATCTGAAGTTGGATGAATTGCATCACATTGAAAACTGCGAAGGAGCCCAGAAACAATGCCGTCGATTGCGCAAACGCGAGTCAGTAGTGGGCGAAGCCTGGATGCGGTCCGAGTCACGGCCTCGGCATTCGGCATCTATGCGGGAATGCTTGGAATAGAACATGGCTTCTTTGAAACACTTCAGGGAAATGCTGTACCTATCGGCATCAAGATACTTGCCGTGAGCGGGTCCGGGTTGCCGTTTCCCTTCGGCCACGAACCTGCGATGACGCTCATTCCGAATTTCCTCGTGACCGGCATTTGTGCGATTCTCGTCGGCCTGTCGATCGTACTGTGGTCGGCCGCATCTCTTCGAAAGAAACATCATGCCGCGGTCTTACCTTTACTCTCTGTATTGCTTCTACTGGTTGGCGGAGGATTTGGGCCCATCTCACTTTTGATCGCGGCCAGTTTTGGCGCTTTCATGATCGATCATCCGCTAACCTGGTGGAAAACGCATCTCCCAGGCAGCCTTGGGCGTTGCCTCGCTGTCCTTTGGATCTGGTCGTTCACATCCGCTCTGCTGTGGGTTCCGGGCGAATTCATCCTCGGACAGATCTTTCATCTAAAAAACGACCAACGCCAGATCCTGACGAATCTCAACCTGATGCTGAGTTACCCAATGCTCGGTCTCTTCGCGTTGACGCTCATAAGTGCATTTGCGCACCGCATTGAGAATCGAAGTGAGTAAGGAACGGCACTAATGCGCGAGGAAATAAACGCCGATGCAGACCAGAAGTGCTGCTGTCCAGCGGCGGCGGTCAACATTTTCTTTTAGGAAGAGCTTGGCGGCGATCGCATTCGTGACCAGCGTGAGCGAGGCCGAAGCGGGCGCGACCAGGCTTACCGGAAGGTGATTGAGCGCCATCAGCAGAGAAAAGAAGGCCAACGCCAGAAACGCCACACCGGCGAAGAAGAACGGGCAGGTCAGAACGGCGCGAATGGCTCCCTTGAGCCCTGAGTGAGCGCGAATCTCATCCAGGTCGCCAATCGACTTCATCGCCGCCGCGGTCAGCACTTCGCCGGCGGTCGAGGTGAGCACGATCGCGGCGATCATTGCCGTTGCCGTCCAGAAACCGGGTTGTGGAGGGGAATATTGAATCATCATCGCACCTGGCCCTCCAGTTCTGCTTGTTCAATCTTGGCGGTAACTGACGTCTCAGCCGCCGGCCTTTCCGTCAAGGATGGTCCGTGCGCCACAAAGACCACTCCGATCGTGACCAGCACAATACCTGCCCAGCGCTCGATTGAAATTGCCTCATGCAGCCAGAAGCGCGAGAGCAGCGCGAGGATCAAATTGCCGAGCCCTGCCGCGGCAGGCATCACAAAGGTCAGATCGGCCCAGGAAAGCGCAGTCAGATAGCTTGCAAAATAGCCAATCAGCAAGGCGATGCCGAGGACGATCCATGGAGTGAAGACGGCGGTGATGAGCGAGGCTGGATGGGCCATCGAGATCGGAGGAATGCGGGCCATGCCACGCCGCAGGCAGCTATCCCCCAGTGGAGTGCATACCGAGACAAGCCCCAGCGTCATGTATTGCCACGGCGAGAGTCGATGATGAGCCATCAGCGTATCGGTCTTTCCTCAGATCAGGCTTCACCAAGTTGAGGGCGGCGGGAGAGTGCCCGATGCGGTCCGGACCTGAAGGCAACTTCCTTTTTGGCTCAGTTTCAGGGGGTCAAAACCCCCTGCTCTCTCTCAAAATAGGCGATCCCAACCAGTTTTCCTTCATCCCAGCCAACAATACTATGCTCCCGCGCTTGCCGGCGCGGGCGGGTCGGCTGCCTGACTGCGCGCCGTCTTCACCATCTTGTTGCGTTGTGAGCGAAGCTTCAAGAAGGACTTTGCCTCGACATATAGCCGGGGCAGGTCGCGGTTGACGACTGCCTTCCAGACTACTCGGAAAGCGGCCTTGGGCCGGAAGAAGTATTCGTCGTAGAAGCGGTGCACCATCTCTAGCACGTAGTCTGCCGGCAGGCCGGGGTACTCGATGTGCGCCAACTGGTGGCCGCCTTCGTCGCTCATGGACTTAGCATTGGTGATGAAACCGTTGGCTTTGACGTAGTCGTAGAGTTCGGTGCCGGGGAGCGCATGGGCGATGGAAACCTGAATCGTCTCCACATCCAGCCTCTTTGCGAAGTTGATCGTGTTGCGAATCGACTCCTTGGTCTCGCCGGGCAGTCCCAGCACGAAGTCCCCGTGAATACTGAGGCCCAGATCGTGGCAGTCCTTGGCGAAGGCCAGCGCACGCTCGACGGTAGCGCCCTTCTTGATGTTCTTGAGAATCTGCGGATCGCCGGACTCGAAGCCCACGATGAGCAGCCTACATCCTGCTTCTTTCATCGCTTTGAGCGTCTCGCGGTCGGTAGTCACGCGGGATGTGCAACTCCAAGTAATGCCCAGAGGCTTCAGCTTTGCGCACAACTCGATGGTGCGCACCTTTTGAATGTTAAAAGTGTCGTCGTCGAAGAAAAACTCCTTGACGTTGGGGAAGTTCTCCTTGGCCCATGCCAGCTCGGCGGCGACATCGTCGGTGGAGCGCTTGCGCCAGGCATGTCCGCTGAGCGTCTGTGGCCAAAGGCAGAAGGTGCACTGGGCAGGGCAGCCGCGCGTCGAGTAGAGCGCGATGAAGGGATGCAGCAGGAAGGGCACGCTGTAACGCGTCACGTCCATGTCCCGCTTGTAGATCTTGGTGGCCCAGGGCATTGCGTCCAGATCCTCGACTTGCGGCCGGTCGGGATTGTGGACGACTTTGCCGTCGAGCCTGTAGCTGATGCCGAGAATCTCATTGAGCGGCTTGCCCTGTGCAAACTCGACCACAGAGTAGTCGAACTCTCGGCGGCAGATAAAGTCCAGTGCGGCACACTCATTCAGGGCACGGTCCGGGTCGGTGGTCACCGGCGGCCCGACAAAGGCAATGCGAATCGACGGATTTGCCGCTTTGATAGCCCTTGCCAGGTGTTGATCGCTCGTCCAGCCCACCGTCGAGGTAAACAGCACCAGGAACTCGTACCCCTTGCAGATGTCGATGGTCTCTTGGGCTGAGACGTGATGCGGAGATGCATCCAGCAGACGCGAGCCATCAAGCATGCCGGCCGGGTAAGTCAGCCAGACCGGGTACCAGTAAGACTCAATCTCGCGTGTTGCGGGCCAGCGCGAACTCGCGCCACCGTCGAAGTTCTCGAACGAGGGCGGGTTCAGAAATAGCGTCTTCAAAGGCATAGGCATCCCTTCCATTCTAGCATTCCCAGTTTTCGTTCTCGTGGTTCGGCAGGCTTGCCGCTATCTTGCGCTTGCGTCTTGCTTTCCGCTCAGCTCAGTACTACTTTTGGCGCAATTCGCCCAGCCAGTCTTCCATGTGGCCAAGGGCCCGCAACAGACCGAGCCTTGCCTTGGCCAGATCCAACCCGGCATCCAAAGCGTCCTGAACCTTCTGACGCTCGTCGATGCGGGCCAGTTGCTCAGCCTTGGGCGTGAGTTGCGGCTGAGCGCCAGGGCCAGAACCGGCTCCGTTGCCCAGCTCAAGTTGTGAAAGAACAGCCTTGAGCTGCGTCTCGGCGATCTGTTGTTTTAGACTCGCGACCTCGGCAAGAGTTTCCAATTCGCGGAGGCTGCCGGTGAGAGTCGCAATGGCCACCTCGTTCTGCCGTTGAGCCTGCTCGGCTTCCACCGTGGCCCGCAGAGCTTCAGCCGAGGTTTCTTTGGCCTTGGCACGAAGTGCAAAGTCGAAGAAAGGAAATGTGATCTGAAGGCCAAAACTGACGTTGTTCGGAGTGAAGTTCTTGTAATACGTGCTATAGCTGTTGAGCTCGTCGGAATCGTAGTTATACACGGCCCCAAAGCCTATTTGTGGCCGACGCCACGCGAGGTCGTCGCCCTTGGCCTGGAGTTGCTTTGAGAGCGCAAGTGTGCCAGCGGCCTCAACTCCGAGCAGCCGGCGGGGCGCTTCATTCGCCGTGACAGCGGGAATCTCAGGGATGCTGGCGCGGTCCGGCAGGATTGAGCCGACGGGCAAGGCGGTGAGAGCGGCAATCTGCTTGGCAAGCGTGCCGATGCGAGTCTCAAGATGAAGCCGCTTCAATTTAAGCTGAGCGGCGGTGAGACGGACATCGAGTAGATCGAGCGCGGAGTCAACGCCCGCATCGACTCGCTGCTGCTCGATCTTCACAAGATCGGCGGCGAAGGACTCCTGCTGGCTGGTGGCCTCCAATTCACGATCGACTGTGTCAAGCTCGATGTAGGTGTTGGAAGCATCGAGAGCTACTTCTTCGCGAGCATCCTTGAGCCGCAGATTCGCCGCATCAAGTCCGGCGTGAGCGGCTTTGATGTACTGCCGCTGAGAGTTGCTGAAGACCAGCGATTGCATGGTCGCGCTTCCAACGGAGGGCTGGCCGGTTGGAAAGCCTATTGAATGCCCTACATTGGAACCGATCACAAGGTTGGGGATATAGGCGTCATTCGTCTCGGCAAGAGCGGCCTGCGCTCTCTGCACATCGGCCTCGGCCAGCTTGACCGCGCTCGAATTGTGCTGCGCCAGATCCACGACTGTGGCCAGAGAGATCTGCGCCAAAGCAAGCGAGGGCGCTGCCGCCAATGCCACTGCCACCAGCATCGCCGTCCAGTTCGCCAATGTAATGTTGACTTTCTTCACGCGCTCTCGGTCCTCAATGCTTCAAATCCAGCGCCGGTTTGTACTCATGGGCCAGAGCAAGCGCTGCCGTCCGCTCCTGGCTGGCGCCTGCCGAGTCTCCCAGTTGTTGCTTGAGCTGTGCCAGCCACGTATGCGCCACAAATGCCGGCGCATCTTCGGTCTTCCCAGCGCTCGCCAAATACTCCTCAAGCATCTTGATGGCTCGAGGCGTGTCGCGGTTGGAGGTGCGCAGCAAGTTTGCCCCATCATAGAGCGCTTCACTTGCGTGCTTGTCCCGCTCCGCAGCGCTTTGGCCGCTGTGAACAGCCGACTCCATCTCCGTCCAGCGCTCACGCCGGCGATAGAAGCTGCCCAGCGCCATCCACTGAAAGGCTGGATGCGGCGACTTGGCAAGCGCCGTCTTGAACTCCCGCTCGGCTGTGTCGTAGTCCTTGCGCTGCTCGGCGATCCAGCCCCGCAACTCGTGGGCTCGCACCAGATCAAACTTGTCCAACTGCGCGGCCACACCCTCTGCCTTGGCCGCGCCTCCGCCGACCACTGCGGGCGCTTCAGAATAGAACTGCCCCAGGTCGGCCAACGCAGCGCCATTGGAGGGATTGAGCCGTGCGGCCTCTTCCATCTCCGCCCGTACGCGTTTGCTCAAAGAAAACGCGTTCAAGAACGACGCCCGTCTTGCCTTTTCGCCCAGGGCGCGAGCCAGCCACATATGATCGTCGGAGTTCTGCCCGTCAATCTTCACGGCCTGTTCGCAGTCGCCAGCGGCTCTATCCCATTGCTCCAGCGCGAACTCAACGCGGCATCTGAGGTTGTAAGCCTCGGGCTTGCCTCCCGGTTTGATCAATGGACTCAACAACGCCAGCGCCTTGTCTGCCTCGCCTGCCTGCAAGGCCGCGTTGGCCTGGGCAAGCTGCGCGCTTTTGCCGCCTTGTGCCCAGGACGCAATGGCCATGGAAGCCGCCAGCAGCAATCCTGCCGGCGCGAATCTCGCCGGCGCCCTCACCGCACAACCTTGATGGGAACGCCCTCCTGCAAAGGCTGTCCGCTGGTTGAACCGGTTGCCACCAGATCCCCTTTCTCAAGGCCGGAGAGAATGGCTGCCTGGGTCAGATTGATGGTCCCGATCGTCACGTAGATCCTCTGCAATCCGGAGTCAACCACTTTGTAGACGTAGTACTTGCCATTCTCCGAATGCAGCGCCTCGCGCGGGATGCTCAGCACGTCGGAATCGCTCGAGATCGTCACCGTGACCGTCACGTTGGTGTCAGGCAGCAGTCCGCTATCCGCCTCGTCGATCTTCACCAGCACCTCGCCTACGCTGCGCGTGCCCAGATTGATCACCGTCACCGGCGTCTGCTCAATGTGTCCATTCCAAATGCGCCCCGGTTTGGCGTTCCACTCGATCTGGATCTTCTGGCCCACCGCCAGCCGGCCGATCTCCGGCTCGTCGAAGTAGGCACGAATGCGCTCGTGATGCAAGTCGGCCAGTTGGAGCAGCAGCTTGCCCTCTTCGACAAACTCCGTCCGTCCCGCATCGACGCTATAGATCGTTCCAGCCGCCGGAGCATGAACCGAAGTCTGCGCGACCACCTGCTGGGCTGCCGCCAGGTTAGCCTCCGCATCGGCCAGCGCTGCGCGCGCCCGCTCCACCTCTGCCGGCGAATAGCGGCTCTTCGAGGTCTGTTTCAGGGCATTCAAACTGGCTTCAGCCGAATCCAGGCGCTGGCGCGCCACGGCCACTTCGTTGTTCGAGGCGGCTCCGGCCGCGTTGAGCTTGACGAGCGCATCCAGGCTCCGATGCGCCTCGTCGCGCTCCAACCGAGCACGGGTCTCGTCGGCTGCCGCCATCTGACGCTCCTGCTGGCTTCCGTTCAGGGTCGCCGCCTCCAGAGCTGCCTGCGCGGCCTTGACACCGCTCTCGGCCGTCGCTTCCCTCGCCCGCGCCTGCACGTCGTCAAGCGCCAACAAGAGCTTGCCCGCCAGAACCTCGTCGCCGGGCTGCACATAGATCGCTTTGACAGTGGTTGAGATCGGGCTATGCACCTCGTAATTCAACTCAGGCTCGACCCGGCCATTGGTGCTGATTGTGCTGATCAGTGGCACATGGGCCGCCGCGGCCACACGCACGGGCAGGCGATCCCTGGTCAGCGACCTCAGCAAAAAAAACACCCCAATCGTCAGGAGAAGAGCACCCAGCCAAAACCAGCGGCGGTCTAATTGCTTTCTATCTTTTGTCATTCAGGCAACCAGAGTCAGTATATAAGACTCAGCGAGATGCCCTGAAGAAGCACGAAATCAAGCCGCCGGAGAATCTGGCCAGCCACTGCCGATCCTCGTACAATCGATCCATGCCTGCCCAACCGCGCTATACCGATGAACATGCCAAAGCCGGCCTCGATTTCCCCTTTCCGGCCATCGAAACCTGGCCAAACCAGTTTCCCGGCTACGAGATTATGATCGACGATCCGGAGATGACCTCCGTCTGCCCCAAGACCGGCCTGCCCGACTTCGGAACCCTCACCATTCGCTACATGCCGCGCGAACGCTGTCTGGAGCTGAAATCGCTCAAAGAGTACCTCTTCAGCTACCGCAATCTGGGAATCTTCCAGGAAAACATCGTCAACCAAGTGCTCAAAGACGTAGTCAAGGCCTGCAACCCGGTCTGGGCAGTCGTCAAGGGCGAGTTCCGTCCACGCGGCGGCATCGGGACCTCAATCGAAGCTCGTTGGCCGGCACCCAAAGAGCCGATCGCCCCATGAGTGTTGGGGTGCCCCATATCCGGCGCAGTTCTAGGGCGCCAGATGTGGAAGACCACGAATCCAATTGAAACGAGCCATGGGCTTCGTCAGGCCCCGTGTGGTATTCGTCAAGAGTGCCGCAAAGGCGCGAAACCGACTCCCTTGGCAACCACCTCCAGCAACGTCCGCCGTCGCATCACTCCTGCCCAGGGGACGCTGGCGCTGCTCATCGCTCTCAACCTGCTCAACTACATCGATCGCTACATCCTGCCCGGCGAAATCTCCCTGATCCAGCACGAGTTCCACTCCACCGACCAGCAGATCGGAGCGCTGACCACTGCGCTCTTCATCTTCTACATGTTCACCGCGCCCTTAACCGGATGGCTCGGAGACCGCTTCCCGCGCAAGCCGCTGATCGTTGCTGGAGCCGTGCTTTGGAGTTTGGCCACGCTGGCCACCGCGTGGGTCCATGACTATACGACACTCTACATTCGCCATGCCATTGTCGGAGTTGGTGAGGCTACCTTCGGCATCTTCGCACCTGCCGTGCTGGCCGACTTCTATCCCGAACGAGACCGCAACCGAATCCTCTCCATCTTTTATCTGGCGATTCCCGTCGGAGCGGCTCTCGGCTATCTGGCGGGCGGGCAGATCGGCCCTCTTTGGGGCTGGCGTGCGCCGTTTTTTATCTGCGCCATTCCCGGCCTGATCATCGCTGCGCTTTATGGACTCTTTGCCCACGAACCCGAGCGAGGAGCCTCAGACCACACGCGTCCCACGATCAACCGCAACACTTTCCGGGGACTCGTCACCAACCCGGCCTATCTGACTGCTACCTTCGGCCTGGCTATGCTCACCTTTGCCATGGGCGGCATTTCGGCATGGGTGCCCGAGTTCCTGCGGCGTTCGGCCGGTCTGTCGCTTGGCGGCGCCAGTTGGACCGTCAGCGTCATCACCGTCATCGACGGCATCGCCGGAACCCTGATCGGAGGCTGGATCGCCCAGCGCTGGCTGCGCACCAATCACCGCGCGCTTTACCTGCTTTCATTCTGGAGCGTTGCCCTGACTCTGCCTTGCGGAATCCTGGTCTTCTTCGGCCCAGCGGCCTGGGCCGTTCCCGCGCTCTTTGCCGCCGAGTTCTTTCTCTTTCTCAACACCGGGCCGCTCAATGCCGCAATCGTCAACTCGGTCAACGGACCGATTCGGGCCACAGCCATCGCCTGCAATCTCTTCATCATTCACTGCTTCGGAGACACCTTCTCGCCGCAGATCATCGGATTCATCTCCGACCGCGCCGGCAGCCTGCGAATCGGCCTCGGAGCAACCCTCATCGCGTTGGTGGTCTCGTGCATCATTCTGAGCGCAGGCGCGCGTTTCGCGCCTCCGCTGGAAGAGGCCAGTTAGCCGAATGAAAATGGGTGCCCCAGGTCCGGATTCTCGGACCTGGGAGTCCGCGAACTTCTTACTTCCCCGGCAGCGTTTCCTTATCCCGCGAATTCATAAACGCCCGTCCGCCGCCTTGCGAGCGCAGATTGGGATCGTTGACCGGCGGACGGCTCTGCTCGGCGCTGAAGCCGCGCGCCAGCTTTGGGTTGGGCTTGAACCTTGGCGGCCCGCCATAGAACTGCCGCGCATGGCTCACCACTAGTCCCGCGCGCCCGTGCATCGGCTGCACAATCCCTCTGACCTGAACATTCATGTCGCGGTACTTGCGCAGCTCGCCCACATCCTCGCGATCCTCACGCAGGCTCACGATGGTGAAGCGGCACTTGTCGTCCGGCGTCTCCGGCGAGCAGATGTCAAGAAAGCGCGTCCCGTCTGGCAATTCGACCACTTCGTAGACATGGGCTGAGATGCAGACATCCTTGTTGACGAGTTTGGTGGCTTCATCGGCCGTGACGCAGGGCTTCGGCTTGGCGGCGAGAACCAGTCCAGGCGCAATCGCGACAAGCAGCACAGCCCACACTAAGCGTCTAAGCATCACGAGAAGTCTCCGTAAGAGAGATTGACGCAATCCTACCGCGAATCCACCGGGATTGGAAGTCGGCGACGTGTGAATCAGTAGTTAGAGGCAGGGACAGAGACCAGCGTTGAAACGACGATCGCCTCTCCATTCAAGAGATAGGGTTTGTACTTGTACCTGCGAACCGCGTCTAGGACAGGCTGCTGAAGGATTCTTGGACCCGAGACTACCCTCGGACAAAGGACCTCTCCGTTCTTTCCTAGCTTGAAATAGATGACAACCGTACCGGTGACGCGGGCCTCAATTGGGAGGTGCTTATAGACCGGTTCAGCTTCTTGGATCAGAAGTTTTTCTGCGACACCGGCGGAAATACTGATGTATGGCCTCATGTCTTCAAGCTTCTTGCAGAACGAACCCCCTGAGCTTCCAGTTGGGGACACTCGCGTCTGCGCAAACACGCCGTTGACAAGAATCGCCGAACAAAGAAGAAAACAAGACGTTGCTTTCATGGCAACCGATTCTACGCCCTACTGTCCAAGTAGCGAAGAATTACCGCGCCGCCACCAACTCCGAGCTCTTCGCTCCCTGGCGGTAGTGGCTCTCTACGTAGTTGTCGAGAATCTGCTTGAACTCGGCTACGATGGTGTCGCCGTGGAGGGTTTTGTAGAGCTTGCCGTCGACGTAGACCGGCGCTTTGGGCTCCTCGAATGTGCCCGGCAGGCTGATGCCAAGATTGGCGTGCTTTGACTCACCGGGGCCATTGACAATGCAGCCCATCACGGCCAGTTTCAACTCCTCGACACCGGGATACTTCTTGCGCCATTCGGGCATCGAGACGCGCAGATAACTCTGAATCTGCTCGGCTAGTTCCTGAAAATAGGTGCTCGTCGTGCGCCCGCATCCTGGGCAACTCGTGACCTGCGGCGAGAAGCTGCGAATCGAGAGCGATTGCAAGACCTGCTGGGCGGCTAAGACTTCTTCGGTCCGGTCGCCGCCGGGTTTGGGAGTGAGGCTTACGCGGATCGTGTCGCCGATGCCGGCCAGCAGCAGCGGAGCCAGTCCCGCGGTCGAGGCGATGAGGCCCTTCGATCCCATGCCGGCCTCGGTCAGTCCGAGGTGCAGCGGATAGTCGCAGCGCGCGGCAAGGTTAGTGTAGACATCGATGAGGTCGCGCACGCCGCTGACCTTGGCTGACAAAATAATCTGGTCTTGGCCTAGCCCGTAGCGCTCGGCGGCCGTGGCCGAGTCGAGCGCGCTGCGCACCATCGCCTCCATCATTACCTCGCGCGCGGGCGCGGGCTGCGGCAGGCGGTTGTTCTCGTCCATCAGGCGAGTCAGCAACTGCTGATCGAGAGAACCCCAGTTGACGCCGATGCGGACTGGCTTCTGGTTCTCGATTGCGCACTCGATCATTACTTGGAAATTGTCGTTGTCTTTCTTGCCAATGGACGCGTTGCCGGGGTTGATGCGATACTTCGCCAGCGCTCGCGCCGTGGCGGGAAACTTCTTGAGCAGCAGGTGACCGTTGTAGTGAAAGTCGCCCACAATCGGCACACGGAGGCCGCGCTTGTCGAGGCCTTCGACGATATAAGGAACGGCGGCTGCCGCCTCTTCGTTGTTGACCGTGACGCGTACGATCTCAGAGCCGGCCAGCGCCAGTGCTGCAACCTGTTCAATCGTGCCTTGCACGTCCGCCGTATCGGTGTTGGTCATCGACTGCACGACGACCGGAACCTCCCAGCCCACGCGAACCTGCCCGATTTTGACCGTTCCCGTTTTTCTGCGCTGTATCTCCGCCATAGCTCTAGTTTACCTGCAAAGATTCCCAACGACGGCATGTCCGAGCTGCCTGATCGGAGGGGGAAAAAGGGTTAGATTCCGCAATTTTGGGCCATGAAATAGCCAAAAACGCCCAAAATACGGTCAAAATCCGTGTCCAATGTTTACCGATAAGTAACTATATCTAAGTTCTAAGCTATTCATTTATTGGTATTTACATAAGGTGAAGGACCAAAAAGAGTGGCTGCCAAGGGGGGAGGGGGTATACAGGGTGGTTTGAACTTCCGATCGACTTGAAAGAGAAAATCAGCTCACAGACATCATGCTCCGCCGGAGCCTAATTCTCTGCAATCCCGCTCAACCTGATGAGCAACCACTCCAACACCTTCGACGGCAGCAGAAGCTTGAGCAGCAGCCCCAACTTCGCATCTCGGCCAAAGACGTACCTCAAACGCGGCCGTGGATCGACGAGAATCGCCGCAATGCCGTCGGCAACCCTCTGCGGATTGGCCTTGAGCTTGCGCGCCTCTCGGCTGCTCAGCAGCCGCGTTGTGCGTGCGGCATTCGGCGAAGCCGCTTGCTGCGCGCCGGAAGAGAGGATGGCGTTGCGCGTCCATATGTCGGTCTCAAATGAACCCGGTTCAACAAGGGCGACCTGAACGCCCAGCGGCTTCATCTCCAGGCGCAAGGTCTCGGCCCACCCTTCGAGCGCAAATTTCGAGGCCGAGTAACTGCCAACGCCCGGAAATCCCATACGTCCGGAGATCGATGAAAGCATCACAACGTGTCCCGAGCCCTGCTGGCGAAGCTGCGGCAAAAAGGCCCGCGTCACCGCCGCCGTGCCAAAAAAGTTGGTGTCGAATTGCTGGCGCAGTTCCGCGTCGCTCACATCCTCGGCAAACCCCGCCATCGCAAAGCCGGCATTGTTGACGATCGCATCGAGCCGGGAGGGACGGGCGGCGATTGAAGCGGCCAGCTTGGCAATCTGCTGGTTGTCGGCCACGTCGAGCTCAATGAACTCGATGCGGTCGAGGACGCCGGCCGCGCGGGCGGCATCTTCCAGCCGCTCGCGGCGTGAGAGGTCGCGCATTGTCGCAAGTACGTGCCAGCCACGTTGCGCCAGCGTGATGGCGGTCAGCAGGCCGAAACCGCTTGATGTGCCGGTGATGAGAGCTGTTCGTTCAACGATTTTCATCGGAAGAGAATTTCACTTTCAGCTCATCTTGCGGATCAAGCAAGGCTCGAATCTTCTTCATGTTCGCCGGTGAGCACGCACAGTATTTTTTTGCCCATTCAAGAAAGATCTCAAGGGGTTTGCCGTCTGGATCACAATCCTTGGATGCACCGCTTTTCAAAAGAAGGTCCACAAAGGGAGCATGTCCAGACATGATGGCGAGAGAAAGAGCGGAATCTTTGTGCATATTGCGCGTGTTCAATTCCGCGCCGCGCCCGATTAGGATTCGCCCGATCGGAACATTGCCTGTCATAGCAGCGCACATGAGAATCGTCCACGAGAATCTGTTAGCGAGATTTGGGTCCAAGCCGCTATCCAATGCTTCTCGTAGACGAATCGCGTCTCCGCGCTTGATCCATTTGTCAACTTCCTTAAAGGTCGTTCAAGGCTCTCAATCGAAGCGAAAGCTAGATCAGTTCCACACCCCAGAGATCGTGCAGATGCAGCACGCCTTCTACTGTCCCTTCGGCGTCGACTACTACGAGCGAGGTGATCTTGCGCTCTTCGAGAATCGCAAGCGCCGTCGCGGCCAATTCGTTTGCGGCAATTGTGCGTGGATGGGGATTCATCGCTTCGCCGGCCGTGCGGCAGAGGGCCGCGCCGCCTTCGCGCTCGAGCAGCCTGCGCAGATCGCCGTCGCTGATGACTCCGCGCAGTTTGTGCTGCTCCTGGACCGTCGTGATGCCTAGTTTCTTCGAGGACATCTCGTAGATTACGTCGCTCATCGGCGTCGAAGTCACCACTACCGGCACTGCATCGCCCGCGTGCATCAGGTCGCGCACCTTGGCCAGCCGTTTGCCCAGCTTGCCACCGGGGTGCAGCTCCGCAAAATCTTCAGCCTTGAAGCCCTTGCGGAGACTGACCGCAACCGCCAGCGCATCGCCCAGCGCCAGCATCGTGGTCGTCGAGGCTGTCGGCGCAAGATTGAGCCCGCAGGCCTCACGCTCCACGCAGCAGTCGAGAGCCACGTCGCTGGCTGCGGCCAAAGTCGAGTCCAGTTTGCAGGTGAAGCTGATCAGCGCGCCGCCTTTGCGCTTCACCGTCGCCAGTAGCCGCAAAATCTCTTCAGTCTCACCGCTTGCCGAGAGCGCCACGACCACGTCGCCCGCCATCAGTACGCCCAGATCGCCGTGCACCGCCTCGGCCGGATGCAGAAACAAAGCCGGCGATCCGGTGGAGCTGAGCGTCGCGGCGATCTTCTGCGCAATGATGCCGCTCTTGCCCATGCCGGTGACGACTACGCGTCCGCGCTCGGCGCCGCAGCGCAGGATCAGTTCAACGGCCCGGTCGAAGGCTGCCGCCATAGGACCCTCAAGCCGCGTGGCCAGGGCCTCAAGAGCCGCTGCCTCGGTACGCACCAAAGCTGCCGGTGCAGGGCCGCGAGCTTCAGGGCGGGATTGTTTTCCTTCTTCGTTCATCGGTTATTGATCCTATCAGTTTCCACCCGCGATGGAGCCGCTGGAAGGTCTTTTGCGTGAACGGCGAGCGGGTTTCCATTTGAACCGTTGCGCCCCTACGGGGCGGTGACTCTCATCCGATCCGAATTCCCCGGATTGCGCTACGCTCCATCCGGGGCTATTTTCGATTGCTCCCTACAGGAGCAGTGCGCAACGCTTCAGTCGATCTGAGCCGGCAAGCTCGTACAATGGAAACGAGAGGTCTTGTTCCCCGTGAGACGAAACACGCTGGTCATCACTGCCGTTCTCTTCATCCTGTCCATCTTTGCCTGGGCTGGATGGGCTAACTTCGAGTACCGGAAGCAGGCCTCTGAGCGGCTGATCGCCTCTGGCGCGCAGGCCGAGCTGGTCTCGGCTTCCGGCGATGCGTCCCAGTACCTCTCGCCTCTTCAGGGCAAGGCCGCGCCGGATTTCACGCTCGAAGATCTGAACGGCAAGAGACTCTCGCTGGCGGACTACAAGGGCAAGGCTCTATTGATCAACTTCTGGGCGACCTGGTGCGCTCCCTGCAAGATCGAGACGCCCTGGCTGATCGAACTGCGCAACCAGTATGCCGCGCAGGGTTTTGAGATTCTCGGTGTCTCAATGGACGACCTCGACCGCGACGACCCCGCAAAACTGAGCGGTGAGAAGAAGGAGATCGCACACTTCGTCCAGCAGATGAAGATGCCTTACCCGGTGCTGATCGGAGGCGACTCGATCAGCAAGCCCTACGGAGGTCTCGACGATCTGCCGACGAGTTTTTTCGTGGACCGCAACGGAACCGTCGTAGCCGCCCAACTCGGTCTGACATCGAAGGACGAGATCGAGGCCAAGATCAAAAAGTCGCTGGGGGAGCGGAATTGAGCGGATCAGCGAGTCAGCGAGCCGGCGAGCGGGCGGTGCGGTTTGCGGCGAAGGTCGCATGTTGCCTGGGGGGGGGCCTGATCTTTGCCCAGGCCCAGACGGCCACAAACGACTTCGCGGTTCGTCCAAGCTCCAGGCCTCCTGCCGTGACCTATCTCTACCCCGAACAGATCACTCTCAAGGCAGGCAAAGCAGCCACCGTCGCACTCCACTTCCGCATCGCGCCCGGCCTGCACATCAACTCCCACATCCCAAGCGGAGAGGAACTGATCGCCACTACCCTGTCGATCCCCGACGGCTCCGGCGTACGCCTTAAATCGGTCGTCTATCCGTCCGGCACAGAGTTCGCCCTGCCTATCGATCCTAATACGAAGCTTAACGTCTACACAGGCGAATTCGCCATCCAGGCGCGCATCATGGCAACGGCCGGCAATCATCTGGTCGAAGCCCGGCTCCGCTACCAGGCCTGCGACGATAACGTCTGCATGCCTCCCAAAACAATCACGGCTGCGATCGACGTAATCGGTAACTGACGTCATTCGCGCCGGTACGGCGTGACATGGAAAAGTGCGTGCTTTTCATCCCTTCTTGATATGGTGATCAGCGGAGGAACTTTCAATGCGGATCGGATTAGGAGCGATGTGCGGGTTGGTGATCGCGACGTTGGCAGCGGGGATGAGCGGCCGGCTCGTTGCAGACTCGCTGACCGTAACGACTGAACAAGGCAAGACGCATGGCAAGACCATCAATGACGGCAGGGTGATTGCGTTTCTCGGCCTGCCTTATGCGGCTCCGCCGGTGGGCGATCAGCGCTGGAGGCAACCTCAGCCTCCGAAGAAGTGGAGGGGCGAGCGCGATGCCAGCCAGTTTGGCGCCCATTGCGCCCAGGGCCACGTCTATGATGACATGACCTTTCTCGATGGCGGAGAGAGCGAAGACTGCCTCTTCCTGAACGTCTACGCGCCCGCCAGCGCCAAGCCCAAGAGCAAGCTCCCGGTCATGTTTTGGATTCACGGCGGAGGATACCGGGCTGGCTCAAGCTCCGAGCCGCGCCATGGCGGCGATTTCCTTCCTCTCAAAGGAGTGGTGTTGGTCACCATCAACTACCGGCTGGGCGTCTTCGGCTTTCTGGCAACAAACGATCTGGCAAGGGAGGCCGACGGGGCCGCGGGTAACTACGGCTTGCTGGATATGATCGCCGCTCTGGAATGGGTGAAGGCCAATATTGCGAAGTTTGGCGGCGATCCGGGCAATGTGACCATCTTTGGCGAGAGCGCGGGTTCCTTTGCGGTGAGTACTCTGATGGCCTCGCCCGCCGCCCGCGGTCTCTTCCACAAGGCCATCGGCGAGAGCGGCGCAGTCTTCAGAGGCGCGCCGCCAACCCGCTCCCAGGGGTTGGATAAAGGCAACGCCTGGGTCTCCTCAATTGGAGCGATCTCAGCTCAGCAGCTCCGCGCCTGGTCCACCGACAAGATCCTCGAAGCCGCCAAAGAGATGGAGATCTCCGGCATCCCCCCCTATGCCGACGGCAAAGCCATCATCGAGCCTGTGGAAGCCACCTTTGCCGCAGGACGGCAGGCGCACGTGCCGCTACTGGCTGGGTGGAATCGCGACGAGAATGCTTCATTCGGCAACAACATGACGGAGAAGAAGTGGAAGGCTTACGCCGCCGAGCACTTCGGAGAACGCGCAGAGGAGTTCCTTAGGCTCTATCCTGGCGACAGCGACGAAGAAGCAGTTCGTTCCGCCATTGACTACGGCAGCGACTCCTTCATCGCCTTCAGCACCTGGAAGTGGATCGAGGCGCACCAGAAGACCGGTGAATCTCCCGTTTACCGCTATCACTTCGAATTGGCGGCGCTGCCCAGCAAGTACCATCCCGGCACCTTCGCCTTCCACTCCGACGACATCGAATACGTCTTCGGTACGCTCGACACGCGGCCCGGAGAGACAGTTCGCGACGAGGACCGCAAGCTGAGCGAAAAGATGATGAGCTACTGGACCAACTTCGCCAAGACCGGCGACCCCAACGGCAAAGATCTACCGTTGTGGCCCATGTATGGAGCGGACGACCAGCTTATCCACCTCGACAGCAACATCACCTCGGGCCCGGACACTGTGAGCCCCCGCTACGAGTTCCTGCTGAAGGGGATACCGCCGCTTTAGTGCAGAAGCCGGTTGGCAATCGGAAGAGCTCAGTGGTTGACTCCGGCGGCCTCGGCAAAACCTGCCGAGACCGTTGGAGGAATCGTGCTGGCCGGGGGCGGCGCGCCGAAGGAGGAGTCCTTGGCGTTGATGGCGTTCGAGTAGTCTGGTCCGAGCCCGAGCTTCTTCAGCGCTCGCGAGTCTGGCATGAGCTTGGTTTGCCAGCCCTGGTCGGCCTGATACTTCTGCATTGCGGCTTTGGTTGTCTCGTTCCACTGGCCGTCGGCCTCGCCAGTCAAATAATGCTCGCGGATCAGGGCCTGTTGGATCTCGGTGACTCTGGCCGGCTCGATGGCCTGCTGTCCATGCGGGCGGCGCGACTTGGCGACGGACTTATGGGTGCCGTGTTTCGAGTGAGTTGCGGTGCCGGAGTGTCGAACGGTTGCCAAGGCGAGGACCGGTGGCGTAACCAGCGCGGAGCACATCAAAATCGCCAGGCTCGCTCGCTTAAGAAGCACTCTGGTTCACCTCAAAGACAGCAGTTACTTACCGGACCTTGTGTTAAAGCTTAGCGAATTGTCCCTAACTGCGGCAAGGGGAAAAACCGAAAGGCCCCCCGGAGGTAATGACAAAAAGGGCACCGGAAGCGGACCTCCTCTTCCGGCACCCTCTTCAAACACTATTCGAGCGATCCGCCGACGTAATTGATGCCGTCATTGGGATGGCGCGGGTCAATCACTTCGAAGACCACGTCATCGCCGGTTTTGAGCTTAGACACTACAGCGTCGAACTCCTCCTTGGTGCCAGTGGCATGCTTGTTGACTCGGGTAATCACAAGGCCTGGCTCGAGTCCTTGCAAGTCGGCGAAAGAGCCGGAGCGAACCGACTGGATCACCACGCCAGGGATGTGCAGTTTGTCCGCGGTCGCCTTCGACTCCTCGCGAACCACGATGCCCAGCTTGGTCTCACCCACGTCGCCCTTGTCGTCGGGGTTCACTTCAGCTTGCTGGCTTCCCAGGTCGGCAAAGACCTTTTCGCGGTCGCCGATCGTCACCGTTGCATCGGCTTGCTTGCCGTCCCTGATGTAGCCCAGGCGAACGCTCGAGCCCGGCCTGCGACTGGCGATCTCGTTGACCAGGTCGTCGCCGTCCTTGATCTGCCGTCCGTCGATGGCGGAGATGATGTCGCCCGACTTGAGGCCGGCCTTCTCAGCCGGACCGCCCGGTGTAATCTCCTGAATGATGACGCCATTCTTAAAGCCGTAGACGCGATTCACTGCTCCTGAGAGTCCCACCTTGAACGAAATGCCGATGGAGCCGCGCGTCACCTTGTGGGTGGGGCTAATCAGGTCGTTGTAGATCTCGGCCACGGTGTTTGACGGCATGGCGAAACCGAGGCCCTGGTAGCCGCCGGACTGGGTGAAGATCGCTGTGTTGACCCCGATCACCTCGCCGTTCATGTTCAACAAGGGACCGCCGGAGTTGCCGGGATTGATCGCCGCGTCGGTCTGAATGAAGTGCTGGAACTGGCCGCTGGCGCCCGGCTCGATGGTCCTGTTCTTGGCTGAGATGATTCCCGCGGTAACGGTCTGGGCCAGCGCAAACGGGCTGCCGATTGCCTCAACCCAATCTCCCACCTGCGTAGTCTCCGAGTTGCCCAGCTTGACGGTTGGCAGCGGGGTGCTGGTGTCGATCTTGATGACCGCCAGATCCGTCGCCTTGTCAAAGCCGATCACCCGCGCTGGCCGGCCCATATCCGATGTGCCGTCGGGATCGGTGGAGAGCTTGACGTAGATCTTGTCTGCCTTCTCGATCACATGATTGTTGGTGATGATGTAACCCTTCGGATCGACGATGAAGCCCGAGCCGAGAGATTCGCGGACCTGACCGTCGTCGCCACCTTCCTGGTCGGGCATCTGCCCGCCGAAGAAGCGATTAAAGAAGTCCTGGAAGTTATCTTGTCCCTGCCCCTGCTGTGGCTGATCCTGATCCTGGTCATCTCCGCCGCCAGGCTGCCGGGGCTGCTGTTGCATGTGAAAGCGAAAGTTGCGATTGCCCTTGTTGCTGCCCTGTTTCGGCAGCGTCCGGGTGTTGATATTCACAACCGCCGGTCCAACCTCCTTGGCAATCGTGACAAACTTGTTATCGGGGATCGTGGAGTTTGCCACTTTGAGTGGAGTGGCATCGGCGCTGGAATTCTGCTTCTCCTCTCCGCGAACGCCATGAGCGGCAAAGGAACCGGCCACAATGGCGGCCGAGAGCGTGGCAAGCAAGACAAAGACCGATGAGAGACGGCGGCTGTGCAGCCGTTCAAAGAGCGATTTCATTGTTTCGTTGACCTCTTCATAGTTGATCAGCCTCGCGGCTGGCTTGTTGAATTATTGTTCAGCTTCCTGCGTACATCAACCATCCCAGTATAGCCAGTGGCACATATTCCCTGTCAGACTGCATCCCTGATCGCCTCGCCGAAATTGCCGATTCTACTCGGTTTTCACGGTCTTCGGTCCTTCGGAGCAAGGCGGGAAGTGAACCCTCCCTGTCGTAATAGACGCGATCTGGATAAAAGTGTCGCAAAAGCTCGTGTGCTAACATCCCTCATGGATTTTTTTGAAGGAAACCCCGGCCGATCTATCCATCTTCAACGGATTCTTCTTCTGGCCTCCATAGTGCCTGCGCTAGCCTCGGTTGCCTGTACCTCACAGAGCACGGTCCAGGCTGCACCGTCCTCCAGCCGCATGAGCGACCGGGTCAACGCTCTTCTCGCTGAAGACAAGAGTGTCTGGACCCCTCAGCAGCTGGCCACCATGGAGCGTCTGCGCGATGCTGCCCTCAACGACCCCTACGCCCTCACCGAGCTGCGCCACCTGACCGACAACATTGGTCCACGGCTCAGCGGCTCGGCACAGGCCGATCAGGCCGTCCACTACGTCGCGGATCGAATGAGTGCGCTGGAAGCAGATGTGACCCTCGAGAAGGCCACCGTCCCTCACTGGGTACGCGGCATCGAGACCGGCGAACTGGTTTCGTGGTTCGGCCAAACGCCTGGAACCACCCAGAAGATCCTACTTACCGCGCTTGGCGGCAGCGTAGCCACGCCCGCAGAGGGCCTTATCGCCGAGGTCGTGGTCGTGGATGATTGGAAGCAGCTTCGCGCTCTTCCGCCGGGAGCAGTCAAGGGCAGAATTCTGCTCTTCAATCATGAATTCGACAAGGATCTGGCCGCCCAGGGAAGGGGCGACGCGGCATATGGTGACGCAGTTGCCTATCGCGGAGCCGCGCCAGTTGCCGCTGTGACAGCCGGCGCGGTAGCCGTCCTCGTTCGCTCCGTCGGCGGGGCCGACTTCCGCTTGCCTCACACCGGCATGACGGTCTATGCGGACGACCTCCCAAGAATCCCCGCAGCCGCCATTACCGCTGAGGACGCCGACCTGCTCAAAAACCTCACCACCGAGGGACCGGTCAAGATGCATCTTACCCTCACTCCGCAGACCCTGCCTGACGCTGCCAGCTTCAATGTCATCGCCGACTGGCAGGGCTCCGAGCACCCTGAGCAGGTTGTGATCGTCTCTGGCCACCTCGACTCATGGGATTTGGGGACTGGGGCGATCGACGACGGAGCGGGTGTCGCTGTCTCCATGCAGGTGATTCACCTTCTCAGTGAACTGGGGATTCGGCCTCGCCGCACCATCCGGTTTGTCGCCTGGATGAGCGAGGAAGAAGGCTCTCAAGGGGCCGCAGCCTACATGGCCGAGCACAAAGATCTAATCCCCAACCATATTGGAGCCATCGAGAGCGACCTCGGCGCGGACCATCCGACGGGCATCTACTACGCCGGCAAGCCGGAGCTTCGCCAATGGCTGCATCCTGTGGCCAGCGTGCTCGACGCGATCAAAGCTGAAACCCTAGTCCCCTCCGATGACACCGGAGCGGATATCGAAGGGCTCACCCAAAAGGGTGTTCCCAGCTTCTCTCCCATTCAGGACAGCCGGACATATTTCAACTACCACCACACGGCCGCCGACACCTTCGACAAGATCGACCCGCGCCACCTGAACGAAAACGCCGCGATCATGGCCGTGCTGGCCTACGCACTTGCAGATTCACCCGAACCTGCGCCGAGATAGGCAGGAGGTGTGCTCGATCGGTCCGCGGTGCTTAAAGCACGCTTCAAAAGTGATTTGGCCGGTAGTGAATGCAGTCCCGCAGGGCTGAAGCCTGGTGATTGTGCGGCATTTTCGGCACGACTGAAGTCGTGCTCTGACACAATGTCTGAGGTTGACAGCAAGTTCTTGGGGAACGATAGAGATCCTGTTCTCAGGGGACGATGGCGGTCTTGATCTCGCTCGAGCGCTTCATCAGCTTCTCAAAGACGCGGTTGAGTTCGTAGAGATGGGCGTGGCCGGTGATAAAGGCTCCGGCCTGGAAACGGCCGCTGGCGATCAGGTCGAGGGCCTTGCGGCAGATCGCCGGCGTATGGTGGAAGGTGGCGCGCAGAGTGATATCGGAATAGTGGATGCGATTCGTGTCGAGGGTTACCTGTGTGCCCACGGCGCATCCGCCGAAGAAGTTGACAGTGCCGCCCTTGCGCACCATCTCGACGGCCTCTTCCCAGGCCTCGGGAACGCCGACGGCCTCGATTGCAATGTCAACGCCGCGATTTCTGTCGGTCAGTGCCCGGGTTTCGCGGATGGCTCTGCGAATATTGGTGGTCTGCACCACATGAGTCGCACCCAACTGACGGGCGGCCTCGACCTGGCCGTCGTGCTTGACGATGGCGATAACCTCGTAGCCGGCGAGGGCGGCCACATGAAGAATCATCAGCCCCAGCGGGCCTCCGCCGATGACGGCCACCGTGTCGCCGGGATGAGGGCGCGAATCTTCAAAGCCATGGACCGCGCAGGCCAAAGGCTCGGTGAGGGCCGCGTGCTCCAGAGCGACATGGTCGGGAACGTGGAGGGTGTTTTTGGCGACGATGCGGGCCGGAATGCGTATGAACTCGGCATAGGCGCCGTTGTTGAAAAGGAGATCGTCGCAGAGGTTTTCTTGGCCGCGCTCGCAATAGTAGCATTGGCCGCAGGGCGCGGAGTTGAGCGCCACAACGCGGTCGCCGGATACAAACTCCTCGACGCCTTCGCCGGTCTGGACTACGGTCCCGGCCAGCTCGTGGCCAAAGAGGGCGGGGGGCACAATCATGCGCGCATGGTAGCCCCGGCGGAAGACCTTCAGGTCCGTGCCGCAGGTGAGCGCGGCGCCGACGGTTAGAACCAATTCGCCCGGCCCTGCCTCGGGAACCGGAACCTGCTCGATACGCACATCCTCGCGTCCATGCAGAACGGCCGCATTCATGGTTCCGCGACCAACCTCAAGAACATCTTCCACAGTTTTGCGGCCGACCTGGATGACCTCATCGACCGTGTTCCGGCCAACATGAATGACTTCTCCAACCGTGTTGCGGCCGACCTGAAGAACATCCTCAACCGTATTGCGGCCAACTTGCAGAACGTCCTCGACCGTCGTGCGGCCTCGTTGAATGGCGTCCTTTACGCTCTTTGGCATCGATCCCTCATCGAGCGGCTATGGAGCTGCTCAGTCTCCAGGCTACTGCGCTATCCGATCCAATCCGCGGCAAGGTCCCGACAACAATTGGCCACCATGCGCCTCACTGGAACTCATCGGTAACCACCTGCGCCAAGTGTAGGCTCAATCATAATCTTCATGGAGTCGGCTTGGGGGTTCGAGGCAACCTCAATTGCTTGAACCGCATCTTCCAGCGAAAACCGATGCGAAATCAGTTGCGTCAGATCGAAGCCTTTATGATAGCCTCCGAGGACCAGCTCGGCCACCTCGGGCTGGATCGCCGTCGAGGCCGAATAGGAGCCTAGCAGCGTCTTCTCGTCCATGCAGACTGCGCCGGGATCGAAGCTGGCCGTTTCGTGCTGCGTTTGGGCAAAGAGCATCACCTTGCCGCCTGGACGCACCGCTGCCATCGCCGTGGGAATCAGCTTTGTGCCGCCGACAGCCAGGATCACCGCATCGGCGCCGCGGCCTTCGGTGGCTGCAAAGGCGCGTTCGACGACATCGGCAGAATCGACCGGCTCATGCAGGCCAAACTTCGCGGCAACGGCGTGGCGCTCGGGATAGAGATCTGAGGTCAATACGCGAGCACCGACGCGGCGCGACAAGGCAGCCAGCATGATGCCGATTGGGCCCTGGCCGATCACCAGCACCGTCTCGTCGGGGGCCAGGTTGAGCAGCTTGACGGCCTTGAGAATGGTGTTGACAGGCTCAATAAAGGCCGCCTGCTCAAACGGAATCCCGTCCGGGATGCGCACGACGCCGCCATTAGCAACGATCCAGTCCATCACGCGAATGTACTCTGAAAAGCCGCCGCCGGAGGGCTCCATGCCGGCCGTCGCGCCGACCTTCTTATAAGTGGAGCACTGCGCGAAGGTCTGTTTGCGGCAGTAGTAGCAGTGGCCGCAGGGGATGTGATGGAAGACCATCACGCGCTCGCCGACGGAGAAGTTCGTCACGCCCGCGCCGGCTGCGACGATGGTTCCGGCCATCTCGTGTCCGAAGATGCGCGGGGCGGAGTGCGAGCCGGTGTGGATTTTTTTCAGATCCGTACCGCATACGCCGCAGGTGGCAATCTTTACCAGTAACTCGCCGGGGCCGATTGCCGGGACGGGGACGGTGTCCAGGCGTATGTCATTGACGCCGCGATAGACAGCGGCGCGCATGGTGGCGGGGATTGGGTTTTCGATCTGGGGCTTAGCTTTGGTGGTTTGGGTAGCCATTGCGTTTTCTGATGTCGCCATCTTTATCCAGTAATTCGAGCAGAGAGTCCGCGATTGCTCGTGCGGCCTTTCTACTATTTTCGCCCATTCGGATGAGGGCGGGCCAGTGATTGGGTCTCAAGATCGCGAATAGGACGAAGCAGAGGGCCTGAAACTTGCCGTCGGGCGAGATAAAACGATTGAAATCAGGAAGTTGATCAGTGTAGCCGTCGCTGATTCCCTTGATGCAATAAAAAGAGACACCGCGCATCTGTGCCAAGCGGGCGATGGCCGAGGCCTCCATGTCGACCAGGGCGGCTGAGTAGGTCTCGGCGAGGCGTAGCTTTTCGTGCGCGTCGGCGACGCGCGAGTTGGTCACGAGGACGCAGTCGTGGAGGGGAACGGCGGTGACGTGGCGCTCGCCGGTGTGGGCATCGATGACGGCGGAGATGTCGAGGGCCTGGCCGGGGGTAAGCTCTGCGCGAAGGGCTCCGGCCCAGCCGGTGGAGATGACCTGGTCGATGGGGCCGGTCTTTTCAACCTCGGCGAAGGCGCGCATGGCTGCCTGGATGCCAGCTCCGGCGCAGGCGGCGATCCATTCGCCATTCCCGCCTTTCTCGTCACGGTAGCTCCAGCGCCAGAGATCGACGCCGTTTGAGTGCTGGTGCCGCCAACCGCAGGTGAACGGCTTTAGTTCTCCGGGCATGGCAGCGATGATGGCGGTGCGGGTCATACGGGTGGACCGTCGGCCCCGTCCGTTCGGATCTCCGTCGACATCTTCTTCGGAGATATAAGCAGGAGAGAGAACGGACCTAGCGACGCGATAATCATCGCTGCTACCCCCACTAGAGACCATTGTTCAACCAGCGCCAAGACCAGAACTAGCAAAGGAAGAATAAGCAGGAATATCCATAATCGATCAAAACCAACTTCTATCAGAGCTCTGGATACCTCAATTGGCCACGCAACACTCAAAAGTAAAGTGAATATCAACCACAAAATGATCTGTATAAAATTCCCCGTCTTCAAGTGTTGCCCAAGAAGAGTGACGCAAACCGGCAACCCGACTATGGCAAGGATGTAATCCAGGTCCTTGTTGAAGCCTTTAATATCGAGACGCCTTCGAATCCAATCCATTTTCTATTCCTTTCACGCGCAATGGCTTTCCACAGCGGTTTAACTTAACATCAACGTTCCCTCAGGGGCTAAAGCCCATTCTCATTTTGCTGTCTTTCGGCACGACTGAGGTCGTGCCCTGACGCTTCATGAAACTTTGAAGCAGTTCATCCGCAGCCTATAAAGCACATTCTCGTGATTCAAGACAATACTCTCTCGCGCCTTGACCTGGTTAATGCTACGGCGCATAGCCGTTAGCGCGGAACCAGTCAATGGCGGATTTCATTGCCGGGTTGACGGGGAGGAGGCGAAAGCCTAGCTCCTGCTGAGCGTGAGCGCTACTGGCAAACATCTTTTTGCGGCCCATGCGGACCTCTTCTAGCGTCGCGCGGGGCTCGCGGCCACGGATGCGGCCGGTGATCCACTCCTCAAAAAATGCATAGGTCGCGGCGACGGCGAAGGGGATCTTCATCGTTGGCGAGGGCAGGCCGGTAATCGCGGCCATTTTATCCAGGATCTGCTTGAGGGTGAGGTTTTCGCCGCCAAGGATGTAGCGATGGCCGCTCTTGCCCTTGGTGAGCGCTGCCACGTGGGCGCGCGCAACTTCGGCGACGTCGACGAGGTTGAGGCCGGTGTCCATGTAGGCGGGGAATTTGCCGTTCAGAAAATCTACAAAAATGCGGCCAGTGGGCGTGGGCTTGGCGTCGTTGGGGCCGATGGGGGTGGTGGGGTTGAGAATGATGACCTGCTGTCCGTCCATGGCTGCGGCGATGGCCTGCTGCTCTGCTTGAAATTTTGACCGCTTGTAGTGGCCGACCATGTCTTTGAGGGAAACTGGCGTGTCTTCGTTGATGACAACGCCGTCGCGGCGGAAGTGCATGGTGGCGACGCTGGAGGTGTAGACGACGCGCTTGACTCCCGCCTCGCGGGCTAGCTTCAACAAGTCACGAGTGCCGCCAACGTTGGCGCTGTACATCTTCTCGGGATCGCGAATCCAGAGGCGGTAATCGGCGGCTACGTGAACCACCGCATCGCAGCCTGCGAGCGCTGGTGCATAGGTCTCCGGACGGGCGAGGTCTCCCACCACGGTGTCGCCGGGGATGCCATCGAGGTTGCGGAGATTGCTGGTCTTGCGGACGAGGAGGCGAAGTTGAGCGCCGTCTGCGTCCAGTGCTTTAGCCACATGATGGCCTACAAATCCGGTGGCGCCAGTGAGGAAGATTTTCATGAAAAGACTTCAGTTAGTCGTTACCACAGCTTATCACCGGACGAGACCTTGCATTCCTTCACTGGCTGCGGGCGCTTCTGGTTGAAGTTGGTTTCCCAGCATTCGTCGAGCACCGAGCAGTAACAGGCGTGTGCGGTGGTATCGTCTGAGTGCATCACACGAAAGACAGAATCATAGAGGTCCATCCCGGCCTTATCCGGCTCGATGGTGAGGACATCGATCTGCTCGCGGGCGGGTAGAATGCGCGAGGAAACATTGGAATAGAAAGTCTGTGTGTGCCCGTCCTTTATCGACTTGAGATAGGCCTCAGCGCAGCAAGCGCGAAGGAAAGCATCCTTCGTAGGGTAGATCTTGCCCTTGTAGCCCAGTTCAAACCTGTCAATCACCGCCGGGCCAACCCCGCCATTGGTGATCACAACTCGCATTTGAGGCTGACCCGATGGAGAGCCCATATTGTTGCCCATGGTCAGCAAAGGCATCGTGCTGGCAGCAAGCAGCTTTTGATTCTGCTCGACCATCTTCGCCATCGTTCTGCCGTGCTCGATGGAGACGGCAAGCGACAAAAGAGAGATGAAGATGACGCTGACAGCAATGATCCCGTCGAGCCAGGGAATTCCGGTTTTATGCTCATGGCCGTGGCCGTGCTCCGGCGCAGGCATCAATCCTGACACGTTGCCCTCCGCAATGGCTTCAGTTGTTTGTGTGGGTTGTTCGGGTGAATCCTCATCCTCGATGCCGTCTTCCATTCCGCATCTCCGTAAGCTGTCTATTGCTCGCCCTGCGCCGCCAACGTTCTCTCAGGGGCTAAATCCCCAGTTTCTTGCAAGCCTTATCGGCACGTCGCACCGTCCCTACGGGACGGGGGCTTCTGGTTGAACTCTGACCCAGGACTGCGCTGCGCTTGTCCTGGGCTATTATCGGCTCTCCCTCCGGGAGAAGATGCACTGCTGGTTACAGGGCGGCGGTTTCATCTGCCGGGGTCCAGCTTGTTTCATCTGACGAGGTCCAACCGGTTTCATCCGACGCAGGTTTGCGAGAGCCGGTGGGGCTGACACAAACTGGCTGTTGAGATTCGCTCTAACCAATCTACACTGTGTAGCTATTCCAGCAAATCGGGGACGAGAGCGATGTTCTTTTCGCCGGCGGCCTTCTTTTCGTTGTAGGCCTTGACCCAGTCTTCCCAGTGCTTGCCGGCGGCGCGGTCTTTGCCGCTGAATTCGAGGCGGGCGATTTCGGCGTAACTCACCTTGCGCTTGTCGGTCGCGGTGGGAGTGAAGTACTGGACCCAGGATTCGGCCAGCGTTGGACCGGTGGTGCGGTTGAAGATATAGGCCTCGATGCGTTCGCCTGACTTGAGCGTGAGAGTGACATCGCCGCGATAGTCGAAGGCTTTTTCGAGAGCTTCGCGCAGTTCCACGTCACTGGCCAGTTCGGGAACCCAGCCTTCCAGCTTTTGGTGCTCCGTACCGGGAGCTAATTCGAGAGCCTCGACTTGCGCGCGCGTGTATTTCAATACTTCAGCGGTCATGCATTGCTTCCTTATTGAAGGTCTCGTGGGGTTCGTTGTTTCCCACATCTACCGCAAAAGACGCGGCAGATATGGTGCACCCAACGTTGGTCATCCATTAACCGTCCGGTTCTTGGTCTCTCACCCATTCGCCAGACCACCCCGCGGACGAAGACCTGTCCGTGGGGACCCCGGTGAGGCGAATGGATGGGGCACGGTGCTTCTTGTGTGGAACCTGCTACGCGTTGGTTGTTTCCAGGCTCTCGACTGGCTCGGCGATCTGCACGAGGGTTGCGGGACCATGTGGCGCAGGTTCGTTGAGAAGCTTCAGTGCAGCCTCATCTTTGTACATGTTGAAATTGCCGCGCACCATCGCCCAGAATCCCTTCAGAGACCCGAATCCATCCATCACCGCCGTCGGTTCGTAGCCGCAACTGACCATGCAATTAGCGCACTTTGAGTTGCCCGAGGCCACACCGTACTCTTCCCACTTCGTTGTTTCCATCAACTCCTTGAAGGTGTCAGCGTAGCCATCCTGAAGCAGGTAGCAGGGCCGCTGCCAGCCAAAGATGTTGTAAGCGGGCGATCCCCAAGCCGTGCAATCGTAGTTGCGCTTGCCCATCAGGAACTCTAGAAATAGCGGCGACATGTTGAACTTCCAAGAGGGCTTGCGATTGGAGAGGATAGCGCGAAAGAGGCGGCGGACGCGTGCGCGGCCCATGAAACGGTTCTGGTCAGGCGCCTTGTCGTAGCTGTAGCCGGGCGAGAGGACAACTCCCTCGACTCCCATGCCCATCACTTCGTCGAAGAAGGCGCGGACGCCGTTGGGGTCGGTGCCGTCGAAGAAGGTTGCGTTGGTGGTGACGCGGAAGCCGCGGCTGACGGCCTCTTTGATGCCTTCGACCGCGATGTCGTAGCCGCCCTCTCGGCAGACAGAGAAGTCGTGATGCTCGCGCTGGCCGTCAAGATGAACTGAAAAAGTCAGGTACTTCGAGGGCTTGAACTCGGGCAGCCGGCGCTTGAGTTCGAGCGCATTGGTACAGAGGTAGACGTATTTCTTGCGGGCGACGAGGCCATTGACGATTTCGACGATCTGGGGATGCAGCAGCGGCTCGCCGCCGGGCAGCGAGACCATAGGCGCGCCACACTCTTCGACCGCGGCGAAGCACTCTTCGGGTGTGAGTTGCTTTTTGAGGATGTGCGGTGGATATTGCACCTTACCGCAGCCGGCGCAGGCCAGGTTGCAGCGGAAGAGCGGCTCAAGCATCAGAACCAGCGGATAACGCTTGTTGCCCGCGATTTTCTTCCGGAGCACATAGGTGGCAACCGTAGCCATTTGGGAGATTGGAACAGCCATCTTTGGGTTATCCTCCAGCGACCGCTAAGCGGCGCGTTCCATCGCCCGCCGGTAGCCGGTGAGAGCCATCAGCGGGAAGTATTGGCGATACATGGTGTAGGCCAGATAAAAAACTCTGGGAAAGCCTGTGCCAGTGATGATGCTCTGCTTGACGGCGCCCTCGCCTAATGATTCGTCCCAACTGCCGTCGGAGCGCTGGCGTGAGAGCAGCCAACGAATGCCCTTCGCCAGAGAGTCGGAGCGGTCGTCGCCCGCAGCCAGCAGGGCAAGGATCGCCCAGGCTGTCTGCGATGGTGTGCTCAGGCCTACGCCGCGGGTGTTTGGGTCGTCGTAACTGCCGCAGGTTTCACCCCAGCCGCCGTCGGGATTCTGCACCATGCGAATCCACTCGGCCGCCTGCTGCACCTGCGGTTCAAGATGATCAACACCGATAGCATCGAGCCCGCGCAATACAAGAAACGTGCCGTAGATGTAGTTCACGCCCCAACGGCCAAACCAGCTTCCGTCTGGCTCCTGCTCTGTGAAGATGAACTTGATGGCCTTTTGCACGCGCTTGTCGTCGCGTGTATAACCATAGGTCGCCAGCATCTCCAGCATTCTTCCCGTGATGTCGACCGTAGGGGGATCGAGCATCGCGTTGTGATCGGCAAAGGGAATGTACTGGAAGATCATCTTGGTGTTGTCTTTGTCGAAGCTGCCCCAGCCGCCGTTCCTGCATTGCATGGCGAACTCCCACGCGATGGCGCGCTCAACCACTTGATGCTGATAGCGTTCGCGGGGGTTGTTGACTTTGTTCAGGGCCAGCAGCACCTGCGCGGTATCGTCGGTGTCGGGATAGAACTCGTTGTTGAACTCGAAGTACCAGCCGCCGGGCTCGATCTTCGGCACTTTGACGGCCCAATCGCCTTTGTGGCGGACCTCTTTCGATAGAATCCAGTCGGCCGCCTTGATCATGCGCGGATCGTTCGGAGCCACGCCGGCCTCGCCGAGCGCATAGACGGCCTGCGCAGTGTCCCATACCGGCGAGACACAGGGAGTCATGCGGAAGGTCGGCTCCGGCATTACATCGCTGGCCGGCTCCTCGATACCGAGCTTTTCGAACTCATCGCGCGCGCGGATCACCTGTGGGTCGTCTTCGGAGTAACCCAGGCAGCGCAGGGCGACGATCGCGTTGAGCATGGCCGGATAAATTGCGCCGAGACCGTCGGTCATCTCCAGGCGCTCGATCAACCACTTTTCCGCGCGTTTAAGAGCCAGCTTGCGCAAGGGGCGAATATGAACCGCCTCTGCCCAGTGCATCAGCCGGTCCAGAACGATGAAGAAGTTCCGCCAGGAGACAATCGCGCTGCGGTCTCTGCGCAGGCGGAGGATCGAGTTGGCGCGGCCTCCCACGAACAACTCGTCAATTCCCTGCTCCGGAGGGATCTTCTTGAAAGGCTTTCGGGCAAACATGATTGCCAGCGGAACGAGGATCGAGCGCGACCAGGAGGAGATCTCGTAGATATTGAAGTAGAACCATTTGGGAAAGAGAACAATCTCCGGCGGAATGGCGGGCACCGCGTCGTAGTCGTATTCGCCGAGGGCGCTGAGATACATCTTGGTGAAGGTGTTGCACGCGACGACGCCACCATGCTCCAGCACCCACCTGCGGCACTTGGCCAGCCTCGGATCGTCGGCGTTGACGCCCATCAGCTTGGCCGAGGAGTAGCACTTGACGGAGAGCGAGATATTGCCCGGTCCGCCGGGATAGATGCTCCAACTGCCGTCGTCTTTCTGGTAGCGCATCATCTCGGTAAGCGCGCCCCGAAGCCGTCCTGGGTCGCCACTCTCCAGCAGCGTATGCAGAAAAATATAGTCGGCCTCAAGCATGGAGTCGGCTTCAAGTTCCCCGCACCAATATCCATCGGGATGTTGCAGCGAGAGCAGGAAGTCCCGGGCACGGACGATGACCGATTGCACATCGGCCAGGTCTGCGTCGATCCGCCCGAAGCGGGGCGCCACGGATTGCGTCTTCCCTTGCTGAATGCTCATGCGATTTGCACCGCCTTAGTTCCTTCTTAAACTGCTTGCTGGCCGGTAGCTTTCAATGCACGTTAGTGAACGGGTGGAATGCCGTAAGATCTCTGAATCCCAGAGGCAATGGTGAATCGCTGCGTCTACAGCACTGAGCCACCGGCTGAACTGATCGCTTGCACGATCTCAGGAGGCAGGCCAAAACGCACGTTCTCCGGCATCACCTCAACCTCTTCGACGCTGCTAAAGCCGTTTAGTCGCAGATAATTGACCACGTCCTCGACCAGTATCTCGGGGGCCGACGCTCCCGCTGTGACAGCAACGTTCGTGACTCCGTCGAGCCACTTGGGGTCGATGGCCTGAGAGTTATCAATCAGATAACCAATCGTTCCCAGATTGCGCGAGACCTCGACCAGCCGGTTGGAGTTGGAGCTGTTGGTTGAGCCCACCACCAGCACAAGACCTGCTTTGTGAGCCACATTGCGGACCGCAACCTGGCGGTTCTCGGTGGCGTAACAGATATCCTGGGAGTGGGGGCCGACGATGTTGGGAAATTTCAACTTGAGGGCGTGAATGATGTCTCGCGCCTCGTCGAGCGAAAGCGTGGTCTGGGTCAGGTAGGCGACGCGGTTGGGGTCAGGCACTTTGAGCGCCGCAACTTCGGCGACATTCGAAACAACTTGTGTCGCCTCGGGCGCTTCGCCGAGCGTACCCTCGATCTCGTCGTGGTCGCGATGGCCGATCAAGACCAGCGAATAGCCCTGCTTGGCAAATTTGACGGCCTCGATGTGCACCTTGGTGACCAGCGGGCAGGTGGCGTCAATCACTTTAAGGTTGCGTTCCTTGCTGATCTCCCGAACCGCGGGCGAAACGCCATGGGCCGAATAGATGACACGCTGGCCGTTTGGCACATCGTCGATCTCATGAACGAAGATCGCGCCTTTCTCTGCTAACTCGTTGACAACATAGCGATTATGAACGATCTCCCGGCGGACGTAGATGGGAGCGCCGAAGGTTTCCAATGCGATCTTGACGACATCGATCGCGCGCACCACTCCGGCGCAAAAACCGCGCGGCTTGAGCAACAACACCCTCTTCTGACTGGGGGAAGTCTCGGAGCGGAACTCGTTCGAGATGGAATCGAGCGAAGTTGTAGTCACAGCACCAGTATACCAACCCGTTGTCAGCCCTCGGGGGACGAAGGCGGGGAGACCCCGGACTTCGAGGACGAGGCCCTGTAACATGGGACAAAAGCGTCATCAGAGCCCAGGGATTGATAGAATGTGGCGGGATCAACCACTTTCAAGGAGAACTCTCTGAAATGAACACCTTTCGAAGCGGTCGACTTTGTTTTAACTTGTCAATCCGTCTTGGCGCATTCGTGTTTGGGATGGCCGCGCTGAGCGCCGGTACCTTGGGTTTCTGCGCTCCGATTCACGACGCGGCTCGCACTGGCGATTTAGAGAAAGTCAAGTCGCTGGTGAAAGAGCATCCTGAGCTGGTCTCAAGCGCCGAGGAGAGGAACGGGCAAATGCCCTTGCACATTGCAGCCTTCAATGACCGCAAAGATGTGGTGGAGTTTTTGCTGGCGAACAAAGCGGATGTGAATGCCAAGGCAAAGAACGGCTCTACTCCCTTACACCTGGCGGCGGGCAAAGGCAACAAGGAGATCGTCGAACTGCTGCTGGCCAACAACGCCGATGTCAACGCCGTCGACAATGAGGGCTGGTCGCCAGTGCACTCCGCGGTCTTCTTTAACCAGAAGGCGATTGCGGATCTACTGATCGCCAAGGGAGGGAAGGAATTGCCCGCTCCGCCAAAGCCTCCGACGCCCGCCGCTGCCGGGAAGACTGCGCCCAAGGAAACAGGCAAGGACGGCCAGTACACCTCTTACGACGACGGAACTGTATTGGACACGAAAACAAGGCTGATGTGGATGGGACGAGACAACGGCTCGGCATTGAGCTGGCCCGACGCGAAGAAGTCTGCGTCGGATTTTCGCGGCGCTGGGTATTCTGACTGGCGGTTGCCGACTCTGGCCGAGGTATCGGCTCTTTATGAAAAGGACAAGACTCGCAGGACTTTCTGTGCGCCTGCGGTCGACGATCTGGGCGCAACCGCGGATGAGGTCCATCTGACAAATTCAATTCGACTGAGTTGCACCCGTGTTTGGACCTCTCAAGAGCGCAGCGACAAGCCAGGTTCTGCGACGGTCTTCGATTTCCACTCCGGCAAGGATGCCGCGCGTCCAGAGGCCAAGGAGTTCGTAGACACCGCGAGCCGCATCCTGGTGGTGCGCGACGTGAAGTAGTTCGATGTGCTGGGAGGGTTGTCAAATCAGACAATGACGGCCGGAGCGATTGCCTCCGGGTGTCATTGTCTTTGACATTAAAATACTCAGCCGTCCCGCAAAGAAAACTCCGGGTGGACTGCAAGATCTCAAGGCTTGGGCAACCCAGGTGTCAGTGCCCGAATTCACTTGAGGTGGATCGATTTTCTGTTGTACCCTACAGGCAATCCGCCCGGTTTACAGCCCCCGATTGCGGGCTGCTGGCAGATGTCGATTCTTCCCCGTTCGTTCGAAAATTGAAAACACCGAAAATTGGAGGGACGTATGAAGATCTTTTCAACGTTGCTGCGAGTTGTGCTGTTCATCGGGGCCGTGTTGATCGTGGACTCGGCACGCGGTCAGAATCAATCGATCTTGCCTCTGCAGGTGAGCCCAGATCGCGGCTCTGTGCAAGTCACACCGGGAAGCCTGTCGATCCACGCAGTGGGGCTGGCCGGATCCAAGATTCAGGCTCCAGATACGCGGCCGGTCGCGACAAGCAAAGCGGCTTTAAGCGCTGCGGTCTCCGCTCCGAGTATCTCGGTGATACCGAGTCCCGGCTTCTACCCTGGAGACGTTACCAACCCCGGAGACGGACCCACCATCGTCGACACTGAATTCCATCCGATCTATGTCAACCGCCATCCCTCGCACTGGGGCAATGTGGGTGGGTTCCTGACCGATCTCGGAGCGAGCGATTTCATCCATGTGCTGGATCAATACGTTGGGACCACCGCAATTAACCGCTATACGCTTGGCGCCTCTTTTTCCACACAGTATCCCATTCCCGAGGATAGCCACACTCTGGTCACCGACGACATCCTGAATCTGGTTCACGCCGCGGCCGCAATCGAAGGAAATGGGTACGGCCATCTCTACCACGTCTTCCTTCCCAAGGGAGTGGACATGTGCATCCCGGCAACCGCGACGACCCCAATCCAGTGTTATTCACCCGATGTCCCTGCCAACTGGTATTTCTGTGCATTTCACGCCTCCGCGACGTTCACTGACGCGGTGGGTCACGTGGTCTTCAGTGTCGAGCCATATCAAGATGTGGACGGCTGCGCTGTTCCTCCACACGGCACCGCCAACAATCAACTGATCGACTCGACCGACAACGTGCTTGGGCATGAGACCTCTGAAGCGATCTCCGATCCGGACGGGAATGCCTGGTGGGTTCAGAACTACACGGTCGTGAACGGAAACGAGATTGCCGACTTGTGCATACGCTTTGAGGTGCTCGCGAGCGGCGCGACCTATTGGGACTACGGCAATGTGGACCTCAATGGCCACCTGTACACGATCCAGCCCTGGTATTCGAACGCGGTGCATGGGTGCACGTACACTCCGGATTGAGGCTGAGGTTGCCGGCAAGTGACGGAGATATTCGTGGCGCCCCTGGTCAGAAGATCCGCACCTGGGGCGCGACGACTCCATGCAGAATTGACATTTCGGAGATGGACCACAGGCCATCCCGCTGAGTTCAGTGTTGAGAACTTGAACCACTCGCCGACACCGTTGTAAACGGAAAGAGGCTCACATTCTGGGTTCCCAACATCAGCGCGTATTCGCCGGGTTCGAGAGGCGATTGAGGGCGAATCAGCCAGACCTGCGAATCGGGGTGGGAGACGTCGATGGGGATGAGATCGCTCTTGTTGGCATCTGCCATCTTGGAGCCACCGACAACCGGATAGACGATCATCTTGCCACCGTCGAGTTCCCTTGCCCCTTTCTTCAGATGCAACCTCACGAGCACAGGGTCTCCGGGCAGCGATATCATGTGACAGATGCATAGGATGGGCCGCACCGTCTCTATCTGGGTTGGGGCGTGTTCGCCCGTGTACTCTGCCACAACCTTGGCGGGCACCAAGCCGTACGAAAGAGACGCCGCGATTCCACGAGCGGCCCTCATTTTGGCTGGGTTCTGATTGGCAACTACAGTCCACTGCGTGCCTTGAATAAGGACACCGGCCCGATCCATCGGATAATCCGCAGTCAGTCCTGAATCGACCCCTGGAGCCTGCTGATTCTGAGCGAGAATGAAGGGCGAAACCGACGAAGCAATCAGTAGGAAGCCAATACCCAGAACAGTCCGCCGCATATCTTTCTCCCGGTGCGAGCGTCATCCCGACTGCGCTGTTAATCCGCACGAAAAAACCCGACGATAAGCGCCGGCACGGACCACGGCAACAAGGGACTCTACCTTATATTTGAACGAGATCAGGGTATCACTGCCGTTCGAGCAGATCAAGGACTGCCGCAAGAGCCAGTTGGGACTACTCTCGCACATCGCCCCAACGTTTGCTGGCTCAGTTGCGTACCTGTTTTCCTCACCTGGCCCGGAATTCCCCTATCTTCTGCCGCGCGCGTTTGCAACTAGAATTCAAGTAGCCATGGCTGAATTTACGCATTTGCATCTGCATACTGAGTATTCGCTGCTGGATGGGGCTTGCGACGTTACCAAGCTGGTTGACCGGGTAGCGGCGCTGGGACAGACCTCTGTCGCGATGACCGACCACGGGAATATCTATGGGGCAGTGCACTTCTTCGCGGCGGCCAAAGCCAAGGGAATCAAGCCGATCCTGGGCTGCGAGCTCTATATCTGCAAAAACGAAGACCACCGCGCTCCGGGCGACGGGGACGAGAACAATCACCTGCTGGTGCTGGCCACGAACGAGGATGGGTACCGGAATCTGATCCGGATTACCTCCGAGGCTTCGCTGCATGGCTTCTATCGCAAGCCTCGCGTCAGCAAGCGCTACCTGGCCGAGAACTCCAAAGGGCTGATCGGGTTTTCCGGATGCCTGAGCGGGGAGTTGTGCGAAGAGCTGACGGCCGGCAACTACGAGAAGGCGCGCGGCGTGGCACAACAGTATCAAGACATCTTCGGCAAGGGTAATTTCTATCTCGAAATTCAAGACCAGGGCCTCGAAGAGGAGAAGAAAATTCATGAGGCGCTCTTCCGGCTGGAGAAGGAACTTGACATTCCTTTGGTTGCAACCAACGACTCGCATTACCTCTGCGGGGACGACTCGCAGGCGCACGATGTAATGCTCTGCGTGCAGACTGGCGCGAAGATTCACGACAAGGAGCGCTTCCGCTTCGATTCGGATCAGTTCTTTGTCAAAAGCGCAGACGAGATGGGCGTTCTCTTCAAGGATGCGCCGGCGACGTTGACGCGGACGATGGAGATTGCCGAGCGGTGCGAGTTAAAACTGAAACCGGTCGAGAATCCCTTTCCGGAGTTTGCGGTTCCCGAGGGACACACGATCGATAGTTACTTTGAGTTAGTCTGCCGGGAGGGTTTGAAGAAGCGGCTGGAGACGGCGGTGCGTCAACTGGAGGCGCGGGGCACGCGGCGAGCCATGCCGAGCGAGTATGAGTCGCGGCTGGAATATGAGATCGGCATCATCAAGCAGATGAAGTATTCGGGATACTTCCTGATTGTGTGGGACTTCATCAAATATGCGCGGGACCATGGCATACCCGTGGGCCCAGGGCGCGGCTCGGCAACCGGTTCGCTGGTGGCATACGCTATGGAGATTACTAATATCGATCCCATGCAATGCGTGCTTCTCTTCGAGCGGTTCCTTAACCCTGAACGTGTCACAATGCCCGATATCGACGTGGACTTCTGCCAGAACCGGCGCGGCGAGGTGATCGATTATGTAACTCGGAAATATGGGCGGGAGCAGGTTGCGCAGATCATCACCTTCAACACCATGGCGGCCAAGGCATCGATCAAGGATTGCGGCCGTGCGATGGATATGCCCTACGGGGACGTGGACCGGATTGCGAAGCTGATTCCGCCGACAGTGGGCATGACGATCGATACGGCGCTGGAGAGCGTCGACGAACTGAAGAAGGCTTACACGACCGACGGCCAGATTCGCGAGCTGATCGACACGGCAAAGAAGCTGGAAGGCCTAGTGCGCGGGTCGGGGGTTCATGCCTCGGCGGTGGTGATTGCGCCGCGTCCGTTGACAGAGCTGGTGCCGCTGGCGAAGACCAAAAACGACGAAATCGTCACCGCGTACGACATGAAGTCAGTCGAGAAGATGGGCCTGCTGAAGATGGACTTTCTGGGCTTGGCCACGCTAACAGTGATCGACGATTGCCTGAAGCTGATCGAGCAGAACCGCGGAGAGAGGCTGGACATTGAGGCGATTCCGCAGGACGACGAGGAGACTTTCAAGAAGGTTTTCCACTCTGCGCTTACCTCGGGCATCTTCCAGTTTGAATCGAGCGGAATGAGGGACATTCTGCGGCGTTATAAGCCCGACAGCGTGGAAGAGCTGACGGCGCTGAATGCGCTGTATAGGCCGGGCCCAATGGACATGATCGACGACTTCATCGAGCGCAAGTGGGGGCGGCGCAAGGTGGAGTACATGCTGCCGGAGCTTGAGGAGATTCTCAAGGGCTCATTCGGAGTCATCGTTTATCAGGAACAGGTGATGCGGATCGCGAACGTGCTGGCGAGTTACTCGCTGGGAGAGGCCGACCTGCTGCGCCGAGCCATGGGAAAGAAGAATGCCGAGGCGATGGCCGAGCAGCGAGACCGCTTCATGAGCGGGGCGTCGGCGCTGGGCCATCCGAAGAACCTGGTGGGCGAAATCTTCGACCAGATGGAGAAGTTCTCAGGGTACGGATTCAATAAGTCGCATTCGGCGGCCTATGCGCTGGTGGCTTACCAGACTGCCTATTTGAAGACGCACTACCCAACGGAGTTTATGGCGGCGCTGCTGACTTCGGAGACTTCGAAACCCGAAAATGTGGTGAAGTATATTGCCGAGTGCAAGGAGATGAGTATCGGCGTGGAGCCGCCTGACGTGCAGGTTTCCGGGGCGCAATTTACTCCGCATGGCGAAGCGATACGCTTTGGATTGGCCGCGGTGAAGAACGTGGGCGGCAACGCGATCGAGTCGATCATGAGGGCGCGCGCGGAGGCGGGCGGCCGCTTCAAGAGCTTCTGGGAGTTTTGCGAGAAGGTCGACCTGCGAGTGATGAACAAGCGGGTAATCGAGTCGCTGATCAAGGCCGGGGCGGTGGACTCGCTGGGTCCGCGGGCATCACTCATGAAGGCCGTGGACAAGGCAATGGAGCGCGCGCAGAGGGCTCAGAAAGACGCTGCGCAGGGGCAGAGCGGGCTGTTTGGGCTGTTTAACGAGGCGCCGGCGCCGGGGCGTAATGTTGATGACTTGCCCAAGACAGCAGAGTGGGAAGAGAGCGAGCGGCTGGCCAATGAGAAAGAGGTGCTGGGCTTCTTTGTCTCGGGGCATCCGCTGGATAAGTATGCGGAGAAACTCCGTAACTTAGCGGGAGTGATCTCGACGGCCGATGCGCTCGAGCGCAAGCCTCCGGAAAGGCGGTGGGGCGGACAATCGGACCCGGCGGACGAAATACTCGTAGCGGGATTGATTCAGGGACTGCGCGTGCAAAAGACAAAGCGGGATCAGAAACTCTACGCGCAGGCGGCTCTCGAAGATGCAACGGGAAAGATCGAGTTAGTTTGTTTTCCGCGGGACTATGAAAGGCTCTCAGGCCAATTGAAGATCGAGGCGCCGGTGCTAGTACGCGGTGTGCTGCAAGGCGACGAGGATGCGGCACCCAAGATTGCCGTGAGTTCGATTCAATCGCTGGAAGATGTGCAGGTGAAGCTGCCGACAGGCATTCGCATTCGCATCAATCTGGAGCGGGCTTCGGAGGAGATGTTCGCCGCCCTCAAAAGCGCCGCAGAGGCTGCGCCAGGGCCGGGCAAGGTCATGATGCATTTGCAGTTGAAGAGTCAATATGAGGTGATCCTGGAACCTGAAGGAATGAGTGTAGCCGCGGATCGCGGATGGGTGGAGAGGGTAGAGGAGTTAGCAGGCCGTGGTTCCGTGCAGGCGCTGGGATAAGTGGGATTCCAGTACGGGTAACTCCTTTTGGATAAGACGATCGTGCAGTAAGTCCGGAAGTCTCAGATCTCCCGAAGAAGATCACCTGAGACTTCCGGCAGTCTGAAGAAACTCGCAGGCCTACTGAGTTGAGAAGGAATCGCCTTCCATGCCGCGGTTTCCGAGTTCTATGTCGGTCCACCCAGCACTTCCAGCGGGGTTATAGGTAGCCGTTGTTGTGCCAATCGTTCTGGCCATGAAGCAGAAGCCTTTCAGCCCCGGCTTTTTCGGATTGGCGTGCGCTTCCCAAGCCATGCCGTTGGCGGCGAGGGTGTAGGTGTAGTTGGGATCGGTCTTATTGGGGTCAAACTTCAGATGTTCGATGTGGGTTCCGCCGGGGTACGCACCCGATAGAATCTGCGCCATCGGGCAGACGTGCTGGAGAGTGAGCTGGCAGTCGTGCTCGATGGTCTCCATGGCGGAGAGAAACATGTAGGCGATGTCCTCTTCGCGCCTGAGCTTGACAGGACCGTTGGCGTCTTCGACTTCGACCTTTCCCTTGGTGGCAAAGGGACCGGTGGTGGGCAAGGCTGCGCCGGAGCTAGTCGATGGAGTCGACGAGGTTGCGGCGACTGGAGAAGACGTAACGTTGGAAGCGGCGTAGATGGCGGCAACCTCAGAGGCCTTGAGCGCGCGATTCCAGAGGGCGGCTTCCTGGATTCCTCCCTTAAAGAACCTTCCGGTAAAGACGGTACTTTCGCCAATGGAAAAGACGTTCTTCTTGCCTGCTTCGCCGCTGCCTTTGTCGTGCGCCACTGGCTTGCCATCCCAGTAGATGACCCTGGTCTGGGTTTGCGTGTCGAGGGTGGCCACGATCATGTGCCACTGATTCACCAGTGACGAAGAAGGAGGGGCGTAGCTAAGGTTGCCGCCCGATGCCGTGTAGAACTTGAGTTCATTTCCGGATTCGAATTGCAGGTCAAAATCATTGCCGTTTTCCGACTCGCCGGCGACATAGACGATGCGGCCTGTTTTACTGGGCAGTTCGGCCAGATTGACCCAGGCCATCATGCTGGCGGCCGTGCCGACTCCACCAGCCTGGGTGGTTAGAACGTAACCGGTGCGGCCATCCAGGCTGGCGAAGTAGGTAAGAGCGCCGCCGAGACGGGCACCGGGTGAATTGCTGGTTACCCCGCCCACGAACTTATACGTTGTGGCGCCGGCCAGGCTTTTTCCGCCGGTCGAGTCGAGCCTGTAATAGGCAAGCGGATGGGTGGAAACTACCGCGGCAACAAAATCGGCATCGGTGGCATGAATTGCAGGGCAATTCAAACATGCAACCGCCGTAAACACGGCGATCGCCAATCGATTCCATCTGCGATCGATGAACATTCAGGACACGCCTTTCTTTCCAGCTATCGACGGTCCGGACGACCTCCGGGACGTTACGATGCACCCTTGCCAAGAGGGGCTTGCAATAGCAAGGCCTGCACAGTCTATTGCATTGGGCAAAGGAGTTTCAATCGAAATCCGGGATTGGAATAAAGGATTCTTCGGTTTGGCGCAAGGATTCTCTCACAGGCCTCAAGAGGCTTCGTCAACCAGGGCCGTTTATGAAACTCAGGAGATCGACCATTAGGAGTATGTCAGACGAATCGGGGCGAAGACTATGCCGAACGACGATGGAGTAAGGCGCGGCAACGCTCGGCAAAGGTTGGCACCTCAGGACACTCGAAGTAGACCTGGCGGTTCAGCTCCATGAGCGTCTGCACGGCTTGCAGTTGCTCGTTCTTTGCCGAAAAGGCCAACCCCTGATGAACGAACTCGTCGGTGAGATATTCGATGGCGTGGGCAAGGATCTCGAGAGCGCGCCCGGCTTGGGGGGTGATTTTGCGGCGGCAGTTGGTGCGCACACGGCCGACCGGAGCCGCCTGAGAGCAATCTGCGATGGAGAATCCGGTAGTTGCCGACGTTGCCATCGTCTTATCCTCACTCTCTCTCCTTCGGCCCTGCCCGCAGTTTGTTCAGATGTCTGAAGTAACCTTTCCCAAAACTGAGCTGACGATTTGCCCCATGCCGCTTCGGGAACATGTGTCTATCAGGATTCAGAAACTTCTTCAATCGCCACCACTGAACCCACCAGCTTAGGAATCGGAGATGAAGCCGCGTGGTTCTCCTCCCCGCAATGACAGTATGGACTTAATTGAAGGGAGAGAATTCGATGCTGCGGAGAACTCAAAGCGGTCAATTCACCAGGGGATGGAGTGAACTGTAATTCCCTTGATCCTGGCCCCAGCCTTGACGGAACGCGGCTGGAAACCTAAGCTCAAACAAGCATCCTGCCGCAACGGGGCCGCTGGCGGCTTCGCTGAGCCGGGTGGAATTCCCCAGGGCAGTCTCCGGATAGGACAGTGATGATTCCCTACCACTGGCAATACCTCCCGCTATTGCTGCAAATTATTGCAGCGTTTGGACTTGGCGCTGTGATGGTCGCGGCCTCATGGCTCGTGGGGCGGCACAGGAATACGCCGACCAAGCTGGCCGCTTATGAATGCGGGATTGAGGCGGTGGGTGATGCCCGGCAGCGCTTCAGCGTGCGCTTCTATCTTGTGGCAGTGCTGTTTATCCTCTTCGATGTCGAGGCGGTCTTTATGATGCCCTGGGCGGTGGTCTACCGGAAGCTGCCGGCGCTGACCGGCTGCAGCAGGCTCTTCGGCTTCTGGGAGATGGTGGTTTACCTGGGGTTTGTGGGAGTGGGGCTCTACTACATCGTGCGCAAGGGCATCCTGAACTGGAGCAAGGACAAGGCGGACCTCTAGATGGTCGGAGCGTTGACGGGCACTCTCATTGGACGGGCTGCGGTTTTCGAGGGCTTGCCGGAGCATCCGGCGGTCAAGGCCATCTTGGCGTCGGACCCCGAGGCCCGCGTTGATGCCAAAGTCGACCGGGGCGAGCTGTCCTTGACGATCGCTGCCGAGCAGATTCGCGCCGCGGCGGCCGCAGTCCAGATGGCGGGCTACAACTTCCTTGAGGACGTGACCGCCGTCGACTGGTTTCCTTCCTCGCCGCGCTTCCAGGTGAGCTATCACATTGTCTCGCACACCTATAAGGAGCGTATCCGGCTGCGGGTGATGCTGGACGGCGAAGCGCCTGCGGTCGAATCGATTACCTCGATTTGGCCATCGGCCAATTTCTACGAACGCGAGGTCTTCGACCTCTTCGGAATTCGATTCGAGGGGCACCCCAACTTGCGCCGCATCATGATGCCGGACGATTGGGAGGGGCATCCTTTGCGCAAGGACTATCCGGTGGAGGGTTATCGCTGATGACCGAGACGATTGGCCGGCCCATCCTCGAAGCCCCCGTTGCCGAAGGCGCACGCGACCAGCACATGGTGCTGAATATGGGGCCGCAGCACCCGTCGATGCACGGCGTCCTGCGCCTTGTGGTCGAGATCGACGGCGAGATCGTGGTGCGGCTTTATCCGGAGATCGGCTACCTGCACACCGGGATCGAGAAGACCTGCGAGGCAAAGTTCTATCAGCAGGTCGTCCCGCTGACTGACCGGATCGACTACCTCAGCCCCATGGCCAATAATCTCTGCTATTGTCTGGCCGTCGAGAAGCTACTCGGGCTGGAGATTCCCGGGAAGGCGCAGTGGCTGCGGGTGCTGCTGGCCGAGTTGACCCGGCTGAACTCGCATCTGGTGTGGCTCGGCACCCACGCCATGGACATCGGCGCGCTGACCGTCTTTCTCTACACCTTCCGCGAGCGCGAGGAGATTCTGCGAATCCTCGAGGGCCTGTCGGGCCAGCGGATGATGACCAGCTACATTCGCATTGGCGGCCTCGCGATGGAGCCGCCGCTGGATTTTCACGACCGGGTGCAGAAGTTTATCAGAACATTTCCGGAAAAGATCGACGAATACGCGAATCTGCTGACCGGCAATCCGATCTTTAAACACCGCCTGCAGGGAGTGGGCATTCTGTCTGCGGCGGAGGCGATTGGGCTGGGCGTCACGGGACCGAATATGCGCGGATCGGGCGTGGACTTTGATCTGCGCCGCGATATGCCTTATTCCGGTTATGAAAAGTTTCAGTTCAATGTGCCGGTTGCGACCGAAGGCGATTGCTGGGCGCGGTACGAAATCAGACTGATTGAGATGCGAGAGAGCGTCAAGATCATCCAGCAGGCGCTCGATGGAGTGCCCGAAGGCCCGATCAAGGCCGACGCGCCAAAGGTCGTGCTGCCGGACCGGGAGAAGATGAAGACCCAGATGGAGGCGCTGATCCATCACTTCAAGATCGTGACGGAGGGTTTTGCGGTGCCGGCCGGCGAGGTCTATCAAGGGATCGAATCGCCGCGCGGGCAGATGGGCTACTATGTGGTTTCGGATGGTACGGCCAAGCCTTATCGCGTTCACATGCGCAATCCGTCCTTTGCCACCTTGCAGGCGCTGGAAACGATGTGCAAGGGCCGAATGCTGGCGGATGTGGTGGCTGTGGTTGGTTCGATCGATATTGTACTGGGCGAGATCGACAGATGAGGAGGCGCTGGTGATCGATTACGCAAGGCTTGCAGATATCGCAAAACTCAAAGACGTCGTGGACAAATCGGTAGTCGAAGAGCATAAGAAACTGCGAGCCGATCCCTGTACCTTCTTTCAAAGAGTGATGACCCAAGTGGTGCAGGAGATGAACAAGGCGAACTCGGAGTTGCGCAAAAGGAAGGCTCCGACCTTTGACCGGGTTCATCTGCCGGATTTCGATGAGGAGATTCTTCTAACCTACGGGACAGATTCGTTGTGTCGAGTCGGACGTGGGATCATGGGAGGAGGATGCCGGATCACGGCTGTCATCAGCGGTCCTCCCAACGGATACGAGATTTCGCGGAGGGAGTATCTCTGCAAGCAAGAGGCGGCCTGCAAGGAAGTGCTTGCCATCGACGAAACACAATCGAAGACGATCTCCCTCAGCCCGGAGGAAGTTGCAGCAGACATTATCGCTAGCGTTCTGGTTGGCAAGTTCAAGTAACTTCATTTGGGCGGAGATGCGGACCTGGGAGTCGATGCAATGGGCGATGAGACGATGACTGTGTTTTCTCCCAAGCTGGCGGCGCGCTTTGATGCGCTGGTCCTCAAGTACCCGCTTCGACGCTCGGCGCTGGTCCCGATGCTTCTCTATGCGCAGGACGAAATTGGCTACTTGTCTGACGCCGTGATTGCCGAGGTTGCAGCACGGATCGGCATCACCGAGTTAGATGTTCGCAATGTGGCGAGTTACTATTCGATGCTGCGATTCAAGCCAATTGGCACCTACAACGTGCAGGTCTGCACTAACATCAGTTGCATGTTGCGCGGGGGCTACGAGCTATACGAGCGATTTCAGCAAGAGTTAGGTGTCGGAGAAAGGGGAGTTACCGCCGATGGGCTGTTTTCGCTCGAAGAGGTCGAGTGCATCGGAGCCTGCTGCTGGGCGCCGGCGATCCAGGTGAACTACGAGTTCCATGAAGAGTTGAGTCCCAATCACGTTCCCGGCATATTGGCAGGTTATCGAGGGCGGGCTCAGTCAGAGGGGACGAAACCCCATGCCTAGGCTCGTCTCGCATCCCGATGAGGTAAAGATCGTCACCCGGCGCTTTGGCATGGGCGCGGCCAAGATCGAGCGCTATCTCGAACTGGGCGGCTATGCCGCTGCAAAGCAGTGTCTGGAGCAGGGTGCGGACTGGATCGTCAATGAGATGAAGGCCAGCGGACTGCGCGGGCGCGGCGGCGCGGGCTTTCCGACAGGACTGAAGTGGTCGTTCGTTCCCAAGCAGAGCGCGAAACCGAAGTATGTTCTGGTGAATGGCGACGAGAGTGAGCCTGGAACGTGCAAGGATCATCTTATATTTCTCCATGATCCTCACGCGGTAATCGAAGGCACGATCATCGCGGGGCTGGCCATCGGCGCAAAGTTGGGCTTCATCTATCTGCGCGGCGAGTACCGATACCTGCTCGAAATCATGGAGAAGGCCGTGGCTGATGCCTACGCCAAGGGATTTCTCGGTAAGAAGATCTTCGGCAGCGATACCGAATTCCAAATCATTACTCAGACCGGCGCGGGCGCTTACGAAGTTGGCGAAGAGTCGGCGTTGATGGAATCGCTCGAAGGCAAGCGTGGCGTGCCGAGGATCAAGCCGCCCTTCCCGGCTGTCGTCGGTCTTTATGGCGGGCCGACGGTGATCAATAATGCTGAGACCGTCGCGACCGTTCCGCACGTCTTTGAAATGGGCGCGGCGGCTTATGCGGCGGTGGGCTCGGTGCGCAACGGCGGGACGCGATTGTTTGGGATCAGCGGCCACGTCGAGCGGCCCGGAGTGTACGAACTGCCGATGGGCTATAACCTCAAAAAGATGATCTATGAGGTTGCGGGCGGGGTGCGAGGCGGGCGCGGACTGAAGGCCGTCGTTCCTGGCGGCTCTTCTACGCCGGTTTTGCTGCCCGAAGAGATCGACATCGGCATGGACTTCGACCAGGTTGGCAAGGCTGGTTCGATGCTGGGCTCGGGCGGCGTGGTGGTCATCGACGACCAGACCTGTATCGTCGAGTTTGCGCTGCGGACGATCAGCTTTTATCAACATGAAAGCTGCGGCTGGTGCATTCCCTGCCGCGAAGGCACGGACTGGCTGAAGAAGTCGCTGACGCGCTTTCATGCCGGTTTCGGCGAGGCCAAAGACATCGATAACATGCAGTACCTGGCCGAGAACATGATGGGGCGAACGTTTTGTCCGCTGGGCGATGCGGCGGCGATGCCCACGCTTGGATTTGTGAAGAAGTTTCGCAAGGAGTTTGAGGAGCATTTGAACGGCAAGCCTTGCCCGTTTGCGAAGCATGTGGATCTGGCGGTGGTTTAGGTGAGAAAGTGAAGCCGCAGGACCTTGTACACATTCTTGAAGCCGATGGTTGGTTTAGCACGGGACAGACAGGAAGTCACCGGCATTTTCGGCATCCGGTTAAGCCTGGCTTGCTAATAGTCCCGATGCACACTGGAAAGGAAATTGGAAAGGGGTTGCTTCACAGCATCCTCAAGAGAGCAGGACTCAAATGAAACGCGAATATCTGGTCGTTTACGAAAAAGGCGCAAACAATTGGAGCGCATTCTCCCCAGACCTGCCCGGATGCGGCTCGCTCGGCGATGCTCTCGAAGACACGCGTGAAAATATGCGCGAGGCGGTGGAGCAATATCTTCGAGATACCGCCAAGGCCGGGGAACCCATGCCTGATGCAGTCGCGACGAGCGTCAATTTTGATGAATTTGATCCGGATCACTCGGCAAAACAGTATTTTGTGGAGTGGCTTTCAGTTTCGCTTCCTGAGTCCCCTTCCTACAGAGAGTCGTCACAGGCAGCTTAGAAGAAAATGGCAGACGTAACCTTCATGGTCGATGGGAAGAAGCTGACGGCCCCCGCGGGGACGCTGCTGATCGACGCTTGCCGCAAGGCGGGCATCGAGATTCCTGCGTTCTGCTACTACCCCGGCCTGAGCTTGCAAGCCGCCTGCCGCATGTGCGTTGTGCGCCAGGAGAAGGTGCCCAAACTGCAAACGGCCTGCACGACGCAAGTCGCCGAGGGACAGGTCTTCATCACCGAGTCGGACGAAATTGCACAGGCACGCAAAGCTACGATCGAGTTGCTGCTAGGCAACCATCCGCTGGACTGCCCGGTCTGTGATGCGGGCGGCGAGTGCGAACTGCAAGACATGACCTTCAAGTACGGCGCGGGCGAGAGCCTCTACGCCGAGGCCAAGCAACATAGAGAAGAACAGCAGTGGTCGCCGGCTGTTTTCTTTGACCGGCCGCGCTGTATTCTCTGTTACCGCTGCATTCGTATGTGCGGCGAGGGCATGGATGTGTGGGCTCTGGGCGTGCAGAATCGCGGCGTGCATTCGACGATTGCGCCGAACGGGGGCGATCATCTGGACTGCGAACAGTGCGGCATGTGCATCGACGTGTGCCCGGTCGGTGCGCTGACCTCGGGCAGCTACCGCTACAAGACCAGGCCGTGGGAGATGAACCATGTGGCGACGGTCTGTACGCATTGTGCCGACGGCTGCAAGGTGACGCTGGGCGTGCGGCAGACGAACGACGGTTCGGAGATCGTGCGCGCCGACAATCGAGACAAGAGCGGCATCAACGGCGACTTTCTCTGCGCCAAAGGGCGGTTTGGATTTGATTTTGTCGATAGTGCGGAGCGGCTGACCAAGCCCCTGGTGCGCAACGCCGAGGGCAAGCTGGAGCCGGCCACATGGGATCGTGCGCTGCGACTGGCGGCAGGAATCTTCAAAGAGATGCGCGAGACGCGCGGCGGTGCGGCAATCGGCGTCATCGGCTCCAGCCAGGGCACCAACGAAGAGAATTACCTATTGCAGAAGTTTGCCCGAACGGTGCTCAAGACCAACAACATCGACCACGAGCGTACGGCCGATTACGCGGCCTTTGCGCAGGCCTTGGCCGGGAACAAAGACAAGGCTGCCAGTCTGCGCGAGATGGCGACTGCGCCGGCAATTCTGCTGATCGGTGGCAATCCTACCGAGGAGCATCCGCTGCTGGCGTGGAATCTGCGCACCAATGTGCGGCTGAATCGCGGCCGGCTCTACGTCGCCAATGCAAAGACCATCAAGCTTGAGCGGCAGGCCAAGGCAACGCTGCGGTTGCCTGCGGACGGTTACTCTGCGCTAGCTGCTTATCTCAACGGGAATGACGCGGCAATTGGCGATACGGCCTTCCGGGAGGCTGTGCTTGCCGAGGAATCGCTGGTTGTCATCTTCGGCGCGGAGTTCACCGGCGCGAAAGTGACAGAATTGATAGCATGGGGGCTGAAGCACCCAAATGTGCGCTTCGCTTATTTGAGTGACTACGCTAACTCGCGGGGCGCGACAGATATGGGGCTGCTGCCGGATCTGCTGCCGGGCTATCTGCCGGTTTCGGCTCCAGGCGCGTTTGAAACCGAATATCCCGGCATGCCAGCCTCGGCGGGCAAATCACTCCGCGAGATCTTCGATGCAGCGGCGAAGAAGGAGTTAGGCGCGCTGCTGGTGGTGGGCGCGGACCCGGTTGCGAAGCTGGATGTTGATGCAGCAACGTTGAAGAATACCTTCGTCATCGTGCAGGACATCTTCCTCACTAAGAGTGCGGCGCTCGCCGACGTTGTGTTTCCATCTGCGAGCCTCTATGAGAAGACTGGTACGGTGACCAACGCCTACGGGGATGTGCAACTGGTGAAGAAGGCCGCCGACCGCGCCGGAGTGAAGCCGGATTTCGAAATTCTTGTGCGGCTGGCCGGGGCGATGGGCGTCGATGTGAAGACACTGGTTCCCTATGGAACTGGTGGCGTAACAGCCGATCTCGGGCAGTCGCGCGGCGTGCAGGCCGGCGAGGCAGATCGCCATGCTGTGTGGCTGGCGGCAAATGGGTTGGAGCCGAAGCTGAGCCCCTTGGACCCGCTGGCGGCGCTCGACGAGATCGCCCGGTTGGTTCCGGGTTATACGCTGGATCGTGTGAATCTCTTCGGGGGCAACGATGTGCCGACGGAGCCGGGCTTTGTGCCAGTGACGGCGCTGACTGCTGCTGTTTCGAACGGGCATGGACCGGTCGTAGCCAATCACAATGGGCTGTTCGCTTCGGGAACGCTGGGTGAGCATAGCCCGGCGCTCAAGGAACTGAAATCGCACCAGACGCGCTATGGTGGGTTAAAGGTGTTGTGAAGATAAGAGGCTAAAGGCACGTGACGATTTTGCAGTTTTTGCTGTGGAGCTTGCTCAAGGTGGCCGTGGTAACGGTGGTGATGTTGCTCGCCGTCGCCTACACCGTGCTGCTCGAACGCAAGCTCGTCGGCCGTATTCAAAACCGCTGGGGACCAAGCCGCGTGGGCCCCTTCGGCCTTTTGCAACCGCTCGTCGACGGTGCAAAGTCGTTTCTCAAAGAGGACATCATCCCGACCGGCGTCTACCGGCCCCTCTATCTGCTCGCGCCGATCATCGCACTGGGCTGCGCGCTGATCTCCATTGCCGTTGTACCCTTCGGCGAGACCAATGTCGGGCCGGGCGGGCTGGTAAAGTCCGGCGAGTTGAACTTCTTTCAGATCTCCGATGTGAATATCGGCCTGCTGGTGATCCTTGGCGTCACTTCGATTAGTGTCTACGGCATCGCGCTGGCGGGCTGGTCATCGAACAGCAAGTATTCCCTACTAGGGGCGTTGCGCTCTTCGGCACAGATGGTCAGCTACGAACTGGCGTTGGGTCTTTCGCTGGTTGGCGTGGTGTTGCGTGCCGGTTCGCTCAATCTGCGCGTGATCGTCGAGCAGCAAGCTGCCAACGGCATCGGCTCATGGAACCTCTTCGGCGGAATGCAGTTCGTGGCCTTCTTTATCTACCTGATGGCGGCTTATGCTGAGACCAACCGCTCGCCCTTTGACTTGCCCGAGGCTGAGAGCGAACTGACCGGCGGCTATCACACCGAGTATAGTTCGATGAAATTCGCCATGTTCTTCATGGCTGAATATGCCAACATGATAACGGTGGGTTGCGTGGCCACTCTGCTGTTTCTGGGCGGCTGGACCAGCCCGCTCGGCGACCTGATTCCGCCGCCGCAAAACATCCTTGTTCATGCGCTGTTTCCTATTTTCTGGTTTGTGCTCAAGGTGTTTGCATTTCTCTTTTTGTATGTCTGGGTGCGGGGAACGCTGCCGCGCTTCCGTTATGACCAGTTAATGAACTTTGGCTGGCGCTGGCTGATGCCGGTGGCCATCCTGAACATAGTGGCGACGAGCCTTTGGCTGGCAACCGTCAAAAACTAATCGGGCTTGCCCGGAGCTTGCGATGCACCTGATTTTGTTTATCGTGTTTGCCGGATTCTGCCTGGCGGGAGCGATCAATCTGCTTCTCCAGAGCCATCCCATCAACAGCGCTTTGTCGCTGATTGTTGTGATGACTTCGCTGGCTGTGCTTTACCTGATGCTGGGTGCGGAGTTTTTGGCGGCGGCGCAGGTGATCGTCTACGCCGGGGCGATCATGGTCTTGTTCACTTTTGTAGTGATGCTGTTGAACGCCGGGCGCGAAGATCGCACACTGGGCAGCAGAGCGGCGTGCAGACTGGGCTTTCCCGCGGTGGCCGCTATCCTGGCTGTGATGGCAACGGCGATCCTTCATGCACGGGGGTTGGGGGTTGCGAGGCTGAGCGAGGGCATTACTACCACTGAGGAGCTGAGCGCAGTGCTCTTTACCCGGCTGCTGCTGCCCTTCGAAGTAACCTCGGTGCTGATTCTCATCGCGATTCTTGGCGCGGTTGCGCTGGCCAGTCGAGGCAGCGGCGATCAGGAAAGGACGGGCGACAAATGAGCGCATTCCTCACACAAGAAGTCCCACTCAGCTGGTATCTCTTATTGAGCGCTGCGCTGTTTTCGCTGGGCGTGGTGGGCTTTCTCATCAAGCGCAACCTGATTACCGTTTTCATGTCGATTGAGCTGATGCTCAACGGGGTGAATCTCTCGTTTGTGACCTTCGCGCATCAGTGGCACGCGGTGAAGGGACAGATCTTCGTCTTCTTTGTGATGATGGTGGCCGCGGCGGAGGCCGCGGTGGGGCTGGCCATCATTATTGCCGTTTTCCGCGCGCGCGCAACCCTGGCCGTCGACCGTATCGACTTGATGAAACTATGAGTGCAAGCTTCAATCATCTCTGGCTGATTCCGCTGCTGCCATTCGCAGGATTCCTGATCAATGGAATCCTCGGTCGCGGGCTGCCCAAGTGGCTTGTCACTACGGTTGCGCTGCTATCGCCGCTGGCGGCATTCGGCCTAGTCGCGAATGCGGCTCTGGGCTTCTTTGGAGTCATTCCAGCGGCAAATCCGCTTACTTTCACAGAAATCTGTCCGCTTGCCTGGATCAACATACCCGCATTGCACGTGGACTTCAGCTTCGTCCTCGACCAACTTTCGCTCGTGATGCTGCTCATCGTCACCGGCGTCGGATTCCTGATTCACGTCTACTCGGTCGGCTACATGGGCGACGACGAGGGCTATGCGCGGTACTTCAGCTATCTGAATCTCTTCCTGTTTTTCATGACGGTGCTGGTACTGGCCGGCAATGCGCTGCTGATGTTCGTGGGCTGGGAGGGCGTCGGCCTCGCGTCGTACCTGTTGATCGGCTTCTACTTCAACAAGAATTCGGCGGCGGATGCAGGCAAGAAGGCCTTCATCGTCAACCGCATCGGCGACTTCGGCTTTTTGATCGCGATGTTCCTACTGGTGGCCAACTTCGGGACACTGACTTTCGCGGAGATCGCGACGAAGCTCGGCATGGACCCTGGATGGCAGGGCGGTGTTGTGACGGTGATTGCGCTCTGCCTGATGCTGGGCGCGGCGGGCAAGAGCGCGCAGCTTCCGCTCTATATCTGGCTGCCGGACGCGATGGAGGGCCCAACGCCGGTCTCCGCGCTGATTCACGCGGCAACGATGGTCACAGCGGGCGTCTATATGGTCGCGCGAACGCATGTGATCTTTGACCACTCGCCCTTCGCGCTGAGCGTGGTTGCGATCGTCGGCGCGGCAACGGCGATCTTTGCGGCGACGATTGCACTCGTTCAAAACGACATCAAGCGCGTGCTGGCCTATTCGACGATCTCGCAGCTCGGCTATATGTTCCTGGGTTGCGGCGTGGCGGCTTACTCGGCGGCGATCTTTCACCTGATGACGCACGCCTTCTTCAAGGCGCTGCTCTTCCTTGCGGCGGGCTCGGTGATTCACTCGCTCGGCGGCGAACAGGATCTGCGCAAGATGGGCGGCTTGTGGAAGAAGCTGCCGTTTACGTTTGCAGTAACAACAGTTGGCGTTCTGGCGATCACGGGTATTCCGCCCTTCGCGGGATTCTTCTCAAAGGACGCGATTCTCTATGCAGCCTTTTTGCAGGGGCCGAACGGCAGGGTGCTCTATTACGTCGGGCTGTTTACGGCGCTGCTGACTTCGTTTTATATGTTCCGGCTCTGGTATCTTGCCTTCTGGGGCAGCTCGCGCAGCGAAGATCTTCACCCGCATGAGAGTCCGTGGTCGATGCGCGTGCCGCTCGTGATTCTGGCGTTGCTCTCAATCTGTGGCGGCTGGGTCGGGATCGATCGCGCAGTCGGCTGGATCAACATGGAGCGCTTCAGTGGATTTCTTGCTCCGGTGGTCGGAGCGCAAGCCGTGGCGGGGAGCAGCGAGGAAATCGAATTGGCTCTGAGCAGTCTGGCCGTTGGTCTTGCGCTGCTGGGTTGGCTGGGCGCCCATTTGCTCTATGGCGAAGAGTCCACCTTCCCGGCACGCATGGCGAATGCTTTCTCAGGCGGCTACAAGCTGCTGGTTAACAAGTATTTTGTAGACGAGTTCTATGGCGCGACTGTAGTCAAGCCGTTGCTCGGCTTTTCCAAATACATTTTGGGCTGGGTTGTGGATGTTGGCATTCTGGGCGGAGTCGCATGGCTGCTTGGCGGCATTGCGATGTTAACGGGCGCGATCTTGCAGCGCTGGCAATCGGGCAATCTGCGCTCGTATGCGGCATGGCTGGCCGCGGGCGCGGCGGTTGTGTTGATCTTCATGCTGGCAAGTTTTCCGATCATCCACCATATGTACATCCTGCGATGGGGTCATTGAGAGAATGAACGAAATCAACAACTCGATTCTCACGTTGATCCTGCTGGTTCCGCTGGCTGGGGCGGCGCTGGTGATGCTCGTGCCCGACCGTTGGAAGCTGCCCAACTGGATTGCGCTGCTTGTCTCGCTGGCCACATTCGGCCTGACGCTGCATCTGCCGGCGCATTTTAATGGAGGACTGAGCGGCTTTCAGTTTGAGGCAAGACTACAGTGGCTTGAGACTCCAAAGATCTTCTACCACGTGGGCATCGATGGTCTGAGCCTCTGGCTGGTCGTGCTAACTGGGTTGCTCGCGCCAGTAGGCGTCGTCGCCAGTTGGAACGTAATTCAGTCGCGACGCAAGCTCTTCTACGCGCTCTTCCTCGTGCAGCAGACGGCGATCCTTGGCGTCTTTGTTTCGCTGGACCTGATTCTCTATTACGGGTTCTGGGAGCTGTCGCTGGTGCCGATGGCGATCCTCATCGCGATGTACGGGCGCAAGGACGGACCGAAGGCCGCGCTCAAGTTCTTCCTCTTCACCTTCATTCCATCCGCGCCGCTGCTGGTGGCTATTCTGTGGCTCTATGCGCGGACGGGCACCTTCGACTTCGCGACTTTGCAGCTCTTGATTGCACACGGAAATCTGCCTGGCTATCCGATGTGGTGGGTGGCAATGGCGTTCCTCTTCGCCTTTGCTGTCAAGGTCCCGATCTTCCCGCTGCACGGCTGGCTCGGGGATACTTTCAGCGAGGCGCCCGTAGCCCTCGCCATGGTCGTGGCGGGCAAGCTGGGCCTCTACTCGATGCTGCGCTTTCATATCGGGCTCTTCCCCAACGAGTCGCGGATTGTGGCGCCCGTGCTGGTCGGCCTGGCAGTAGTGGGCGTTCTTTATGGGGCATGTCTCGCTTTGGTGCAGCGCGACTTCTGGCGGCTGATGGCCTTTGCGGCGCTGAGCCATCTAAGCCTGATTACCCTGGGGATCTACGGTCTGACACTGACTGGTTGGGAAGGCGCGGTTTACCAGATTCTCAACCACGGCGTGGTGGATGGTGCGCTCTTTCTGCTGCTGGGTGTGCTTTATGACCGCTACCGCACGAGCGAGATCGACGCCTATGGAGGGATGGCTGCAAAGCTGCCGCGCACGGCGACGTTCTTTGTCTTCGCCACGCTGGCAATGATCGGGCTGCCGATGCTCGGCGGCTTTGTGGGCGAGTTCGTGATTCTGCTCGGCACTTTTACCGGCGTCAGCAAGGGCTGGGCGATCACGGCTTTATTCGGCGTGATTCTGAGCGCGGCCTACATGCTTTGGCTGGTGCAGCGGCTCTTCTATGGGCCGGAGAGCAAGCTCGCCGCATCGACGCCGCCGGAGGATCTGCGCTTCGGTCAGATGGCTGTGCTGTGGCCGCTGGCCGTGCTGATGCTGGCGATGGGCCTTGCACCAATGGGGTGGCTGCCAACGATTGAACAGGGCGTCAGCGCCCTGTCGCACCCGATGCGGATCGTCGACTCTCATTTCGTAGCTGAGGGAGGCCAGCGGTGAATCCTGTTCCCGAGATCTTCCGCATCCTTCCCGAAGTCGTCCTCACGCTGACCGGCGTGCTGGTGATGCTGATCGACGCGACAATTCCCCCTCATTGGTCGCGCCGGTGGCTGGGCGGAGTGGGCGCTATTGGAGCCACGCTCGCATTGTGGGCTAGCCTCTTGCAGCTTTCGATACCCGAGGGGACAGGCTTCTCGGGCACCGTTGAGACCAGCGCCTTCACCGTCTTCTTCCATGTGCTGATCTGCGGCATCGTGCTGGTGGCTCTGCTGCTCTCGCTCGACACGCTGCCAGTGGATAGCCATCACCAGGGAGAATTCTATGCGCTGATCGTCTTTGGCGCGGTGGGCATGTGCCTGCTGACCGGAGCGGTCGAGTTGCTGGTGGTCTTCATCGCGCTGGAAATATCATCGATCGCCACCTACATTCTTGCCGGCTATCGCAAGGAGACGGGGCGCGGGCCTGAAGCGGCAATCAAGTATTTTCTGCTTGGCTCTTTTGCCACCGCCTTCCTTTTATACGGTATTGCATTGATCTTCGGCGCGACAGGCACGACGCAGGTCTACGAGATTGCCCGGTTGGCGCCTCTGGCGGAGAATCATTCCTTCATCCTGGCGGGGCTGGGGTTGATGCTGGTGGGAATCCTCTTCAAGGTTTCCGCCGCGCCGTTCCATGTCTGGACGCCAGATGTCTACGAGGGCGCGCCTTCGCCGGTCGTTGCGTTGATGTCCACCGCGCCCAAGGCGGCGGCCTTTGCGCTGCTGCTGCGCGTGGTTTACGAGATGCTTCCGGCGCTTCGGCCTGTTTGGGAGCCGCTGCTCTGGGTGGTCGCCGTGCTTTCCATGACGGTTGGGAATCTGGCCGCGCTGCGCCAGCAGAACGTGAAGCGCATGCTGGCCTACTCCTCGATCGCTCACGCCGGCTACCTGCTGGCAGCCTTTGCGGGACTGGGCAATGACGGAATCGCCGCGGCCAGCTTCTACATCGCGGCCTATGCCGCCATGAACGTGGGCATCTTTGCCGTGATCACGCTGGCTAGCGGATATGACGAGAAGCTTCCGCTGATCGACGATTTTCGCGGACTCGTCTACCGCTCGCCTTTGCTTGGCGGCCTGCTGATTTTCTTTCTCGCATCGTTGGTCGGCATTCCCTTCACCGGCGGATTCTTTGGCAAGCTGGTTTCATTTTCAGCGGCGATTGGCGGCGGAGCACTTTGGCTGGCGATCATCGGCCTGCTGAACTCGGGATTGGCCGCGGCATATTATCTGCGCCTAGCGCTCGTTGCCGCGCAACGCCCCGCCGACGAGCATGCCGATGTACGAGCACCGCGCGTGGGCTTTGCTGTGGGCGCAGCCCTGCTGCTGGCGGTTGCGGCAACGCTGGTTCTCGGCATCGTTCCCGGCGATACGCTGCGGTGGGCCCAGGCTGGCGCGCACACATTGCAGGCTCCCGCTGCCGAAAGCAATTCAACGGGAGAAGCCGCTCTCCCAACAACGCAGCCGTAGTTGTTCACGCGCCTTGTCAGATCGAAGCCAGCAGAAAACTCCTCAATAGGTCGGTTCCAGCGCTGAACCGGCGGGAACTGTTTTGCGCCTTGGAGTTCGCGACAGTTTCTCGTCAATTAGGCTCCGATAGTATTCCGCGGTGCGGCCAAGAACATGCTCGTCTACATAGTGCTCGAGAACCCAGGCTCGCGCGGCCCAGCCCATGCGCCGGTTTCGTCTATGGTCGTTCAGCAGTCGAAGCACGGATACAAAGATGGCGATCGGATAACCCGGTGGAATTAACAGCCCGGTCACCTCAGGCACAACAGCGTCTCGAGAGCCTGTGGAGAGCGTCGTCACGACAGGTATCCCCGTGGCTGCGGCCTCCAGCACGACGTTGGGAAAGCCCTCCCGCCAGGTCGGCAGAACCATGACATCCATGACGCGATAATAGGGCGCGGTATCCGCGACGTAGCCGGTCATGTGAATGCGCGGATGGCTCTTGATGCGGGAGCGAGTCGCGGCATCGAGCGCGTCCTCGGCGGCATCGAACCAGCCCACCATCAATAAATGCGAACGAGGCCTTGCGGCCAGGATTGCGTCGAAGGCCTCCACCAGCTCCGGCACTCCCTTGTCGCGGGTCAGCCGGCCCACAAATCCCACCACATCGGCATCGCGCGGAATCCCGAGCCGTTGGCGAAGCCTGTCGGGTCCAGGGTGGAATCGGTCAACATCGACCCCGTTGCTGCTGCCGCCGCCAAGGAGGCGAAGCTTGCTGTCTGACGCAACCCCCATTACGAGCGCTTGAGCCCGCAGGCTGTCACTATTGCAAAGCACTGTGTGTGAGCAGGCGGAGGCGATCCATTCGGCGGCGAGCAGGATGCGGCGCTTGATTCCGGCGCACGTCTCCAATTTGAGGCCGCGGAGAAAGTAAACCCTGGCCGGCACACCGCAAAGCACGGCGGCGATCGAGCCAAGCAACCCGGCCTTGGGCGTGCTGAACTCCGTCATCTCCGGCTTAAGCCGCCAAAGCAGCCGGCACAGACGCAGCAATGCGAGAAGGTCGGCAAAAGGCGCGATCTCGCGCCGCATCGGAATCGCGACAGATTCGACGCCCTCCTGAACTGCCGTGGCGGATAGCAGTTCGCCGGGGCTTGATACTAACGTTACTCGGAAGCCGCTCTCGCGCAGCGTGCGGAGACGGCCACGAAGAACCACGCAGGTTTGCGCGCTAGTGATGCCCACGACAATGTGCGGGCTCTGTGAAGGGCGGCGCTTAAGAGTGAGTCGCCTGGCCCAAGATGAAACGAAGTTGAGTATCCCCAAACGTGCAGACAGGAATCCCGCATCTGCAGTCTTTCCGCAGTTGTTGAACACGAGCCCCTCCCCAAAGGACCGGCGCGTCCCGATATGACACCGGAATCGGTAACGCCTGTGGAAAGGTGCTCAATGGCTCCGAGAGTTCATGCTTACCAGACGTTCGACTGGGCCCCACGCCCTGGAACATCGACTCTCGTTCCCCGACTTAGCCGCTCCCCGTGACAACGCAGATGAAATCGCGATGCTTGAATTGGTGTTGGAGATAAGTGAAATGCAGTTCCGTCAGGAAACATTACGCGCACTCAATGTGTCAAGAGGAACTTTTGCACAGGATAACTAGACAACAATCGTCTATAACCATCTTTGAGTTAACAGGTCTGAATACGCTCAGCGAGATTCTCTAAGGATTCACACATGCCCGCGAACCGACGGCCAAGAGTGCTTCTGCTAATCCCGCATCTTGGCGGCGGCGGAGCAGAACGAGTGATGGAACTGCTGGCGCGTGGGCTGAGTGCGGAGAAATACGAGTTGCACCTGGGATTGGTGACGCAAGCAGAAATCGAGGCACAGAGGCATTTTTCTTGCGTTTGCGTGCACTGCCTGGGCGCAGCCAGAGTGCGCAGCGGAGCTTTTCGCCTGCTCACTATGATTCGCCGGCTCAAGCCGGATCTCGTTCTCTCGGGGATGTTTCATTTGAACTTTCTGGTGCTTCTACTGCGGCCTCTGTTTCCGCGAAAGACGCGGGTCCTGGTACGCCAGAATGGAACTGTTTCCACGGCATTGGCCGATGGTTGGCAGCCCTGGTACACCCGTCTGCTTTATCGTTTCCTGTACCGCAATGCGGACTTGGTGATCTGCCAAACGCGATCGATGGCCGAAGATCTCTCTACCGAACTTGGGTTGAGTGAGACGAGGATCGCGGTGCTGGCCAATCCAGTGGATATGGACGAGATTCGCAGCTTCAGAGACGCGAGCGACTCTCTAAGAGCCGGTGGCGGACAGCATCTGCTGGCAGTAGGGCGTCTTTCGCGCGAAAAGGGCTTCGATCTGCTGTTGCAGTCGTTGGCTTTGGCTCGACGACAGTTTCCCGATGCAAGCCTCACAATTGCCGGGACCGGACCGGAAGAGGCCGCGCTCAAAGCCGAGTGTCACGCCCTCGGTCTGGACTCGGCTGTGAACTTTGCAGGACAGATCGCACAGCCATGGAGATGTTTTTCAGATGCAACGCTCTTTGTGCTTTCGTCGAGGCATGAGGGACTGCCCAACGCACTGTTGGAATCGGCCGCCGGAGGATTGCCGATTGTGGCATTGCCCTCATCGGGAGGCATCGTGGATCTGCTGCGAGGCCAACCTGGAGTGTGGCTCGCAAACGAGATCTCCGCCGAAGCGCTGGCTGCTTCCCTGCTCTCGGCTCTTCAAAGCCTGCGGCCGGGCGAACGCTTTACTCACACCTTTGTCGATGAGTTCCGGATGGGACACGTGATCGGAACCTATGAAGCACTGATTGATCGGACTCTAAAAGAAGAGCGGGGGTGACCCCAGTTGCCGATCCAGGCTGGTGCTGAATCCGGGTGAGTTTGGAGGAGCGTTCGTTTCAGATCTCCGCGTTATAGTCCGCTACCGGTTCTGCCACCGGCGTGCGGCTGAGGCGCTGCCGGGAGAGTGGAGCCGCCATCGCCCAGTAAAAGACCGGCCCGAGCAGCGCCACAGTCGCAGCCAGCAGCAGCGCGGAGATGGAGCCGATCTGCTCTCCCCGCGCGGCATAGAGTGCATAGACAATCAGCACCAAAGGTCCTACACCCAACGCACAAGCGACAGCAAGATTTCCGGCTCTGAATGGCCGATTGAGTCCCGGCTCGCGGATGCGCAACACCACAAGCGCAACAAACTCCAACATCAGACTTGAGCCATATAGCACGAGATCGATCGAGATCAGCCGCTCGAAGGGCAGGCTCAGCGCCGCAGCCCACGCCGTTCCGCAGAGCAGCACGCTCACCCAAGGCACCCGATGACGATTGCATCGGGCAAGAATCTTGGGCAGCATTCCATCCTCGGCCATTGCCATCGGCACGCGCGTGTAGCTCAATACGAGCGCATTAAACATGCCCAGGCCGTTCAATGCGCCGCCTGCAATCACCGCCAGCCCGAGTAGCGGCCCGCCCAGCACCACCGCTACATCGACCCAATCTCCGGTGGAGAAGCTTACGGCCGAGATGCCCGCCGCAGCCATCGCGCCGAGCGGAATCAGGTAGCCGACGGCCACCAGAATCGTCGCCAAGACCATGGCGCGCGGATAATTGCGCTGCGGATTCTCCACTTCGTCGGCTACAGTGGCGGCGTTGTCCCAACCCATATAGTTCCACATGGCCACTTGAATGGCGATAGCGATCCCGCCTTGCGTGTGCGCCTGGGTCCACTGCACAACCGGATGGAATGCATGCCAGTGCCAGAAACCAAGCGCCGCCAGCACGGCAAAGGGCGAGAGCAGCAACACAAAAAGCACCATGGAGCCGTTGCCCACCGAAGGAGCACCGAGCAGATTCCAGACTGCGCAGACCACAATCACCAGCATCGCCCATCCGAGGCGTCCCCAGCCGGCGGTGAGCGTGGGATCAAGTTTGCCGAGGTAGCTTACAAAGAGCGCCGGATAGATGGCCATATCGAAGATGCTGGCCGACAACGAGAGCCAGCCCTCCTGAAAGCCCCAGAAAGGCCCCATCGCGCGCCGCACCCAGACGTAGAAGCCGCCATCAGCTGGAATCGCGCTGGCCAGTTCGCCCACCATCAGCGCCGTCGGCAAGCTCCAAATAAACGGCAACACAAGGAGGATGAGAATAGCGAAACCGTAGCCCGCGCCGCCGAGAATGTCCTCAATGCCGTAGGGGCCGCCAGAGACCATGAAGTAGGTCGCGGCAACCAGAGGAAGAAGCAGCATCTTCCCCCGCAATCCGCTGCGGAAGATCGCCCATCGAGGCGCGTACGGCGGACCGGACTGGAGAGCAGAAGACATCAAACTAAATCTAACAACAATTGCTCCCTCAGAACGCAAATCAGCGGAGGTTTTTTTATGTGCAATTCGCGTCTCAATCTGCCGGCGCCCGCAGCCGCGCCTGCGGTGGCATTATGTCGGTATCAGAGATGCTCGCGGAAGCAGTTTCCAGGTCCAATACCAGAGGAAGAAAAAGGTGCTGACGGTCCAGAGCGAGGTGGCCAGCGCGATACCCGCGACGCCGAACCAGCGCATGAGAATCAGGTTTAACACAATATCCAGCGACAGATTCAGCGCTCCGCAGTAGAAGATCAAATCGCTACGGCGCATAGCGACCAAGAAACGGTAGAAGACGCGGCTGGACACATAGAACGGAATCTGAAGGGCGTACATCGCGAGCACCGGCGTCACCAGGGCCGTGTCGCGCGGCCCAAAGACGCCATGCTGGAACGTGAGACGGATCAGCAGGTGCGCGCCGCCGGATAGCGCCAAAGCGATGGGCGTCGAAACCAGGGCCGTGAGCCGCACCCATGTATGCACCGTGTGACGACAGCCAGCCCAGTCGCTGTGAGCGATCATGCGCGAAAAGTGCGGCACCACAGCCGCGGAGACTGCTCCGGCAAGCAGCGTAACGACCACGCTCACAAAGCGATTGGCGTAGGCCAGCGCGGAGACGCTTCCGGCTGGCAGCATGGCGGCCATCGACTGATCGACAAGCAGCCCGCCCGAAGCGACCACGCCGCTGAGCAGCACCGGGCCATACTGGTGCGCAACCTCGCGCGTGGCTTCGGTGGCTCCGTGCCACTTGAGGCGAAAGCGATAGCCATGCGAGTCCATCATCCAGGCCACGCTCCCGGCGTGAACAAGAGCGCCGGCGAGCGTAGAGTAGACCATGGCCCAGATGCCATAGCGGCCGCTCAGCAGCAGCGCTCCCGCAATGACCATCGCCGGAGTGGCGACGGGCGCGAGAGCAGGCAATGCAAATCGGTCGAAGGTGTTTAGGACGGCAGTGCAGTTGGTTGCGATGCCCATGATGAGCACAACGGGCAGCAGAGCGTAGAAGAGCCGGATCGAAAGGGCGAGCTTCCAGGGCGGAAAGTGCGAGGCGATGAGCGGAAAGAAACCATACGCGGCGAGGGCCATGACTCCCGAGGCCGCAGTCAGCAGCAGACAGACCCAGAGCATGGAACTGGAGAAAAGCTCCTGGGCGCTCTCGTGGCCTTTGTGCTCCCGCACGCGGATCAGCGTGGGCACGAGCGCCTGGTTCATCGACTCCGAGATGAGATTGACGAGCAGGTTGGGAATGAGAAAGGCTGCGAGGAAAGCATCCATCGCATCTGAGCGGCCGTAGACACCGGCGACGGTGAACTCCTTCAAGGTAGCGACGAGCTTGACTAGAATCCCCGCTGCAGTAACCGACGCAGCCGCGCGGAAGATGCGGCGATTGACGCTGCCGCCCTGGAAGAGCTTCGTGAGTTGGTTCCTAATACCCATCCGAGGCGTCAGACTGAACAGACACTCAATTCTGAACTATAAACGAGGAACGCCGCTCTTCCTCCGTCCAAATCACCACTCTAATATGAGATCGATCGGCAACCGCATAGGTTATGTTGGGGCTGAGAATCCTGAAGCCGCTATTATGGACGCGAGTTCAGCTCTTGACGGGTGCTAAATGGTCAGGCAGAGAGAACAAACTCCAACGCCCCAAAGGGCTCGGTTCTGGTCCTTGTTCAAGTATCCGATCCCCTGCGCGAAGAATTTCCGCCTTAAAGTGAAGGTCGAGCAAGCGGGAGGAGTATGCGACTGCGATCACTCGAGTCGGGTCGTCACCAGCGAGCTTGACAGGACCTCTGAGATCAGGTCACAGGTCAGCTGGCAAGGCATCAACATCGGCGTATTGAATCGACTCATGTTCGACACTGGCAGTCTCCACTCGTTTCGTCAGAGGACACCTGACAACAGGGAGAATGAGGTTAAATCTCCGCTTCTTCGCAGAAGGATATAGATCGATTCTGTGAAGCTGTGACCCCGCACAGATGCCTGGATCACCATGCCTCAATTCTTGTGGCTGTGCAGCTTGCCACTCGCATGGCTATCATTGCCAGAAACAGGCTGAGCAAGGGTCATCACGAGGCGTCCATGCTGCACGCCTTTGAGCCCGATGAGTTGGCCGGCGAACTGCTCAATCTGCGCCGACTTTCCGTGGACGATCAGCACCTCAAGGCATGCGTCGTGATCCAGATGAGCGTGACTCGTCGAGACCACCAAGGCGTGATGCGCGTGCTGGAGTTCAGTCAGCTTTTCGGTAACGCCATAAGCGTGATGATCGTAGATGAGGGTTACCGTGCCGACGACCGTGGCATTGGGACTGGCTGTCCGCTCTGCAACAAGGCGATCTCGGATCAGGTCGCGAAAGGCCTCCGACCGGTTCGTGTAACCGAGCGCGGCAATATGATCGTCGAATCGCTTGAGAAGATCGGAATCGAGAGCAACGCCGATTCTGCTGAGGACGCCCACGTTCACTCCTGCATCAGGACGACTTATCCGAGGAAGTACATCGTCAGGTGGTTCACCGCAAAGGCCGCGATCCAGGCCAGCGCGAGCATATAGAGAAACTGCACCGCGGGCCACTTCCAACTGTTGGTTTCGCGCTTCACAACGGCCATCGTCGAGGTGCACTGCATTGCGAAAGCAAAGAAGATCATCAGCGCCAACGCACCGCCCAGCGTCATGTCATGGTGAAGAGCCGACTGCAAGCTCAACGCCTGCGTTCCGGGATCGGCCCCGTAAAGCGTACCCATCGTCGAGACCATTACCTCGCGCGCCAGCACACTCGAGAGCAATCCGATACCGATCTTCCAATTAAAGCCCAGCGGCGCAATCATCGGCTCGATGAAGTGGCCCAGCCGTCCAATGAGGCTGTCGGCCAGTTGCGGCGCAGAGGCCGCGCCGCCTGTGACATGAATCACCGGAAGATGCGCCAGCACCCAAAGCGCCAGGGTCACGCAGAGAATTATGGTTCCGGCCTGGCGCAAAAAGATCTTCGCCCGATCCACCAATCGCAGCGCCAGCGACCGCAGCGTCGGCATGCGATACTGCGGCAGTTCCAGGATGAAGGGCGCGTCGTTGGCCCTCAAGATCGAGCTGTTCAGTATCCGCGCCGTCGTCATCGCCGCCACAAAGCCCGCTAGATAGAGTCCCAGCATCACCAGCGTCCGCAAGCCGAGAAAGCCGTGCAGATAGACGGTATTCGGGATGAAGGCGGCAATCAGAAGCATATAAACCGGCAGTCGCGCAGAGCAGGTCATGAACGGCGTGACGAAGATCGTAGCAAGGCGGTCGCGCTTGTTCTCAATGGTGCGCGAAGCCATGATCGCCGGAACAGCGCAGGCATAAGCAGAGAGCAGCGGAATGAAAGCCTTGCCATTCAGGCCAATCGTCCGCATCACCCGATCGGCGATCAGCGCCGCCCGTGAGAGATAGCCGGAGTCTTCCAGAATCCCAATAAAAAGAAACAGCAGCAGAATCTGCGGCAGGAAGACCAGCACCGAGGAGATGCCCTTCCAAGCGCCGTCGAGCAGCAGCGACCTGATCCAGCCCTCAGGCAGCACCGGCCTGATCAAGTTGCCCAAGTCCGCCAGAACTGTGCCAAAGCCGTCCGAGAGCGGCTGGCCAATCGAGAACACTACCTCAAAGACGCCGACGACCACAAAAACAAACAGTAGCGGTCCCCAAAAGCGGTGCAGCAGCACATTATCGATCTTCCTCGTTCCCTCGATCGACAGCGGCGCGCGGTAGCCTGTACGCCGGCTCACCTGCGCCGCCCAACTATGAGCGCTCGCGGCATTGCCAAATACAGGCAGCGTGAGCGGCTTGGCGGCCGCCCGGTCCGTCTGCTGATGCAGGAACAGTGGCACGGCATCCAGGCCGGTCCCTTTGACAGCGCTGATCTGGGCCACCGGGGCGCCCAGTTCGCGGGCCAGGCTTAGCGCGTCAATCTCGCCGCCCCTGGCTTCCATCAGGTCGGTCATGTTGAGCAGCACCAGGGTCGGCAGGCCCAACGCCAGCACCGGCGCGGCCAGCATCAACTGCCGGGTCAAGTGCAACGAGTCCATTACCAGCAGCACGGCATCCGGCTTGGGGGTGCCAGCCATCTTGCCGCGCAGGACATCGATAGAGACCCGGGCATCCTCGCTGAATGGATCCAGAGAATAGATCCCCGGCAGATCAATCAGCGTCAGATCGGGCCGGCCCACGCCAGCCATCAGACCCATGCGCTGCTCGACAGTAACCCCAGGAAAATTGGCCACTTTCTGACGCAGCCCGGTCAACCGGTTGAAAAGGGTAGACTTGCCTGAGTTCGGCGGGCCAATCAGCACCACGGTCTTCAGCGTCCCGGGAAGCGCCGGTTCGGCGGGCGGCTTGAACTCTGGAGTCGTGCAGCAGGCGCTCATTGTGCGGCCTCAAGCTGCTCAAGGGCGCCCCAGTCCGCAGCCTCAGCCTCCCGCACGCGGATCGCGCTGGCAGTCTCGCGCCGCAGGGCGATCTCCATGCCGTCCACGCTATAGACCGTGGGGTCGCCAGCCGGGGCGCGGCGCAGGGCCGTCACCATCGCATCGGGCACAAGTCCCATATGCATCAGATGGTTCTGCACGGATTCAGGCAGATCCAGGGCAATCAGCACCCCGCTTCCCCCAATCTTCAGTTCGCTCAGCACGCTCAACTGTCAGACTCCGGTGGACCGCACAGAAAAAAGCGAGTCCCTTAAACTACGACCATAATAGTCGGATTTCAGTATACGACGCTTTCAACCTGGGCTGCAAATCCAAACTCTCTGGGTTCTTTGTCTCAGCGGACTCCGGCCACCCGGCCTCCGGAGTGGAGCGGGTGGCACCTTCCATGCCACCCGCGCCCATCCCCTCTGCTGGCCCCCTCTGGCTCTTTTATCGGATCGATGGCCTCTTTTTATCAGCGGAAAAGGAATCCGCGATGTGACTTATATCACATGTGCTAAATTGCTCAATCGATTGCAGAGAGGATTCACGGAGTGGTACAAGAATCTCATGGATGCACAAGAGTTTCGCAATTCGCTCGCAAGTGAGATGCCGCCTGAGGGGCTGCCGGCGCCGATGGCGGCGCTGTGGTGGGATGCAAAAGGCGAGTGGGAGCTAGCGCACAACCTGGTGGATGAGCTTGAAAGCCAGGAGGGTATGGCGGTACACGCATATCTGCATCGCAAAAGCGGTGCGCTCTTGAACGCCGATTATTGGTACGAAAGAGCCGGGCGGGCGTTTCAAAGAGAAACATTTGAGGCAGAGTGGGAGGCGCTGGTTGAAGGTCTGTTCGGGAAGTAACCGGGTGATCGTCCAAGACCGCAAGGACTAGATGAGCCGACGACGCGGTAGAATTCACCTTGGAAGCCTGGGAAATGAGGAAGACGATGCAATACCGCAAATTTGGATCGCTCGATTGGAAGGGCTCGGCGCTGGGTTTTGGTTGCATGCGTTTTCCTACTGTAGACGGTGAGCGTCTTAGTCCCAATATCGTTGAAGCGGAAGCACTGCGCATGGTGCGCTATGCCATCGACAACGGCGTGAACTATCTCGACACCGCTTACCCGTATCACGGCGGCCAGAGCGAGATTGTGGTTGGCAAGGCGCTACAGGACGGCTATCGGGAGAAGGTGCGATTGGCCACCAAGCTGCCAGTATGGATGGTCGAGAGTCCGGCGGACTTCGATCGTCTGCTGGACGAGCAGCTTGCGAAGCTCCAGACCGGCTATATCGACTTCTATCTGCTACATGCGCTCAGTCACAGCCGCTGGAAGGATGTTGTGCTGAGGCACAAGCTCCTGGATCGGGCCGAGATGGCGCTGGCCGACGGGCGCATTCGGCATCTTGGCTTCTCATTTCACGACGAGTACGCGGGCTTTGAAGAGATCGTCAACGGCACTGATTTGTGGAGCTTTTGCCAGATTCAATACAACTACATGGACACCGAGAACCAGGCTGGGACGCGCGGCCTGAAGCTCGCGGCAGACAATGGCCTGGCGGTGGTGGTGATGGAGCCGCTGATGGGCGGCAGGCTGGCCGACCCGCCGCGCGAGGTTCTGGAGTCAATGAAGAGCTTCCCGGTGCAGCGCACTCCGGTTGAGTGGGCTCTCCAATGGCTTTGGGACCAACCGGAGGTCTCGGTGGTGCTGAGCGGCATGAGCACGATGCAACAAGTAGAAGAAAACCTGCACATTGCCGGCCAATCTTGCGTTGGAGCATTCAGCCCGGAAGATCAGGCGCAGATCGCGGAATTCAAAGAGAAGTACGGCGCGCGCATTGCAATTCCATGCAGCAAATGCAACTACTGCATGCCTTGTCCTAACGGCGTTTACATACCGGCCAACTTCGACTTCTATAACTATGCGCATCTATACGACGATGTCTCAGGCGCTCGCTTCAAGTACCAGGTTTTTTTGAAAGAGGCGCAGCGTTCCAGCAACTGCATCGCCTGTGGGATCTGCGAAGACCTGTGTCCGCAGAAGATCGCCGTCAGCGATCAGATGGCCAAAGTCACCGCGCTGCTGGCCTAGGTCCAGCCCAAAAGACGAGTTCTAAGAGGGGTTGGCTTTGGAAACGATGGGCTGATAGAGACCCCCTCTCGTGATCCTTTCCACCGCGCATCTGCTCAGGAAAACGATCTTCAAAGCGCTGAGGGGAAGATGTCGAATTGCGGTTCTCTGAAGGTTACGGATGTTCTCTCAGCCAGGTTATGGCGCTTTTCAGGTCAGGAAGTTCGACCATCTGGATCCCGTGGGGTCCAAGTTGGGCGGTGACACGACTAAATGCCATATTGGCGATCGCCGAAGCCGACTTGATGGTGATGAAGTACTTGATTCCGTTTGCGGCGAAGGCTTCGAAGACCTCGGCCGCAATAAGGTCCTGCACATCCTGCGGATAGGCTCCTTTTGTTTTTGAGGAGTCCACCACCCACGCTCGCGCTCCATGGGCCTTGGCATATGCGAGTCCCTTATTCAAGATCGCCTCGCGAAACTCCGGGACCTTGATCATGTACGTCGTCCAAGTGTCGACGACCGTCTTGCCCTCTTCGTTCCATTCAACGAGAACAACGCCTGGTATCTCGTGTATTTTCATGGTCTCCTCCCTGATCTGCGAATGACTGGCTGGGATGTCCCACTCAACTCAAAAACGGCAGCCAGAATTGGATTCTCTGGTGCTTTGTCGGCAGCTTTGAAGACGGCCATCGATTGCGGGTTGTAGCTTAGTTCATCGGCCGATCGGGCTGAGGCGGAACTTTCGTCTTACTCGCCGACTATCGACCAATATACAGGCATTTGGCACCGCGGATGATCCAATTCACGTGCGCGCCGTGGATCTCATGGTTTCAAAGGCCGGAGAATCCGGACTTGAGAACCCAGCTAGCCGTTTGGCGATGGCTGGGGTAGACTTGAAGACAGTGCAGGAACTGATGAGGCACAAGATGACCGCCATGACCGCCCGGTGTGCTCACTTCAGTTCGACTCACAAGTTGCAGCTATTGGAGATCGCGGCCCGTCCGGGACCATTTTCGCTACCGCGCGACTGCAATTTGGCTGCAGGAAGCAAGCACGCGTAAGGCTGGTAAGGTGGAGATTCTACAAGTTAATGAATAAGAATAACTTGTAGCTGGTGAGAGCTCGTAGCTCAGTTGGTAGAGCAACGCCCTTTTAAGGCGGCGGTCGTGGGTTCGATTCCCACCGGGCTCACCATTTAATGCAAGGAACTTATCGGAACAGGCGTGGACGTCCAAGATCGCTGCTGTGATAGGAAAGTGATACATAGGCTTTTGAAGTCCTATCTTCGGTTCAGGTTTCCTCGTTGACTGGTCGATTTGAACATCTCGGCTTTGGGGTGGATGATTATGAGTCCTCTTTGCCGAGGAAGAGACCGTTTCGATCTGGCATATGCATCCGCAACCGAGACTATGGTCCCAAAGAGTTCTGTTCAAAGTAGAATTCGGCGGCTGATAGGTTTCCCCTCTGATTCCATTTCGCCAACCTCAAGTAGAGAAAATCGATTATAGACGGTGCTGTCTTGGACAATGAAGAGCGGAGTATTCCGAAATGTAAGGTTCATTGCCGAGTCGAGTGAATAGGTACAAATTCTTCATTCGTCAGGGCTTCTGACCTCCGTAGGAGAGATAATGTAACTATGGCCGACTCCGGCGTTGACTTTCGAAGGAGACGGAGGGGCCATGTGGCGAAAGGCTCATCTGTTGAGTGCCCCATGGATAATCTCAAAGATCACGTTACCGCGCAGCGTCTTCATCACTTGGGTTTTGTGGTGGCGGATATCACTGCGGGGATGGAAGGATTTGTCCGCTCTCTAGCGGCTACGTGGGACGGTCAGTTCTACGAGGATCCACACCAAAAAGTGAGAGTCAGTTTTCTGTCTACCCGGCCAGGAGATCCGCTTATCGAACTGGTGGAGCCGGCAGCTGAGGACTCTCCTGTGCACCGCTTTTTAACGGCTCGAGGCGGTGGCTTACATCATGTCTGCTATGAAGTAGACGATCTTGAGTTGCAGATGACTGAGATGAAAGCGCGCCGTTGCATGATCATCCGGCATCCGAAGCCAGCCATCGCATTCGACGGTCGAAGAATCGCCTGGGTACTCACCGCGGAAAAGCTCCTCGTCGAATTCCTAGAAAGGGGCCATCGCCAGTTACCATGAAATCCATTCTGCGTTCGACGACTACCGATGATCTCGGGAAGGTGCGAACACTCCTGCAGCGGGCCTTTGGCGTCAGGGAAGATGCACCGTTTCTGGATCCCGCCGTGATGGCATGGAAGTACTGGGAGCGGCGAAACGATTGGGCGGGGCCGCGCTCATATGTGATGGAACGCGAGGGCGTCATTGTCGCACACGCCGGCATCTACCCTTTGTCGTTCGGCACCGAGAGAGTGCAGGGTGTACAGATGATCGATTGGGCTTCTTCCAGGGAATCCCCAGGTTCCGGTCTCGCTCTGGTGCAGAAGCTAAGTACGATGTTTGATTTTATCTATTCGATCGGCGGCTCTGAGATGACGCGCGCTATACTGCCCGCTTTCGGATTCGTGGAATACGTCCGGCAGTGGAAAGGTGCCCGCCCTCTACGCCCTTTCGAGCAAATGCTGAACCATCAATATCGGAATTGGAAGCTCGCGCCACGTCTTGTCAGAAACTGTCTTTGGGCGATAGCGAAGGCATCGCTTGGGAGTTCTCACCGCGATTGGATGGTGGAAGAAATTCAACCCGATAAAATATCAGAACAGATTTATTTGCGAAATATGTCTGATACTTGCTTTAGCCCCAGAGCGCCCGGTTTCTTTGAGTATCTTCTCCGATGCCCTTCGATGCCGATGCGACTTTACGGTATCAAAGACAAACTTGGTACGAAGGGGCATTTTGCGATAGGTGTTCTGCGCGGACAGGCTCGCGTCGCCGGAGTGTGGCTCATCGAACCGGACCGCGAAGCTTGGCAGGACGCATTCTCGCTCGCCCAGCAGACCGCTCGCCACATCAAAGGCGCCTGCGAAATCACAATTGCCGGTAGCGACGGAGTCAGTCGGCAGGCAGCCATCGGCTCCGGCATGCACATCCTTTCAGATTGTCCCGTCTATCTACTGAACAAAAAGGGCAAGGTCGCGCTACCGCAGGATTTCCAGTTCCAGCTGTCTGACGACGATGAATTGTTTCTGGATTCAGGAGACACTTCTTACTTAACCTGAAGCGCGCGCTCCAGAGCTTCGAAGGAAGTGGCTCCTTCGAACTCTTCAAAATCAATCTCCCTTCCGAACTCCTCGCCGATCAGAGTGAGCAGGGTTACATGGGCAAGCGAATCCCATTGCGGGGTATTCTCGGCGCTTGCCTTGGCGTATTGGTTAGAATCCAACTGGGGAAAAGCCAGCGCGAAGCAGTGGCCTAGTTTATCTCTGACATCGTCCATCGATCGTTAACCTCGTGGTACATGATTGGGCAAAAACGCTCAAAGTCATCGGCGCGAAGACGCAGTACGCCTTCGCACGAAGATTTGCCTGGGAGAAAATGTGCAAAGAATGTCTGCATTGGGCCGTTGCGATCGGTTGGCTTGAACTGGAACAGGAGCTCAGAAGCCCTTGTCTTATGAAAGAGCTGTCGTATTGACTGGAACTCGATCTGACGTGAAAATGCGCGACAGCTCATCACCCAAGTATCAATGCACCATGACTTCTTTTCCCAATATCCCCCGAGGACGGCGATTCTTCCCAAGGGTCCGAATCGGTCCTCGTATGAGACGGTCACCAGGAAAGCGCTTGGTCGCCAAGGCAAAGATCTCCATTCAGCTTCGGTATAGCGAACGCCATTTAGGTTGAACTGGTTTGTCTTGTTCACAAGTTCAAAGGCGCGCTGCCCTGAATCGGCAGACTCGAATGTCAACTTTGCCTGGATCCCTGCGAGGAAATCAGTCGCGGTCTCCGCCGCATATTCCTGCCTGGGCACCGCAGAGTCACGAATGCTCTTGAGCCGCAGACGGTCCTCTTCGCGAACTTCGCTTTTACCGAACCGGAGCCTCAGTTGCGAAAGAAGAGCAAGGACGGCGGCAGGATCATTTGAGGGAAACCGCAGACACTCAATACTGGGATACTTCTCGGAGACTTCGGCCAACTCCATCGGGCTGTCGTCGACAAAAACTACACTGTCAGCGCCGATATTCCAAACCTGGAGTATACGTCCAATCGCTTCAGACTTGACTCCCCAACCGACCTCCCTGGGGAAGATCTGTGATGGCTGCAGGAGCATGTCGGGCCGTTCTAGCGCCGCCTCCACCAACGCCGGATCGTTCTTGGAGGCGATGGCGACCAACACACCAGAATCGGCCAGTGACGCTAGCAGTTGCTGATAAAGCGCAAAGGCCTGTGACTTGCCCTCGAGCGACCAGGAGATACCCTCGACACCCACATCTCCGAGGATACCTTTCCAGAGGGTTTGATCGAGGTCAGTTATGACTCCCTTTTTCGGCGGGGAGGGAAACAGGCACTGAACGCTCAACTCCGCTAGGGTGTCAGCGTGCGCTAGCGTATACGGAAAACCGGCATGCAAATCCATTTTGATGTCGTGCCGGGCATTGTGAGGAGAGATGGTTGCCAACGCCGCGCTGCTGACCAGCTTGATTGCGTTAACACCCCCAATTCGCAGAAGGAATTCCGCAAGGATCAGGTTCAAGCGCAGCTCGTAGCCGCTGGTTTGCGAAGGCGGAAGGTACGTCACCGGAGGAAGTTCGAGTCCAGGACCGGCGACGACAACAGGCATTTCTTTTCCTAGGTCTGTCAGGAGCGCTTCGATGCGCCGGCACTTTTGCTCAACCTGTGCGACGATGTCATCCAGCGTCTGGGCTTGCCAGCCAGCAGAAGCGCGGAATCCCAGTCTTTGATCGAGGTCGCTCCACTCTATAAAAGCGATAGCGCTATCGCCGCCGCTATCGCGTGCACTCTGAATGTTGCCTTCGAGATCGCCATAGAGTCCGGTCCTGACTTCGATGGTGGCACTTGGAAAACGCAGCGCCAGACGCGCTTTGAGGAATGTCTCGATATGCAGGGGAATAAAACCACAGAGAAGATGAACGTTCATCTTCCGCTCTCCACCGGTCCGCCCCACAATCTGCAACGCTTCCCCGAGACGCATCTCTAAAATCTAAACAGTCTAGCTTGGGTTTGGCAACGAGTGTCTGATTGAAATCGTAATCGAATTCCTCCGCGGTCCTGTCACATACACTCTTGCGATATTTGCCGAAGCGTCACAGTCTTGCCGGACCAGTCGCTCTATAATTCAACTATCATGGCGGACATTTTAAGATTTCCCGGAAAGCGCGAGTTGCTTGCGCGCGGATTGCTTTGGAGTGGCGCCTCTTTCATGCTCTCGCAGCTTCCAGCGAAGGATATGCTCGTTGTCTTAAACTATCATCGGATCGGCAACCCCGATGACGATCTCTTTGATCCAGGCGTTTTCTCGGCGACCGCCGATCAGTTCAACGATCAGGTTTCCTACCTGAAGCGTCACGTTTCGCCAGTGACTCTCGAAGAAGGACTGTCTTTTATTGACGGCACGAAAAATGCGGATCGTCCCCGATGCCGCGTGTTAATCACGTTCGACGATGGCTATCTGGACAACTACCAGATCGCATATCCCATCTTACGCTCACACGGCATTCAAGGAGTGTTCTTTCTTGCCACGAGCATGGTCGGGACCTGCCACGTTCCATGGTGGGATCATATCGCTTATCTGGTGAAGACGGCGCGAAGGCGGCGGTTTTCTCTCCGATACCCGGTTGGCCTGGTTGTCGATATTGAAGAGAATGGCTTGACGAAGAGCTTGCGCGAGATTCTGAGGACCTATAAGAGGCCCGACAATGCTGACCCTGCGCGATTCATTCGTGAACTGGCGGAGGAGGCGAGAGGGGAAGACCCGCCGGGGACGCAGCGGCGCTTTTTGAATTGGGACGAGGCGCGTGAGATGGCCAGAAGCGGCATGGCACTCGGATCCCACACGCATTCGCACAATGTGCTCAGCCAATTGGAGCCGGATCAGCAGTGCGAAGAGTTATCCAAGTCCCGAGCTATATTGAAAGAGGAAATAGGCATCGAAGCCGATGTGCTGGCCTACCCGGTCGGCGCCAAGGGCAGCTTCACCCACCAGACACAACTTGCGGCGCGAGGCGCGGGCTACCGGGCGGCGTTCTCGTTCTATGGCGGCACAAATATGAAGCACAAGACATCCCCTTACGACGTGGCCAGAATCGGCATAGGCGATCAAAGCCGGAGCCGTTTCCGTGTCCAATCAACCGTCTGTCGGTCCACAGGAAGCTTTTGGCCTTGATCGAAAGAGGCCAGGACTTGAGGCGCTTTACCAGGCTATATGGGACATGACTACCTCTGGGCGTGAAGGCGGTAGAGCGCGCGCATTTAGATGCTAGACACCGTCACGTGCGACCACTCTTCCCGCCAGGAGGGGTGGCGCGACAAAGATTGGTTCAAAACACGCCTTCCGGATCAATCTCCCGGACGGCCTCAACGTATCCAGAGTCCGTGCGACCTTCACCGTCTCGCGCGCCGCTTATCCAACTCCGGATCGACCGGATTTTCATCCATATGGGTCGGCCCCAGGCCCGTGCAAAACTCCAGGATATGTCAAACTACTGTCGGCAGAGCCAGGGGTTCTCCTCTCCCTTTAATCCACAAAACCGCCTCGTTGCACCAGTTGACTTCGCCAGGCTCTTGATGACGGATACGACCTTGGCAGGCATACCACTATATTGCTGGAATTGTAGTCCGGAAATCTCGGCGATTGAAACGCTTTTCTTCGTTTGGGCACTACGAGGAAGATGAGGAGACTTTATATCGCCAATCGGATTTCTGTTGCATAAAGTTTTTGCAGTTCCGAGTGGGATGCGGGGAGAATTATGCCGCCAGGACTTGATGCGCTGCGACATATCGTCGTGCTAATGCTTGAAAACCGTTCCTTTGACCACATGCTGGGCTGCCTCAAGACGAAGCATCCCCAGGTCGACGGCCTTAACGGAACCGAGGCCATTCCCGACTCGACCGGCGCAATGGTCCCCATCCAGCAATTGGCTGAGTTCCGAGGGCAGTTATTGCCCGATCCGCATCACGACTTTGCCTCTGTTGATTACCAGATTTTCAATGGGGATACGAGTGCCACGCGCACACCGACCATGGATGGATTCATTCGTATCTACCAGAAGCAACAACAGCCGGATGTGCCATCTTCCCATCATGTGGCCTTCACTTTTAGCGAGGATGGCGCCAACAACCTTCCCGTCCTGCAGACTCTGGCAACAGAGTTCGCAGTATTCAATCGCTGGTTCGCCTCGATTCCCGGGCCTACGCTCTGCAACCGCGCGTTTGCCCACTATGGCTCTTCCTTCGGCAACGTGGGGATGAGCGTTTTCTATATTCCCTCGCCATTCAAGAGCATTTACGAGCGGCTTGCTGCCGCGAGACGCACATCCAAGCTCTTCTATTACGACGCGACCAGTTCCTCGCTGGAGGTAGTAAACCTGCTGCAGAACGAACAGGTGATGTTCGGTACCTTCCAGGATTTTCTCGACGCCTGCGATGCCAACCAACTCCCCGACTACACCTTCATCGAACCGAATTACAAGGATCACGCCGATTCGAACGGCGCCATGCTGCTGGCAACAGACCAGCATCCCGATAATGATGTGCGTGCGGGAGAAGATTTCATCGCCACGATCTACAACAGGATTCGCAACAATGCGAATCTATGGCCCAATACTTTGCTGCTCATCGTCTATGACGAGCATGGAGGACTCTATGACCACGTGCCAACGCCCACGCTCGATAAGTCTCGCGTGGACTCTCAATATGTGGCGCAGCCAGAAGCAACTCAAACGGGGCAGCCTTTCTATTTCGATCGCCTCGGCGTCCGGGTCCCGGCCATACTCATTTCTCCGTGGGTGCAGCGGGGTTCGGCCATCCCTGATGAATTCGAACACGCATCGATTCCAGCCACGGTGACGGAACTCTTTATGCCGAACTTTGACAACAGCCAGCGTTCGATTCGCGAAGCAACGGCCAATACCTTCCTGCAGTATTTGACGCTGGACACAATGCGCACCGATTGCCCTGACTTTGACTGACCTGAAGGTTCTCTCATTAGGAGGAACTATGGCGACAATCCACAGACATCCAGTGCCCACCGATTCTTACGATCCCGAGCGGCCCTTGAACGATCTGCTCGTTGCCCAGCTTGAACACTTCAAGCACATCGCCAAAAGCCTTCATCCAGACCTTCGCAACACTGTCCTCGTTGAGCCCTCGATCGATGACCGAGAAGGTGTTGACCGATTTATCGCTGCCATCACTGGCGCTCATCTGAGCCGTAAGAAGGCGGCGCCGCGGCAGGTGGCCAAGCCCCTTCGCCGCAAGCAGCCAGTGGGGTTGGACCTTGCGGCAGCGGCCGAGGAGACACCGGCGAAAAACAAGCCGGTCAATCTAAACTCTCAGGGCAAGCCTAAATCCAAAGCGAAACGCGGCAGCGCCCGGGAGTCAAAACGATGAGATCTAGATTCACCCGTTTCTTGCTTTTCGTTCTAGCCGCCGCCTGCATCGCGCCCGCCCTTCTTTCCGCACAGGCCAGTGATCAGAATGAAAGTTTCGCCGCCAACTTTCATGACGATCTGGTGCAGGAAGGCGTGAACCTCGGTGACTGCAAGCACGGCAACCTGGCCGGCATCAGCGGTTGCGCTGAAACATCGTTCACTGGCACCCCCTTCCACATCTCGGTGGGCAGCCTTGCTCCTCAGAATGGCGTAGGATTCGGACTTGCAGCGGCAGAGGTCTATCACCCGACCTACTGCGCGTCGTGGATCGACTTTACCAAGCCTCCCGAGGCTGGAGCGCGCAATCCCTGCCACTGGTCGCTGAACCTCAACGTTGAAGGCCTGGCTACATCGAATCAATCCTGGCGCGCCGGATTTTACATGAGCGCCGTTCACCTTTCCACGCGACGGCCGCAGGTCCACCACCCCGGAGAGCCTGGGCCCAAACACCCTGTGCGCAACTTCACGGGTCCATCCACGACAGTCAATTTCTACTCTGTAAGCAATTCGCTTCATCGCATTTACTTTTACGGCCTCGGACCCGATACCACGCCGGCGGGTCGCGCTGACTATGGGCTCACGGAAAACGTCACGGGAGCGAGTCTGATCCTTCCGGTTCGCGCCTGGTTGATCGATCCCGCGGGTCTATCGCTGCTCGGCGAAGTGAACGGGCGCTTCCTCTCGCAGCGAGGCAGTTATGGAGACACCAGCCCCTCCATTGAGCAGATTTACAACGACACCACTGCTCCCGGTCTGACCGCGAAGTCCAATTATTTTCAGGCTGGCGAGGGAATCCGTCTCAATCCAGTTCTTCCCCTCAAAAAGGTCCGTCTTGAGCAACTTCAACTCAACTACCTGGCTCAGTTTCAGCAGTTCGTCGCCGGAGGCGTCTCATACGAGTCCTTCCGCCGTTTCAATGCGGACCTGAATCACACGCTGGTGCTCTATACCAGGGACGTGGGCAAGCCCGAAGCTTCGCGGCCGCCGGTTCTGGGAGCCCCGAATGTGCCGCCCAACTCGTCCACGCGCGACGTAACTGGATCCATTTCCGCGCGTCTTTTCATCCAGGAATCCATTGCCAATCGGGGGCACATTGTTCCGTTCTTTCTGCAGCCCACTATCGGCGGCTCCGATCTGAACGGACAAGCCTTCCTCTCCAGTTATCCCGATTACCGTTTCCGCGGGCCAGACCTGCTGTGGATGCACGGCGCTTATGAGCAGAGCCTGGGAAAGTTCCCCGTCGGCCTGTTCCTTGGCGTAGACGAGGCCAAAGTGGGCCTGCGTCGCGACGATATTTCCTTCGATCACCTGCGCCATAGCTACAGCGCGGGTATGACGCTCCATGCTGGAGGGCTTCCAGTTGTTTATCTACTCTTCTGCTGGGGCGGGAAAGAAGGCAATCACACGATCGCCAACATCAATGCGAGTTTGCTTGGCACTTCTGTGAGGCCGTCGCTGTTTTAGAAGCCCACCCCATGAAATCGAACGTTCCAGATGGGATGTTCCGGTGAACCACCCCTATGTCTGGATAACGGAAGGCGTTGGGTAAATGATCGGCAAGCCGAAAGGCGAGCATCAGTTTGCAGAAGCGCACTCTTGTTTGGATAGTACTGATGCAACGTCCGCCCGATACACCGGCTCGCAACGCCACCTTTGTGGCAGTCATCGGTTTCTTTCCTTCAAAGAGCAAGACCTGAGTAGTCGCTTCGAGAATTGCCTCCACAGTTGCAGTTCAATACACCTGAACTGGCGGTTTGCGAAGTTCCATGACGACTGGAGCGTTGGAGCAAATGCGAACTCCTAATACGAAACTTTCTTCATCTAAATTATCTGGGGCACGGAAGTCTACGGTAAATCCGAAAATGCTCTAGCAACTTGGCCTCCGAGAGAAGCCGAGGCGCTGTTCAGCTCCGAGCGGCGCACTGGCGTACTGCTCGATCGCATCACCAGACATATCCACAGGCTGGAGATGAGCACCGACTTCTATCGCCTAAAGCAGCGCCATCATTCGTCAAGTTCTGGGATAAACGACAAAGTCGCAATCTTGGCCTTACCAATCTGTTGGTAGGCAGCCGTCTCGGAATCGGGCAGCGAAGAATCCACCTGAAATGCGGACTGAAGTTGATACATAACTCCTCAGTCCAATGGAATTAACTCATGCGGTCAGAGACTCACTTGGCCTCATCGAGGACTTCGATGGCCCGCACCTCCGCATAGTTCACCGTCGGCGAAAACGTCAGCAGAAGCTTGCCTTGGCCATTTGGATGCAACCCGTGAAAAACGCGAACCTCAGTTTTAAACCCGCCGCCGGCTGCCTTAAATACATCAAAGTCGTGTAACAGCGTCACACCGTTGCAAGTGACATCGAACACTCGACATCCGACGCCGCCGGTGCACATTCCAGGTGTTACGCCCGATAGGAAGAAAGACTCTGCAAAATACAACTTGACCGTATAGCTCCCCGGGGGCACAGGAATGGCGTAACTGAAGTTCCCATAGCGCTCGCCAGCAGTAAAGGGCTGTATTTGCGCCTGTGAACGTGGATCTGCATTGCCGTCTTGCACATGAACGATGGTTCTCCCGTGGATAAAGTAATTATCCGCGGCCCATCGGCTCCCATCGCTACTGATAATATTCGTGGGCTGCATGGAGATTCGTATGGGCTTCAGTTTCCCCCAGATTCCCGGAGTCAGCTCGATGGCATTGATGAACGGACGCTCCTGGCCGGGGATGAACTGCAGATGCACGATGCCGTCCTTTTCCGGCGTAACATTCTTAAAGGCGCGAACGTCCACGGCCGCAGTTGCGCCATCGGCAACAGGATCGAAATCGGACAATAAGGTCTGCCCATTAACGACGACTGAGAAGTGGCGTGTGTTCTGCGAGTCCTCTTGTCCTTTGACATTGCTTTTCAGGTCCGGATCCGCAAAGTAAAGCCGCAACTCGTATACGCCGGATGCCGCTGGTATGTTGTACGCGAAGACGCTTTGGTCGGGCGGGCCTGCTCCAGGCAGCTTCTGCGATTCGCGGCCGTTGCGAAAGATACGGGGGTCAGCCACGGGTGGAAACAGATCGTCGGGTCCGGATGCGGCTATGCCGCCTTCGTAGTAGCGATCTGCGGTCCACCGTCTTCCCCAGTTGTCTGTAAAATCGGATCCGGAATACCCTGCTGCGATTCGAATTCCTCCATCGTCAATAACGTCCGGCACAGGGCTGCCCGGCTCGGCAATGGCTCGATTTGAAATCGGCAGAGCGCTGCCCGTCGACGCCATGTTCGCATTCGCTACCTGCTTCGCCATTTTGTATCGGAATGAGGGAAGTGCGAGCCAGATTACTCCTAATGAAAGGATCGCAAATGTCGCAAACACGACCGAGGTGGGCGGACGGTATCCCTTGCGCGGTTCGGTCGCAGGGATCTTCACATTCGACGCCTGGGGAAGCGCATTAGAGGAGCGCTCTTCAAATACAGGGAGATATTGGCCCTTTGGAATGGTGATGATCAGGGGCTCATTTTTGCCTTCGCCGGCGAAATACTGCTCCAGTTTCCAGCGCAGCAGCCGCGCCTGCGAGCGGACCACATTGTCTTCGCTCTGGTTATAGCCGGGATTGCGGTTGAAGACGTGAATGCCAATCTGTTGTTCTGTTGCCGACTCGGGCTTGTCATTCAGGGCGCACTGACATACGTAGGACAAGAACGCTCGGAGCCGAGGTGACTTTTCGAATGTTCTGCTGGCCTCTACGTGCCGGACAAGATCCTCACGTGTCCCTTCTGATTCTTGCGTCATTTCGGAACCCCGGTATGCGAAGGGGACTCGATTCATAGCCCGAAAACCTGCGCATTCAAAAATACCACAGTGCGCGCGACTCTGGCACTCCCTGCACTGGGGCGACGAGCGCCTGGCTAACGGTGCCATTCTTCCCTAATGCATTGTGATGCAGTCACTTGTAAAGAGGCTGGCCGTGATCGGACTCGCGCTCTTCCGATGAAACGTTTTAGTGCTCCCGTTCACCTGTGAACTGCCCAGTGATACCACTGTGAAACACAGAAAATTGCGTGCTTTGTTACACCGTGAAAGACTTTTCTTCCTCGTTCTCTTCTTCTATTGTTCCGCAGGTAGTAAGAGGCACGATGCTCGGAGGCGCTTCCCGCATCGACGGCATCGCTCTGGCGGCCGTTGCCTACCTGATTTGACTTTGTCGGATCGACACATAAGGCAGCGGATATTCCGGGCCTCTGCCATTCCGCAATGCGCCATAACCCAGGCGGTGAGAGACAGACCGCTGAGAGGCAACATCTACCAGGAATTCAAGTTGGCACAAAAGAGATGAAGCGAACCTGAAACGGAGGCCGGCTTCATTGAAGTTGCCGGTTTCTTCTCGCACAAAACGCATCAAAAAACTTGGAGACATGAAACGGAGATCCCTATGCATTCAATGAAGTTCATGCTCACCGCTGTCGCGGCGATCGCGGTGGGTTGCGTAACCCTGGCGGCAGACGCCCAGACGGTATACAACAATGGGTCTGGTACAAGTAACGGATACTACTACGCCTTGTATACCAGCAGCGGGTCGGCAACCCTGACACTCGGATCGACAGCCGGCAATTACGCGCTTAGCTGGTCCAATGCCGGCGATGTGGTTGGTGGTGTAGGGTGGAATCCTGGCAGCGCGCGGATCGTCGGCTACAACGTCGGAGCCGCCAATGGCTACAATGTCATCTCCCTCTACGGATGGTCGGAAAATCCGCTGGTCGAGTATTACGTCACTGAGCTTGGCCAGCTCTATCTGAATACTGCAACCTACAAGGGCAGCGTCTCCAGCGACGGGCACAACTACAGCACGTATGAGCATCTGCAGCAGAACCAGCCCTCGATCGTGGGCACCGCAACTTTCGAACAATATCTGGATCAATGGGGCGGGCAATCGGTCGGATCGACCGGCACAATCACACTCGCCAACCACTTTAACCACTGGAGCAGTCTCGGGATGAATCTGGGCTCTTTGCAGATGCAGTATCTCGCGACCGAGTCGTGGAGCGGTGGAAGCGGCTACTCGAATGCAACCGTATGGACAGCGAGCTCCAGCGGCGGCGGTGGCGGTGGAACCGGCGGTGGTGGCGGAACTGGGGGCGGTGGCACATTTCCCACCGGCACTCATAAGCTGATCAATAGCGCCAGCGGCCAATGCGCCGACGATAGCGGCGGCTCCACATCCAACGGAACCAAAGTGCAGCAGTACACGTGCTACAACGGCGCGAACCAGAATTGGGTGATCACCTCCCTGGGCAATGGCTATTACTCGATAGGGAGCCAAAACAACTCCAGTGCCGTCTGGAATGTCACCAACAACGGCACCGGCGCTGGAACAGCAATCCAGCTCTATGGCTACTGGTCCGGCGGAACCAACGAACAATTCCAGCCCATTGCGTCGGGAAGTGGGTACGAGCTCAAGGATCACAACAGCGGACTTTGCGTCGCCGACCCCGGCGGATCAGGTACGGCCGGCCAGCAATTGGAAATTGAATCATGCAGCTCGGGAAGCAGCGTGGTGTGGACGGTGCAGTAGCTCTAAACCTGCTCCCATCGGCAGAGCTTCATGCGGTAACTGGAATGAAACCGCTAGTGCCGTTCCGGCGAGCCTTGCGCTCTTCGGAACGGCATGCACAGTCAACTCGTTCGCTGGCAGCTGAGTGACACAATGCGGCGAAATGGGTGTAGAGACCTGCTTCGCCGCATTTTTTGAGTAAGAATGTGCGCGCTGGAAGAGTTCAGGGCACAGACGGGATCGGATTCTTGGGCAAGCGATTCTTGAATTGATCTGAGTATTTGCAATCCGGACCCATGCGTTTCTTCGATCCGGATAAGAGAGAAATAGGACAATCCAATGAAGAAGCTATTCTTTTTTGCGGCAATCGCGGCAGCCGTCATGGTTTGCCGGGGACAGACGCCCGATAACCTCGTATTGGTCAAGGGCGGCACATTCAAGAACACAAGATCCAACTACTACGGAAAGGGCGTAACCATATCGAGCTTCTATATAGGCAAATACAACGTAACTCAAAAAGAGTGGGTTGAAGTTATGGGAAGCAACCCGTCTAGATTCAAAGGCGACAATCTGCCGGTAGAATCGGTGAGTTGGTACGACAGCATCGCCTATTGCAATCAAAGAAGCATAAAGGAGGGCCTGAAGCCGTACTACAGCATAGACAAGACCAACAAGGACCCGGGCAACATGCCAGACCCGAAATTCGGCGATCTTGACACCATAAAGTGGACGGTGACGATCAATGAGGGCGCCAACGGGTACCGGCTGCCAACAGAAGCGGAGTGGGAGTATGCAGCGGGCGGGGGCCAGATGAGCAAGAGTTATATCTATAGTGGCAGCGACGATATCGACGAAGTCGCATGGTATTGGAGAAACTCCGGAGATAAGCCGCTAACGGGGTTTTGGCGCTGGCCCGAACTTCAACAAAACCACAATTCGACAAAGCCTGTTGGTGGCAAGAAACCCAACGAACTGGGGCTTTATGACATGTCGGGCAATGTAAGGGAATGGTGCTGGAACTGGCACGGAGACCTCTTGGAATCCAATATTACCGACCCCAAAGGAAATCCGAGCGGCTTTGGCCGGGTTTGGAGAGGCGGCGGCTGGATGGGCGTCGACTTCTGCGCCGAGGTGATCTTCCGTGGCAGCCTGGCAGCCAATGGAGCGGGACCAGATCAAGGTTTTCGCGTGGTTCGCGGCAGGTAAGCCGCGATCCGAAGATTCAGATGCTCCAGTATTCGCATGGTTTTCAGGAGGTCTATGCTCGGGCGAAGTGTGCTTCTAGTCGCAGCTCTAGCTGTTTGCAGCTGGCAGGCCAGAGCCCTGCAGGTTCAAATTGCACTCGACTGGCCTTCCGGTATGCCCGCCTCGGCACCTGTGCACACGCACATCCATGCGGTTTGGACAGCCGGTCCTACCAATGACGGCGTGCCCGCCGGAGTCGAAGCTGAAGCCGGGCCGGACGGTGCGGTCCTCGATCTCGCCAATGGTGTCTGGCACGTGCAGGCTTCCGCACCCGGATACTGGAGCCAGGGAGCCGATGTTGTGGTCTCTCGGCAAGCGCCTGCCAGCGTGCGGCTCGCGCTCTGGCCGGCGGCGAACCTGCGCATTGAAATCGAAACTGCACGGGGCGAAGAGCCTCCGCAATCACTCCGCGTAAGGCTTAGCTCGAGGCCGGCAGCAGTCGGTCTGCCGCAGGTGGAGCAGAGCCTATCCAATGCGGAGCTGAACTGCGGAATCGAAGGCGGAGAATGGAGTTGCCTGGCTCCGGCGGGCCTCTTCGATGCGCGGATCGAAGCTGAGAGCTACGCGCCAAGTTACGCCTGGGGTGTGCGTCTGAAGGCCGCAGAAAACACCGATCTGGGCAAAATCGAACTGCGAAGAACCTTGTCGGTCTTCGGGCGTGCGGTGCGAAAGGATGGTTCAGAACCAACAGGCCGCTGCCAGGCGATCTTGACTCCGGATATGTTGCGGGGCGGAGGACCGGAACCACAACCGGACAACCCGCCACCCGACGAGAAGACCTTCACCGTGTCTGTCAACCAGCAAGGCTACTTCCAGATCGCTGGGGTGAAGCCCGGAAGGCATTTGCTGACAGTGGAGTGCAAGCAGGCGAGCGGCCAGAGAGAGCTGCAGGTGCAAGTGGAGGGCGAAACCCGAGTCGACCCTCCATTGATGCTCCAAGAGCTGACCCTTGACATTGTCATCACACCCAAGGCCGATCCCGAGGGTAAGCCCTGGCAGCTCATCGTTGACGCGACGACCCCGCGCATACGACGGATCGAGGGAACGGCGACAACCGGAACGGATGGACGCTGGTCACGGCACGGCTTGATGGCCGGCAGCTATCGTGTGATCGTGAGCAACTCCGATGGCCAACAGTGGCTCAAGAAGGACTTTGATCTGCTCCCGGAAAGCGAGCCTCTGGCGCTGCACCTGGCCTCAGCAAGGGTTGCAGGCAAGGTGCTGCTCGACGATGTTCCGGTGCGGGCACGGCTGCTCTTCTCAAATCAAGCCGGCGGTGAGCCGGTGACTCTGAACAGCGACGATCGGGGTCATTTCACAGGGGTCTTGCCGATTGCGGACGGAGCCATGGAAAGCACGTGGGCCGTGGAGGCGCACGTAGCGCACCCGGAGACCGTGCGGCGTCTTTCAGATGTCGAGGTGCCGACGGTTGCCGCCGGAGCGGGGGCATGGCTGGATCTGGTGCTGCCGACGATACCGGTGCGCGGAACCGTCGTCTCACAGAGCGGCCAGCCGCAAAACGGGGCTCAGGTGACCTTTGAAACCGAAGGAGGCGGATACCGAACGACCTTGGCCACCGACGGGGCGGGCACCTTTGAGATGGCCGATCTGCTTCCGGGGAAGTACAACGCAGTAGCCCAATCATCCTTCGGCATTTCAGATCCAACTGAGTTCGCCGTAGCCGCTGGCTCAGAGAGCAGGCCGAAGCTGATTCTGCGTCCCTACCTGCACATCCCTATCTACGTGATCTCCAGCGACGGGGATCCCATCGCGGGTGCATCCGTCCAGGTCTGGTCCCAGCCCGGAGTACCGCGGGCCTTCGGCCACACCGATCGGAACGGTCGCCTTGTGGTGAACCTGCCTCCGGGGACTACGGAAGTCGGGCTTACGGTGGGAGCCCAGGGATATGAGATCGAGCTGAAAAATCTGGCTGTCTCGAGTACACCGGTCACAAGCGATAGCGGTCAGCCACCGGATCAATATACCGTCACCCTCAGCGCAAACGGAGGAACGCTTGCGCTGAATTTTGAGCCGCCCGAGGGCACTCTTGACCGCTCTGCCGCGCTATACCTCACGCATGATGGAGCTATCGCAGACGCCCGAACACTGGAAGGCTGGGGCACCGACCGGGCCGGCTCCAATAGCGACGGTCCAGCGCAGATCGACAGCATCGAGCCTGGAGATTACGCGCTTTGCGTAGTGACGGCCCCATCCCAACTGGCCGCACTCTGGGAGGGCTCGGCGCCGCAGGAAAGTTGCAGCAAGGGAACGGTGAAGGCGGACCAGACGCTGACCCTGTCGCCCAAATCACAGTGACCGAAGCCTTGTCTCGGTCGTTCATAGCCACTCTTCACGAATTAGCTCCCCGTGAACCGTTCAGGGAGAGTGCGACAGACGACATTGATTCGGAGCGCAACGATCAAAGACGGATACCCGCGAACGGTAGGCCTTAGCGCGACTTTCATGATTCGGTTGGAGTAAAGGCATAGGCGCGACATCGCTTCTTATGCATCAGCGTCAGCCTGGGATGTGAACCCGCGTTTCTCCCCCGACAGGTGAAGCGGTTAGCAGTCTCTTCGAAACGCGATACGGAAGGTCGAAGCTGGATGGTCCGCCAAAAATCGGCGATGAACTGATTGCAGCCCTGCGAGGCTCTGGGAGTGCGACCACAACCGGTGAATCAATCAGAATGGCGCTTTTCCTCCAGCGATCTGATCAGATTCCCTCAATGTCATCGAGCGCATAATCGCCAAAGCACTCGGTCAGGGCCGATTAGCACTCTGATGTCGGCATGTGACATGATTTCGCCTCTCGGACGTGGTCGCAGTCGGATGGCCGGCGACTCGGAAGTGACGTGAGCAGGATTACACTGAGACGGTCGACGATGGCCAAAGCAGATTGAAGGAGGGGAGTGATCGAAACACTCCAGGTCCCTAGGGCACTTGCGAGAACTGATCCGACAGTCGCTCCATCAATCATGCTGGATGAACGCATTGGCCTGTCGGAGCCAAAGAGAAAACAACCAACCAAGCAGAGGGTTCCAGATGCGCCGCGTCAAGTTCTGCGACCACTGGCACAGATTGCCAGACGTTCTCTATCGCCGTTCTGTTCATTCCTGGACACCTTGAGGCTAAACCGGACACCCAATTCAGTTCCCAGGATCCAATGGTATTCAACAAGGTGCTTTGTTATCATAAAGTTGTAATTTAGACAAATTGGCTCTACAATTGCAACTCTCTCCGTGAATCCGCATCTTCACCCGGAGGCCAACCATGACCATCCTGCTTCAGGACCTAAGATTTGCCCTACGTCAGCTACGCAAGTCCCCCGAATTCACCATTGCCGCTGTCTTGACGCTGGCCCTGGCCATTGGCGCAAACGCCGTGGTCTTCGGGGTAATGAACGCTCTGATCCTGCGTCCGCTGAATGTGCCTCAGGCAGAGAGCCTCTTCATAGTCCAACATGGGAGCGACGTCGGATCCCACTCCTATCCCGACTATCTCGATCTTCGCCAGCGCAATCGCAGCTTCGACGATGTGGCTGTTTTTGCTATCTCTCAGTCAGGGCTGGATACGGGCAGAGATCCATCCAATGTCTGGGAATACGAAACCAGCGGAAACTACTTCGACACATTGCGCATTCAACCGTACCTTGGCCGTTTCTTCCACGGTTCCGATGAGCATGGTCCAAACAGCGCGCCCTATGCCGTGCTCTCCTACGCATATTGGCACAGCCATTTTCAGGACGACCGCGGCGTGGTGGGCCGCGTAGTACTGCTCAACAGGCATCCGTTCACCATCCTTGGCGTGGCGCCTCCAGGGTTCCAGGGGACCGTCTTGTTTTTCGCTTCGGATATCTTCGTGCCCATTGTGAACCATGAGCAGTTATCTGGCGACAATATGATATTGAACACGCGCGGGAACCATTGGATCTTTGAGATGGTGGGACGTCTGAAGCCGGGAGTCACTCCGGCGCAGGCCACTGCCGATCTGAACTCCGTGGATTCGTATCTGAAAGGAAGCTATCCCAAAGAAGAAGGTAATGAGCCTTATACGCTGGCGCGGCCTGGTCTTCATGGCGACTATTTTGGGGGGGCCACGCGCGCTTTTCTCACTGGATTGATGCTTCTTTCGGGTTTGATTCTGTTGGCGGCCTGTGCCAACCTCGGCAGCCTGTTTGCCGCGCGTGCCGCCGACCGTTCTCGCGAAGTTGCATTGCGCCTGGCTCTTGGTTCGAGTCGCAATCGCATTTTGCGCCAGTTGTTCACCGAATCCGTGCTGCTTTCGCTCGCTGCCGGCGTTGCTGGACTTATGGGAAGCATTGTGCTTTTGCGCCGGTTGAGCTTGTGGCAGCCATTTCCGCGATTCCCCCTCCATCTGCCGGTGAGTCCGGACGCTAACGTTTATTTGGTAGCTTTGGTCTTGGCGCTGGTCAGCGGAGCTCTCTTCGGAATTGTTCCCGTGCGCCAGGTTCTCCGGGCCAATCCGTTTGAGATCGTCAAAGCGGGATCGACAGGCGCGTTCGGGCGCCGAATTACCGTGCGAGACGTATTGCTTGTCGTCCAAATTGCGATCTGTGCCGTGCTGGTCACTTCATCGATGGTTGCTGTGCGTGGACTCATGCGCTCCATGCACAGCAACTTCGGTTTTGAGCCGCGGAACGCGATTTTGGTAGATACCGATCTGACGACAGCAGGCTACAGCGGCGAAAGAGTACCTGCAATGCAGCGGCGCATGATCGACGCCATTCAAGCAATTCCTGGCGTAGATTCCGTAGGATCGGTGAATTATCCGCCGTTAGAACCTCCCGGTACTTGGCAAGCGCTTGTCTATACCGATACAACCGAGGATCTGAGCCCATCGAATGCCGCGGCCGACCCTAATATGTTCAACGTATCTCCAGACTACTTCCGCGCATCCGGGACATCTCTACTGGCGGGCAGAGCCTTCTCATGGCACGACGACACAAACGCCCCGCGCGTAGCAGTGGTGAACAGGGAGTTCGCGAGCAAGATCCTGGGCTCTGTTCCGGACGCTGTCGGACGGTATTTCAAGCTGCGGGATGGCACGCGCGTGCGGGTGGTGGGTCTGGCCGAAGACGGAAAATACGTGAACCTCACAGAAGGCCAGAAACCCGCTATGTTCCTCCCCCTCCTGCAGTCGCCGGCCAGTTGGACATGGCTGGTGGTGCGTTCGAGCCGCGACCCGCAGGGACTTGCCGTGGCCATCAGAGGAGTGCTCCGGGAGATCGACCCTGGGATGGTTCTGGCAATTCGACCGTGGAGCACAGAACTGGGGGGAACCTTGTTCCCCTCGCGCATGGCGACAGTGTCGCTTGGCGTGCTGGGCCTGATGGGCGGCATGCTGTCGATCACCGGCATCTTCGGAATGGCTGCCTATTCGGTCAGCAAGCGACTGCGGGAACTGGGAATTCGCATCGCCCTCGGCGCGCAGCGCAAGGAAGTGTTGCGAGCCGCGCTGGGACGTGCGTTCAAACTGCTGGCGATTGGTTCGGGGGTTGGATTGGTACTGGGTCTACTTGCGACGAAGGTGCTGGCTTTCATTGTGTATCAGGCGACGCCGCTCGATCCGCTTGTTTTGGCGGGTGTTGTTCTGGCCATGTCACTGCTTGGACTCCTGGCTACGTGGATTCCTGCGCAGCGCGCGCTGGGAGTCGATCCATTGATCCTGCTGCGCGAGGAGTGAGTGGGGCTGATTGAAGGACCCCAGGGCATTCAACACGGCACAGCACATTAACGAAGCTCAGATTTTGGGAATCGATCTCGTCGAGAGCAAATTTGCGAGTCTCTCACTCACGGAAGATCGGTACCATGATGTCGTCATGGCGACTGGTATTCTGTGCCCGGCCGCCGGGCTGGGGTCCGAGGAGGCTCCGGGAGCCTGGGGCGCTTATCCTCAGCGAAACAGGCTCGTCCACCATGGACCTGGATTCCATTCGCGGACTCCTCCGTGCCACGAACAAGTCCCGGAAAGATACTCGGAATAGCTGTACGTAAAGTCACTGCAGATCGCAGTCGGCGGCCACAAGGAATCGCCAGCAATCGCGCCGATGAGGAATAGGAAGAGGCAGACCGTTGCCAATCTTGCCAGCCGGAGCCTTTTCCGGTGCTTGAATTCAGTGAGTAGCCACGCGACCGCAGCAACGAAAAGGACCGGCAAGAAGAGACCTATCGAATGGAGATACATCCCGATAGCAAACCGGATCATCAACACGAATGCCTTCGCCAGCTTCTCCGAGTGCAATCTCCCACGCCGTTCGTTTTTGATTCGGTCCGAATAGACCTTGGCACCGGCCTGGGCATTCACCTCTATCCTCCAATTCGAGCATCGAAACACGACGGTATCGTAGGCAACATAGTGCTTTCCGCAGTTCGGACAATCGAGCTCCTGTTCCTAGGCCGGATTTCGGCTGCGTCTAGATCTCGATCAGGCACCGGCCAGGGTTGGGGAAGGTTGGCCGACGACACGCTCTGAACTTCGATGTCGAGCTTCTTCTTGCTGCCTTGACGGGGCATGGGACTGGTGCCGAAACACTAGAATGTATCATTTTCAGCATGAGTAGGCATAAGCGGTGGTTGATTTCTCTGATCGTTGTAACGGCTTTGGCATCCGCGGTGTACGCCATTCGCGATCGATTGGAACGGGCTGTGATTGCGATCTCGGTCTATCACGCTCACATATTCACCGCTCCATCACCAATTGCCGGCGAGTCCCGATGGGATCGGCTTCGGGAGTCCGCTCAGTTCTATTGGGATTTCTCGGAGATCCCATTAGCGCGCAAGAGACGATTGAAGATGCTGGACCCCACTTTGCGACCAATCGTGAAAGAGATCAATCAGCGGCAAGCTGCGGGCGACGATATGCACTACTCAATGCACATCTATCGCGAAATCCGTTGGCGTTTAAACTTCACGCCCGATATCGCAACCACCAAGTCCAGAATTTCCGATCTTCGCCAGAGCCTTGCGCAGCCGGCAGAACAGAAACTGGCTGGCGAACAGCAGGCCTCCGATGGAAGCTGGGGATTAGGGATCAATGAGTGGTACCTCAGGCTTTATTATTCCGTCGATCAGGCCAAAGAGTGTCATCCGCCGCCGAGTTATTCGCTGACTTTTCTGGATCGGATAAATTCTCCAGAGAAACTCGACGCTCAGCTTGGCTCGGACTTGAGGAACGACTTCACCAAAACCGGAGTATTCAACCGCGAAGAATTAGACGAAACATTCTCCGCAATGGCCCGGTTACTTTTTGAGACTCAACAAACGGGGTGCTACTCATTTCATCCTCAACTCAAAGATGCTCTGCGTGCATTTGTCGAGCGCTGGCAGAATCCTGAAACCGGGTGCTGGGGACAATGGTTGGTGGATCGGCAAGGAAGGGTCTGGAAAATGGATGACATGGCGATGACTTTCCATGTCATTTCTGACCTTAAAGGCCAAGTGCAGCATCAGGATATGATTGCCCGGCGCCTTCTGCAACTCGACCGCGTCAACTTTCCTGCCGGTATTCGCTTTGATGGCCACTACGAGAACCATCTCAACTGGGACGCAGTCAAGATCTTTCGATCCGCATGGCCGACTCTCGACGAAGCTTCTCGGCAACAAGTTCGTGCGGAGATTTCCCTGATGCTGGATTGGTGCCTCACCAAATCGTACCAGCCGGATGGCTCATTCAAAGTGAGCGATTTGGATGATACGCAGGGTGACGCTTTCAGGTACGGAATTTGGTTCCTGCAGGAGGCCGGCTATTTCCAGCGTAGAGACCGGTTTTGGACTGACCAGGATTTTCCTAATTCCAGAGCTGTTCAAGAGCGCATCGAGGCGAAGCTGAAATTGATTGGGCTCAATGATCCGGCTTTGAAAGAAGCATATGAGACCTTGCGTACTATGGATTAAGAATTGGCCAACAAGCTGCGACCGGCGTTTCGGACACGATCGGGTTTTCTTCGTCTTTCTTTTTCCTCCGTCAGGCTCAAATCGGGATCGTGTCTGGATCGCCGGCGATCCAGGCGCAACACTAATCCTGGACCCCGGGGGCGTTTGATCGGCAGAGGGTCGGTAGGCGACTGCCGCCACTATGCCGATCATGTCGGCAAGTGTCCGTGATTCAGACCTGATCGATATGCAGAACGCGCGCGGCGCTGTTTCGATTCACAACGGCTGGAGCCCCCCGGAGCTTGAGGGGGACCCATCGGATAACATAGCCGTTTCAGTTCAAATTCTTCGTTCCGAAGACATTCGAAATGCGGATCCGCACTTCCGCGCCGCCGAGGCTTGTGTGCACGACCATCCGAATGGTCTGGGGATTTGGGCCAAGGCTCTGAGCGGCGGGTGCCAGCATCGGGCTTGCGCCCCAGGTGGCAATCCAGTCGCCATCCTGCGCGCAAGCGGAATTGCTGATGACGGGAAAAACCAGGATCAACGAGAGCGCGAACAGAAAGTGCCGTGTCTCTCCTGACATCCGGGAATCTCCTTTTGGAACGAATCTCCTTCTTTGAGCCCAAATCACTGCCACATCATGTTCTCAGACCATATCGCGCGGTCCGGACCTATCACAAGTTCATAACGCCTGCAATTCCCAAGCCACTTGCGTTTGAACAAACCAACGAGGAGGGAGCACCTGTATATTTAGACGCTAAGACTGAACTCGAACTGATCTGGAACTACTAGAAGCGGAATACCACGCTCCCTAGTCTGTTAGCTAATCGACCGATCGGAAAAGCAGGTTGCGTGCGGCATTGGGCGGCGATTCTGCGAGACGGTTTTGCTGTATGGTCCGATCCACTGTGAGCCGCGCGATGTGCGGCGAGGTATCGGCTTGGTTGCCCATTCAAGCCAGGAGGCCCTTATGTCGAGATCAACCGAGGTTTCCATCCGCTGCGCTGTGGCCATGATGCTCGCAGTGGTTGCCGGCGGCGTGCTGGAACCGCAGTCGTTGTACGCGCAGGCCGGTTCGCCGCAGGCATTGGCCGATGCGCGCGCCGCGTGCGCCTCTGACGTGCAGAAGCTGTGCGCCGGAGTGCCGGCAGGCGGAGGACGAATCGTCGCCTGCCTCAAACAGCACCAGGCGGAAGTCTCGGACGGCTGCAAGCAGGCCATCGCCAATGCCATGCGGGGAGCCCGGGGAGACGCTGGTGCGGGCGCTGTCGCTCCGGCGGCGCCAGCCCCGACAAAACCCGATGCGCCGGCGGCACCTGCCGCGACAAAGCCCGATGCGTCCGCGCCGGCCAGCTCTGTTCCTCAAGCACCGTCGCCATCGGCCGACCCACACGGAGCGGTCGCCGGCAGTGCCGGATCGGGCTCCTACCTGGTGCTGAAAAAGGCGCAGATCATGATCAATGATCCGGATTACGACAAGACGACCGCGCCCGCGATCGAGCTATTGATTCCCAGCGGTTGGGACTTCAAGGGTGCGGTCCACATGTACGGCAAGACAGGTTGTTTCAGCGAGGCCTTCTCAGTGTTCTGGGAAGCAACGAGCAAGGATGGCAACACTAAGTTCCAGGGCGCTCCCAACTACGCCTGGCAGTACTCCGACGACCCGCAGGAGTTGCACAATCTCACTGATCGTAACCGGCGCACGCACAACGGGAATGCGACGAATGATCTTTGCCCCGTGTCAAAACCGTTGAGCGCAGAGCAATATTTTCGCCAGTATGTGCAAAGCGACTTTAAGCCAGCGGTGACAGTGGAATCGGTCGAGCCCTTCCCCGCACTGGAACAGATGGTGCGCCAGCGCAATGGGCTGCCGCCTGCCGACAGCGGCAACGGTGGCGCGCGCGTCGACGCGATCCGGATACGGCTGTCGTCTCAAAAAGACGGCAAGCCGATGGAACTGTGGTACTCGGTGGCGCTCGTGACTCAGACTTTTCGCGTGGGCCGAGGATATCTTTACGATATCCACGCCGTCGGCCAGGTTGCGCTGGGTGCGCCGAAGGGCGAGCTAGATAGCAAGGACAAGCTGTTCAAGGTGGTCGTTGGTTCCATTCAACCGCTGCCCCGCTATACAGCCTATACGAACAAGTGGATTGCCTACTATTACCAGATACAAGCCAACAAGGAGGCCGCCATGGACAGGATCCAGGCCGACCTCGACAACTTCATCACGCAGACCTACCAGCATATGAGCGCCAATGCACAGAGGGTCTCGGATATTGGCTTTCACGCCACGGACCAGAACCTTCGGGATGTGCAGACCTACCGCGATCCTTCGACTGGGCGCACATTTGAGCTAAGCAACCAGTACGGCCATGCCTGGCTGAATGGCGCCGATCAGTACGTGATGAGCGACGACCCCAGCTTCAATCCGAATGCGGCGCTCTCGGGAAGCTGGAATGAGCTGCAGCCGGTGCAGCCGTAACTAGACTCACCTTGAGCAGGCAAATCAACTTTGGGAGCACGCTAGCCAACTAGCAATCCGTCAAGAGGCTCGAATAGGATTCTGCGCTCCCCCGCCCAAGAACTCGCAATGCATGCGCAAATATTCGTTGGACGGAGCCGCAACATTCAAACGGGCTCGAGCATTCCAGGAGGATCGGCATCCTTTTCAAAGTATTCCCAAGCCATGAGCTTACTTTGAGGCAACTGTTGTCGACAAAATGGTCTCCGGACGAGTTGGGGCCTGAAAAGTTGCCCCTGCAAAACGCTCTTGTGGACAAGAGACTCTTGTTCGATACCAAGGCACATCTGACAGTCGAACGCGAGCCACATGGCTGTAAGGTCGCCTTTCCGGAAAGGTGAACGGCGCTATCGGTTCCCTTGTCTGAGTTCTATCCTCCGTTATTGATCCGGCCCTGAAGAGTGGAACCTATGCGGCATGGGCGACGTCTTTTTGGCCGAAGTAGCTTTCTACCCTGCCAGGCTGTTTCTGGATGCTGAGCAG
>Ga0181526_10000025_pt1 | contig 166891 bp, 124 predicted proteins | sample PEATcosm2014_Bin_35_FD_119750 | JGI IMG/M metagenome (GOLD analysis project Ga0181526, IMG submission 119750) | Peatland microbial communities from MTU Mesocosm Facility, Houghton, MI, USA - PEATcosm2014_Bin06_30_metaG | ecosystem: Environmental > Terrestrial > Soil > Wetlands > Peat | place... | reverse complement strand
GCCCCAGTGGCTCCGACAGGCGCCCCCGGTATTCGCGCCCTCCCCCCGACCGCCCATACCAATCGATGGCCTTGCTCCCCACCGCCGACCCGCACCCCGGACGCACCCGCTGGCGGCGCGCGCGGCGCCTGATCCTCGGGGTCCTTCTCCGAGCCGCGATCCCGGTCGCGTTCTTCTGCGCGCTGGAGGGCTGCCTCAGGCGGGCCGGCTACGGCAGGTCGACGCAGTTCTTCATCCCGGATAGCGTCCCCGGGTTCTACAGGACCAACCCGGATTTCACGGCGCCCTTCATACCCGCGTCGTTCGGTGTCCAGCCGCTCAGCTTCCGCATCCGCAGGGACAAGGGGCCGAACACGGTGCGCGTGTTCGTGCTCGGCGAATCGGCCGCGCAGGGGTTTCCCGCGCCCGGCTTCGGGATCGCCCCGCAGCTCAGGGCCCAGCTAAAGGCGCGCTACCCGGGAACATCCTTCGAGGTCTTCAACCTGGCCATCCCGGCAATAAACTCCCACGTGGTCTACCGGATCGTCAGGCAGGCCGTGGAGTTTGGGCCGGACCTCCTGGTGATCTACATGGGCAACAACGAGGTGGTGGGGCCCTACGGCCCCGGCTGCGCCTACCTGTCCTCGAACCCGCCCCTCTGGTTCATTCGGGCCGGCGTCTGGGTGCGCGGCACCCGCACGGGCCAGCTTCTGACGGCGCTGCTGGGCAAGGCGGCCATTCCAAAGCTGAGGCCCCGGGACTGGAGCGGCATGGACACGTTCTCCGGCAACCCGGTCCGGGGCGACGATCCGCGGCTCGGCGCGGTCTACCGGAACTTCTCGGGCAACCTGCGCGGCATCCTGGAGGCGGCCGGCACGGCCGGGGTCAAGACGGTCCTCGCCACCGTCGTCGCCAACGTGGGGGACGGCGCCCCGTTCATCTCTCGCCACCACTCGGGGCTGTCCCCGGCGGACTCCAAGGCCTGGGGCGATGCGTCCGAGGCGGGATCCGTGGCGTTGGACCTGGGTGACGCGAGAAGCGCCGTCGTCGGCTTCGGCGAGGCGCTCCGGATCGATCCGGAGTTCGCCGAGACCCATTTCCAACTGGGAAGGGTTGCGGAGGCGATCGGGGCGACCGGGATCGCCCGCAAGCGCTACCTCGACGCCCTTCACTGGGACGCGATGCATTTCCGGCCGGACTGGCCCGTCAACGCGATCATCAGGCAGGCCGCCAGGGAGGCCGGGGAATCCGTGCTCCTGGTGGACGCCGCGCGCGAGCTCGGGTCCGACCCCGATTCCGCCGCGCCGCTGGCCGGCCACGGCATCCTTCTGGACCACGTGCACTTCAACTGGGAGGGGAACTTCCGCCTGGCCCAGCTCCTGGCTGGCGGGTGCGCCCGGCAGCTGTTCGGCCCGGGCGCGCCCGCGGCGGGCGGGCTCGACTCGGCCGGCTGCGCCGCCGCGCTCGGATTCACGGCCGACGCACGGCTGAAGGTGCTCCAGGCCGTCGTCCAGGAGACGGTCAGGCCCCCGTTCGCGGACCAGTCGACGTTCACCGAGGACCAGGCAAGGCTGGAGAAGGACATCGACGCCGCGATCGCCGCCCTCGGCACGCCGGGCGCGCGCTCCGCGGAGATCAGGGCGGTCAGGCGGGTACAGCGGCTCGATCCGGACAACGCCGATCTTGCGATGCTCCTGGCGGACATGGAATCGGATTCGGGAGACATGAGCGAGGCTATGTCGATGCTTGAGAGGGCAAGCTCGCTTCAGCCCCCGTCCGTCGAGCTGTCGAGGCGCAAGGCCAGGGCCCTGGTCGGCCTCAGGCGGTTCGACGAGGCGGAGGAAATCCTGCTCCTCGCCCGCGAGACGGATGGGGACCATCGGGCCACCGACCAGGCGCTCGTCGACGTATGGGCGGCCAGCCGGCAGCTCGACAGGGGCAGGCAGTTCTTCGAGCGGGTGTTGTCGCGGTCGCCCGCGGACGAATACCTCCGGCTGGAGTATGCGGACCTGCTCTTCCGGTGCGGCGACCCGGCTGGCGCCGAGAGGGAGGCGCGCAGGGTCTGGGATGACGACCCCGACGGCCGGTCCTCGGCGGCCGCGCTGGAGCTTCTGGTCCGCCTTTACCTGAGCCAGCAGCGGCCGGACGCGGCGGAGGCGATGACCCTCGATGCTCGAGAGCACCAGCCGGGCGACTACGCCAACAACCGGCGCCTCGTGAGCATCTACACCGCCAGGGACGACCCCTCGAAGGTTGTCGAGAGCCTGCGGGCCGTGGAAGCCAGCGGCCCGTTCTCCTCGTCCGAGCACCTCGACCTCGCCCGCCGGCTGGCCGATCTCGACCGGGGGCTTGAGATGCTGGGCGAGCTCGCCAGGGCGCGCGACGTTGCGCGCATCGAGGGACGCAGGGAGCAGACCGAGACGATCAACCGCCTGATCGGCATCTACCGGCGGCGCCTGAGCCACTCGCCGGCCCCCTGAGGGGGCGGCGCTAGCGGCGCGCGCGCAGGAGCCAGAGAGCGAGGGACAGGACGATGCTGACGAGAATGCAGGTGGCGACCGGGAAATAGACCTCGGTGCCCCCCCTGCGGAAGTGGATGTCCCCGGGCAGGCGCCCGAACCAGGACCGGCCCAGCCCCGACCAGGCGAAGGCGCCCACGGCGGCGATCGCGAGGCCGACGGCGACGAGGAGCTTTCCGAGGTCCTGCACGGCGCAGCTGGGTTCTCCCCCCGGGAGGCTAGGGGCGGGCCGGTCCTCCCCGGCGGCCCCGGCGGGGCGCGGGCGCCCGGAGGAGGTTGAACGTCGTGATCGCGGCCTTCCACGTCCCCCCGCTGCGCCTGTACGCGGTGAGGTAGTAGCCCGACGTCGAGACCGACTTGCCGTCGGGCGAGCGGACCGAGTTCCGCCACCGGCCGCCGTCGCAGAGGACGCCCCCGGAGGACTCCCTCCGCAGGGAGACGAGCGCAAGGCACCGCCGGCCCTCGCGCCTGAATGCCTCCCTGAGGTGCCTGCGCAGGGCCGCCCGGCCCCTGACCGGCTTGCCGTCCGGGGGAAGGGTCACGGCGTCGCCCGCAAAGAAGTCGAGCACCCGGTCCAGCCGCCCGCGGTTGTAGGCGGCGGCGTAACCGCGGTTGAGGCGGTCGACGGCGCGCTTCAGGGCCGCTCGGGAGATCGGCTGCGCGAGGATCCTCTGCATCGCGGGCATCGACCCCTTCCCGCGCTCAGGGATCCTTGGGTCCCAGCGGATGGAGGAACCTCCCGAGCCTCGGAAGCAGCCAGCGGGTCGTGTCGAACGAGGCAATCACCAAGGTCGCCCGGCCGACGATGTCCTGGCGGGCGACGGGGCCGAAGAAACGGGAGTCGTTGCTGTTGTCGCGGGAGTCGCCCATCACGAAATACCCGTCCCTCGGGACGAGGCAGGGCCCGAAGGTCCGCAGGGCCGGGCGGTCGGGGATGACCGCGATCAGGTGGTCGCGCCCGCCGAGGTGCTCGACCGCGACGACTGGGTTCCTGGCCTCCGGCATGTCCTGCAGGAAGGGCCGCGGGTCCTGGATCGAGTATCCCTGGCGGATCCCGTTCACGAACAGCACATCGGCGCGCATCTCGATCGCGTCGCCCGGCAGCCCGACGACGCGCTTCACGAGCCGCGTGCCGTCCCTGGGCGAGAACAGGACCGCGACGTCCCCGCGCGAAGGCTCGGCCCAGGTGCAGATGCGCCTCGTCGTGAACGGCACCCTCAGGTCGTACGCCAGCTTGTCGACGAAGACCAGGTCGCCCACCATGATCGTGGGCTTCATCGAGCCCGACGGGACCCAGTTCCAGTCGACGACTGCGGACCTGAGCGGGGCCATGACCAGGAGGAAAACGGCGAACGGCTTGATCCATTCGCGCCAGGCGGACTTGAGCGTCGGTTTCATCGGGTGGATCTTTTAGGGAGGCGATAACGTGGGCCGGGTGGCGCCCAGTGGCAGGTCGGGTTGCGGTTACCGCGAGGAACCGACCCGCTCGAGGAATTCCTGGCGGGCGCGGCGCCTGTCCGGGGCCGCGCCGGGATTGGCCGCGATGCGCATCACCTGGTAGCCGTCCCGGGCGCCGTACGCGGGCCACGGCGGCAGGCCCGGGCCGTTCGGGTCGCCCGTCTTCGCGAAGTTGGTCCAGTAGGACGACATGAGCTCCGACACCTCGCGGTCCTCCGGCCTCCAGGGGAGGCGCTTCGACGACAGCACCCGGAAGACGTACTCGATCTCCCACGAGTGGCTTGCCTTCGCCTCGGCGCCCGGCGGCGCGTCCTCGGGGATGGGAAGCGTCTGGTCGAACTCGTACCGGTAGACCGGGGAGCCGCCCGTCCTCAGGTGGGCCTCGATCCATTTCCAGGTGTCGTGCACGATGAAGTCGTCCCCGGCCAGGTCCTGCGCCGCACGCCTCGCCTCGGCGTCGGTCGCCGCCGGGTAGAGCCTCAGGAACTCCTCCGCTCGGGAGCCGAACCTGGCGCTGGCGAGCGCGACGTAGTTTGCCACGGTCGGCTCCTTCTTGCCGAAGAAGGACTCGTAGCCGCCCTCGTCCCTGTTCCAGCCGGCCAGGAGGGGGACGTGGCTCTGCTCCCCGGCCGCGAAGATCGAGCCGCAGTCGGCCGGAAGGAAGTATCCGTCGATATCCGGCTCGAAGTAGTCCGACGGCAGCTTGAGCGCCGCGTCGAGGACCTCCCGGGCCGACCGGGACCGCAGGGCCTCCAGCGAGGCCGTCCCGAACGCGGCCCGCGCGAACCTGACTCCCGCGTCCTCGGCCTGGGCGCGCGTCTTCGTCGGCGGCTTCGCGCTGAAAAGCGCCCCGCTCTCGCCGATCGCCCGGCGGAAGAGGCCCCGCGCCAGGGGCGAGGCCATCAGCGCGCTCACCGACTCGGAGCCGGCCGACTCGCCGAATATCGTCACGTTGTCGGGGTCGCCGCCAAACGCGGCGATGTTCCTCTTGACCCACTCGAGGGCGGCGACCTGGTCGAGGAGCCCGTAATTGCCCGAGGCGCCTTGCCCCGACTCCCTAGAGAGCTCGGGAAGGGCGAGGAAGCCGAACACGCCCATGCGGTAGTTGAAGCTCACCACGATCACGCCCTTCTTCGACAGGTTGCCCGCGTCCTGGCGCGGCTCCGACGAGGATCCGGCGACGAATCCGCCGCCGTGGATCCAGACCATGACCGGCAGCCTCGCCTGCGGCCGGTTCTCGGGCATCCACAGGTTGAGGTACAGGCAGTCCTCGCTCGGCCCGCTGTCGTTGAAGACCATGTCGCTGTAGATCGGCCCCTGCATGGCGCGCGCCCCGTAGTCGGCGGCCTTCCGGACCCCGGCCCATGGAACGACCGGCTGCGGCGGCTTCCAGCGCAGCGGTCCGACGGGCGGCGCGGCGTATGGGATCCCCTTGAACGTTCTCACCTTCCCGTCGGGGCTGACCACCCCTTCCAGGACGCCGTCAGCGGTCTGCTGCTGCACGTGGCGGAGCTGCTGGGCGCGCGCGGCCCCGGGCAGGATCGCGAGCAGGATTCCCCATCTCAGTCGGTCGAGCTTCATCGTCAGGCGTCATCCACTGGAGTTTCCGGGGGCCGTGCTCAACGCTCGAGGAGCAGGAGGCGCGACGACTCGTTCTCGAGGACGGATTCCAGGGAGAGGAGCCTCGAGTAGTCCTCCGGGGCGACCACCGCGGGCCTGGCCGCGAGCTCCTGCGTCACCGACCAGTCCCCGCCGCCGGCCTTTGCCGAGACGTGGACGTCGCCCGCCCCCGAGGGCGCGACAAGGTCCTCGCTTCGCGGGGCGATCACCACGTGCCTGAATCCCGCGGGCAGCTCGACCTCGGCGTGCACGCTCTCGATGCGGGCCTTCCTGATGAGGAGCGGCAGGGTGTGCCTGTCCGTGTACGTCGGGAACAGCCTCAGGGAATAGGGCAGGTCGAAATAGAGGTACTTCCCGTCGACCACCGCGTAGTGGTCGATGTCCACGGTGAACTCCTCGACGCCCGGGTACACGTCGAACCTGGTCGCCAGGTCGCCCACCGGCCGCGCCCCCTGGGCAACCCCGCTGACGGCCTCCTGGAAATAGCGCTTGCGCTCCTCGGGCGGCAGCTCCGAGAAGAACTTGTTCTTCTCCCCGAACTCCTCCCCCGAGTACTCGCGCCGGATCCGAAGCCGGACCCGGCCGGTGTCGTCGACGCCCATGCGGTAGTCCACGGCGAGCCGGTTCTCGTCGCCGCGCGCCGCGCTGATCACGACGCCGGCCTGGTCGGCCAGGTTGATCCCCAGGCACCCGTCGTGCTCGGTCGCCCCCAGCCTCGCGTACTGGTCGGTGTCGTTGAGGTAGTAGTCCTCGCCGTCCACGCGGACCCGCACCAGCACCGCCTGGAACTCGTAGGGGAAGGGGAACTTCCCCGTGACGTCGCTGATCGCGCCTATGGCGGGCTCCTGGGAACCCAGCACGAACTCGGGCTTCAGCCCCGCCGCCGAGAGCATCGCGTGGAGGAGGATCGCGTGGTCGGCGCCGTGGCCGTAGCCGTCGGCCAGGGTCGTGTCCGCGTTCGAGAGCTCCGATAGCGGCAGGTGGGTGAACGCGGGGCCGGCCAGGCGGATCGAAATGCTGGCGAGGTCGCGAATCGCCCGGACAGCGTCGAGCTTGGTCTTTGCGGCCGCGGCCAGCGTCCCGGCGAGAGCCCGCGCCTTTTCCGAGTGCGCCGAGCGGTCGAGCAGCGTCCGCTCGAGCTCCGACAGGTACGCCGCCGGGTCGCCGAAATAGTAGGCCACGCCTGCGCGGTAGAGCCACGCGGGCGGCAGCTCGCGCTCCGCCGGCATGGCCTTCATTTCGGATGCCTTCCAGGTCAGCACCTGCGCCCCGTCCGCGGCCTTCCGGTCGGCGGCCACGATGCCTGCCGGCCCCCGGTCCAGCGTCCGCACGGGCAGTGAGGAGGGCGCGGTCACCTGGAAGACCTTCTGCGCGACCTCGTCGTTCTCCTGGAAGGACTGGAATCCGGACAGGAAGGCCTTGTCGTGGTAGGAGATCTCGTACTCGACCTCGATCGTCGAGCCGATGTCGACCCCGGGCAGGTTCGCCACGAGGATCCGTCCGCCGGTGTAGCGCCTCGCGCCGGCGTTCCAGCCCGCGTCCATCACGTTGAGCTCCTCCTTGGAGAGCTCCTGGCGCTGCCCGGACTTCGAGGTCACCACGGCCCTGACGATTCGGGCGTCGGAGACGGCCGGGTTGTATTCCACCTTCACCTCCGACTCCCTCTTCTTGCCGCCGTAGTTGAGGATCTCCTTCACCACCCGCACCCTGAGGAGCGCCGTGTGCGGGTCCTTCACCTGCAGCTCGTCGCGCTCCTCGAGGACGCGCGAGTCGGACTCCACCGGCCCGGCGGGGCCGGCGTCGGCCCTCGCGGCCAGCAGGTCGCCCGCGGTGTACGTCGTCGCGAGGACGGGCTCCTTGCGGTCGTCGTTCTGCAGCTGCTTGAGCGTCTGTTTCAGCGCCAGGTACTGGGCCGGCGAGAACTCCACCGTCTTGAGCCTGATGTCGCGGGAGCAGGACAGGACCCCGTCCCTGAAGGAGAATGACCGCTGGTACTCCACGCAGGCGTCGTCCTGCGGGGCGCAGGTCGGCATCGACACCGCACCCGTGAAGCCGGGGGCCAGGCGCAGCGAGACGTCCTCGTGGATGCCGCACGTCACCTCGGTCTGCATGGGGAACCGGCGCTTCTCCAGGCCCGTCCCGCCGAGGATGAAGTTGACGATGCCGAGGTCCTTGCCGATCCAGGGCACGCTGACGACGGCCTTGCCCTCGCCGAACGCCGTCGTGCTGGGCGCCGAGAAGTCGACCTCGGCCCGGACGGGCACGGAGGTGTCGAGGATGTTCGCGGGCGTTATCGTGAGGCCCTTGAGCGTCGCCCCCGGCATCGCGCGCTTGAGGTTGGCCTCGAAGAAGCGCCTGCGGTCGTCGGGCTTCATCTGCGCGAAGGCCTGCCGGTAGGCGTTGTCGTTGATGCCGTCGAACGAAAGGTGCGAGTGCGCCTCCAGGGCCCCGGTCGCGCTGAGCGTCCCCGTGGTCGCTATGCGCATCATGCTGTTCTCCGGCGGCTCCACCGGGCTCAGGCGCAGGGTCTCCCCGTCCGCGCGGCAGACGAGGTAGCTCTGGTTGTCGTCGTACGTGGGCAGGAGGTCGCGCGTGTTCTCGTCGGTCGGGTCCATGAGGACGTACCGGCCCTTGCCCAGCTCCACGCCGACGATCGCGTGGTTGAAGAACGGGTTGGGCACCTGCGGGTCCTTCTTCCAGCCGACGCTGACTAGCACCGGGTAGGCCTTCTCGCCGGCGGCCTGCAGCAGCGAGACGAGCAGCGCCGCCTTGTCGCGGCAGACCCCGTACTTCTTCTCGTAGGTGATCTCTACGTCGTGCGGCTCAAAACCCGGGCGGTCCTTCTCCGGGGTGATGCCCATGTAGCGGATCTTCTTCGAGACGTAGTAGAAGACCGCCTTGATCCTTTCCATGTCGGTGGAGGACCCGGCCGTGAGCTCGGCCACCTGCTTCTTCATCGCCGGGGTTATCGCGTCCAGGTGCGGCTTGCTCAGGTCCCAGTACCAGCGCGACACCGCGGCCCAGTCGGCGGTCGTGCTGACCGACAGGTGCTGGAGGACCTCGGGGTAGGGCGGCATGGCCGGCTCGTCGAACATCCTCGGCACCCGGTTTACCTCCCAGTGGTAGACGAGGCCGCCGGAGCCGCCAGCCGTCGTCGCCGAGACGGTCCCCGGGGTCTCGTCGCGCAGGGCGATCTGCCGGAGGGGCTTGTCCGCGGGCATGCGGATCTCGATCGAGATGTGCCTGATGTAGCCGCTTCCCTCCATCATGAAGTCCTCCGCGTATTCCCCAGGCATGAAGGGGCGCTCGACCGTGATCCGGATCACCGAGTGGACGATGTCGCCGATCTCGAGCTTGGGGATGTTGACCTTGAGGACCTTGGAGTTCGGGTCGTAGATGTTCTCCTGCATCTGGCTCTCGTCGATGCTCTCCTTCGAGTTCGCGGCCACGTCGACCGGAACGACGTCGCCGTTCGCCCTGATGATCTCGAGGCGCGGCACCGACACGGTCATGTAGGGGAGCAGGAAGTTCAGGCTCAGCGTGTCGTTGTTGCGCCGGCCCTTCTCGGTCAGGACCTTCGTGAACACCTCGTCCTGCATCTCGGCCGTCCCGTCCCCGTGGACGACACGCATCGACTTCTGGTCGACGGTGGCGTCGTCGCAGTCGGGCAGCCGCGCCAGGGTGACCTCCGACGCCTCGGTCTCGACCTGCTTCAGGTCGAGAGTCGACCACTCGGCCCCGGAGTAGCGGGCGGCCTCCGCGGCCCTCCCTGGCGGCGCGAAGGCCAGCGCCGCCGCGGCCGCAAGCGCGGCGGGCAGGGCGAGGCTCGGGCGTCTCATGGATGCTGGCGGGTGCGTGATCCTCGGCATAAGGGTGGGGGGAGGCTGTCCGCTCGGGACCCGGAGGGCGGGGCGCCCTAGGCGGCGAAGCCGTAGTCGTAGGGGCTTCGCATGCGGCGCGACACGTAGTGGTTCGCCTCGACGTGGTGGGGCCCGACGAACTGCTCGGACTCGGCGTCCCACACGAGCTTGCGGCCGGTGCGAAGCGCGATGGCGCCCATGTGGCAGATTGTCGCCGCCCGGTGGCCGGCCTCGACGTCGCAGATCGGCAGCTGCCGGGACCGGACGCAGTCGAAGAAGTTCGTCATGTGCTCCTTGCTGATGGGCAGCCGGAACGAGCCCTCGGGCAGGGGCGTCCGGAGCAGGTCGGGGTCGCTGGCGGTGATCTCGTGGCGGTTGACCCAGATCCAGCCGCTCGTGCCCACGAAGCGGATGCCGTTGTGCTGGCCGTCCTTGTTCACGCTGGACCCGTAGATGTCGTCGTCCCGGGTCGTGCGCACGTGGATGCCTATGCCGTTCGCGTAGCGGTACCGGACGTCGTAGTCGGCGTAGGCGGTGTATCCCCCGGGGACGGGCTCGGACAGCTCCTCGCCCTCGACCTCGCGGGGCGCGGCAAGGCCGACAGCCCAGTTGACTATGTCCAGGTGGTGCGCGCCCCAGTCGGTCATCGTGCCGCCCGAGTAGTCGTACCAGTAGCGGAAATACGTGTGGCAGCGCTGCGGCATGTAGCCGACCCTCGGCGCCTGCCCCAGCCAGAAGTCCCAGTCTAGCGTCGAGGGCACCGGGACCTCCCTGAACGGGCCGTCGCGCATGCCCGCCGGCAGCCACACCTCGGCCCGCTTGATGCCGCCGATGCGGCCGTTTCGCACGAGCTCGCTCGCCATCCGGAACCGCTGGGAGCTGCGCTGCTGCATGCCGGTCTGCAGCACGGTCCCGTGCTTGCGCACGGCCTCGATCACGTGCCGCCCCTCCTCGATGGTCAGCGTCAGGGGCTTCTCGGCGTAGACGTCCTTGCCGGCCCTCGCCACTGCGATGTTGACCAGGCTGTGCCAGTGGTCCGGCGTGGCGTTGACCACGGCGTGGACGTCCTTGCGCTCGAGAAGCCTGCGGAAATCCGAGTACTGCGCCGGGACCTTGCCCCCCGCCGCGAACTTCTGGGCGGCCGCGGCCGCGTGGCTCGAGTCGACGTCGCAGACGGCGACGATGTCGCCGTGGTTCGCGGCGTTGCCCAAGTCGGCCTTTCCCATGCCGCCGCAGCCGATGAGCGCGATCCCCGGCCTGTCGTTCGGCGCCGGTGCCGGGGCCGGCTCCCCGGCTCGGAGCACCTGGCTCTCGACGAACCACGAGGGCAGGCCGGTCGCAGCGGCCGCCGTGGCGACCCGCCTGAGGAAGGTCCGGCGCGAGACCTGGAACTGCCTCGGCGGCGAATGCGGCGCAGCCTGGCCGGACGGGGTGGGTGAATTCATCTTTTTTGCGCGGGTGCCCGGCGATCCGAGGGTCCGGGTGTGCCGAGGAACAAGGAGCAGGGAGGCGTCAATTGCAAGCTGCGCCGCCGCCGGCGCGCGCCTAATCGCGCCCAAAAGCCGCGGTACTCTGTGCCCGTTGCGCGCCCCGGCCATGATTTTAGAGTGGCTAAGAATCCGCGCCGGAGGCAACCTGCCCCGCTTGGAGAGGCCCGGTCAGTTCATCCGAATCCTGGCACCTTTGCCCTCGCCTGACCGTCTTGTCCATGTGCCCCGGGGACGCCCTCGGCCCCGGGGACCGCAGCAGGCATTTGAGGGCCGGGCCCGGGCCTGGCCCTCCTCTTGATAACCCCCCCCAGGACCCTTTACCGCAGAAAGCGCATCCGCCAGACATCGCCCTAATCAAACGACCATGAACACCCCCGGTATGAACCGCAGAACCTTCCTGAAGACCGCCTCGCTCGCCACCGCGGCCGTCTCGCTGCCCAACATCCTGCGCTCCCAGGAAGCCGGCGCCCAGACGCCGAACAACAGGCTCAACGTTGCCTGCGTGGGCGTCGGAGGCCGCGGCGAGGGCGCGGTCGCGGGCATGAAGGGGGAGAACTTTGTCGCATTCTGCGACGTCGACGACGAGCGGGCCGCGAAGAGCTACGGCGAGTTCCCGAGCGTGCCGCATTTCCGGGATTTCCGGGTCATGCTCGACAAGCTGGGCAACAAGATCGACGCGGTGACTGTCTCGACGCCCGACCACATGCACTTCCCGGTCGGGATGGCCGCGCTCGCCCTCGGCAAGCACGTGTTCATCGAGAAGCCGCTAGCCCACAACGTCCACCAGACCCGCGTCCTGCTGCAGACCGCAAGGGAGAAGAAGGTGGCGACGCAGATGGGCAACCAGGGCCACGCGGGCGAGGGAGCCCGCCGGCTCAAGGAATGGGTCGACGCGGGCGTGCTCGGCGAGGTGCGCGAGGTGCACAGCTGGACCGACCGGCCCATCTGGCCCCAGGGGGTGAAGCCCCTCGACCACAGCAAGATGATGCCCGTCGTGCAGCCGACGCTCGACTGGGACCTCTGGCTCGGCGTCGCCCAGGCCCGCGAGTACGATCCTGCGTACCTTCCCTTCACCTGGCGCGGCTTCTGGGACTTCGGGACCGGCTCGCTCGGCGACATGGGCTGCCACATCATGGACGGGGCCTACTGGGCCCTCGGCCTCACGGCCCCGACCTCGATCGAGCCGGTGAGCGCCAACGGGACCGCGATCAGCTACCCGTCGTCCTCGGTGATCCGCCTCCAGTTCCCCGCCCGGGGCGACAGGCCGCCGGTCCAGTGGACCTGGTACGACGGCGGCCTGATGCCGCCGCGGCCGCCGGAGCTCGAGGAGGGCCGGGCGCTCCAGGACAACGGCACGCTCCTCATCGGCTCGAAGGCGACCGTCGTCGCCGACACGTACTACGACAGCATCCGGATCATCCCCGAGTCCAAGATGAAGGACATGGCGCCGGGCCTGCCTCCGAGGACGATCCCGCGCGTGCCGGGCGGCCATTTCGCCGAGTGGATACGCGCCTGCAAGGGCGGCGTGCCCGCCGGCTCGAACTTCGAGTACTCGACCCGCCTGGCCGAGAGCGTGCTGATCGGCAACATCGCGCTCCGCACGAACCGCCGGATCGAGTGGGACTCGGAGGCCATGAAGGTGACGAACCTGGCGTCGGCCAACGAGTTCGTGACGGAGCGCTACAGGCCCGGCTTCGGTGTCTAACCCACGCGCCTCCCCGAATACCATGAGCGATACGACCCAATCCCCCCAGCCGGCCCAGCGCTGCGAGTACGCCTGGGCCTTCCTGCTGCTGCGCCTGTTCCTCGGCCTTCGAACGCTCCTCGAGGGCCTCGAGAAGTACGAGCGCAACGGCCGCTACACGTTCGCCAACTACTACGAGAACATGAAGGGGATGGCGCAGGGCATCACGGCCAACTCCTTCCTGCCGCTCTGGGCCACCCGCCTCTACGCGGACTCGCTGGGCTACCTCCTGCTCTTCCTCGGGGCGCTGCTCCTGTTGGGCGTCAAGTCGCGCGAGACCCTGGTCGTCACCGGCCTCCTCTACGTCAGCCTCTCGTTCGGGCTCATGGCCGTCCAGGAGAACGAGGGCGTGGCCTGGCTGGCCATCCACGTGATCCTGATCGTCGGGGCGCTCCTCCTCGTGCGCTACGAGCGATTCGCGCTCCTGCCCGACCGCCGGGCGTAGGCCGACACGACGCCATGCCCGCCGCGCCCCTTCCCGGGTTCACCCGCCGCGACTTCCTCGCGACCGGCGCCAAGCTCGGCGCCGCGATCATCGCGGCCCCTTACCTCTCGCGCGCCGCCCCGGCGGCAGGCGGGGGGGACAGCCTCAACGTGGCCATCGTGGGCTGCGGCGAGCAGGGGCGCGTGCTCATGAACGCCTCGTTCAGGATCCCGGACATCCGCTTCCGCGCCGTCTGCGACATCTGGCCGTACAACCGCAGGTACGGCGAGCGCCTCCTCAAGAAGTTCGGGCACGACCCCGTGCCGTTCGAGGACTACAGGGAGATGCTTGCGGCCACGCCCGACCTGGACGCCGTGATCGTCGCGACGCCCGACTTCATGCACGCCGAGCACACGAACGCGGCGCTCAGGGCCGGCAAGCACGTCTACTGCGAGAAGCTGATGTCCAACACGGTCGAGGGCGCCCGCTCGATGGTGCGCACCGCCCGGGAGGCGGGCCGCCTCCTCCAGATCGGCCACCAGCGCCGCAGCAACCCGCGCTACATCTACGCCCACGACCGCATCCTGCGCGAGGCCAGGCTCCTCGGCCGCGTGACCAACGCCGCCGCCCAGTGGAACCGGTCCGTCACGGACGATCTGGGATTCCCGGCCGGACAGGGCCTCACGGAGGAGGTGCTGCACAAGTACGGCTACGGCGACATGCACGAGTTCCGGAACTGGCGCTGGTTCAGGAGATATTCCGGGGGCGTGATATCCGACCTGGGCGCCCACCAGATCGACATCTTCAACTGGATGCTCGGCGCAAACCCGGTCTCGGTCATCGCCGGGGGCGGGCGCGACTACTACACGAACCACGAGTGGTACGACAACGTGTTCGTTATATACGAGTACCCGACGCAGGCCCAGATCGTGCGAACCAGCTACGAGGTGCTGACGACGACCAGCGCGGGCGGCGGCTATTACGAGTACTTCATGGGCGACGAGGGCGCCCTCAAGATGTCCGAGAACCCGAAGTACACGAGGCTCTACCGCGAGGCCAGGGCCCCGGAGTGGGACGCGTGGGTTGACAAGGGCCTGATCGCCCGGCCGGGCTCCGGCGAGGGCGCGCCGGCGCCCGTCAAGCCCTGGGAGAAGCCGCGCCCGCGCATCCCCGGGTTCTCGGGGGCGGCGGCCGTGGTCGACGTGCGCGAGACGGCCGAGCTGTCCGCCTGGGAGATCCCCGTCGTGCTCGACAAGCCGATCCACCAGCCCCACCTCGAGAACTTCTTCGACGCGATCCGCGGCAGGGCAGCCCTGCACAGCCCCGGCGAGGTCGCGTTCGCCACCGCCGTCACGATCCTGAAGGTGAACGAGGCCGTCGCGGCCCGGCGGATGCTCGCCTTCGCCCCCGAGGACTTCACCGCATGAAAAACGCCGCAACGATCCGACTCGCCGCCGCCGTCCTGGCGCTCGCATCCTTCGCCCGCGCCGAGGACCTGGTCCCGCTTAAGGTCGAGCTGCCGAAGCCCCTCTTCGTCGGCACGCCCCGGCCGATCAAGGTCTCGAACCTCGAGCCGCAGGAGGCCGCGGCCAACCGCCCGCCGGTGCTCGTGCCCGCGGGCACCGTCCTCCTCTCGCGCGGCAAGCCCGTCACCGCGAGCGACTCGTACCCGGTGATCGGCGAGCTCGGCTACCTGACCGACGGCGACAAGTCCGGGGTCGAGGGCAGCTACGTCGAGTTCGGGCCAGGCGTCCAGTGGGCGCAGGTCGACCTCGGCGCGCCCGCCAGGCTGGCCGCCGTCGCGGTGTGGCACTTCCACGCCGAGGCGCGCGTCTACCACGCGGTCGTCATCCAGGCCTCCAACGACCCGGCCTTCAAGACCGGCGTCACGACGCTCTTCAACAACGACGACACCGGCGCCGACGGCCTGGGAAAGGGGACCGACCTGGCCTACGTCGAGACCTACAAGGGCCGCGTGGTCGACGCGAAGGGCGTCGTCGCCCGCTACGTCCGCCTTTACAGCGACGGAAACACTTCCGACGAGCTCAACCACTACACCGAGGTGGAGGTTTACGGCAAGCCCGTGAACTGACCCGCCCGCGTGGTGGCGCGCGCCCGCCGTCCGCCGTGCCCAAGATCCTCTCCCGCTGGCTGCCCCTGGCGATAGTGACCCTGGCGGCGCTCTGGATGAGGACCCGGGGGCTCGCGCTGCGCCCGATGCACGCGGACGAGGCCAACCAGGCGGTCAAGGCAGGCGAGCTGCTAGAGTCCGGGCGGTACGCGTTCGACCCGCGCGACCACCACGGCCCGCTGCTGTACTACGCCGTCCTTCCGGTGGCCTGGCTCCGGGGCCAGCGGACGCTCGCGGGCCTGGACGAGGTCACCGTCCGCATGGTGCCCGCCCTGGCGGGAGCTCTGTCCGTCCTCCTGCTGGGCATCCTTGCCGCCCCGCTCGGCCGCTGGCCCTCGCTCGCGGCCGCGGCGTTCCTGGCGGCCTCGCCCCCCGCGGTCTACTACAGCCGGTATTTCATACAGGAGACCCTGCTCGCGTCGTCGACGCTGGCCGCCTTCGCCTGCGCCCGCCAGTGGCTGCGCGGGGGCCGGACGCGCTGGGCCGCGGCTGCCGGCGCCTGCCTGGGCCTCATGCTGGCCTCGAAGGAGAGCGCGCCGCTCTTCGCCCTGGCCGCGCTCGCGGCCCTCCTCGCTGCGCGGCCAGCGGGCGGTCCCTCCATGCCCAGGAATCCCGCGCGCGGCCTCGGCGCCGGGGCCGCGGCGGCGCTGGCGGTGGCGGCCCTGTTCTACTCCTCGTTCGGCGCGCACCCCGCCGGCCTGCAGGACGCGCTCGGGGCCTGCGGCCAGGCGCTCGCGCGGCTGCGCGGCGCCGACACCGGCCACGAGAAGCCGTGGTGGTATTTCCTGAGGATATTCACGTGGCAGCGCGCCGGGGGTCTCGTGTTCGAGGAGGCCGGGTTCGCCGCCCTGGTCCTGGGGGGCTTCTGCGCGGCCCTCCTCCGGGGGAGCCCGCTGCTTCGGTGGGCCGCCGCGTACTCGGGCCTCGTCCTGGTCGCCCTCTCTGCGGTGCCCTACAAGACGCCGTGGCACGCCGTCGACCTCGCGCCGGGCTTCGCGCTCCTGGCCGCCGGCGCGGTCGCAGCGCTTTCCCGGACGAGGCCGGGCCGGTGGGCCGCGGCCGCCGCGGCGCTCACGGTCATTGGATTCCTGGGCTTCCAGGCCGACCGGGTGACCCGGCCCTACGCGTCCGACCCGCGCAATCCCTTCGCCTACGTCCACAGCTCGCCGGACGTCCTCAAGTTCCGGCCCATGGCGGACGGGGCCCTCGCGCGCTCGCCGGGCGGCACGATAAGGGTGATCAGCGAGGAATACTGGCCCCTGCCGTGGTATTTCCGGGGCCTGTCGCGCGTCGGCTACTGGGACCGGCCGCCGGCGGACTGCGACGGCGCTCTCGTCGTTGCGTCCGCAGACCTGGCCGATGCCGTCCGCTCGCGCCTCCACGGGGCCTACGCTGAATCGTACCTCGGCCTGCGCCCCGGCTTCGTCTGCGTCGTCTTCACGCCCCGGCGATGACCCCTCGCAATTCCCTCGTTGTGCCCGTCTACAACGAAGCCGGGAACATCGCGGAACTCGTCGAGCGGGCCTCCGCGGCCCTCGGAGCCCGCGCCGAGCCCTTCGAGATCATCCTCGTCAATGACGGCAGCACGGACTCGACCGGAGCCGAAATCGCCGCGGCGGCCGGACGCTTTCCCGCCTGCCGCGAGCTGCGCCTGCCGGCGCACGCCGGCCAGGCGGCCGCCCTGCTTGCGGGCCTGCGCGACGCGCGCGGAGAGCGGATCCTCACCATGGACGGCGACCTCCAGAACGATCCCGCCGACTTCCCGGCGCTCCTCTCGCTGCTCGAGTCCGGCCCCTTTGACCTTGTCTGCGGCTGGAGGGTCGGCCGGAGGGATTCCCTGCTTCGCCGCGCGATGTCGCGGGTTGCCAACTCCGTCCGGCGGGCCGTCCTGGCCGACCGGGTCCACGACGCGGGCTGCCAGCTGCGCGTCATGCGCCGGGAGGTCCTGGCCGCCGTGAAGCCGATGGCGCTGCTACAGGCCTTCATCCCGGCCCTGGCGGCCGCCGCCGGCCTGCGGGTGGGCGAGGTTCCCGTGCGCCACCACCCGAGGCTGCACGGCCGCTCGAAGTACGGCCTCGCCAGGCTCTGGTGGCGGCCCGCCTTCGAGATGCTGCGCCTGCGCCTGGACCTGTGGCGGCGCCCGCGTCCATGAGCGCCGGCGTCTTTCGCCACGAGGCGATGGCGACCTGGTTCGAGATCGCCGTCGCGGGCCAGGAGGGGCCGTACGCCCGGCAGGCCGCGGCGGCGGCGTTCCGGGAGCTCGACCGCCTCGAGGGCGAGCTCAGCCGCTTTGTCGAGTCGAGCGACATCGCCCGCGCCAACCGCCTGCCCTTCGGGGGAACCGCGGTTATCGGCGACGACGCGATGGAGTGCCTCCTCGTCGCGGCCGGGGTCGCCGAGTCGACGCGGCGCGCCTTCGACCCGGCGTACGGATCCGAGGGCAGGCCGGGGCTCCCGGACGGCGCCCCTGCTTTCACCCTCGACCCGGCCGCGCATGTGCTGACCTCGCAGGCCTTGCGCCTCCAGATCGACCTCGGGGCGGTCGGCAAGGGCTACGCCCTTGACCGGATGGCGGATGTGCTGGCCGAATGGGGCGTCGCCTCGGCCTGCCTCAACAGCGGCGGCAGCACCGTGCTGGCCCGGGGCGGTCCCGCGTCGGCCGCCGGGTGGCCGGTCGGGCTCGGCGAGGGCGGCGCCCGCCGGGAGATCGTTCTCAGGGGCGCGGCGCTCAGCGGCTCCGGGCTGGCCGTGAAGGGCCCCCACCTGGTCGATCCCCGGACCGGCCTTCCGGCGGCCCGGACCCTGCGGGCCTGGGCCCTGGCGCCGGATGCCGCCGTGGCCGACGCCCTGTCGACCGCGTTCTTCATCATGACCGACGCCGAGGTGGCGGGGTTCTGCTCGGCGAATCCGGGCATAGGCGCCGCCCTGGCCCGGCCGGACGGGACGCTCGAGCTCCACGGCCTGCTGGCTCCGCCGGGGGCCGTGGGATAGGGGGCGCGCCCGGCGGGCGGTCCCGGATTTGTGCTCGCCGCCGCCGTGATGCAACCGCCATCCTTCCGCGCCAACCGATTCATGCCGGCCAGCTCCCCATCGACCGCGAACCGCGCCGTCTTCCTGAGCTACGCGCGAGAGGACACAGCCGCGGCCAGCCGGATCGCCGAGGCCCTCCGCAGCAACGGCGACAGGGAGTGGGCGCTCTTGGAGCTGGCCCGGTTGCTGAGCATTCCCTGCCCCACCAACGTCCATTTGGCGAGGCACGATCCGTTCTTCGCCCCGCTTCGGGACGATCCCCGATTCGACGCCCTGCTAAGCGACCCGAAAAACGACGCGCCGCTCTTCTGACGGGGCGTTCGGCCTGCGCACGGCCCTTGGGCCCGGTCAATCCAGCCGGAGCGGTTCGCGCGTGGCCGCGGGCACGCCGCCCGGGGCGGCCCTCCGGGATCTCCTCAGGTGGTACCGGTCCCACACGACCTTGGCCACGTACACCAGGATGGCCGCGTTGACGAGGAGGATGGACAGCCTGAGCCACGTGAACTTGTGGAGGAGGATGAGGCATTCCTCCGGCACGAAGACGCCGGAGGATATGACCACCATGTACTCGGCCCAGGCGGCCCCGATCCACAGGCCGAAACCCTCGACAAGGAGGATCGATGCGTAGAGCGCCGACAGTATGCCCAGACGAACCAGGGTCCTGGTGTCGACGAGGCCGACCTTGTCCAGCAGGAACACCACGTACCTGTTTTCCGGGGATATCCTGGCGACCTCCAGAAAGCGGAGCGCGAGCGCGGGAAGGTCGCTGTGGATAAGGTCCAGCACCCCGAGCGAAAGGCACGCGAGGACTATGCCCTTGGCGAGCTTCGCCCCGGCGATGAGTTTCAGCCCGAAGGGGGCCTTGATGTTTGCGTCTAGTTTCAGAGGATCCTTTCGAGGTGTTCCCGGAACGGTGCCGGCCATGCCAAAGGGGAGATGCTCTCACGTCCCCCGCCCGGCGGCAAGCCCGGCCGGCGATCGCGGCCCGGAATCCGGGCCCCAGGGGGACCGCGGGCGGCCATGCGACCGCGAGCGCCCGGGGTTCCGATGCCCTCCGGCCATTGGTCCTTGACGGAATTGCCCTTCGTATGCTTGTCCTCGGCTGATGCGCGCGGCCAAGCCGGCGCCGACCGAGCCGCCACCCCATGCCCCCGACTCCCAAGCCCACCGAACCGACGCCCGGCCAATCGGGCGCGGGCGGGAAGAACGCCCCTGCGGGGAAGGCGCCGAGGACGGCGCCGTGCGACATTCAGGTCGATGAGTCCCGGAATCTCGTCACGTTCAGGTATTTCGGGCACGTTACCGCCGCCTCGATGAAGTCGGTCACCGAGCGGGCCGGTGGCATTCTCTCGAGATTGCGGCCGGGGTTCACCGTGCTGACCGATCTGAGCGGGCTCGAGTCGATGGAGCTGGACTGCGCGCCCGATCTCACGGGCATGATGGACAGGTTCAGGGCAAAGGGCGTCGGCACCGTCGTGAGGATCATCCCGGACCCGTCCAAGGACATCGGGTTCAACATCCTCGCCATCGTTCACTACCGGCGCGGCGTCCACGTGGTCACCTGCGAGACCGCCGCGGAGGCCGAGCGAATCCTCAAGCCATGAACGGGTTCCGGGGTGGGCCGACGCAAGCCATCGCCCTCTGCGCACCGGCGGTAGCTCTCGCGGGGCGCTGCGCGGACGCTGGCACTGGGCTCCCGCACCCGCCGGATCCTCAATGACGCCGCCGACCGGAAGCACCCCCCTGTCCGCGCGGGAGAAGATCGGCTACGGGCTGGGCGACGCGGCCAGCCACATCGTCTTCGACAACGTCATGTTCTACATGACGTTTTTCTACACGGACATCTTCGGGCTTCCGGCGGCGTTTGTCGGGGGCATGTTCCTGATCGCCCGGGCCCTGGACGCGGTGAGCGATCCGGTGATGGGCTGGCTGGCGGACCGCACACACTCGCGCTGGGGCAGGTTTCGCCCCTATCTCCTGTGGGGGGCCGTTCCCTTTGGGCTGAGCTGCGTGCTCGCGTACAGCACGCCGAGCCTGGGGCTCGGCGGAAGGATGATCTTCGCCGGGCTGACGTACCCGCTGCTCACGCTGATGTACACCGTCGTCAACATCCCCTACTGCGCCCTGGGCGGCGTCATCACCGCCGACGACACCCAGCGGATATCCCTGCAGGCCTACCGCTTCGTGCTCGCGACGGCGGGCGGGATGCTCGGCACGATCCTGATGGTGCCGCTGGCGGGCTGGATCGGCGGGACCGACAAGGCCTCCGGATACCAGGGTGCGATCGCTGTGCTGGCCGTGGCGGCGGCGGGCATGCTTCTCGCCTGCTTCGCCGCTACCCGGGAGCGCGTCCTTCCGAGGCGGGAGGCCGAGGCCTCGTTCTGGGCCGACGTGAGGGACATCGCGCGCAACGACCAATGGCGGATCGTCGGCGTCCTGACGGTGCTCAACATCCTGGCGGTGGCGACCCGGGGCGGCGCGATGATCTACTACGTGACCTACATCCTTGGGAAGGCGGGGCTGTTCACCGCCTTCCTGGCCACCTACTCGGCGGGCAACATCATGGGGTGCCTACTCACGAAGCCGCTGACCGACCGACTCTGCAAGGTGAGCGTCTTCACCTGGACCAACCTGGCACTGGCGGTCCTGAGTGTCGCCATGTTCTTCGTTCCGCTCGAGCGTCGGTTGCCCATGTTCGCCCTCGTCCTCGTCATCGGGGTGCTGCACCAGATGATAACCCCGATCCAGTGGGTGATGATGTCGGACACCGTCGATTACGGCGAATGGAAGCAGGGCCGGCGCCTCACGGGGGTCAGCTTTGCCGGCACCCTTTTCGTGCTCAAGCTGGGGCTTGCGCTGAGCGGCGCCGTGATCGGCTGGGCCTTGGCCGCCAGCGGATACGTGCCGGGCGGTCAGACCCAGGCCCCCGGCGCCCTGAAATGCGTCGTCGCGCTGTTCACCCTGTTCCCGGCCGCCTGCTACGCCGTGAGCGCCCTCGTCAGCAGGATGTACAGGCTTCGCGCCGGCGAAATGAGCTCCATTGCCGCGGCGCTCAATCCCGGCGCCTGAAAGGCCCGGTCCATTCGGAGGAACGAGAATGTTGGATGGCGTGCGAATCCGAAGCTTCCCATTAGTGGGACGGCCGGGTCTCGCTATCGGCCAAGATCTGCGGCGGGCAAAGGGGATGGATTAAGCTTAGTTCCTTACTAACAGGGATAAGCGTTTCTTAGGGTGGATGGCATGCTTCATGCCATTATGAACCCGTGCCCACTTTGCAGCCGTTCTCACCTCGCGACGGGTCCAGTCGCCCCGCCGGAGCGCCGGCCCGAACCCCCGGGGGGCCTCCCCTGAAGGCGCCATGATCCTCGAATCCTTTCTCCAGGACCTGCGCGTCGGCCTCAGGATGCTGGCCCACCGGCCGGCTTTCAGCCTCATGGCGGCGGCATCCCTGTCCCTGGGCATCGGGCTGGTCGCCACACAGTTCAGCCTGATAGACGGCGTCATTCTGCGCGGGCTGCCCGTCCCGGGCGCGCAGCGGCTGATGCACGTCTCGCGCGCGGACGTCCAGCAGGGGGGCTCCATCGGATGGCAGTCGGTTTCCTACCGCGACTTCCTCGCGCTGAGGGAAAGGCAGACCGTCTTCGAGTCGCTGGCCGGCATGAACGAGCTGAGCGTCAACCTCAGCGGCGGGGGCCGCATACCCTCCAATCACATGGGAGCGCTCTGCAGCGCGGACCTGCTCGACGTGGTGGGCGTGCAGCCGATGCTGGGGCGCTGGTTCACGCCCGAGGAGGACAAGCCGGGCCGACCGCTGATGATCGTCCTGTCCCACGGGCTCTGGCAGCAGGAATTCGGCTCGGACCCGGGCGTGCTCGGTCAGCCTCTGAGCGTCAACGGCGAGGCCGGCACCGTGATCGGCGTGATGCCCCCGCGATTCGGGTTCCCGACGGTCCAGGAGGTCTGGACGAACCTGCGGGCCGCGCCCGGGGACCCGCGCCTGCGGCTTGTCGACCGCGTGGAGATGGTGGGAAAGCTCAAGCCCGGCGTCACCATCAGCCAGGCGCGCGCGCAGCTTGACATGCTGGCCGCGGGCCTGGCGAAGACTTGGCCGGAGACGAACAAGGGTTTCGACCGGATGAGCGTGCAGAAGTTCGCCCTCGCCTACGCCGGAGGCGGCACGCAGCCGCTCCTCTATCTCATGCTCGCGATGACCCTGTTCATCCTGGCGCTGGCCTGCGTCAACGTCGCCAGCATGCTGCTCGGTCGCGCCTGCCAGCGGACGCGCGAGCTCGCCGTCAGGGCCGCCGTGGGGGCCGGCCGCGGCCGCTTGGTCCGCCAGCTTCTCGCGGAGGCCCTGCTGATCGCGGCTCTCGGCTCCGTCGGCGGCCTTCTGCTGACCCTGGAGGGCGTTAGGCTTCTCCAGTACAACCTGGTCGAGAAGATGACGGTCCCGACCTGGTTTGACTTCCGGGTCGATGGTCGGGTGGTCGCCATCGCCGTCGTCGCGACCCTCGCCGCGGGATTTCTAGCCGGCATCGTGCCCGCGTGGCAGGCGTCCGGCATCGACCTCAACACGGCGCTCAAGGACGACTCGCGCACGGCCGCCGGCGCGGGCGGCAGCCGCCTGGCCCGCTGGCTGGTAGGGGCCCAGATCGCCTTCTCGACCATGCTGCTTGTCGCGGCCGGCGTCCTCACCCTGACCATCTACCAGACCCGCCAGGCCAACCTGCACTACAAGCCGGACCAGCTCCTCACCGGGCGCATCGAGGTCCAGGAGGCCACGCAGCCCACCCCGGAGGCGAGGGCGCTCTTCTACCGCGCCCTGCTCCAGCGCCTGCAGGGCGAGCCCGGCGTGGAATCGGTGGCCGTCACCAGCCGCAACTTCATCGGGCCGGGGGTCGCCACCCAGGTGGCGCCCGAGGGCGCCGTCTTCGCCCATGACAATGACCGGCCGACCGTGTGGCTGGACGTGGTCTCCACCGACTATTTCAAGCTCATCGCGGTCAAGCCGGTGGCCGGACGCCTGTTCGACACCCGCGAGCAGTCCAAGGAACCCCTGTGCGCGGTCGTGAACGCGTCGTTCGCCCGCAGGTTCTGGCCGCGGGAAGACCCGCTGGGCAAGCGGTTCCGCAGCAACCAGACCCAGGAGGGCTGGGCCAAGGTGATCGGCGTAGTCCCCGACCTGCAGATGCAGGGGCTGTTCGCCCCCCCGGGTCGCGACGAGGCCGGCTTCTACCTTGTGGAGGACCAGATGGGCTGGGGCTGGCTCGACCTGTTTGTCCGCACGAAGTCCGATCCCCTCCAGCTGGTCGCCGCCGTGCGAAAGGCCATCGCGAGCATCGACCCCAACCAGCCCATCCATTCCGTCGGCACGCTCACGAGCCAGACGGCGCTGGCTCTGCGCGGGTTCAGCATCGTCGGCACGATGGCCGCGATATTTGCAGGCATCACGGTGTTCCTCGGCGCGCTCGGCGTCTACGGGGTCACGTCGCAGGCCGTGAGCCGGCGCACCCGCGAGTTTGGCACCCGCATGGCGCTCGGCGCGACCATTGGGCAGGTGCTGCGGCTCGTGCTGCTGCAGGGCGGCAGGCAGATCGCCGCCGGGGTCGCGGTGGGCCTTGTCGCGGGCTTCTTCCTCACGCGCCCGCTTGAGAGCCTCTTCGGCTCGCAGATGGTCAACAACCCCGGGGTCTACCTGTTCGTCTCTGTCCTGATAGGCCTCGTCGGGCTTGCCGCGCTTTGGATACCCGCCCGGCGCGTCGCCTCCATCGATCCGATGGTCGCCCTGCGCTCCGAATAGCCCTCCAACGGGAGAATCCCGCGTCGGCGGAGTGACGGGATCGCCTGCGCGCTTTCGGCTCGCGATGCGTTCGACAGCCGCCAATCCTCCCGAGAATCACAGCAGGTGCAAAGCTCCAACCAAGGATCCGTCTTGAATAAGCTCGCAGGGATGTTCGCGTATGCGGCGTGTGGTGTGCTCGCGTTCTCTGGCCTGCGGGCAGGGGAGTTCCCGGACAACTGGACGTGGGACGACGACGCCCAGATGCGCGCCGAGCACGCGGGCCTGGAGGGCAAGCCGATGCCCAGGCTCGAGGTGACCGGCTGGATCAACGGCCGGATGGATCCCGCCGGTCTCCAGGGCAAGGTGGTCCTGGTGGATTTCTACGCAACGTGGTGCGGCCCGTGCATGCGCTCGATTCCCCACAACAACGAACTTCTCAAGGAATTCCAGGACCAGGGCCTCGTGCTCATCGGCGTGTGCACAAGCAACCGGGGCCAGGACCAGATGGCGCAGGTTGTGAAGGACCGGGGCATCGAGTATCCGACGGCCCGCGACCCAAACCTGGCGGCGGAGAAGGCCTGGCGCGTCCAATACTATCCCACCTACGCTGTCATCGACCGCAAGGGCCGGGTCCGCGTGATCGGGCTTCAGCCGGACCACCTCGAGGCCGTGATCAAGCAGCTGCTCGCTGAGGGCGCCTAGGCGCGCGGAGAATCTCGTGTAGGGGGTCGCGCCGCGGGGGACGGCTCTTCGTGTCCGATTCCGGTTTCGGCGCCATTCATCAACGCGACGCGCCGTTCATGTAAAGCATCTCGTGCCGCCGCATCACGGCGCGCAGGTTCCCGCGCGTCGCCCAACAGGACGGCAGAACTCAAAACCAAATTCGCCATGAATGTCATTGATGTCGCCTCGCTCCGCGCCGCCGCCCTTGCCGCGGCGCTCCTCGTCGTCCCCGCCATAGCCTCCGCCAACGACACCGCTCGGGCGGACTCCGCGGCCCAACTGTTCGCCAGGGCCGGCGTCGTGCCGGTTGAGGCGGCTAAGCCCTACCGTGCGTTGAATCCCGGGGCATCCATCGTCAAGATAGGAACCTGGAGGAGCAATGTCGCCCTGAGGCTCGGCAGGCCGAGCGCCGTTCTGGAGGACGGCACGTGGCTCTACCGGAACTTCGCCGTCGACGAAAGCCGCGCTCACGGCACCCTGGTCGTGCAGTTTGACCACGGCGACGTGTCGCAGATGTCGCTCGTCTCGCCCTCGGTGGAAACCGCAATGCTCACGACACCGGCCAGCGCGAAGGGGCAAAAGCTGGTAGCCTCCAAGTCGTCGGCTCGCCCGTAGTTCGAGATGGCAATTGGCCGCAGGGCCAGAACCTGCGGCCTTTGGTGTATCGGGGGCGGCCGAGCATCGCCACGCCTTTGGGCCCTGGTGTTCCGGAGCCGGCCTCTTCTAAGGCACCGCCCACTGGCTTCCTGGCCTCGAATTCGGGAAGGAACCCAATGCTTGTGTCATTCCGCCTGGAGGGAAGGCGCGTAGGGAATCACAGCCAACGCCTCATTCTTCCGTGCGGATGTTCGTGCCGGAACTGACCGTGAGCAGGGTCGAGACGGTGGCATCGCGCGCAATCTTGCGCACGCGCGGCTGCCAGCCCTGCTTCTTTGCCTCGGTCGCATGAGTGTATTCCAGGACGTAAACATCCCCGTCGTTTACGGCGACTCCGGTGGGCGACCGGGGCCGCTGGGCTTTTAAGATAGGCTCAACGTTCCCAGCTGCCGGCAACTATCCGCCGAGTTCTGACCGCGAGGTTCCGTTTCCCGTCGCACAGAAGCGTCCATATTGCCGGCCCCCGATCATGATTTGGGCGACCGATGGGTCGGCGCATACCTACTTCACCGAATACCTCCCGTCCTTATCCACGGAAATCCTATCAAGCGTTAGCACGCGTTCGGAATTGTAGATCGCCTTGATGCGATCGGGCTCGTTCGACAGGAACAGGATCCAGCCCCAGGACATGAACCAGGTCCACTTGGGTTGCTGCTGCAGTATTTCGAGCGAGGGCAGTTCTCCCACCTCGCCCAGGGCCACCGGCTTACCCTTGCCCAGGACCAACAGCTGGTCGTAGTGCGAGGGCTTGTAATCGTTGCGGTAGATGTCGGAAGCCAGGACATCGACAAATTCAACGCCGGGGAAGCAGTCCTCGTAGGGAATGCCCCGTTCTCCAGGAACGCTGCGGGGCGCATTCGCATCCCACACCCAGATCAGGTTGTTCAATTTGTGAACCTTCGTGAAACGGTCATACATCATGGCCCAGAGCCGCTTGAAGCCGTGCTCCCCCTTCTTGTGACCCCACCAGAACCACTCCCCGTTCATCTCGTGGTATGGCCGCCACAGCACCGGGATGTTGGCTTCCTGAAGCTCCTCCAGATAGCCCGCAACCTCATCGACGCTCTTCTTCCAAGCCTCGTTGAGCATTGTGCCATCGGTCGTCAGTGCGTCCCATTGCGCGTCGGTCGGCAGGTGCCCCTCGGCCCAGACTGATTCACCGCGGCACGGGGTTCCGTCGGTGGGGAAGCACGCGTGCCACATCAGCGTTATGATATGCCCCTTAGCATGGCGGGCCCTGATCTCGTCGATCGTCCTCGCCCTCGCCTGGGCCAGGGTGATGTCGAGGAACTCGGGCTTGGGAAGCGCCTCCGGAGGAGGCGGCCCTTGCAGGCCCTTCTTCTTCCTCTCCGCCATGATCTCTCGAACCCTCTCGACGTCGATCGTGGGCAGGTTTGCCGGGCCTGCATGCTGGAAACGCATGGCGTCGTCCCCTTTTACGGTGAAGCTGAAATCTGAGCCCCAGACCACGGGTGACTTTCCGGTCAGCGCCTCCAGCTGCTCGGTGAAGACCGAGCCCTTGCCCACGAAGTTATGCTGGCCGGAAAGCGTGAACTTTCCCTGGATGTCCTGGAGAAAGTCATAAAGATTTACCGTGGCGGGGGTGGCCTTCGGATTGATCAGTGGAATGTATTCCTTCTCCTCAGCCGTACAATGCGCGCAGAGGCTATGGCCGAGTACCAGGGCGAGGCAGAGGTCTCGAATGTGCATGACGGGGCTAATTTGGGGCTGGAATGAGGGTCGAACGTCAGGCCGCCCCCGGAAAGGCGGACCTTGTGGCAAATGAGCTGACAGTCGGTGAAGTAGCGATCCGAAATTGGCGATTATTCACCTTGGGGTTCTCGCGAATGTGAAAAACCGCGTCCCGAGCGGACGATCCGCAATGCGCGCGAATGCCAGCCGGTAACCGATTTGGCGCTGAGGCCAACTCCCTGTCCGAAAAGGTGCCCAGTATGCGTCGACATCAATGACCCTAGGTGGGCCGCCCGGTTGGACGCATACGACCGTACCGGGCCCGAGGCGATCCTTCGCCAAGTTGGAATGCTCCCCGCAATGATGAGATTCGAGGGTCGGTGCCGACGTTGACTCCAAATCGAAGGCGCACGGTGAAGCCACCTGCGCGCTCACGCCTGCACTACTTGACCGGCGCCGCCGGATCGTCGGGCGCGGCCCGCGCGAATCCCCACGGGGCGCTTCGCAGCGATGCGGCGACGATCCATGCCGACGCCGCCAGCAAGAACGTCACGAAGGTCTCGGACCATCGAATCTGCGTTGAAGCCGCCCATTCAGGCACGGGTTGCGCGAAAAAACTCGGCAACCAGACCACGACGCCAAAAAGACTCAACATTATGGCCTCCAGTGTTGCCGCCAAGCGGGGAAGAACCCCGACGAGAAGGCCGAAGCCCGCGGCCGCATGACAGGCTCCGGTAAAATACGCGAGCGCCGTCCGGCCGGGAAGCCACGCCGGCACCATTGCCGCCGTATACGCTGCGTAGGCAAAATGCGCGGCGCCGTACGCCACGCAAGCCGCGCCGAAAAGAACTCGAGCCACATGTAGCGCGCGGTCGCCGGTCATAACGGTCACCGCGCGCCCGTCATTATGTCGGCGTAGCACGGCGTAGAGAATCCATGCGCCGACCAGTGGCCCCAGGGCCTCGCCAAATCCGTACCAGGAGCCGACACTCAGAGGCTTGAGCAAAACGGGGCGCGCGCGTGCCACGGCCCAGACCGTTTCGTACGCTCCGATGATTATCGCGCTTACCAGGGCTGTGCGCGCATAGAACAAGCCGGCGCTTGCAGCCAGCAATATCGCCCCCGATCCATATAGCCAAGCTTCCGGCCAGGGAAGCAAAGCAGGAAACGGTTCCAATATTGGCGCGAAGTTGCCGTAGACTAAACTGAGTATGGCGAGGCCTGCCACTGCGATCCCGAACAGAGCGTGGCCGAATCCAGATATTCGCATCTTGAGGTTGCCTGCTTTGAAGGACAGCCCGCAATAGGGGGCAGGCCAGCATTCAAGCACGCAATAGAATCCTTTCGGCTAGGTCTAGTCTGCTTGAACTTACTTGACCTGTTAGGTCTTTCGCACGCCGGTAGTGTCGCCGGTACGGGCCTGGCGTCCAACAAAATCTAGTTTCCACTTCAGCAAGGCAAGACCCGGCGGCGGCCGCTCAAAGTTGTTGGCGGGAGCGCTCGGCAGGTCAGCCGGGCAGCTCGGAACATTGGCGGGCTTGCGGGAGCAATTCGTCCGGGCGCCTTTTCTTCGGCCGCGGCGCCCGGAAGACGGCGCAGGCGCCTAGAAGACTGCCGTCTGCCTCCTGGATTTTACGGCGGACTCTGCCGAGAAGATGCGCGGCGTATTTGCAAATTGGCCCTGCGCTTTCCTGGCCTGGTGTGTATCGGCAAGCTGTTTAAGCAAAGCCGGCACCGTCATGAGTATTATCCTCATGTCCAGCCAGAATGTTCTGGTTTCGGCGTAGCGGATGTCGAGGTTGATCATTTCGTCGAACGTGGTCCGGTTCTTGCCTGAAACTTGCCACAGACCGGTGAGCCCAGGTGCCGCGTTAAAACGCTCGCGCTGCCAAGGCTTGTATTCTTCGTATTCATAGGAGAGGCAGGGCCGGGGCCCGACGATGCTCATCTCCCCCCGAAACACGTTGATGACCTGCGGCAATTCGTCGAGGCCTGTCGCTCGCAGGAGCCATCCCCCGGGAATCAACCGCGAGTCGTTCTTTGCGTCCAGCTTCACCATGGGGGCATTTGAGCCCAGCAGACTGATGAGGTACGCCTGATGGCTCTTGGTGTCGGCGCCGACCGGCATCGTGCGAAACTTGTAGCACATGAAGCGCGATCCCTTGTAGCCGACGCGCTCCTGCCTGAACAATATGGGTCCCGGCGAAGCCATTCTTAGTCCAATGGCCATCAGGACAGTGATCAGGCAAAGAAACGGCAAAGCCACCAGACAGCACACAAGGTCGATGCTGCGCTTCCATGCCGGTAGGTTGACTGGGCAGTTTATGCTCAACATTTTTGCAGGGGGATTAAAGGGCGCGAGGGGATTCATGAAGCGTAAGGTCGGCCGCGGCGCTGGGGACACCCAATTTCAGCCGATCGGCATGTGCGGGAGAGTGCCGAAGGCGGGTAAACTGTTAGGTTGTGAGGAGATTTGGTCCTGAGAGCCGCCGGGCGACAGGAGGCTGAATATCTTCTCGATCAATGCGGAGGCTGAAAAAGGCTTTTGCAGGACCGCGCCAAGATGAACGATTCCCCTCAGAATCGTTTCGGGCATGGGCAGTGATCCAGAGATAAGGATGCAGGGCGGTTTGTCCGAAAGCGCCCGCAGCCGTTCGATCAGCGCCAGGCCGGTCAATCTTGGCATCTCATGGTCGGTCATGATCAGGTCATAGTGCTTGAGGCAGAACGCCTTCCAGTCCCCTTCGCCTTCCCACGCCGTGTCCGCTCGAAAACCCTCGCGAATGACGGTGTCCGCCACCAGCACTCGAAGTCCCGGCTCATTGTCAGTCACCAGAATTCGTTTGGGCGAGGACGTGCCAATCCCATTCACCCCATGAGAAAAGTGCGGCTCGACCGCCTCGTCCACGCTCCTTAAGGTGGCGACCGTCGAGGTTCCCGCCTCCGGTGGCCTTAGAGCAGCCGCGGTCAATCGAGTATTCATCTCGGCCAACAAACGCCGGTTGGGAAAGGATTCGCCACATCGAGGACGTTACTTGAAACGGGATTTGAGAAACATGGGGTCTATACCTGCCTTCTCGTAGGACCTTCGCCAAAAAACTGCATCAACCAGGCCCGACATATCTTTAACCGCCGCCCGAATTCATCGGCGCCTCTACAATCTGGCCCCGGACCTCATGGGGAAGGATCGGGGTTCTAATGGCTCTCCGTGATGGGCGTGAACATTCAACGATGGGCTGAGCAGGCCGGCGCATCGGGAGCCTCTATCCGAGAATGAAAGCAGCAGCCTAAGGCTGCTCTCGACATGATTCGTCAAGGCTTGGGGATGGTGGGCACTTCTGGGCTCGAACCAGTAGCTGAAGTCTTGGAATCCCTTGGTAAATCGGCTCGTTCCAAAAGCAGGAAATAACAAGGCGCACCAAATTGCGCACTGATTTTCGGATGTGTGATATCCCTTCGAACTCGGGTCAATTCGCCAGATGTCTTTGCCGCGAAGGGCTAACTTTTCAGCGGCGAAATTCTTTTGCGGCGCAACAACGGATTGTTGATCGGGAAAGCACCCTTTTGCGCACAGCCCGGCAATTCGAGTTCTGGGCGGCTTGCAGATTTACACGCCGCTGTCAGAACCGGAGCTTCATCGGGTTGCCAAAGCAGGCGGCCCCCTGAGATACTGCGTTACCGTGCCGATCTTGAAGCGAATCCAAGATATCTGTTTTTTGCTGGCCGCTCTCGGCCTGCTGCTGACCGGAATAAATTGTCCGGCGCAGATTGATCCCACGGATAGGCATCTGCTTGAGGTGGGATATGACCAAGCTCTTGCCGGCCACGGACCGCAGGCAATTTACGCCTATTACTATTTCAATTCGCCGGAATTCTTCGGCCCAGATGTCGCCTTGCGGGTGGCGGTCGCACCCGCCTACTTGGATAGTGAGATAGGGTTTAAACATCTGCTTTCGCCTAGCACCGATGTGGGCATTGGCGTTTCCGGCGGCATTTATGGCGAAAACTACTATGAAGTGCGGCAGGGCAATTTCCTTGAGAGTCAGAGTTTTTATGGAGATGGCGGCGGCGGGTCGGTAGCTGTCTATCAGTTGCTCGATCCGGGAATGCTAATCCCGCTGAATCTGGTCGCACGCGGCGGATTTCACTATTCGACGTTTCTTGACACGGCCGAGACCTCATCGGAATTCAAGCTTCCCAAAGACCAGGTCGAAGCATTCACGCTTTTCGGACTGCGATTTGCGGGAATTCAGCCCACGCTCTATCCGGACCTTGCCCTGGAATTATCGGCCTGGTTTGAGCGGCAATGGCATTTTGATGATGGCACGTACGGATTTGATAATGACCGGAGCATCACCCCGTACACGGATCTTTACTGGTTTTATGCGAATCTGGATTACAAATTGAAGCAAAGCGGGGACAGATTCTCGTTCGCCACTACCGTCGGCGGCTCGACTGACGCAGATCGGTTCAGCGCATGGCGATTGGGTGGCGTCCTTCCGTTGATCTCCGAATTCCCGCTGGTGCTGCCCGGTTATTATTACGAGGAGCTGACCGTGGCGCGCTTCGTTCATTTCTACGGATCGTATAGCATCCCGCTGGATCAACTTCATCGTTGGGAATTCCGGGTGGAAGCAGCGACGGCCCGGCTGGATTACCTGCCCGGTTTTGAACAACGAGGCGACTGGCAGACTGGTGCGGGCTGCGCCATAAGCTTAACGCCCAGGGAGAAGAATTTTCAAATCGTCCTGCGGTGTGGCTATGGATTCAACGCAATCCGCCATGATAAGGAAGGCGCACAAAGCGTCGGGATCCTGTTTCAATACGATTTTAACGCGCGAAAAAAGGCACATTGACGGTAACCTTGGTTCCTTCCTTTCTGGCCGGTGTGAAGATGGTGGACGCTAATGGGCTCGAACCAGTGGCGGAGTTATTGGAAATGCTTGCCAGCTTGCTTGATTCCGGGAACGGCAAACAGGGAGACCCGCGAGAACACGCGCGAGATTGTCAAAGGCTCAATCCTGCCGCGCTCGGTGTCCCATGCGTGGCCCGGTCCCCGCAGTTTATGGACGTTTCAATCTCTCATCGTCATTCTCTGGGGGCCATGTAAGCTCCCGATCAATTTCGGAGCCCAGCCAATTGAACTAATGTCGTTGCCGCCATAGAGTGATGATATGAACTGTCGCGCACTCTTAGTGAGTGGGTTTTCGGGGCTGTTAGTTTGCTTCACCGGAGCACACATCAGAGCTGCAGACACTCCAGCAGCCGGGCCTGTGGATCGGGCGATCATCTACTTCTCCTATGCTCCGTGGGACGGCGCTGCCTACGATATAGAGATTCCGCTGCAACATCAGGATGATGCCGTCCAGCCCTTCATCCGCATAAACATATGGGGTAACCCCGAATTCCTGGAAACGAAGACCATTCATTTTTCGGGGACGGAAGATGCAGGGGGAGGGCCCTCAAAGGGAGACGGGCGCGCCCTCTTTCAAGCCAATCTCAATAAATCAATGCCGGAAAGGTTGGAGGGTTCGGTTTCGTTCAAGACCCTGCGGGGTGACCATCCGGTTTCGGGAACCTATGAATTCGCAACCTTGGATGGAAAGAGGAAGTTTAAAGGCAGTTTTCAGGCTACGTGGGGCAACAAGCCGGCGAGGGTCATCCGGTGACATGCTCTTGCTTGCGACTTTGCCGTCGCATGCCCCTTGGCCCCGCGGGGATGGTGGACGCTACTGGGTTCGAACCAGTGTCTGGAATTCCTGGATAACTCGCTCTGTCAATAAGGTGCAAGAACAGGTAACAGGAAGGCGCACGACATCGCGCGCCCTAATCCGATGACTATCTGGGCCTATTATCAGGCTTTTGCGAATCGCTCCGAGGAGCCATCGGTCGTCGTGCATCAACCGATCGGTCCCACGAGATTGCATCAAGGCCTTACTTCGGCCCCTCGACGAGCTCCTTGAGATACAAGACTGCATCCTTGCCGAAGGCAAAGGGTGGAGTGACTGATATTGTTCCCCCGCCATGCGCCGGCTTGCCGGGCGTCGTGGCGCCCGATTCCGGGTTCATCCATTCGACGGCGAAAGGAGCGTCTATGCCCGAAAGATCTACGTCCAGCGTGCCGCCCGAGGGCGCATAGATGAGGATTTCGGCGCTGCCTGAGGTCGTGTTAGCGAGGGCGTGGCCCGTGGAGGCGAGATCTCCCCTCGGCGTCATGAGGGCCAGGTTCATTCGGGTGGCATATCCGCGAATGAATCCCATCGTGCCGCGCACATTCTCCCATCGTGGATCCGGCCCTGGGCTGATCCCGTCGACGGGAGACGGGCTCATGTTGCGGCCTTGGCGGGGATAAAAGACCACGTAGGGGTCCATGAACAGCGTCTGATTGCCATTGGTGAAGTTGATCCAAAAGTAGTTGCGGTTCACCTGGGGCGGATCGTTCCACATCTCCCAGTAGCTGTGGTCTGAGTCGTTGATGTTGACCTTGTTGCGCGGATGGCCGCTGCCGTAGCTGGTGGACGGGGAGATTCTCGCGGCGGGCGCGATCCAATCGGCGTCGCTGTTCAGGAGCCCGGCGTCGGTGAAACTCACGGTTGTTGCATACCCGATGGGATGCTGGAGCGGCTTTCCCGCCTCGTAAGAGCGGGCAAGGGAAATCAGGTGGCTATTCCACCAGGTCGAATCCGCGGGAGCCTCCTCGGAGACGATCCAAAGGACGTTTGGGAGGTCGTTGAGGGTGTCGATCACCTTTCGAACATAGGCATCCTGGACCGTCGTGACCGCGTTGGGCGCCGTCATGGTCACGGCCCCGGTACCGCCTCCATCGTCGACCCCGTTCACGTTGTTGGCCCCCGAAAGCGGATAGCCATCGCCGGGGAAGCGGAAGAGGTTGAGCCACTCGCCGGTGAAGAAGTAGCACCCGGCGTAGATTCCGGCCGTTCCCAGCTGCTGGACCCGATCGCGAAGGCGATCAAAATAGCCCTGGTTGAACTTGGTCAGGTCAAATTTCAGTTTCCCGTCGGTGGCGATCCCAGGGCCCGTTCGCTCCCACGGCAGCGGCGAGACAGTAAAATCCGGCGGCGAGGCAGCCGTGGTGGGAAGGCCGTGAAACGTCGGCAGCTCCGTAGCCCATATAAGGGTGAAGTTGTGATTGTGGGCGAGAAGCATGTTCACGAACGCCGGGAAGTCTATGGGCTGGACTGAACCATGGGTGCCCCAGTCCTGAAGGGTATTCCACGTCTGAGAACCCGTCAGATAGACCGCCCTTCCGCTTCCGTCGGTAAAGTAGTGGGGATTGGTTGAAAGGGTCCTGAGGGGAACAGTGATCGGTCCATATGTGGAGGCGGCCTGCGGCGCTCCATGCATTGGGGCCGTCGCCCCTAGGGACAGAACAAGAGAGGAAAACACGGCCCCCGTCCGCGCGGCGGGCCGCCAGGGGCCCATGTTCATGAAGAAAACGCACCTTTCCCAACTCTCTCCCAGCTTTGCGTCGGTTTCATGGAGCGTATTGTCGAATGCCAGAGCAGGCATTTCGCTGCCAGCCAAATTGAATATCCCTGCGACAAATCTGTTGCGGGTCGTTAGACACAAGCATCAACCCTCGAGCGGCGACCCCGCCCCAGTCTCTTGATCTGGGCCCGAAAGGGTGGATCCGCTCACCTGCTGGTGACTGGATCGAATGTTGAGGTTGGTATCACCAAGCTGAGCGTCTTCTCAAAGAGGATTGCCGCGGAATCGCCGTACAAGCTGACGCTGGAGTTATTGATGCACCGGAATGCCCAATTCACCCTATTCACGGACTGAAGTACCGTCATTTTTTTCGTCCTCTAGGCACTGACATCGGTCTTGCGCTACTCGCCAATCCTATCTTGTGACTGTTACTAACCTCGGACCTGTGTCCGAAAATCAGAAACCGCTCGCGCAGCCTTCGCGTTCCAAGAATCGGGAATGGGAGGCCCGCCAATTTGCGCGCCGATTCTGACGGGTCTCGGGGCGTCCCGATCAGGCGCGAGCCAATCATGCCTCTGCTGCCTCGGAGAGCGCCTCCTGAGTGCGTTCCGCTAGCTTTCGCAACCCCGTGGGTCGGGGGCCGGATGAGGGTCAACGGCAATCAGTGCCGCGCATGGGTTTTCGGGTCGGGTCGGCAGATCCCATTCCACTGCACATGGCCTACCAAGACGCGGCGCGGGCCGGCTGGCAACGGGCCTGAGCTTCAAATCAGGACCTAAGTTATTGAGATTAAATGACGTGGTGAGGTTATGCGTCATTGGCAAAAAATCGTTGACCCCCCGATGGGAAGGGGTGAGAGAATCTAACCAACGCGATTCTCTGCTCTAATAGCTCTGTGGTTTTCAAGCTGCAGATCGATGAAGGGGCGCCCAACTGAAAACGTCACAACCCGGGAAAGACATGACGACTCCAAATAAAAGAAATGCGGCAAAATCCCGTGGCAAATTAAAGGATCTAAGCTCTAAAAGGAGCCCGAGGGGCGGCGGAAACTCACCCGGAGGAGGGGGAGGAGGGAAAATCTCTTCGGCGGATGTCTCATCGCCAAAGCTCATTAGCTGGATCGAGTAGTTGGCGGGCGTCTAGGTGCCAACCTAAGGCCGGACGCGCCAAGAGGGTGGATCCAGCCGTAGCGTTGAGGGCGCAACTGTAAGGCGGGTCGGCGTGCCATGCTACCGACAAAGGCGCCACTCTTTCAGCGCTAGCCTCTGAAAAAACCCGTCCTGGCAGCTCTGGACACGATCCGTAAAGACGTCGAGATGGTGGACGCTACCGGGCTCGAACCAGTAGCCAATATTTTGGAAGGGCTTGTTAAAACAGCTACTTCCAAAAGCCCGAAAGAGGGAAGCGCGCCTAATTGCGCACCAAATTCTCAACGGCTTAGCGGTTGCGGTATTATCTAATTTACCGGCTGGAAATCCTTGTGGCCTGCTTGCCAGAGCAGGAACGCGTACTGGCCGGCGAGATCCTTGAAGGTAACGACCTTCTCCTCCGTGAAGTGTCCATTGTCGTAGTTGACTTTAAGCAGAGCGGGTTTCCCCGATGCGCTTGCGCTCTGCACGGCCGCAACGAACTTCGCCGGCTCCCACGGCGACACCCGGGGATCATTCCACCCGCAGACGCCGAGGAGGGCCGGATACCGCGTCCCTGGCTGGACGTGCTGATATCCGTCCATCTCGTACAGGGCCTTGCACTCCACGGGGTCCTTCACTGTGCCGAACTCGGGGATGTTCGCGGGGCCATTCGTGGTGAACTCCATGCGCATGGCGTTGGCGTCGCCGACATTGCATACCGCCGCATCGAACAGGTCCGGACGCTCGGTGATGGCGCGGCTGATCAGGATCCCGCCCGCGCTTCTGCCGGTGCACCCGAGCCTTTGGGGGCTCGTGAAGCCCTTCTTCACCAGATATTCCGCACAGGATATGAAGTCCTTCCAGGTATTCGGTTTGGTGGTCTTGTAGCCTGCCTTGTACCAGGCCTCGCCCTTCTCGCTTCCGCCCCGAGGGTGGGCGATAGCGAACACCACCCCGCGCAGGGCGATGGAATGGCGCACGTCGAACTCCGGAGTGTAGCAGATTCCGTAGGCGCCGTATCCCAGCATGATGCAGCAGCAGCTTCCGTCCATCGGAATGCCCTTAAGGTGGATGATCGAGAGCGGGACCATCGCGCCGTCGTGACCCGGAGCCTCGACCTCCTCGGTGACCAGATTCTCGAAACCGGGATACGAGACATCGGTGTTGAAGATGCTCTTTGCAAAGATCTCCTTCTCCCCGTCAAAATCATAGAGGGTTGTGGGAGAGGTCCATGACGATATCTCCACGATACATCTGTTGGTGTGCCAGTCTGGACAGGAGATGTCGACGGTGCCGGAAGCGGGCAATCTAACTTCAGAAGACTTTCCGGTGGCGAAGCTGTACTTCACGATTCGCCCGACGACTCCGTTCGAATACACGACAAAGAGGTAGTCCCTGCTCTTTGTCACATACTGGATTGAATCCGGCCCCTCCGGAATGACGGTCTCCGCGCGCTTCCAGTCGGGGCGCCTCACGCTGGTGCGGATTAGCCTGTACCTCGGGGCGTCCGTGTGCGTCACGGCGTAGGCGTAATCCCCCTTGAAGACAATGCTCCGCACGAGATTGTCCGAGTATTCGCAGAGCACGTCCCACTTGACCGGCGCTTGTTTCATGCCGGAGATGGGGGAGTAGAGGATTTTCATCTCGTTCCGCACGGTGCCCACGAATCCGAAGACGTAGTCGGGGTAGGACTCGTCAATGAACGCATCGGGAAATTCCTTCGGCGCGATCCCGAGCTCCGGGTTGCTCTCGTTGCTGAAGAAGTCAATGTCGGTGGCTACAAGAGTGCCCAGCCTATGGATACGGGTCTTGCGGTTGAGCTCGAAGTCGAGGCTCTTGATCTCGTTCACTTTTCCGGCGTCATAGAAGAATGATGTGTTGTCGAGCGTCCATCCAAGGGCCGTGAAGGAGGGATAAATGCTCTCAGGCAGCAGCGCCGCGTGGTCGACGTTTAGTATCCGCAGTTCCGACCATTCGGCTCCGCCCGAGGACAATCCGATCACGACGAAACGGCCGTCGAACGAGGGGACGAAGTTGTGGATGGTCGTCGTCACGCCTGCCTTGTAGGTGCCCGGATCGAAGAGGAGCTTTTCCCGGCCGTTCCATCCCTCACGGAGGAACAGCCTGCCGACGTTCTCGCCTCCCAGGGTTTTCCTGTAGAAGACCCGGCCGTTTTCAAAGACGATGTCCTTGTACGTTGCGGGCTTGAGCTTGTCTAGGGCCATCCATTCCTGGGCGAGGGTATCCCGGCCGGGTATCTTCGCCAGCACGCCGTCCGTGAGCTCGGCCTGCGCTTTGAACCAGGCGACGACGTCCTTGTCCTTCAGGTCTTCCAGCCACCGGCAGGGATCCTTGTAGGTCGTCCCGAAGTACGTATCCGCGGCGTCGACCGTCTTGGTGGGGGGATAGCTCCACTGCGCATAGGACGGGGCGCCCAAGAGCAGAGCTAGGCCAAGGCCTGCGAAAACCCCTCGGCGCCCGGCTCTATGTTTATCCATACGGGCCGAGGCGGCTGGAAATGCCGGGGACATTGGCGAGAAACTCCGGCAACTAGGTAGATAAGAGCGCCTTCACACTCAATGAAATTGTTCTTATCTTCTGAGCGGGTTTTATCGAGGCTCGGGTTCCAAAATAAGGAAATAGGAGCGCGTACTGATTTGCGCACCAGTTTCCGGCGCGGAGGATCAGGCCAGGTCATTTCGTGGCTCTTAGGGGAAAGGCGAGAGTCGTTCGAAGTACGTCGATTCCCTTCTGAAAAGGCGCGTCCTGGCAGCCCTGGACACGATCCGTCAAGACGTCGAGATGGTGGACGCTACTGGGCTCGAACCAGTGACCCCGTGTGTGTGATACACGTGCTCTAACCAACTGAGCTAAGCGTCCAAAAGGGGCGCTAGGATTGAAGGTCAAGCGCGCCTGATGCAATTCAGTATTTCATCGCCCGAGAGCTACCGTTCGGGGGCGCAATCGCGGCGGAACACGAAGTGAGCAATTCACGGCAGGACCTCTTTGTCTCCCGCCGCGCGAGGCGAGGGGCCTCAGGCGCGCCGGCGGCGGCGCAGCGCGAACGGCACGACGGCCAGGACGCCCAGCCCGAGCAGCGCCCACGTCTGAGGCTCCGGGACGGGTGTGAAATTGAGGAACAGCTGGTCCATGCCGACCTCGGAAATGCTGAACGTGCCGCCGTTCGTGGGGTTCATGAAGCCGGCCGTCAGAATGTTGAACTGGGTCCCGCCCGGGAGGAAGCCCGAGATGGCGCTCGAGGAGCTCGCGAACATCCAGGAATAGCTATTGCCCGAGCTGAAGTTGACCGCCATGGCCGGCGCCCCGCTGGCGTTGATCGTGTTCACGTTGAACGCCAGGGAGCCGGCGCCGGCGGTCATGTTCAGCGTTCCGCCCGTGACGCTGAAGGAGCCGAAGCCCGTGCCGGGTGCTCCGTTGGCGTCGATGAGGTTGAATGAGATCGACCCGTTGGTCGCAAGCGTCAGCCCGTTGCTGAAGGCGAGCGTGCCCAGGGGGCTGCCAAGCGGGTTTCCCGGGGAAAGCATCACCGTGCCGTTGATGGTCACCGCGGAGGCTATCGTGCCGCTGCCGCTGATCACGTTGCCCGAGCCGATGCTGGCTATCGGATTGGCAATCGTGACGCCGCTGTTGACGCTGAGATTCGCGGTCTGGCCGCCCTGCGCATCGACGATTACGGGATTGCCCGGGGCGAACGCCTGGTCGTTGGCGGCGAAAACCGTCCCCCCGTTGATGGTAGTGGAGCCGTAATAGGAGTTCGATCCCCCGAGCGTGAACGAGCCGGCGGAGTTTGCGGAGTAGGTGATATTACCTGCGCCTGTGATCTGGCCCGTGAGATTCAGGGCGTTTGCGTCGGCGGGACCTGCGCCAATCTGCGCGTTGCCCGTCAGGTCGATGTTGTTCGCGAGGGTGACGCTTGGGATTGCGGCGGCCACCGTGGTTCCATTCTCAAGCGTAAGGACGCCTGTGCCGATGGGGCCCGACACGATGCTTCCCAGTACGCTCACGGTCGAGTTCCCCAGCAGAAGCGTGCCGTCCCGCATATCGACGCCTCCCTGGAACGTGTTGGCGCCGGTGAGCTCGAATGCCGCGGGCGTGCACCAGTCGAATCCGCCGAGACCCGTGACCAGGCCCGTCAGGGTCAGGTTGTTGGCCCCGCCGTCGTCGTTGTCGACGTATTCCCCGTCCGTGTTCAGGAAGATCGCGTTTGCCAGCGTGACGTTCGCGGAGGGTGACAGCTCGGCGCCGCTCGTGAATGTCAGCGGCCCCGTCCCGACCGGCCCCGCCGTGAAGCTCCCCGGCGGCCCGTTGGTGGAGCTGCCGACAAATAGCTCGGCCGCCACCGTGGTGCCGCCCGAGTAGGTGCTGGCCCCGGAAAGGGTCTGCGAGCTGCCCCCGATGATGGCGAGGCTCCCGCCACCTGCTATCGTCCCCGGGAACACGGAAGCCGCGAAGACGCCGTTATTCAAAGTGGCGCCACCGGCGATGTTGACCGTACCGCCGGTATCCAGGGCCGAGAGGCCCGCGATCGCCTCGTTGAAGTTCACGTTGAGGCTCGAGCCGGAGTTCACAACCATCGGGCTGTTCGGGGAGAAGCTGTTCGCGGCGCCGTCCGTGAGCGTCCCCGAGTTCAGCGTCGTGTTTCCGGAATAGACGTTGCTGGTGCCGGAAAGGGTGACCTGGCCCGATCCCTGCAGCTGCACGTTGAGGAGCCCGGTAAGTGCCCCGGGATACGTGGTGTTGCTCGAGAGGTCGAATTCCAGCGTTCCGCCGCCCGACACACCGGGGCTGTTGATGCTGCCCGTCGCTCCCCCGTTGCCCAGCACGAGGGTGCTCCCCAACCCGAGCGTCGTGGGGCCGCTGTAGTTGTTGGCTCCCGTCAGCGTGAGCGAGTTGTTCCCCTGGAGGTGAAGCCCGCCGCCCCCCCCGATGGAGCCCGAGAACGCGGTGTTATACGGGCCGCCGTTGCCGGTCATCGTGAGCGTGGTCCCGGAGTTCGCAATTATGACGGCGCCATTGTTGCTGCCCAGCCAGCCGATCGACTCGTTGAAATTGGCCACGAAGAAGCCGGGAGAGGCGACCTCCACCAGGCTGTTCGGCGAGAAGGCGTTCGCCGCGCCGTCCTGGAGCTCTCCCGCGGTCACCGTGGTCAGCCCCGAGTAGGTGTTGCTGGTCCCCGAAAGCGTGGTCACGCCTGCGCCCTGCTGGAACACGTTCAGGGCGCCCGAGAGGCTGCCCGGATAGGTGTAGTTGCCGGATAGCAGGAAATCCAGCGCGCCTGCGCCCGAGACGCTGGGGCTCGCCAGGCTGCCGGTCTCCTGCCCAAGGTACCCGATGGATATCGTCGCCCCCGGACCTATCACGGTGGGGCCCGTGTAGGTGTTGTTGCCGGACAGCCCGAGGGTCCCCGTGCCATTCATCGCGATCCCGCCGTTGCCCGAGATCACGCCGGACAAGGTCGTGGTGAAGGGGCCGACCATGGTGAGCGTCGTCCCGCCGTTGGGGATCACGACGGAGCCGTGGGCGCCAGTGTCATCGCTGAGCCCGCCGATGGCCTCGTTGAAGTTGACCTGGACGACGGCATTCGCGACCTCAAGCACGCTGTTCGGCGAGAAGGCGTTCGCCTGCCCGTCGGCGAACGTTCCCGAATCGATCCGGGTAACGCCCGACCACGTGTTGCTCGTCGAATTCAGGGTGAGCGTGCCGACGCCCGGCGCGAAGAGGCCCATGACAAACTCCCCACCTCCGTGGATCGAGACGCTGACGGAGACGGGGTTCGCGTCCTGGTCGGAGAACTGGTTCGTGATCGTCAGGACAGAGCCGCCCGAGGAATTCAGCGTGAACGCGCTCGTCGTGAGGCCGCCTATGTCGAGGTTGCCCACGGTGTAGGCCGAGTCGACGGTCGAGGTGAAGGCGCCCGTGCTCAGGTTGAAGAAGACGTTTGTGGACGGGCCACTGGGCGGGACGCCGACCGACCAGTTCGCGGCGGTTCCCCAGTTGGTGCCGGGCCCCGCACCCGTCCACGAGTCGTTGACGATCTGCGCCTGCAGATTCACGGCGCCAAGCGCGACGACGGCCAGGACGAACGTCGTGAACCGGGATCTCATCGGCGGGCAGCGTCATGAAAGCCGCCGGCCCCATCAAGACCATTCTGACAGGAATCCTTAGGCGGAGAATAAGGGAATTGAATGGCCCGCTCGCGGCTCCCCCGGCCTGGGAACGGCCCAGGCGATTGGCGTCAAATGGATTATGTGTTCCCGCGTCCCGCGCCCTCCGCCCGGTAGGCCTCGGCGAGCAGCACGACGGGGTGCACGACACGGGGGATTTCCCGCGCTTCGGGGGCGCCCATTGCCAGGCCCCGCTGGATCTGCAGCTGGCAGCCCGGGTTTGCCGTCGCGACGATCGCGGCGCCGGTCGAGCGAAGATGGCCGACCTTGCGGTCGCGCAGCCAGCCGGAGGTCCGCGGCTGGGTGAGCGAGTACACCCCGGCGCTCCCGCAGCACATCGTGGACTCGGGGCACTCCACGAGATCCACGCCGGGGATCGCCCTCAGGACCTCGCGCGGCTCGGCCGTTATCCCCTGCCCGTGGCAGAGGTGGCATGCCTCGTGGTAGGTGACCGCGGCCGGCCGCGCGCCCGACTCGGGCGCGGCGGGCCTCCGGAATCCGATCTCCACCAGCCACTCCGAGATGTCGCGCACCTTCGCCGACCACGCGGCGGCGCGCCCGGCGTACCCGGCGTCCCCGGCCAGGAGGTGGCCGTAGCGCCTCAGGTGGGAGCCGCAGCCCGCCGAATTCGAGATGATCGCGTCGTACCTTTCGGGATCGATCGAGTCGAGCTGGCGCCGCGCGAGCCGCGCGGCCGCCTCGAGGTCGCCATTGTGTACGTGCAGCGATCCGCAGCAGGACTGCGCCCGGGGCGTCTCCACCTCGCAGCCGTTCTCGAGGAGCACGTCGACCGTCGCCCGATTCACGTCGGAGAAGCCGATGTCCTGGATGCACCCGGTGAGCACGGCGACCCGGAACCGCGCGGGCCCACGCGGCTTCTCGTTCGGCGCGATGATCGCGTCGGAGAAGCGCCTGCGGACCGGGAAGGCCTGGCTCTCGATCTCGCCGAGCCTCGCGGGAAGGAGGGCGAAGAGGCCCGACCGTCGCAGCAGCCGGCGAAGCCCGCTCGACTGGTAGAGCCAGAGGAGCCTGGCCGCAGCGCGGAGCGCCCACGGGCGCAGCAGGAGGAGGCGCAGCGCCACCGCGCGGATCAGCCTGCGCCGGGGCCCGGACGCGGCGCCGCTGCTCTCGGCCTGGGCGCGCGCCGCCTCGAAGAGGGTGCCGTAGTCGACCCCGGCGGGGCACGCCGTCGTGCACGCCAGGCAGCCGAGGCAGTAGTCCATCTCCTTCGCGAAGCCCCGGGTCGTCTCCAGCTCGCCGTCCGCGATGGCCCTCATGAGCGAGATCCGCCCCCTGGGCGAATGGCGCTCCCGGCCCGTCTCGAGGTACGTCGGGCAGGCGGGCAGGCAGAGGCCGCAGTGCATGCACTGCTGGAGCACCGAGTAGTCCAGCGAGCGCAGGAGGTTCGGCTCCGCGCTCACGGGTCGAAGATCTTGCCCGGGTTGAGGAGGTTCGCCGGGTCGAGGGCCTTCTTGACCCGCTTCAGGAGGGCGTGGCTCGAGTCGCCGTACTGGTCCCTGAGGAACGCCTTCTTCGCCAGGCCCACGCCGTGCTCGCCCGTGATCGTCCCCCCGAGGGCCAGCGCCTCGGCGAAGATCTCCCGCATCGCGAGCCCGACCCGGCGCATCTCGTCCGCATCGCGCTCGTTCGTGAGGAAGGTCGGGTGGAGGTTGCCGTCGCCGAAGTGCCCGAAGGTGGCGATCTCGAGCCGGTGCCTGAGCGCGGTCTCCTGGATGAACCGGATCATTCGCGCGAGCTCGCTCCTGGGGACGGTCGCGTCCTCGAGGATCGTGGTCGGCTTCACCCGGGCGAGCGCGCTGAACGCGCTCCGCCTCGCGGTCGCGAGCCGGGCGGCCTCGGCCGCGTCGGCCGCGACCCTGACCGACGTGGCCCCGCTGGCGGCGCAGAGCTCGCGCACCCTCGCCGCTTCCTCCGCGACGGCCGAGGGATGGCCGTCGAGCTCGATGAGGAGGAGGGCGTCGGCGTCTAGGGGCAGGCCGACATGGGCGTAGGCCTCGACGCAGCGGATGGTCTTCGAGTCGAGGAACTCGAGCGTGCACGGGACGATCCTCGCGGCGACGATTTCCGAGACCGTCCGGGCCGCGGCCTCCATGAGCGAGAAGGTCGCGAGGAGCGTCTGGCGGGCCGCGGGCCGGGGCAGCAGCTTGAGGAGCACCTCGGTCACGATGCCGAGGGTGCCCTCGCTTCCGACGAAGAGATCCTTCAGGCTGTAGCCCGCGACGTCCTTCACGCACTTGCTGCCCAGGCGGCAGATCTCGCCGCTCGCGAGCACCACCTCCAGCCCCATCACGTAGTCGCGGGTCACCCCGTACTTGAGGCCGCGCAGCCCGCCGGAGTTCTCCGCCACGTTGCCCCCGATCGTCGAGACTTTCATCGAGCCCGGATCGGGCGGGTAGAAGAGGCCCGCTGCATCAGCGGCGTCGTAAATCGCCTGGGTGAGGACCCCGGCCTGGGCGCGGAGCGTGAAGTTGCGGGCGTCGAGCTCGATCAGCCTGTCCATCTGGACCATGCACAGTACGATCGAGCCCGGGACGGGGACGCTGCCTCCGGACAGGCCCGTTCCGCTCCCGCGGGCGACGACGGGCGCCCCGTGCCTCGCGGCGATGGCGAGCACGGCGGAGACCTCCGCCGCGCTCCTGGGGAAGACCACGGCCCTCGGGCGCTCGCGCAGGGCCGCGGTCCCGTCGAAGGAGTAGGGGATGAGGTCCTCCCTTTCGGTCAATACCTGCGCCTGTCCGAGGAGTTGGGTGAGTTCGTCTGTCAACGCTGTCGGGTCCTTGCCGGGGAGACTTGGGGCTTGCCGGGCAAAAATCGAGCCCGCGCGGGCTTGCGTGGCCTGCCGCCCGGGTGCATCTGTTCCGGTACCCCCAGGCCATGAAAGCCGACATGACGAGATGGATGCTGGCGGCCGCGTGCCTGCTTGCGCCGGCGGCCGGCTCGCGCGCGGCGGATTCCCCGAGGAGGCAGGAGACCCTGGACTTCGGATGGAGGTTTTTGCTCGGCGATCCCGCCGGGGCCCAGGCCCCCTCGTACGACGACTCCGGGTGGCAGGCGGTGGACCTGCCGCACGACTGGAGCATCCATCTCGGCTTCGACAAGGGCTCGCCGACGGGGCGGCCCGGGGCCTACCTGCCGGCGGGCGTAGGCTGGTACCGGAGGACGTTCCGGGTTCCGGAGTCGGACAGGGGCAGGCGGGTCTCGGTCGAGTTGGACGGCATCCGCGAGCGGGGCGAGGTCTGGATCAACGGCCGCGCGCTGGGGGAGCGCCCGTACGGATACACAAGCGTGGCGTACGACATGACGCCGTACATCAGGTTCGGGGACGAGGACAACGTGCTCGCGGTGCGCGCCGACAACTCCCACCAGCCGAATTCGCGCTGGTATGCCGGCTCGGGGATATACCGGCACACGTGGCTGCTTGTCACGGACGACCTGCACGTTCCCCAGTGGGGCACGCGCGTGACGACCCCCCGCGCCGCGGCGGACGCCGCCACCGTCTCCGTCGCCGTCAGGGTGGTGAACTCCGGCTCGGCCGCGGCGGACTTCACGGTGGTCTCGGCGCTCCTCGACCGGGAGGGCCGGGAGGTCGGGAGCGCGCAGGGCCCCGGCGCCCTCGAGGCCGGGGGCCAGGGTGAGTTCGGCCAGGAGATCGCGGTCCAGAAGCCGAGCCTGTGGTCGGTCGACACGCCGTACATGTACCTCGTCCGCACGGCCGTCAGGGTCGGCGGCCGCGACGTCGACCGGTATGACACGCCGGTCGGCATTCGGTCCACATCCTGGGACGCCGACAGGGGGTTCATCCTGAACGGGGTGCCGGTCAAGCTCAACGGCGTGTGCCTCCACGCGGATGGCGGTCCGGTCGGCGTGGCGGTGCCCGAGGGCGTGTGGGCCAGGCGGCTGGCGGAGCTGAGGCAGATGGGGTGCAACGCGATCCGCACGGCCCACAATCCGCCCGACCCCGGCTTCCTCGACCTGTGCGACCGCATGGGCTTCTGCGTGATGGACGAGATGTACGACGAATGGCTTGTGCCGAAGGGCCAGACGCCCGAGGGGTGCCACCTGTTCTACGACGAGTGGCACGTGCGCGACACGACGGACTTCGTGCGCCGGGACCGGAACCATCCGTGCGTCGTCCTGTGGAGCGCGGGCAACGAGATCGGCGAGCAGACGACGGCGGGCGGCGCCGCCGTCCTGCAGGGCCTGGTCGACATCTTCCACAGGGAGGACCCGACGCGCCCGGTGACGTGCGCCTGCGACAAGGTGTACGCCGAGCCGGACAGCGCCACTCCCGAGTTCATGGCCCTCCAGGACGTGGCGGGCTACAACTACGTCGACCGCTGGCGCGACCGGGCGAACTCCTACTACAGCCTCGACCGCCACGAGTTCCCGTCCCGGAAGTTCATCGGGACGGAAAGCGTCTCGATGGGGGGTGCCCGGGGCGACTACGGGACGGTGTTTCCGGCCCCGGTCGGGTCCGCCCCGGCGGGCCCGGCGCAGCCGGCCGCCGCCTTCTGGTCCAGCTGGCGCAGCTGCCTTCCCAAGATTAACGTCGAGCAGCTCTGGAGGTTCGTCAGGACCCACGACTACGTCGCGGGCGACTTCATGTGGACGGGCATCGACTACCTGGGCGAGGGCGGGGTGGGCTCGGCCTCCGGAGTCCTCGACACCTGCGGATTCAGGAAGGACGGGTACTACTTCTACCAGAGCCAGTGGACGGCGGAGCCGATGGTGCATCTGCTGCCCCACTGGAACTGGAGGGGCAACGAGGGCGGGACCCTGACCGTCTACGCCTACTCGAACTGCGATACCGTGGAGCTGTTCGTGAACGGCAGGTCGATGGGGGTGAAGGCCTACGAGTTCCCGAGGAGTGGGGTGGAGGGCTCGTGGAACAACCTGCCGGCGCGGGCGCGGGGCCCCCACACGACGGGCGACCTGCACCTGTCCTGGGACGTCACCTACGAGCCCGGCACCGTAAGGGCCGTCGGCATGCGGGCCGGCCGGGTGGTGGCCGCCGACGAGATCGCGACTACCGGGGAGCCGGCGGCGGTCAGGCTGACGCCCGACAGGGCGTCCCTCGTCGCCGACGGCCGGGACGTAGTCCATGCGGTCGTCGAGATCGTCGACGCGGAGGGTCGGGTCGTCCCGACCGCGGACAACCTCGTCGAGTTCGAGGTGCGGGGCCCGGCGAGGATCATCGGCGTCGACAACGGGGCCCTCTCGATCGACGAGAGCTTTGGCGGCGGCGAGCGCCACGCCTTCCGCGGCAAGTGCCTCGCGATAGTGCAGGCGGGCCGGGGCGCGGGCGAGATCCACCTGGCCGCGCGCTCGCCGGGGCTCGTGGAGTCCTCGGCCGACCTGGCCTCTGCGCCGTGAACGCGCGCGGGCCTGCGCCATTCTTGGCGCCCGCGCGGCGGCCACTGTGCCGAAATGGCCGCGCCCCGGGCGCTAACCGTGGGGATTCCCCATGCGAACCAACGGGTTGCGCTTGTGGCGCGGCGCATGCAAGATAGCGACGGAATGGACCTCAACAATTTCACGCAGATGTCGCGCCAGGCCGTCTCGGACGCCCAGGCGACCGCCAGGCGCCTCAACCACAACGAGGTCGAGACCTGGCACCTGCTCTCGGCGCTCCTCGCCCAGGAGAACGGGCTGATCCCCGGCATGATCGACAAGATGGGCCTTTCCGCGAGCGCGCTCGCCCTCGCGGTCGACCGCGAGCTCGAGCGGCTGCCCAAGGTGACGGGCAGCGTCGACACGTCGAAGGTCTACGTGACGCAGGCCGTCAATGACGTGCTCACGAGGGCCGAGCAGGACGCCAAGGCGCTCAAGGACGAATTCGTCAGCGTCGAGCACCTGTTCCTCGGCCTGATCGAGGTCGGCCGGCCGGACTCGCTGAAGAAGCTGTTCAAGGGCTTCGGGCTCGACCGCGCCAAGGTGATGAACGCCCTCAAGTCGATGCGCGGCGGCCAGCGCGTCACGACGGACAACCCCGAGGCCACCTACCAGGCCCTCGAGAAGTACGGGGTGGACCTCGTGGACCGCGCCAGGAAGGGCAAGCTCGACCCGGTCATCGGCCGCGACGACGAGATCCGGCGCACGATACGGATCCTTTCCCGCAAGACGAAGAACAACCCGGTCCTGATCGGCGAGCCCGGCGTAGGCAAGACGGCGATCGTCGAGGGCCTGGCGCAGCGGATACTCCGGGGCGACGTCCCCGAGGGCCTCAAGCAAAGCACGGTCTTCGCGCTCGACATGGGGGCCCTGGTCGCGGGCGCCAAGTACCGGGGGGAATTCGAGGAGCGGCTGAAGGCCGTCCTGAACGAGATCAAGCAGTCCGACGGCCGCGTCATCCTCTTCATAGACGAGCTGCACCTGATCGTGGGGGCCGGGAAGGTCGAGGGCGCGATGGACGCCGGCAACCTGCTCAAGCCCATGCTCGCGCGCGGCGAGCTCCACTGCATCGGCGCGACGACCCTGGACGAGTACAGGAAGCACGTCGAGAAGGACGCGGCGCTCGAGAGGCGCTTCCAGCCGGTCCTCGTCGAGCAGCCGAGCGTCGAGGACGCCATCTCGATCCTCCGCGGGCTCAAGGAGCGCTTCGAGCTCCACCACGGCGTCCGGATCCAGGACAACGCCCTCGTGAACGCGGTCGTCCTGTCGAACCGCTACATCTCCGACCGCTTCCTGCCCGACAAGGCCATCGACCTGGTGGACGAGGCGTGCGCAATGATCCGCACCGACATGGACTCGATGCCGCAGGAGCTCGACGAGCTCACCCGGCGCTCGCTCCAGCTCGAGATCGAGGAGACCGCGCTCGCGAAGGAGAAGGACGACGCCAGCAAGGAGCGGCTTTCGGCCCTGCGCAAGGAGCTGTCCAATGTCCGGGAGAAGGCCAAGGGGCTGAAGCTCCAGTGGGACAAGGAGAAGGCCTCGGTCGGTCGGGTCCGCAAGCTGCGCGAGGAGATCGAGGCCAGCCGCCTCGAGATGGAGAAGGCCGAGCGCGCCTACGACCTTAACAAGGTGGCCGAGCTGCGCCACGGAAGGATCCCGCAGCTCGAGGCCGAGCTGAAGAAGCTCGAGAAGGCTGGCGGGACCGCGACCCTCTTCAAGGAGGAGGTCTCCGGGGAGGAGATCGCCGAGATCGTCGCCAAGTGGACCGGGGTGCCGGTCACCCGCCTGCTCGAGGGCGAGAAGGACAAGCTGCTGCGCCTCGAGGACACGCTCCACAAGCGCGTCATCGGCCAGGACGAGGCCGTGACGCTGGTCACGGAGGCGATCCTGCGCGCGCGCAGCGGGATCAAGGACCCGCGCCGGCCCGTCGGCAGCTTCCTCTTCCTCGGGCCCACGGGGGTCGGCAAGACCGAGCTTGCGAAGGCGCTGGCCGAGACGCTCTTCGACACCGAGTCCGCCATGGTCCGCATCGACATGTCGGAGTACATGGAGAAGCACACGGTCTCGCGGCTGCTGGGCGCCCCCCCGGGCTACGTGGGCTACGACGAGGGCGGCCAGCTGACGGAGGCCATCCGCCGCAAGCCCTTCGCGGTGGTGCTCTTCGACGAGGTCGAGAAGGCGCACCCGGACGTCTTCAACGTGCTCCTGCAGGTCCTCGACGACGGCCGGATCACCGACGCCCAGGGCCGCACGGTGGATTTCAAGAACACGATCGTCATCATGACGTCCAACATCGGATCGCGCTTCCTGCTGGAGGGCGTCGTCGGGGACACGATCCCCGAGAGCGTGAGGGAGAGCGTGATGGCCGAGCTGCGCACCACGTTCCGGCCCGAGTTCCTGAACCGGATCGACGAGACGGTCCTGTTCAAGCCGCTGACGCTCGAGGAGATCGGCTCGATCGTGGACCTGCTGCTCGCCGACCTGAACCACCGGCTGGCCGAGCAGCGCGTGACCGTGGCGCTCGACAAGAAGGCGCGGGAATGGGCCGCCGAAAAGGGCTACGACCCGGTCTTCGGCGCGCGGCCCCTCAGGCGCTACCTCCAGCGCCAGATCGAGACGCGGCTCGCGCGCGGACTGATCTCGGGACAGATCGCGCCGGGATCCACCGTGACCTTCTCCGTCAAGAACGGGGAATGGGTGGTCTCCTGAGCCGGGCGCGGGCGGCCTATGCGGCCTCGCGGAGGATCCTCTCGACGACCTCGGGCGTGATGTCGCCCCTCTCCCCGATCGCGAGCATCCCGCGCTCCCTGAGCCGGCCGGCGACCTCGGATGCGGTCTCGGCGCCGAGGTTGTAGGCCTTGAGGCGCGTGGGCAGCCCCAGCGACTCGTAGAATTCGCGCGTCCTGGCGATGGCCGCCGCGACGCGCGCGGTGTCGGATCCCTCTTCGATCTCCCAGACCCTCCCGGCGAACTGCACGAGCTTGGCGCGCTTCTTGGCGCGCTGGACCTCCAGGAGGCTGGGCATCACGACCGCGAGCGTCCTCGCGTGGTCTATGCCGTGGAGCGCGGTTAGCTCGTGCCCGATCATGTGGCTCGCCCAGTCCTGGGGGACGCCTGCGCCGATCGCGCCGTTGAGCGCCCAGGTGGCCGCCCAGACGACATTCGCCCGGAGGTCGTAGTTTGACGGGCTCCGGACCGACCTCGGGCCCTCGTCGATCAGCACGTGCATGACCGACTCGGCGAAGCGGTCCTGGACGGCCGCGCGGGCGGGAAACGTGAGGTACTGCTCCATGACGTGCGTGAACGCGTCGGCGACCCCGTTGGCGATCTGCCGCTCCGGCAGCGTGAAGGTGACCTCGGGGTCGAGGATCGAGAACCTCGGGAACGCGACCGGGTGGATGAACGCGAGCTTCTGCCTAATGGAGCGGCGGCTGATGACCGCTGCGCCGTTTGCCTCCGAGCCCGTCCCGGGAAGCGTCAGGACCGCGCCGACCGGCAGCGCCGACTGGAGCTTCGCGCCGCGGGTCGTGAGGATCTCCCAGGGGTCGCCGGCGTACGGGACCGCGGCCGCGACGAACTTCGCCCCGTCGAGCACGGACCCGCCGCCCGCGGCGAGGACCCAGTCGACCTTCTCGCGTCGGCAGAGCTCGACCGCCTTCATGAGTGTGTCGTAGTCGGGGTTCGCCTCGACGCCGAAGAACTCGAAGAGCGTGCGGGCCCCGAGGGCCTTTCGCACCTGGCCATAGACGCCGTTCGCCCGGATGCTCCCGCCCCCGGCGAGGAGGAGGATCCGGGACTGTGTCGGGAGCTCGCGGTCGATGGCGGCGATCTGGCCGCGGCCGAAGTGGATGCGTGTCGGGTTGAAATACGTGAAGTTTTCCATGGCGAAGGCCCGGAATCTGCCAAAAATGTCTGAAAACACAACGACGCCTTGCCCCAGGAGCCCATACGCTACTTCGACCGATACGACCGGGCCACGAAGACCGAGAAGGTCTTCGGGGAGCGCTGGCTGCGGCTGGCCTACGAGAACCCGGTCGGCCGCTTCGCGGTCTGGCTCGTCCTCAGGCGCGCGCTGTTCTCGTGGTACTACGGGCGCCGGATGAACGCCCCGATGAGCGAGATGCTGATCATCAAGTTCATAGGGGACTACGACATCAACGTGTCCGAGTTCGTGAAGTCGCCCTTTGACTTCAAGACCTTCAATGAGTTCTTCCGGCGCGCGCTGAAACCGGAGGCGAGGCCGATCGCCCCCGGGCCAGGGGTCGCCGTGTTCCCGGCGGACGGCAGGCATCTCGCTTTTCCGGACATCGACAGGGCGGAGGGGTTCTACGTGAAGGGGGCAAAGTTCACCCTGGACGAGCTCCTGGGAGACGCCGAGCTGGCCGGGCGGCTTTCGGGCGGCTCCATGCTGATCTCGCGACTTTGCCCCAGCGACTACCACCGCTTCCATTTCCCGGTGGCGGGCATCCCGGGCGAGCCAAGGCTCGTCAAGGGCAGCCTCTACTCGGTGAACCCGATCGCGCTCCGCCGGAACATAAACTACCTTGTGCAAAACAGGCGGTTCGTGACGCTCGTCGAGTCGACGATGTTCGGGACCGTGGCGATGGTCGAGGTGGGCGCGACCAACGTCGGCAGCATCGTCCAGGCCTTCGTCCCCGGGCGGCCGGTGCTGAAGGGGGAGGAGAAGGGCCTTTTCGCCTTCGGCGGCTCCTGCGTCATCGCGGTGTTTCCGAGGAGCCGGATCGTGTTCGACGCGGATGTCACCAGGCAGAGCGCCTCCTGCATCGAGACCTACGCACGGATGGGTGACCAGATGGGGATCGCCACGAGGTGATTCTAGGGGGCCGCGCCCGCCCTTGTCGCCCGCAGGGTCCCTTCGCAGGCGAGCTTCCGCGGGGAAGGACACTGAGCGGCGCGCGGCAGAACTTGCCACCCGGCGCGGCCGTCCGCCAGATTGAAGAGCCGTGCCGCGCGAAACCTCCCCCGACCAGTCGCCGACCGCCCGCAGCGCAGCCCTCCGGTACTCCGTCCTCATTCTTTCGCTCGCCGCGGTCATTGCCTTTTATGCGTGGGCGGTCGCGCCGGGACGCCCGTTCATAACGAAATTCGACAGCGGCGTTGATTACTACAACCTCCTGGTCAAGGGGTTCCGCTCCGGGCACCTAAGCCTCCAGGCTGAAGTGCCGCCGGGCCTGCTGAAGCTCAGGGACCCCTATGACCCGCGGCAGAACGCGCAGTTCGGGATGCACGATATCAGCTTCTACAAGGGGAAACTCTACCTCTACTTCGGGGCCGCCCCGGCGCTTGTGCTCTACTGGCCGTTCACGGCCATAACGGGACTCTATCTCGACGATCGCCAGGCCGTGTTTCTGTTTTGCGTCGGGGCGTTCCTGGCGGGCTGCTTCCTGTTGAACAGGGTCAGGCGGCGGTTCTTCCCGGACACCGGCGTGGCCGCGGAGGCGGCCGGGATTTTCGCGATGGGATTGGCCGGCATGGTCCCGGTCCTCCTGCGAAGGCCCCAGTTCTACGAGGTCGCTGTGTCCTCGGCGTACGCGTTCTTCATCCTCTCGATGCTCGGGCTGTTCCAGTCGCTCTACGGGGCGCGGAGGCTGGGATGGCTCGCCTTCGCGAGCCTGTGCTACGGCCTGGCCATAGCCTCGCGCCCCACGTACGTCTTCGGGGCGGCTGCGCTTCTGGTGCCGGTTCTTTTCCCTTGGGGGAAGAGCGGGCCCGTCGGCTGCGGCCCCGCTCGCCTCGCGCGCGCGTGCGCGGCGGTCGTTCCCGTGAGCCTGGTGGCGGCAGGGATCATGGCCTACAATGAGCTGCGCTTCGACAACCCGTTCGAGTTCGGGGTCACATGGGCGCTCTCGGGCTTCAACGAGACGAAGATCACCCAGTTCAGCCTGTCCTACCTCTGGTTCAATTGCCAAGCGTACCTGCTCGCGCCGGCGCAGCTGAGCCCCTATTTCCCGTTCGTGCGGGTCGTTTCGCTGCCGCCCCCTCCGGCGGGCCACTACGGCGTCGAGGACCCCTACGGCATCCTTCCCAACATGCCGTTCGCGGCCCTCGCACTCGCGGCGGCGCTCCCAGGGGTGCGCCGGCGGACGCTTGGGCCATTCGCGCTCGCGGTGGCCATCGCATCGTTCGCCGTCGCCTGCGTACTCTTCTCCTTCCAGTTCGCCACCAATCGCTACATGGTCGACTTCCTGCCCGGGTTCATGATCCTGGCCGTCATTGGATTCTGGGGCCTCAGGGAGCAGTTTGGCGGCCTGGCCGGGAGGATCGTCAATGCGGGATGCTGGCTGCTGCTGACCTGGTCGGTCCTGTTCAACCTGTTCGCGTCGTTCGCGCACAACGAGCTTCTCCGGGTGAACGAGCCCGCCGTCTTTCGCCGCCTGGAGCACGCGTTCAATTATCCCCGTTTCGTCTTCGACAGGGTTGCCGGGCGCACCTACGGGCCGCTGGAGGTCACCGTGAGATTCCCGACCGGCAGGAAGGGCCAGCTGGAGCCGCTCGTGATCACCGGCCTCGAGTTCCTGTCGGATTACGTGTACCTGTTCTATGCCTCGAACGACAGGGTTGTCATCGGATTCGAGCACGCCGGCTATGGAGGGCCCGTGACGGACCCCATTCCGGTCGACTACAGCCGGCCCCACCGCATCACGGTGGACATGCCCCCGCTCTATCCGCCGATCGGGGATCCCTACTTCGACGGCATTCCCGCGAGGGCGGTCGAGGCATTCGGCATGCGCCTGAGGATCAGCCTCGATGGGGTTGCTGTGATCGACACGGCGGAGCAGTTCCACCCCCCGTCCTCCGTGCGCCCGTCCATCGGTTCCGGTGCGCCGACCCAGAGGGCGCTGGGTGGCAGGTTCACAGGCGAGATCTTGGGGGTTCGGCGCCTGGAGCCGGATTGGGGCGCGGCGCAGAGGGCGGCCGAGGCCGGCCCCCTTGTCATCTCGCTGGAGTTTCCCACCGGCCAGACCGGCGTCAGCGAACCCCTGGTCTCCAGCGGAAGCACGGGCCGGGGCGACATCCTGATTGTCAACTACATCGACTCGAACCACGTCACCTTCTCCCTTGATCACTGGGCGTACGGCGGGCCGACAAGCGGCCCCGTGGAGATCCGGCCGGGCGCGCGCCAGAAACTGGGGGTGAGCTTTGGCTCATTCTTTCCGGCCTCCGAAAGGCCGGCCGATGTCCCGGCATCGCGATGGGCTGATGCCGCGGGCAAGCTTGAGGTCGACCTCGACGGTCGCAGGGTGTTCGAGGCCAGGACGCCGTTCTACGACGCCCCGTCCGAGACCGTGGTCGTAGGGAGAAACCAGATCGGCTCAACGGGTTGCGGGGCGACGTTCAGCGGTCGGATCATCGCGCACGTTCGCGGGGCCCTCAGGTAGCGCAACCTTCGGAGGCCCCGGGCGAATGCCGTCTGTTTCCCGTTCAATAAAGGCGGCTGGATTGGTGCACAGATCCCCCCCGTTGATGAGCAGGCTGCGAAGACATAGGCTTGGCACCGGACCATGATCTTTACGACCCACTGGTTTGGCCTGTTTGCCGTCGCCTTTTTTCTGCTGTATTGGATGGCCTGCCTGCACTGGCTTCGGCTGGGCCTCCTGTTGATCGGCTGCTTTGTCTTCTATGCCCACTTTGCAGGTGCGGCCGGGATGCTCCCGATTGTCGTGCTGGCGGCCACAACATACGTCGCGGGCCTGTGGCGCAGAAAGGCGGTTCTCGTCGGAGCAATGATCCTTCCGATGCTCGCCCTGGTGTTCTACAAGTACACCCATTTTGTGGCCCTGAGCGTGGTGGCCCTCGTCAACCCTTCCTGGGGCCAGCAGACCGATCACCTCGCAGGCATCGCCCTGCCCAATGGACCGCCGCTAGCCGTAAGCTTTTTTGTCTTCGAATTCGTCCATTATCTTTACGATGTCAGCAAGGGTTCCCCGTCGATCCGAAACCCGGCCCACTTCCTCGCCTTCGCGTTCTTCTTCCCGTCGCTCGTGGCCGGGCCGATAAAACGGTACCAGCCCTTTCTGCCCTCTCTTCGCTCGGGCCTTTGCTCAGTTACGGCGCATGACGTAAAGTTGGGCCTGATGCGCGTTGCGCTCGGGTTCTTCAAGAAGCTGGTGATAGCCGACAACGTGATGGCGGGCCTGCAATATTGGCAGCCCAGGTATGCGAACCTGACCATTCACAGTCGATGGGAGTTCCTGGCCGCGATCGGCGTCCGCATCCTCTTTGATTTTAGCGGATACAGCGACATTGCCATCGGTCTGGGCCGAATGATGGGGGTGACGCTGCCCGAGAATTTCCGCTGGCCCTATTTGGCCACAAGCGTGACGGAGTTCTGGCATCGGTGGCATATTTCGCTGAGCACGTGGATCCGGGACTACGTCTACATCCCGTTGGGGGGTAGCAGATTCGGCCTTACGCGAAAGATCTTGAACGGGTTCTTCGCGTTTGCGCTCTGCGGCCTGTGGCACGGGCCGGCGTGGAATTTCGTCTTTTGGGGGCTGTACCACGGCACCGGCCTTGTAATCAGCTCGAACTATGAGGCCGCGCTTGGGCGCCCCGGGAGCATCATGGCGGGATTCTTCCGGCGCTTTCCCGTTGTCGGCTGGGGGCTCACCCTGGGCTTTGTCCTGATAGGCTGGCTCTATTTCTTTTATCCGGTCGCCGAGGCAAACCAGATGCTTAGGCTGCTTTTCGTTAGGAGACTATGAAGCCGAAAACTGAAGATACTCGATTGAGGCGAATATTGCGCGTCGCCGTGTCCCTTGCCCTGGGAGTCCTGATCGGCGGCCTGTTCCACTATCTCCTATACCGGTTTTCGCTGCCCTCGAAGCCCTTCATCTATGTCACCTTCTAGCACTAGGGCCGATTGAATCCGCGGGCTTTCCCAATGAGTGAACCAAGAGACAAAGACGACTTCCTTGCCGCAGGGGCCAGAGACAGGCGCGTCTACATCGGCTGGTGGGGGCGAGCCGCGCACCTTGGCGGAACGGGGCTTGGGATGGTCGCCTCGCTGCCCGCTTGGCCGCTGCTGCTTGGAGTCGTTCTTGGATTCGGTCTCTGCAGCTTGGCTGGCAGGATCGTGAGCGATCGACCGATGTTCGAGCATTTCGTTCGTTTTCACGGCGCAATTTCGCCGTCGAACTACTTTTACCCGACAGCTTCCGAGCTGGCCTCGTACGTTAGAAACACGGTGCCGCGCAGCAAGTACTTGGTCGTGGTTGGAGGCGCCTCCTATTTTCGGGGAACCGGGCAGAATCCGGATGAGCTTTGGACCCTCGAGCTCCAGCGTCTGCTTGGAGACGATTATGCCGTCGTCAACTTTGCGATGGACCAATCGGGGGTCACCTCCTTCGCAGGAGTCGCGTTTCAGATCCTGGCCCGGGAGTACCCCAGGATTGCCTACGTGGCCAACGCGAGCCCCGTGGTGGTCGACCCCATCGACGGAGGGGAAGTCTACCGATACGTATTCTGGGATGCGTATTACAAGGGCATGATCCCCCTTCCGGCCCCCTGGTCGGAGCGCGTACGAGAATTGGCGAGAGAGGAGCGCGCGGACCCGGCAGGTCTTGAGCTCCATCTTGGGAAATGGATAGATCAGTTTACGCACGCCTGTGACCTGTGGACATATGTCGGCTACAAGTACATTTTCACGGTCTGGAGCGACGGGATGCCCGACACGCTGACCAGCGCGCGAGGAGAGTACATCGACGGCAGCGATCAGGACCTGGCGCAGAGACAGCGCGACCTTAGACGGAACCTGGACTACAGGCAGCGCTACGAGGAGATGAACAGGGATTTCGCCACGAAGGGCTTCGTTCGAAACAAGAGCGGCAATTGGGAGCTCGACCCCGTTGCCTTCGATATCATCTCGCAGCTAAGCGAGACGATGTTCCCCGACAGCGTTAAATCGAAGTGTTTTCTCGTCCTTGTCCGAGCGAATCCATTCTTTGAGCAGGCATTCACGGCTGACGATTGGCGGCGCCACGAGACGATGTTCCGGCAGGGCCAGCTTGCGTTTGAAAAGGCCGGCTACCGGGTCGTGCAATTGCCCGAATCCGACTTCACGCCTGATGACTTCGTTGACGGTGGTCATTACATGGTTTCCGGCGGCCGAAAGGTTGCACGGGCGGTTTCCATTGCAATCAAGACGCCGGCTCCGCCGGATAGGTCTTCAGGGCCCTAGGGATCGGCCGCAGCGCCTTTGCCTGCTCACCTAGGCTTAGGCGTTCTTATGCGCCAGCCGTTCAGTCCCGTTGTTATTCAGCGGCCACACGCCACCCCCTTGGAATTCCCTTGGCCAAAACCCTGCGTTATCGCGGCCCTTTCCTCCGAAGGCGGGCTAGCTCTGGGGACGGAGCGTCCAGCCCAGCAAAAAGCCCGCCGTTTCGGGCGGGCTCTTCAAGCACCCTGGACAGAACCTTACCTCGCGAACCGGCGGCGAAGCGCCGCGAGACCGGCGAGAACGCCGCCCAGCATGGTGAGCGTTGCGCCACCATCGGGCACTCCACCATGGACCTGCACCGTCTGGTCTGTGACAAAGATGCTGTCTTCGGGCTGCCACATGCTCCCCACGCCGGTGATCGTCGCCACGTCGCTGCCGTTCAGGGAAATGGCATAAATATTGGGGTTCGCGCCAGGGATCTCGCTGGTCACGATCACGTCGCCGGCATACTGGTCAAACTCCGAGATCGGGGCATACAGGATGTCGTACGGGTAATTCACGCCATAAAACCCGTCATGGGGGTTGGTGTCGCCAGCGATATTGGTCGGCACGAAGCTGATCGACTCGGCCTCCGGGATCTGGAACACCGGCGTCACCGTCCCGGTGGGGGAGATCGCATTGACCCACTCCGAGTCTTCGGACGAGGTAAAGAGCGTCCCCGCGGCGAAGGTCCCGAACTTCTGCGTCGCAAAACCTATCCCTTCGGTGTCGGTGCCGAGGTACGCCAGCAGGGACACCTGACCGCCCGCACCAACCTCGAAGACGCCGCCCTGGTTCGTCGTGACTATCATGTCATGGTTGTACAGTCCGGTCGTATCGAAGCTGATTCCGCGCACCTGACCGATATTGACGGTCGCAAATAGGGTCGGCGCACCTCCGCTGTGCGAAAACTTCCAGATTTGACCGCTGGCCTGGGAACCCGAGTAGATGTCGTTGGAACCGTAGGCGCTGCCATTGGGTGAAGCCGAGAGGACGACCTCGCCGCTGGCACCCGGAACCGCCCCAAACGTGCTGATATTCCCGCCGCTGAGGTTGGTCGAGTACAGCACGTTGCTGGAGGAATATCCCCCCGTGCCGACGAACTCGTCGCCGGCATACGTGATGCCAATAGGCGACGCATTGCCGGAGTAGATGCCATCCAATTGGGTCTGGCTGATGAACGGCGTCGGATTGAATGTTATCTGCGCGTGCGCTTGGGCGACCATGGCAGCCAAGGCGATGCCATACGCTCCGAGAAAGGACTTGCTCATTTTGATTTTCATAGGTCAAACGCCGGGATGGCGGGATGGGAGTGTGAGTGGGAAACCAGATGCCAAACGAAACACTGCCACGTCAGCGAAGCAAAGTGGGCAGTTCGGTCCATTAGGCATTGGTTTTGATAGCATTAGTTAGACCACTGGGCGTCTATATTCCTTAACTTATTGACATAAAATAGTTAGAAATTTGCTCGATCAACAGCTGAAGTCCCCAAGCCCCACTCGAATGTAAGGCATTCCGACAAAACGCGGCTTTTCCATACACTTTGTGCTGGGTTTTCCGCAGATTAAGGACTCGCAGACCTCCTTCCGCCCAACCGGAATGCGCTCAGAATCCTCCACGGGCCCGGACTTGCGAACGCAGGAAGCAAGCCAAGCGGCGAGATTGTCGCCAATTGCAGCAGGTCGACGCTGCGCGGTCTTGGAGGTTTCCGCTTTGACGTGGATCGGCCTCCCTACGAGGCCGATATCCGACCAGTCGATCCGCTCGATCTCATCCCCGCTCGGTCCGGCAAGCCCGCTGTATGCAAGGCATGGCGCAGAATCACGCAGGGCTTTCTCCAATGCCGTCTGAATCTGTGCGGGGGTAAGGATTCCGAACGTTCTGAGCTAGACATGGACCAGAAGGGTGCCGGTTTGAGTGGAATTGGCGCCCCTTGGGATTCGACCCATCCGAAGGCGGCCGGGGACGCGAAGAAGTGAATCCCAGGACGGGCATAGCGCCACTTGTCAAAGGCAACTCTGAATCCCATCGTATCCGGCAAATGGCGCCCCCACGTGTCGAGGGAAACCCCTCCGGAGCCGAGATGCGGCGACATTCCCATGGCGACCTGTTTGCCGGGCTATTGATCGCCGCTTCCATTTTCGCCGCCTATTGCGGCACGTTTCACGTTCCGTTCCTGTTCGACGATTATTTCAGCATCGTCAATAATGCGTCGATTCGGAGGCTTTCGGCGATGGGCGACGTCCTCTCGCCGCCGGCGGCCGCGCTGACAGAGGGCCGCCCCCTTGCGAATCTCACCTTTGCGGTCAGTTACGCGACCAGCGGGCTGGATCCGTGGGCGTATCATCTGCTCAATCTTTTCGTCCACACGCTCGCGGCTCTTGTCCTCTTCGGCGTCGTGCGTCGCACGCTGCTCCGGCCGCCCCTAAGGGCCAAGTTCGGCGATGACGCGCATTTTCTTGCTGCAGCCATCGCGGTGCTTTGGGCGATTCATCCCCTACAGACCCAGACCGTCACGTATATTTCCCAGCGGACGGAGTCGCTGATGGCGCTTTTCTATCTGCTCACCCTCTATTGCTTCATCCGAGGGATCGAGGAGCGACCGGGGCTTTGGCGTCCGTTGGCGGTCGGGGCGTGTCTGCTCGGAGCTCTGAGCAAGGAGGTGATCGCCACGGCCCCCCTGGCGGTTCTGTTGTACGACCGTACATTCGTTGCCGGAACCTTTCGTTCAGCTTTGCGCGCCCGCTGGCGATTCTATGGATGCCTTGCCAGCTCATGGCTCCTGCTCGCTTGGCTTCTCCTGGATGTCAAGAGCCGTGCCGTCGGCTACGGTCTCGGCATCGACTCGTTCCAGTACGCCCTGACTGAGTGCAAAGCGGTCGTTGTCTACCTTTCACTCTGCATTTGGCCGCATCCGCTCATCTTTGACCGCGGCATCATCTTCATGACCTCCGTCGCGTCAGCGTGGCCCTACGTGCTCGCCGTCGCTTGCCTGGTCGCCCTTCTCGCATGGGCCCTGGCGCGTCGGCCAGCGCTCGGCTTCTTGTGCGCATGGTTCTTCGTGGTCCTCGCGCCCACCTCCAGCGTGGTGCCGGTCATCGAGGCACCAATTGCGGAAAACCGCCCGTACCTTCCGTCGGCGGCGGTCATTGCGCTGGTCGTGCTTTTCTTGTACCTGAGAGCGGGCCTCCGGCCCACGCGCTGGGTTTGCGTCTTGCTTGCCGCCACATGCCTTTTCGCGACCGCTCGCCGCAATCGCGATTACGAGAGCGAGACTTCCATTTGGACGGATACCATCGCGAAGGCAAAAGACAATTTCCGCGCCTACGATGCCCTGGCACTTTCGCTCGCCGGCCAGCCTGGGCGCCAGGCTGAGGCCGTTTCCGCCTATGAAGCGGCTCTGCGCCTCAGACCCGATGCCGCCGTGACGCACAACAACCTGGGCACCCTTCTCGCCGGCGAGCCCGGCAGGGAAGCCGAGGCGATTGCGCAGTACGAAGCCGCCTTGCAGCTGGATCCCGATTTTGCCGAGGCGCACAGCAACCTGGGGTATATGCTGGTAGGCCAGCCTGGCAGGCAGGCCGAAGCCATTGCCCACTGCGAGACCGCCCTGCGCCTCAAGCCCGATTTGGCGGAGGCGCATGACAACCTGGGACTATTGCTCTCCCGCCAGCCCGGCAGGCAAGACGACGCCCTTGTCCAATTTGAGACGGCTTTGCGCCTCAAGCCCGACTTAGCGGAGGCGCATGACAACCTGGGACTTCTTCTCTCCCGCCAGCCCGGCAGGCAGAACGACGCCTTGATTCAATTTGAGACGGCTTTGCGCCTCAAGCCCGACGATGCGAAGATGCATTGCGACCTGGCCGACTTCCTAGTCGGCCAACCCGGTAGCGCGCCTGAAGCTATCGTCCATTACGAGACGGCATTGAGGATCAATCCCAATTGTTCGGAGGCCCGCGACGCCCTTAGGCGGTTGCACCAAGGGGACTCTGCTTCGGCGGGCCGCAACTAGCTAAGCCCCGTCACTTGCTTCCGATGCGGCGCGGCAAGAGCCGACGCCCTCAGGCGCCGCACCGCGCGGCGCGGAGGGCTGGCGAGATCCGCTCCCAAGCAAGGCCGCCGAAGACACACCTGCGCCGGAGTCGGGCCGGTGACTGACCGGATCAAATAATCCCCCGTTAGCAGCGGCCGGCCATGCGCCGATCGGCCAAGCTTCTGCGCTGAAACGAGATTGTGCTTTCCTCAATGTGCCCAATGCGGAAGATACAATGGCAATGGCGGTGTTACGGTTAGTTGAAAGCCGCGTAACCAATTGATTGCTCGGGTGGTGGAATGGCATACACGACGGTCTTAGAAGCCGTTGCCGAAAGGCGTGCAGGTTCAAGTCCTGTCCCGAGCACCAAACAGCTATCGATTGAGTCACCTCGTGCGTCGGACCTTGCCCGGGCTTCCTAGGGAGTTGAGCTAAATCGCCGGGGCCCGGAAGCGGCGTCTGCTAACTGCTTCAACAGGCGGGCGAGGAGCGCCGCGCGCTGGTCCTGGTTCCTCCAATAATTCTCGGACACTTTCGTATAGGCGGGAACCGCCATCTTCGCGAGTAACTTGCCGAGGGGATTCTTGAAACTCGGGCGCGCATCCTGCTCGATGAACTCCTTCATTCGGGGATTCATCCGCGCGATCTGGCGGCGTCCGTTGAGGTCCTGGAGATCGGCATACAGGTCTCCGTAGAGGTTGAAGGTCGCGCGCGGGTTGTAGACAAACGGGCTGGCGGCATTGAACGCCCGCCGAAGGCACGGATGGTTGTCGCCTAAGCCGGATTCGGCCAGGATATCGCCTATCGGCGCGCCCTTGAACGCGCCCAGATGGAATGCATATTCCGTGGACAGGAGATGGCGGGCGCCAGCCTCGGGGTCGCCGCCACTCAGCGCGGCGGCGAGCCGGGCCTGCGCGGCCGGCGACACGGCCGCGTTGTCCAGGATGAACGAGGCCGTATCGAGGCTGATGTGCTCAATCACGACGCCGATCATCGAGCGCACGAGCGTGCGCGAGTACGGCTGGAGCTTGCGGCCGACCTGCAGAATGGGCAGGAGGGTGTCGACGGCGTCGTTGCCGCGGCCGTCAAGCGCCTGAAGGCTTGCGATGGCTATGCCGTGCTGCGACACGGCGCGGATGGACTGGAATCCGAGGAGCTCCGCGTCGACGCGGGCAGGCGTCATGTCGCCGATGCGATCAAATGCGTTGAGCTCGGTCAGCCATGCGCGCTCTGGGGCCAATTGCGCCCAGTGCGCCTCGAACTCGGCCCGGCGCGCCGTGACGGTGACGCGCCAGGGGCCCGGAGGGCTGGGGACAATGACGGGATAGGGATCCTTGAAGGCCGGCGCCTTGAAGTTCTTCCCCAGCGGATGCTCCCGCCCATAGCGCATCAGCACGTTGAAGCTCGCCTCGGCGCCGGGAAACGCAGGTGAAATATCCTCTAATCTGACCGGGCGCCGGATTGTGGGATCATCATGGGCCAGGTACGCGAGCAGGACTCCCAGCACCGAGTAGCCAAGGGCTATGCGCCACCACGAGCGCGACTGCAGACGCCAGGAGACCAGAAGGAGTCCAGCGGCGACGAGGATCAAACCAAGGCCTGCACAAGCGACGAATATCCAGCCCGGGGCATCGGGGCCCGATGGGCTCCAATGCACAAGCATCAATTGGATGGGATCCCGCAGGGGCGTGGGCGCCGCGGCCAGGCCAAGCAGCAGGAGGAGGGCGGCGACGGCGGCCTGCAATCCAAGCGCCGCGAGGCGAAGCCCGCGCAGGGGAAGGGGGTCAACGGGCGGAGGATCTGGGACGCTCATGACGAGTCGGGGTATTTTCGCGGGGATATTTGGACCTTGGGCGCGCGGTACCGATTCGGAGACCCGAATCTGGGGTCTGGGCGGGAAATTGTTAAGGCTTTGGTGATCTGGATGTCCCGTCGGGTACCTGGAGGGACTCCACGCCAGGGATTCGTGCCGCGTGGTGCCAGCCGGAAGGATGGGCCGCCCCACATCCGCAAGCAAGGCCGGTCTACGGCCAGCCTTTGCCAAAGCGCGCCGAGATTCCTGCGGACGCGGACTTGGCGTTCGGTACTTCCCTACGGGTATCCCGGCTTCATACCGGCACTTAGGAACTTCTCGGGACTTTCTTTGCGACCGTGCTGTATCCGCCGCCCGGCCATTTCCAGGCGCCCGAGAAGCTGTCGCCGTCCGCTGAGAATTTCCCGGTGAATGAATTTCCGGAGCCCTTTTGGCCGAACGAAATGCAAATGTCGTCTCCATCGACTTCCCATTCGTATGCAAACCGGTCCCCGAAGTTGTCGAACAGGCGGGACATGCAGGCCTTCCTTGCCTCGTCGTAGCCGATGTACTCGACGAAGTGAACCTCCCTGCCCCTGACCTTTACCCACCCGCGCTGGACGAGGAAAAAGCCGCCGTCAAACCACTCGAAAGTGACTGCGCCCGTCATTTTGGGCCCCGACAACCTCCAGGAGCCCTCGAACCTCGCCAAGCTGAGCAGCGCCGCGCTTGGTTTTGACGGTCCCCGGACATTCCCGTCTGGCGGTGTTCTCACAAGTTTCCGTCCCATGTCTCGAAGTCTGCCGTCGCAGGTTTAATGAGTTCGGTTCGCGTCTGTTCAAACCCAGGGGGGGGCCTGGACACCAGCCTCAAGTTGGCGTCGTGCGGTCATCCGCGGTGCGCCCGGCCTCGGGGTTGCGCCGTGCGCCCAAATCGCAAAGCGTAACGGCCTTGAAAGACACTTTCGGGAGATCCGCTTGGCGCAGGGGCCCCTTGTGGCCCCTCGCGGTTGAAAATGCGGGGCTGACGGAGCGGCCGGCGCGTGGACGATGGGCGGCGGTTGCGCTGGCTGCCGCCGGCCTCGGCACATGCGCCTTCGCTGGCGGGCTGCGCTCGATCGCCGTGGTTTTCCAGAATGGCGGCGAACAGGGAATCATTCTCGTGCGGCGCGGCGAGATCTCCCGTTCCGGGCGCGGTGATGTCTCCGACGGCGGCGCCTTTTCGTGCGCCCACTCGCGCCGCGTCGAGCTGTCGATCGACGGGGCCGACGGGCCGTCAAACGCGGAGCGCACCCTGGTCACGGTTCAAGGCTCGAGAAACCCGTTCACGTTCTTCCTCGGGGACGTGAGGAGCGATTACCCGATATTCATCCCGGCTTACGGCGTCGCCGTGACGGAGGCGGCGGACCAGCGCGGCTACGAGGAGATCGCCGCGTCGATACGGGCGCGCGGCCTGAAATCGGATGTCCAGAGGATCGAGTCCGAGCCGGAGGAGTCGTTTGCCGATGCGGCGGGCTCGGTCCGCAGCCAGAAGGTCGAGACTTGGCTCGGGCTCTCCCGGGACGTGCGGATATTCAGCGTGAGCCCGCGGCTTGAGTGGATCCAGTCGCGCTATCCTTACTCGGGTTACGCAGTGGTCCCGGGCGACAACGAGGCGCCCCAGCTGCAGTTGATGCTCGGGCGGGGCTGGGGTCCCGTCGACGAAATCAGCCGGCGCCTGGACGAGGGGGTCCTCCCCATCCTCCACGGCACGAAGGTCGACGCGGACATCACCTACCGCGCGACGTTCTTTGCGTCGCTCGAGAAGAGCCCGCTCCGGGTCGACACCGTGCGGGGCACCGACTTCCTCGTGGCGGACGGCCTGGGCGCGGGCCACATGTTCACCCCCGGGCAGCAGGCGGAGTTCGACCGCCTGAAGGACGGGGAGCTGAGCCGGCCCGAGGAGACGGTCCTCTATTCGCGCGTCGTCGCGGTAAACACCGGCGCCGTGCCGCGCTATGCTTTCGTCAAGGTTCCCGCGGGCGCGCCGGCCTGGAACTGCTCCTACGACGGCAGAAGGGGATGGGGCCTCACCGGGAAGGGCCGGGTCTTCCTCGTCGGGAAGCTCAACGGCGCGCCTCTGGCGCAGGAGGAGGTGTCGATGCTCCTCGCCCCGGGCGAGGAGGCGACGATCGACTTCCTTGTGCCGCACCAGCCGATACCGGCCGACCGGGCCCAGGCCCTTGCGGGCCAGGACTTTGGGGCGCGCCTGGTGGAGGCCCGGGCCTACTGGCATTCAAAGCTGGGTCGGGCGGCGAGGGTTCGCCTGCCGGACAGGCGCATCGACGAGATGCTCCATGCGGGGCTGCTGCACCTGGACCTGGTCACCTACGGCCGGGAGCCGGGCGGAACCCTGACTCCGCAGATCGGCATCTACAACGCGATCGGCTCGGAGAGTTCGCCGATCATCCAGTTCATGGACTCCATGGGCCTGCACGACGAGGCGGCGAGGTCGCTCGGGTACTTCCTTGAAAAGCAGCGTGACGACGGGTTCATGCAGAACTTCAGCAACTACATGCTGGAGACGGGCGCGGTCCTCTGGAGCCTTGGGGAACACTACCGATACACCGGGGACCTGGACTGGGTGCGCGCGATTGAGCCCAAGGTGCTGAAGTCCGCGCGGTTCATGCGCGACTGGCGGCGCAGGAACCAGAGGGAGGAGCTGCGCGGGAGGGGCTACGGGATGCTCGACGGCAAGACCGCTGACCCGGAGGACCCCTTCCGGTCGTTCATGCTCAACGGCTACGCCTACCTCGGGTTCGCCCGGGTCGCCGAGATGCTCGAGCGGGTCGACCCGGCCGAGGCGGGCGCATGGCGGGACGAGGCCGCGGGCCTCAAGAGGGACATCAGGGCTTCCTTTTTCGAGACGATGGCGAAGTCTCCCGTGGTCCCGCTGGGGGACGGAAGCTGGGTGCCGACGGTCGCCCCGTGGGCGGGCTACAGCGGCCCGGTGATGCTCCAGGCCGACGGAGGCGAATGGGACAGCCACGGGAGCGTCGCGACCAGGGACTCGCTGCTGGGGCCGATCTACCTCATATTCCAGGAGGTCATCGCGCCGGACGAGCCTGCGGCGTCGTTCCTCATGTCGTGTCACGGCGAGCTGATGACGCAGCGCAACGCGGCCTTCAGCCAGCCCTACTACAGCCGCCACGACTGGGTTCACCTCGAGCGCGGCGAGGTGAAGGCGTTCCTGGAGACCTACTTCAACACGGTCGCCGCCATGGCAGACCGGGAGACCTACACCTTCTGGGAGCACTACTTCGGGAACAGCCCGCACAAGACGCACGAGGAGGCCTGGTTCCTGATGCAGACGCGGTGGATGCTCTACCTTGAGAAGGGCGCCAAGCTCGATTTCCTGCCGGGGATCGCGCGGGGCCTGCTTTCAGGCGGCAGCCGGATCGATCTGGACGGCGTCGCCACCTACTTCGGGCCGGCGACGCTGCATGTCGAGTCGTCGCCGGACCAGCTCCGGATAACGGCCCACGCTGAGTGCGCGGGGCCGCGCCGGCCGCGCACGGTCGAGATCCGCCTTCCGCATCCGCTGGCGCTCCGGCCCCGGGAGGTGAGGGGAGGCGCCTATGACCCCGCCGCCGAGACGGTGAGGATCGAGGACTTCGGGGGGAGGGCCGACGTGGAGCTTGATTTCGCCGGCGGCGGCGGCACCCGCTAGCCGCGCGCCGAGCCGCTCACTTTGCAGGGGCCTTCAGCATCTTCTGGACGGCCTCGCCAAGCTGGCTCTCGGAATCCAACATGAACTGCCCCGAGGTGACGACGGTCTCGCCGGCGCGCAGGCCGCCGCGAACCTGGTAGAGCCCGCCCTCGCTGCGCTCCCCGAGCTGCACCTCGCGCGGCTCGAAGTATCCCCCCGGCAGCGCCACGAACACGGTGTCGCGCTCTCCGCTGCGCAGGACGGCCATCTCGGGGACGAGCACGGCGTCGTCCGCGAGCTGGGCCGCCATGCGCACCTCCACGAACATGCCGGGCCGCAGGTAGCCTTCGTTGTTCGGGATGACGATTCGCGCGGTCGCGGTGCGGGTCATCTCGTCGACCTGCGGCAGCAGCCGCTGCACCGTGCCCTCGAACGCCCGCTCCGGGGCGTACGTCGCGCGCACGACCGCGGCCTGGCCCTCGTGGACGAACGGCAGGTCGCTCTCGTATACCTGCGCCTCCACCCAGACGTCCGACATGTCCGCCAGGCGGAAGATGCGCTCGCCGGCCTTGATCCTCTGTCCCTCGACGGCCGCCTTCTCGATCACCACGCCGTTGGCGGGCGAGCGGTAAAGGAGGCCCCGGCGGTCCTCCTTCAGGGAGGGCGCGCCGGGGAGGAATTCCGACGGGGCGAGGTAGGTGAGCTGGGAGCTGTGCAGGTCCGGGTACAGGGACGGCAGGTACATCTCGAACAGCGGGTCGCCGACCCTGACCGGCGTCCCGGTCGCCGTCACGTAGAGCTTCTCAAGCCAGCTGTCGTAGTCGATCGTGATGTCGCGCAGGCGCGCCTCGTCGTAGCCGACCATGCCGACCGTGCGGAAGGCATGGCGCACCGGTCCGTGCCCGACGACGGCAGTCCGGAGGTTCATGCGCTGGACCGTGGCCGCGTCGACCCGGACCTTTGCCTGGCTTCCCGCACCCGGAAGCGGGCCGGCGCGGATGGGCTCCAGCTTCATTCCGCAGATGGGGCAGAAGCCCGGCTTGTCGCTGACGACCTCCGGGTGCATGCCGCAGGTGTAGAGCTGCGTCTCGGCGGGCGCGCCGCAGGTCCCGGCCAGGGAGACGGCCAGGAGAAGAAGGAAATGGAGGGCGGGCTTCATGTCGCGCGGGGCCCGGGTGCGCCGGGGAACCGTGGGCATCCGGGCGCCGGGGGGCTCAAGTGGAACAATGGCCAAGGTTGCGCGGGACGCCCTCCTGAAACCGCTCCGGCCGAATGACGAGAAGATGGCCTGATGGCCTTCATAATGGCAGGGGAGGGCGTCCCCGGACGATGAAAGCCGCTTTCAGGCTTCTCCTCACCACCAAAGTGTTCCCATCATCACGCATGCCAGCGTCAAGCGCCTCGACAGCCTTGCGGGCACTTCGGAGATTCACAGTGAACCGTGATACCGCCGGTACGGCGCAAGGCGAGATAACATGACCCCGCCGCTTCCCCAAGACGGGAACCTCGACCGCCGGGCGTTCGTGCGATCCGCGATGTGGACGTCGCTCGGCCTTGCCGCCGGGGCCGCGCTGCCCTTCAGGCTGTCGGGCCAGTCCGCGCCGGGCCCGGCGGCGGGGGCGCCCGCGCGGGTGCCTTCGCGCCCCCAGCCCGAGAGCAACCGTCGCATGGCCGCGCTGCTGGCGAAGATAACCCGCGAGGCCGACCCCCTGCGCAACCCGTACCGCAACCACGAGCAGGTGGCGCTGCTTCGCGCCCTGGAGGCGAAGACCGCCGACCTCGCCGAGGTGTTCCGCATAAGGATGCGCCTGGCCTGGGAGCTTCTCGACAGCGGCCTGCCCGACGAGGCGCTCGGGCAGTACGACGTGATCCAGAAGATGATGGAGGAGCAGCACGTCCCGGCGAGGGACCGCCGTGATGCGGACTGGCTGACCTTCAAGGCCACATGCGGCCTCCGGATCGGCGACAACGAGAACAGCCTCGCCCACCACAACGCCGACTCGTGCCTGTTCCCCATCCGCGGCGGCGGGATCCACAGGCTGCCCCGCGGATCGCGCCTGGCGGTCGCGGCCCTGACCGAGCTGCTCGACAAGTATCCCGGCGACCTGCGCGCGCGCTGGCTGCTCAACATCGCGTACATGAACCTAGGCGAGTACCCGGACAAGGTGCCGCAGGCGTGGCTCATTGGCCCGAAATCCTTCGAGTCCGACTACGACATCAAGCGCTTCCGGGACGTGGCGCCCGACGTCGGGCTCGACGTTGACGACGAGGCCGGGGGCCTTGTGCTCGACGACTTCGACAACGACGGCTTCCTCGACGTGATGATGTCGTCGTGGGCGCTGCGGGGCCAGCTGCGGCTCTTTCACAACAACGGCGACGGCACCTTCACCGAGCGAACGGAGGAGGCGGGCCTCGTCGGCCTGACGGGCGGCCTCAACATGATCCAGACCGACTACAACAACGACGGCCTCGTGGACGTCCTGGTGCTGCGGGGGGCCTGGATCAGCACCGAGGGGCACTACCCCTGCTCGCTGCTGCGCAACAACGGGGACTTCACCTTCACGGACGTGACCGAGGAGGCGGGGCTGCTCCGATTCCATCCGGTCCACTCCGCGGTCTGGTTCGACTACAACTCCGACGGCTGGCTGGATCTCTTCCTCGCCAACGAGTCGAGGAAGGAGGACCGCAACCCCTGCGAGCTCTTCCGCAACAACGGCGACGGAACCTTCACCGAGTGCGCGGCCGAGCACGGGCTGAACCTCGTGGCATTCTTCAAAGGGGCGACGAGCGCCGACTACAACAACGACGGAAGGCCGGACCTGTTCCTCTCGCGCCTCGACGGGCCGAAGCTGCTGCTGCGCAACGACGGGCCCGCCGGCGCAGACACCTCGCCGCGCGCCCCGTGGCGCTTCACCAACGTTGCCGAGGTCGCCGGCGTGACCGAGCCGCCCAGCACGTTCCCCTGCTGGTTCTGGGACTACGACAACGACGGCTGGCCCGACATATTCGTCGCCGGCTACCGGATCCACGACGTGGGGGACATCGCCGCGCAATACCTCGGGCTGCCGCATTCCGGCCAGCGCCCCAAGCTCTACCGCAACAACCGCGACGGCACCTTCGCCGACGTGACTAAGGAGTGCGGGCTCGACCAGGTCTTCCTGACGATGGGCGCAAACTTCGGCGACCTCGACAACGACGGCTGGCTCGACTTCTACCTGGGGACCGGCAACCCGGAACTCAACACGCTTGTCCCCAACCGGATGTTCCGCAACGACCGCGGCCTGCGCTTCCAGGACGTGACGACCTCGGGCGGCTTCGGGCAGCTGATGAAGGGCCACGCCATAGCCTTCGGCGACATGAACAACGACGGCACGCAGGACGTCTTCTCCGTGGTCGGCGGCGCCGTCGAGGCGGACCACTACCGCAGGCAGCTCTTCGCCAATCCCGGCCACGGCAACCACTGGCTCAAGCTGAAGCTCGAGGGCACCGCGACGAACCGCGCGGCGATCGGGGCCCGGATCAGGGCCGTCGTCGAGACGGACGACGGCGAGCGGTCCATCCACCGCATCGTGGGCACCGGCGGAAGCTTCGGAGGCTCGCCGATCCGCCAAGAGATAGGGCTGGGCCAGGCCCGGGCCGTCAAGAGGGTCGAGATCCTGTGGCCGGTCACGGGCGTCACGCAAATCGTGTATGGGCTGGAACTCGACGCCTTCTACCACGTTAAGGAAGGCGTCGACGCGCCGGCCCGAATCGAGCTCAGGAGCTTCAGGTGGCCTGTCAGGGCCCAGGCATGAGGAGGAATGGCGCAACGTACCCGCGGCCTGCGGGCGCCGCGAGGACCATAATCGGGGCGGTCGCAGCGCTGGCGATATCCGCCTGCGCCGCGCACCGCGCGGGCGGGCAGATGTCCGGGGAAACCTGGTCGACGGACCCGACGATGAGCGCGCTCAACCCCGGCGAGGCGGCCCGCTTCAGGTCGGGCCCGGACTTCCCCACGCCGGTTTACTCGGCCATCGGCTCCGCCCTGGCCCTGACCGGGCACTTCGCGGAGATCGGCTGGAACGAGGCGCAGGTGGCGGCCTTTCTCGACGGCATGCGCTCGGCCTTCCAGGGCAGGCCGGTCGCCCTCGACGACAGGGCCCGGCAGCTGTTGTCCGACGTCGGCCGCCTGGCCGGGCCGGCGTCGATGCCTCAGGCTCCCGGGCAGGGCCCCCGCGTCGCGGCCGGCCCGGACTTCCCCCTCGCCTCGTGCAGCGCGATCGGCTCGTTTCTGGCCATGACCGGGCACCTGGCGGAGCTCGGGTGGAACGAGGCGCAGGTCGTGGCCTATCTCGACGGCATGCGCGCGGCACTCCTGGGGAAGCCATTCCCGTTCGACGAGCAGGCCCGCCTGTTGCTGTCGGATATCGGCCGGCAGATCGGCGACATAGAGGACCTGCGGAAGATGGAGACGCTCAATGCGTCCGACGAGGCGGGAAGGCTGGCGTGGTACCTGAGGAAGGCCCGCAACCGCCTCGGCCTGCAGCAGTCGGACAGCGGCCTGGCGTACCGCGTCGAGCGGGGGCGCGGCGGGGTCAGGCCCCGCCCCGGCGACACGATTGTCTTCACCTGCGCCGCATTCACGGCGGACGGCACCACCAAGCTGCCTCAGATGTCGGGCGAGCGGATCCGCATGAAGATGGACAAGCTCCTGCCCGGCCTCATGGAGGGGCTCCAGATGATGAGCATCGACGCCACGGCGGTGTTCATACTCCCGCCCAAGCTGTCGTTCGGCGACAACCCCTGGCCCGACGGGGTTCAGCGCGGCTCGCCCATCATCTTCTCGGTCGCCCTCCACGACGTGACCGCCGCGGAGGCCCCCCCCTGACCGAACGGGGCTGGGCGTCCCACGCGGCGGCAGAATCTCGTCCGCGGGGGGCGCCTTGGCGGCCGGACGGCCTCCTTGGTGTTGCCTAGGGGCCGCGGGCGCCGACATTGTCGGTCGGCGGCACGGCAGGCCGCCCCGGCCGCTGATCAATCACCCATGACCCCCATTCCCTCCGTCCCGTGCCGCGGTCCGCGGCACGCGCCCGTCTTCCCCGTCGGCGGTTCGCTTGCCTCGGCAGCCGCTTGTCCCGCGACCCATACCAGCGCCCTCCTGGGCCTGCTTGCGGCGCTGGCGTGGGCCTGCTCGGCTTTCGCGGCCGGCGGCTTCACGCGGGGCGTCGGCGTCTACCCGGGGGATCCCGCGGCATTCGACGGCCCGACCCTTGTCCAGGACGCCGGCGCCTATCGAAACCTCGCCCTCCACCGGCCGGCGACCGCGTCGAGCAACTATGACTACAGCCTGACCGCCCAGCTGGTGACCGACGGGATCATAGACACGCGCCTGCCCCGCTGGCTCGTCTGCTCGACCAGCGCCCGGGGCGTCCTTCCCCGCAGCGAGCGCGAATACGTGGTCGACGGCTACCTGGCCACCGGCATCGACCTTCCCGCGTCGGGCGGATGGGTGCAGGTCGAGCAGGCCGGGCGCCAGGACGCGCCCGCGGTGGACCGCATCGAGGTGATCGCGTTCCCGCGCACCGAGGAGAAGAATCCGCAGCGGTGGACCTGCGTCGTGCTCGCCTCGGACGACGGCCAGGTCTGGCGGGAGCTCGGCCGGGCGAGCGGGGAGGAGAGGCTCTCCCCGGAGACCCGCTGGATCCCGAAGAGGGTCAAGGCCTCCCTCGACGCGCCCGCCAACGGGTCGGCCCGATTCTACCGCGTCCAGATGGACGCCCCCGCGGTGAGCGGCTGGCGCGTCGCATCCTTCGACACCTATGCCCATGGGCGGCGGGTATATCTGGGCGGACCCCAGGACTTCACGAGCGCATGGAAGAGCGCCGGCGCCGGCGCCGAGTGGATCCAGGTCGACCTGGGCACCGCGTGCTCCTTCGACCGCGTGGTGCTGCACTGGATCCGGCGCGCCGACGCCGGCGCGATCGAGGCCTCCGACGACGCGGCCGGCTGGCGCACGATCGTTGCGCTGTCGGCGGGCGCCGACGACTATCAGCTCCCCCGGCCCGAGAAGGCGCGCTACGTGCGGGTGCGGATGACGCATGCCGCCACGCCCGACGGGTACATCATGAGCGAGTTCCAGGTCCTGGGCCGCGGCGGCCCCGTGCCCCGCGCGCAGCCGGCGCCCGCCCCGCGCCCCGGCGGGCGCCTGGACCTCGCGCGCGGCTCGTGGCGCATCCAGCGCGACTCGCTGGTCGCGCTCGGCGGCGAGGCGCTCTCGACGCCCGGCGCGGACTGCCGCGACTGGCTGCCGGCCACTGTCCCGGGCTCGGTGCTCGTGAGCTACTGGAACGCCGGCGCGCTGCCCGACCCGAACTACGGCGACAACCAGCTGCAGATCTCGGACTCCTTCTTCTGCGCCGATTTCTGGTATCGGGACGAGTTCCCCATCTCCGCAGGGGAGCCGGGCCGCAGGATCTGGCTCGGATTCGACGGGATCAACTGGAAGGCCGACGTGTATTTCAACGGCGCCCACCTCGGCCGCATCGACGGCGCCTTCATCCGGGCGCGCTTCGACATAACGGACCTCGCCCGCGTCGGCGGGGTGAACGCCCTTGCCGTCCTCATCCACAGGCCCGACACCCCGGGCACGGTCCGAGAGAAGACCGCGGACGAGACGGGACCCAACGGCGGCGCGCTGGGCGCGGACAATCCGACCTTCCACGCGACGGCGGGGTGGGACTGGATCCCCAGCATCCGCGGCCGCGACATTGGAATCTGGGCCGGCGTCCACGTGGACACGACCGGGCCGGTGGTCCTCGAGCACCCCGTGGTCGCCACGAGCCTGCCCCTGCCCGGCGCCGATAGCGCCGACGTGTCGGTCGAGATGTCGCTGCGCAACACCGGACCGCGCCCTGTCGCGGGCGTGCTTCGCGGCCGGTTCGGGGACGTGAGATTTGAGCGGGAGGTCGAGGTGCCCGCGGCCGGGTCGACCGTGGTGAGGTTCGATCCGGCGTCCGTCGCCGCCCTGCGCCTGCACCACCCCAGGCTCTGGTGGCCGGCCGGCTACGGGGAGCCGAACCTCTACGACGTGCGCCTCGAGTTCGACACCGCCGGGGGAGGGCAGTCCGATTCGAGGCAATTCCGCGCGGGCGTGAGGCAGTTCACCTACTCGGAGGCGAACGGCGCGCTGAAGATCTTCATAAACGGCCGACGGTTCGTCGGGCGCGGCGGCAACTGGGGCTTCTCGGAGTCCAACCTCCTCTACCGCGCCCGCGAGTACGACGCGGCGGTGCGCTACCACCGCGACATGGGCTTCACCATGATCCGCAACTGGGTCGGCCAGGTCGGCGACGACGCCTTCTTCGACGCGTGCGATCGCTACGGCGTCGTGGTCTGGCAGGACTTCTGGCTGGCCAACCCGCTCGACGGCCCGGACCCGGCCGACGACGCGATGTTCCTGGCGAACGCCGCCGATTTCATCGACCGCATCCGCGACCATCCCTCGGTGGGCCTCTACTGCGGCCGCAACGAGGGAAATCCGCCGCCGGCCATCAACGAGGGACTGCAGGGGCTCGTTTCGTCGCTTCACCCCGGGATCCGCTACATACCGAACTCGGCCTTCGGCTCCGTCAGCGGCGGCGGGCCCTACCACCTGATGCCGGTCAACTACTATTTCGACCAGCGCGCCACGGCCAAGCTCCACAGCGAACTCGGCATGGCGAACATCGTCACGATGGACAGCCTTCGGCTGATGATGCCGGAGGGCGACCTGTGGCCGCAGGGCCGGGTCTGGGGCCTGCACGACTTCACGACGCGGGGCGCCCAGAGGGGCGGCGAGCTGCGCAAGACGATAGAGAGGTCCTACGGCGACGCCTCGAGCGCCGCGGAGTGGGTCGAGCTGGCGCAGTTCACGGACTACGACGGTCATCGCGCGATGTTCGAGGCCCAGGGCAAGAACCGGATGGGGGTCCTCATGTGGATGAGCCACCCGTGCTGGCCCTCCTTCGTGTGGCAGACCTACGACTACTACCTCGAGCCCACGGCGGGGTACTTCGGGGCGAAGAAGGGCTGCGAGGCCCTCCATGTCCAGTGGAACCCGCTCACGGACGCGGTCGAGGTCGTCAACTACAGCGCCGGCCGCCGCGCGGGCCTGGGCGTCAGGGCGAGCATCGTGAACGCGGACGGCACCGTCCAGTGGGAGCGGACGGCGACGGTCGACAGCGCCGAGGACAGCGTCGCGGCGCCCATAAGGCTCGCCTTCCCCGCGAGCGGGCTCTCGCCCCTTCACTTCGTGCGGCTCCTGCTCACCGATTCCGGCGCGGCAGTCTCGGAGAACACCTACATGCGCAGCCTGAAGACCTACCAGGTCCCCGGGTTCTCGTACGGCCCCTTCCACGTGCCGGACTACCCGGCCTTCGACTTCCAGATGGTCCGCGCGCTGCCGAAGGCGAGCCTGCGCAGCGCCACCGCGGCCGAGAGGCGGGGCGACAGGTGGGTGCTTCGGACGGATCTCGAGAACACCTCGGGGACACCGGCGCTGCTTGTCCGCCTGAAGGTGGTGCGGGACAAGAGCGGCGACCGAATCCTGCCGGCCCTCTACGAGGACAATTACCTCACCCTCCTTCCCGGGGAGACCCGGCACATCCGCACGGAGGTCGACCAGGCGGACACCCGGGGCGAGCGCCCGAGGATCGAGGTCGGGGGCTTCAACGTCGCGGGGTCCGGGGGCAGCTAGCGCCCCTCAGCGGCGGTCGTAGACCAGCGTCTGCTCCATCTTTCCCGGGCCCATGAACGAGTCCGAGATCCTGTGGATCGACAGCCGGTTGCCCTGATCCTGGAGCGCCCAGGTCTCCTGCGACTTCAGGGGCCCCCTCGAGAGGACCGTGACCGAATCCATCTCGAGCGCCGACCCGTCGGCGCTCAGCCGCGCGGTCGTTGTGCGCGGCATGCCCCTGAACTCAGACTTCGTCTCCGTGCCGTCGAGCGGGTACGTCGCCTCGATCGAGTCGTCGTCGGTGAACTCCCTCACTATCGTCGACCGCACGGTCAGGGCGTTGCCCTGGCGGGAGACCGCGAGCCGCGCGGCTGAGAAGCCGGCGCCCATCGGGCCAAACGAGCTTGCCTCCTCGTTGAGGGCCCAGGTGCCCGAGAAGTCGCCGTGCGGGATCCCGACGTTCACCGGCGGCAGCCCGCACGCCTTCCGGTAGGGGGCCGTCACCTCGACATACGCCGCGTCGTTGAGCCCGAGCATGCGGTTGGCGCTCATCACGACGGCGTACTGCTTCTTCGTCGTGTTGCGCACCATGCCCGACCAGATTGCGTAGTATGTCCAGAGCGGCTGCTTCTCCATGATCTCGGGCCCGGGGGGGGCGCCCACCTCGGCCAGGGCGAGCGGCTTGCCCTGGGCCAGCTTCACGAGGCTGTCATAGTAGGACTGGGCGAAGTCGTTCCCGTAGACGTCGAGTCCGAGCACGTCCACGTAGTCGGTGCCCGGGAAATACTTCGCGTGCTCCATGTTTGGGTTGTGGACCCGGTCCATGCTCCACAGCCAGATCAGGTTCGTCAGGTGGTGGTGGTTGACGTAGCGGTCGAACAGCTGGCGGTAGAGGGCGGCGGTCGTGAATGGGCCCTCCGTGCGCCCGCCCCACCAGAACCAGTCCCCGTTCATCTCGTGGTAGGGTCTCCAGATCACGGGCACATGGGCGTCCTGCAGCTGCTTCAGGTAGCCCGCGATGACGTCGACCTGCGCGGCCCAGTGGTCGTACAGCGCGGTCCCCGGCGTCAGAATCTCCTTGAACTGCTCGTCGGTGAGCCGGCCCTGGACGCTCTTGAGCATGTTCGGGTCGCTGCCCGGCAGCGGGCGGAACGTGACCGGCTCGTCGGCGGTCGGGGGCACGGCGTGCCAGCACAGGCTGACGACCGAGCCCAAGCGGTGCTGGCGTATGGCCTCCTGCACGACCTGGGGGCGCATCAGCGTCGAGTCCATGTCGCCCGCCTTGGCGAACCCGAAATCGGAGGTCCAGACGGCCGGGTACTTGCCGATGTAGGCGGCCGCAAAGCGCGAGTTCCTGTCACGCCCTACCGGGGGATCGTGCTGGCCGGTCAGCGTGTAGTGCCCGGAGATCTCCTGAAGCATGTCGAATAGCGCGACGGCCTCGGGCATCGCGTCCGGGGTGACCGGCTTGAGGGCCGGGGCGGCGCCGCAAGGCGCGGCGCCAATCAGCAGGGGCAGCAGGGCCGCGCCCAGGGAATTGCGGAGTAGTTTCATGGTCGTTCGCTCTGTGCCTGCAGACGCTGCGGGGAATTCAGTGGGGAAGGATGGTGGTACGTCGGACACCCGGCCGGCGAACCGTCACCTCGGCGGCCGGTAGCCCGCCTTGGCGGCCCGCCTCGTCGCCTTCATCGCTTCCTCGAACGTCAGCAGCGGCGTGGTCTCGTTGTGGGCGACCGCCCCTCCTGCCGCGACCGCGAACGCGAAGGAGGCGGCCGTCGCGTTGTCGCGGAACCTGCAGATGACGGCGTAGTCATGCTTGCCGAACGTCATCCATCCTCCCTCCAGGGAGCCGCCGAGCTTTTCAACCGCGGCCTTAATGACGCGAAGGCGGTTCTGGGGCTTCCTGACGAGGGCGGCCGCGGATGCGGACGTGTACGATCCTTGAAACAAATATAGGGCCATGATGCTATCTCCTTCCGGGGTGATTTGGGGTTGCCGGGCTCGTTTCCGATCTCCCCCGGATTGTCCTCCGCCGCGCGCGGGAGGCGACAAGAATCATCCCGGCCGTCGGCGTCCCCCGCGGCCCCCTTTTGCGGCCGAATTCGCCCCCGGGAAGGGATCCGCGGCCCGGCGGCGGGAGTTTTGCTGTGGCAACTTCCCCCTCGACCAAATAGGAAGTCGTTAAAATAGAGGCGGATGAACATGGGTGACAGATCTAAACGCGCGCTCGCCCTCGCGCCGTCGTGGCTGGCCGCGGCGCTGCTGGGCGCCGCGATCGTCTATCCGTTTCACCCGCTGTTCCGGGTCCGCGAGCCCGCCTACGAGTTCGAGGCCCGCGTGAGTTCAAGCGAACCCGGGATCGTCCAGCTGTACTACGACGTCGGGCGGGGCTTCAACGAGGCTGACTCGAAATCGGGCCTCATCCGCGCCAGCGGGAGGCCGAAGCCCATCCGCTTTCGCCTGCCGAGGGGGCGATACGGCGCCCTGCGCTTCGACCCGCTGAACGGCGCGGGCGTGGTCACGGTCTCGGGCGCGCTGATCCACGACGACGACGGCCGCGTCGTGGCCAGGTTCCCGCCGTCGGCGTTCGAGGCGACGCAGCAGATCAAGCGGATGAGCGTGAACGGGGACACGCTCACGATCGAGACGGTGCCTGGGGCCGACGACCCGAACACCTTCATCAGGCTTGAGAGGCCGCTCAGCCTGGCGGCCCCCGCATACAGGGAGTGGGTCGCGTCGCTCGAGTATCTGGCCGCGGCCTTCCTTGTCGTCCTCGCCGCGGTCGCGGCGGCGTCGCGCATTCCTAGGGCGGGGATCGCGCTTGCCCTGGGGGGTGCCGCGCGGCGGCCGAACGCCACGCTGGCGCTGACGGCGCTCCTTGCGCTGCTCCTCAACAGCTATCCCGTGATCCTATTCGGGCGGAGCTTCGTGTCGCCGAACAACGGGGTCGTGCTGCTCTACGACGAGATTCCGACCCTGCCCGGCTACGACAGCGAGTCCACCGAGAACCAGATGGGCTCCGACGTCGGCGCCGTGATGTGGTGGCACATCCCCGTCTCGAGGGTGCAGAGCGAGGCGATCTTCCACGACCATGAGCTGCCGCTGTGGAACCGCTACGACCTCTGCGGCCAGCCGCTTCTGGGACAGGGGCAGAGCATGATCGGGGACCCGCTGCACCTGGCGACGGCCGTCCTCTTCGGCGGCGGCGCGCTCGCGTGGGACATCAAGTACCTGGTCGCAAAGTGGCTGTTTGCGTTCGGAATGGGGCTCACCGTCCTGGCCCTTACGGACCGGCTGGCGGTGGCGATGGTGCTGGCCGCGTCGTCCCTGTTCATCGGATTCTTCTCCTTCAGGCTCAACCATCCGGCGATCTTCAGCCTGTGCTACAGCCCGTGGATTCTCTACTCCTGGATCCGGATCGCGGGATCGCGGGACTCCCCGGGGACCCTCGGGTGGACCGGCGCCCTGTTCGCCGCCAACTGGGTCGAGATCAACAGCGGGACCGTCAAGGAGGCCTATGTGCTGACGGCGTGGCTGAACCTCGCCGGGTTCCTGGTGCTCGTGCTGGGGCGGGAGGAGGGGCGCCTGAGGCTGAGGAAGGCCCTCACGGTCGGATGGGCGGCCGTCCTGTTCGTCCTGGTCTCGTCGCCCATCTGGCTGACATTCCTTGACACCCTGGCCGGCTCGACAGCCAGCCGCAGCGAGCCTGGCGTGCTGCAGCTTCCCGCCAGCCGGCTGATCGGGTTCTTCGAGGACCTGTTCTACCGCCAGGCCGCGCCGAGGGAGGCCCACGTCGCCCCGTCGACCAACTTCCTGGTGCTGATCGGGATCCTGTGGGCTCTGTCCAACCTGAGGCGGCTCTCGGGGAACCGCGCGTTCGTCGCGCTTGGACTTTCGGCCATTCCGCCGATCCTGCTCGTCTACGGGCTCATCCCCGGGCCCGCGATCGCCGCGGTGCCCTTTCTCGGGGGAATCAGCCACATCCACGACACGTTCTCCTGCGTCCTGATCATTCTCGCGATTCCCCTGTCGGGCATCGGCCTGAAGGTGTGCCTCGACAGCCTCGGGGGGCGATCCTGGCTCCCACGCTTCGCGGTCGTCGTGCTCCTCCTGGGGGCGCTGCTCGGCCTTTACTTCGGCGTCGACAGGCGCCTTCCCGTGAGCGGCTTCTTTGCCGGCTACCTGCCCACGCTCCTCGCCGCCTTCGTGCTGCTCCAGCTTGCCGTCCGGCACCTGGCCGGGAGGGCACCCGACACGGCGGCCGCGTCCCTCGTGATCATCCTTTGCCTCCTGGCAATCCACTGGCGCCAGGGCCAGTACCTGAAGACGGCCTACGACGACTACGTGTTCAACCCACAGGTGCGCGCGGACTTTGGGGCGGAATCCCCCGCGGTCAGGCTCATCAAGGAGGACACGCTGGCGCCGTCCCGGGCGCTGGGCCTGGGGCTCAACCTGTTCCCGGGGTTCAATGCGACGTATCTCATCGAGGATATCCTTGGGATAGAGGCCCTGCGCAGCCGGGAGTACCAGGACCTTGCGGAGGCACTCGGGCTGGAGCGGCTCATCCTGTTCACGAAAGTCCAGGCAGACGAGGAGTCGGGGAGGTTCCAGGCGGCCTACGACATGCTGAACGTCAGGTACTTCCTGGGGAGGAGCAGACCGGCGCCCGACGAGATCAGGGGGTGGGAAAGGCTGCGCAAGCTCGACCTGACCGTATACAGGAGCCCCGCCGCGTGGCCCCGCGCATTCTTTGTCGACCGGGTGGGGCGCTACAGTGGGCTGGGTGACCTGGTGGCGAGGGTCCGTTCGACGGACGGGCGCCCCTTCGCGGCGGTGGAGGACCAGGACGTTGCCGACATGCCGGAGCTCGCCGCCCTTCCCGCCGACGCGCCTGGGCGGGAGGTCGTCGCGGCGACAAACTACTCGCTCACGAACAACACGACATCCTTTGACGTCGAGGTCCGCCGCCCCGGGGTTGTCGTCCTCTCGGAGACCTGGCTGCGGGATGACTTCAGGGCCACGGTGAACGGCAGTGCCGTCCCGTACTTCCGCGTGAACCACGCGTTCAAGGGGATATGCCTCGATGGGGCGGGCCGGTACCGGATCAGCTTCCGGTACTGGCCGCGGCACCTCACGCCGAGCCTCTGGATGTCGGCGCTCGGCCTGGCGCTTGGCTGCGGCTCGTGCCTGGTCGCCTCCAGGAGATTCCGCGCGAGACCCGGGGACCCGGGGACCGCCTGAGCGTCGGGACGGTGAAGCAGGTGCGCGGGCGCCACGGCACCCGCACTGGCAACGGCGCGAGAAACGAGCGGCGGCTCAGGCCCCGCCCCGGCCACCCGGGTCCAGCGGATACCGGCGCCTGAGCGCGTGCTCGGCTCCGCTTGCGGAGAGCCGGCTGCTGCAAAGGTCGAATTCCCTGACCCGGAACGGCGCCGTGGAGAACTCGCGGTGCAGGCGCAGCCAGGTCGCGGCCGCCTGCGCGGCCGCCGGCGCGCAGCGGGCGAGAGTGATGTGCGGCTGGAAGAGGCGCACGTCGAAGTCGGTCCCGGCCGCGAGCACGGCGTCGTCCACGTGCTGGCGCAGCTGGAAAAGGTGGGGGTGCCCGGCGCCGACGCCCACCCAGACGACCCTGGGCGGGCCCTTCGGCGGGAAGGCCCCCACGCCCTCGACGGGGATGATGAAGGGCTCGACGCGAACCGCGGCCAGGCGCTCCTCGACCTGCCCGACCCTGTCGGCCGCGACCTCGCCGATGAAGCGAAGCGTGAGGTGGAGCTGCTCGGGGCGCGTCCACGACAGCCCGCGCATGGGTTCCGCGAGGCCCAGGAGCTCGGCGCGCACCCAGTCCGGCAGCGGCAGGGCGATGAACAGCCGCTCGGCGCCCTGCTGCGGGCTCCCCTCGGCGGCAGGCCGCCCCGTCGCCTCAGCCTGTGTCTCGCGCTCCATCGGGTAGGTCGCTCATTGCGTACACGCCCGGCCCGGGGGCGCGCAAGCCTGCTGCCGCCTCCTGGCCGAGCGTGCACTTGACCCTCCTTGGCCGATGATTCGAGATGGGCCCCCGTGGAGTCCCCCCCAGCTGTCCGGCCGGCAAATCCCGCCTGGGCAAAACCCGGGGCCGCCGGGTCGGCGGCGCTGCTGCTCGCCGCGGTGCTGTTCGCGTTCTTTCCGTCGCTCACGGGCGGCTTCCTCTGGGACGACAGCGCCCACGTGACGGGTCCCCAGCTGCGCTCGCTCCACGGCCTGTGGCGGATCTGGTTCGAGGCCGGGGCCACGCAGCAGTACTATCCGCTCCTCCATTCGGCGTTCTGGGTCGAGCACCGTCTGTGGGCCGACTCCGTCCTCGGCTACCACCTGGCAAACGTGGCGCTACACGCGGCGGCGGCCTGGATGCTCGTCCTCGTCTTGCGCGGGCTTTCCTTTCCCGCACCGCTGCTGGCGGGCCTTGTCTTTGCCCTGCACCCGGTCTGCGTCGAGTCGGTGGCCTGGATCTCCGAGCAGAAGAACACCCTGTCGGCCGCGATCTACCTCGCCTCCGCGCTCCTCTACCTGCGATTCGACGGGAGCCGGCGCAGGACCGCCTACTCGTGGGCGTTCGCGCTCTACGTCCTCGCCCTCCTGACCAAGAGCGTGACCGCGACGCTCCCGGCGGCCCTGCTCGTGGTCCTCTGGTGGCGGCGGGGGAGGCTCGAATGGCGCAGGGACGTCTTCCCGCTCGCGCCTTGGTTCGCCGTGGGGACGGCGAGCGGGCTATTCACGGCGTGGATGGAGGAGAAGTTCATCGGGGCCGAGGGCGCGGAATTCTCGTTCACCGCCCTCCAGCGCACCCTCCTCGCCGGGAGGGCCGTCATCTTCTACATCCGGAGCCTGGCCTGGCCCGGCAAGCTGATGTTTGTCTACCCCCGTTGGTCCCTGCAGTCTGATATGCCCCTTGGCTGGGCCTGCCTGATCGGGGTCCTCGCCCTGGCCGGAGCCCTTGTCGCGCTCGCGAGGTGGCGGCGGGGGCCCCTGGCGGGATTCCTCTTCTTCGTCGGGACCCTCTTCCCGGTCCTTGGATTCGTCAACGTCTACCCCTTCCGGTTCTCGTTTGTCGCGGATCACTTCCAGTACCTTGCGAGCATCGGGCTCCTTGTCCCGGCAGCGTGGGGTTTGTCCTGGATCGCAGGCCGCCTCCCGATGGGCGCGGCGGGCCGCTCGTGCCTCGCGCTGGCAGTGCCGGCGGCACTCGGCGTCCTTTCCTGGAGGCAATGCCGGATCTACCGCGATCCGGACACGCTCTACCGCTCGACGATCGCCGCGAACCCTTCGGCGTGGCTCGCGCACTACAACCTGGCGGTGTCGCTCGGGATGGGGCCGGACCACATCGCCGAGGCGATCTCCGAATACGAGGCCACGCTGAGGCTCAAGCCGGACCACTGGGAGGCCCGCAACAACCTGGCGACCGCGCTGACGAAGCTGCCGGGGCGCCTGGGCGACGCCATCGCGCAGTACGAGCTCGCTCTGCGCTACAATCCCGACTTCGCCGAGGCCCACAACAACCTCGGGGTGGCGCTCGATGGCGTGCCCGGCCGGGAGGGGGAGGCCAGGGAGCACCTGAGGGCGGCGATCAGGATCCGTCCGGACTATGCCGTCGCCCACTGCAACCTGGGCAACCTCCTGGTGGGTGATCCGGAGACGCTGGCCGGGGCGGTCCGCGAGTTCGAGGCGGCGGTCCGCATCGAGCCCGGCGCGGCTCAGTACCACTACGCCCTGGCAAACGCTCTCTCGCTCCAGGGCGCCCGCCTCGAGGACGCCGCCGAGGAGTACCGGGCCGCACTCCGCCTGAGGCCCGGCCAGGCGGAGGCCCACGCCAACCTCGCCAATGCGCTGGCCAGGCTCCCGGGCCGAGGCGGGGAGGCGATCGCCGAGTACTCGGCCGCCCTGAAGATCGACCCTTCCGACGCGCAGAGCCACTACGGCCTCGGGCTCCTGCTTGCGCGCGAACCAGGACGGGTGCGAGAGGCGATCGGGGAGTTCGAGACGGCGGTGCGGCTCAACCCGGGCCTTGCCGAGGCGCACTTTGGCCTGGGGATCAGCCTGGCCATTTCCGGCAGGCGCAACGAGGCCGAGGCGCACCTAAGGAGGGCCCTGGAGATCCGCCCGGACTACGAGCCGGCGCGCAAGGCCCTCAACGACCTTGAGGAGGGCCGCCGGTAGGGTCCCGGCGGGGCCCGGCGACTGGTGAACGGCCTCGAGGGGCTTGATGAGGGGCGGCCGCTTGGATGCCGGGTTTTCCGGTGTTGTGCGCCGGCGGGCCGGGGCCAGCATGGGAATTGACTGGAATGAACCTGAACCGATCCCCCGGAGTTCTCGCTCTTGCAATTGCGGCGCTCGCCTCCGCCTGGGGCGCGTCGCCCTCGGCGCCCCCCGCGGATTTCCAGGCGAAGGTGAACGGGCAGCCCGTTCTCCTTCACGATTTCCCGCAGGGCGCCTTCGTCTTGTTCGAGGCGGCCGGGCCCTCCGAGGTCGAGATCCTCACGGGATTCGATGTCCGCTGGGCAAATGTCCGGCCCCGGTCCGCGGGCGTCGTCGCCGTCATCGGTGACGACCACCGCGCAATTCGGCTCCGGATGGCGGGCCGGACTCCCCTCACGGTAGAGTTCAACGACGACCTTTCCAGGGTTGTGCACCTCTTTCCCTACGAGCCCGAGAGCGGCGCACCGGCGCCCGGCAGTCCGAACGTCCGCTACTTTGGACCCGGGCTGCACGAGCCCGGGCTGATCGAGCTCGGGGACGGAGAGACCCTCTACCTGGCACCCGGAGCCTGGGTGAAGGGCAACGTGCGCTCGGTCGGCACCAAGGGTGCCGCCATCCGCGGCCGCGGCGTCCTGGACGGCACCGACGTCGGGGGAGGGTCGGCCGCGGACGTCGTCGGCCCCGGCAGCAAAGGGCTGCGCAACCTGATTTACCTGCAGGGGACCACCGGCGCGAGGATCGAGGGAATAACGCTGTTCAACTGCCACGGGGCGTGGACGGTCTACATGACCGGCACCACGGGCACCCGGGTCGACGGGGTGCGGATCCTCAACCCAAGCCCCGAGTACGGGGACGACGGCTTCGACATCGTCTCATCAAGCAACGTGCTGGTGGAGAACATCTTCGTAAGGACAAATGACGACTGTGTGGTGGTGAAGAACCTGGGCGACGTCGACACCCATGACATCGCCGTGCGCCACGCCGTGGTCTGGAACATGCCCACCGGCGGCAACGGGCTCGAGGTCGGCTTCGAGACGAGGAACAAGCCGATCCACGGGGTGCGCTTCGAGGACATCGACATCATCCACGCGGAGCGGGGCTCGGCCATAAGCATTCACAACGGGGACGCGGCCGTGGTAGAGGACGTGGCCTTTGACAACATCAGGGTCGAGGACGCGCGCCGGAAGCTGATCGACTTCGCCGTCGTCTACGCGCAGTACGGCGCCGACCGGCCCGCAACAGCCGAGGAAAACTCCCGGCGCCTGGACCGCGGCGGCGCGTGGGACGGCCTGCTCAGCTACACGCCAGGGGAGAAGGCCGACAGGGCGAAATTCCGGGGCCACATAAGGAACGTCAGGGTGACGAACCTGCACGTGGTGGACGGGGCGCTCCCCTACAGCGTGCTGGCCGGCTTCGACAGGGACCACGCCGTCGAAAACGTGGTGATCGAGGGCCTGCAGTACCTCGGCCGCCCGATCCGCAGCGCCGCCGAGGGCAGGTTCGCGGTCGAGAACGCGGGCGTGGAATTCAGGTAGGCCGGCGGCGCCCCGGGCGCCGCCGGCCCAAGGGGCGCACCCGCCCGCCGGTCAGGGCGTCACGCGCGTGCCCGTGTGCCCGTCGAGCGCCGCGGAGAGGCACCCCGGGCACGTGATCACGGCCGTGCCTGCGCGCTGCTCGACGAAATGGACGCACGCCTCGACCTTAGGGAGCATCGAGCCGGGCCCGAAATGGCCCTCGGCGATGTAGCGCCTGGCCTCGGCAACGGTCATCGCGTCGATGTCCCGCTGGCCTGGCGAGCCGAAGTTCAGGCACGCCTTCTCGACGCCGGTCGAGATCACGAGCACGTCGGCACCGATCTGCGCGGCCAGCACGGCCGATGCGAGGTCCTTGTCGATGACGGCCTCGACGCCGCTCAGGAGGCCCCTCTCGTCGGCGACGACGGGGATGCCGCCGCCGCCAGCCGCGATGACGACGTAGCCCCCTGCCGCCAGGTGGCGGATGACCTCCGACTCGATGATGCGGACCGGGCGCGGCGACGGGACGGCCCTCCGCCAGCCGCGTCCCGCGTCCTCGACCATCCGCCACTTGTCGACGCGCTCCCTCTCCTCGGCCTTCTCCCGGGTGTAGAATTCGCCGATGGGCTTGCTCGGCTCCGCGAAGGCCGGGTCGGCGCGATCCACGAGGGTCTGCGTGACGATCGTCGCCACCGACGTCGAGAGCCTGCGGCGTCGGAACTCGTTCTCCAGCGCCTGCTGGATCTGGTAGCCTAGCGCCCCCTGGGTGTCGGCAACGATCGAATCCAGCGGCACCTCGTGCAGGATCCCGCGCGAGTGCTCGCTTCGGAGCAGGATGAAGCCGACCTGCGGCCCGTTGCCGTGGGTGATCACGATGCGGTACCCGCACTCGAGCAGGTCCGTGACGTGACGGACGGTCTCGACGACCGCGGCGTACTGGTCGGACACGCTCTGGTGGCGCCCATCCTTGATGAGCGAGTTTCCGCCGATGGCGATGACGAGGGTTTTCATGCGGGCGGGCCCGGATGCATGCACATCGTGAGCCACCGGCGCGACCGGCCGTCAATCCCCGAGCCGCCCCCGGCCAATATATGCGCAGCCCTCGGCAAGACCTGGGGAGAGGAGCCCGCCGCTTGGTGGCAGGATAGGGGCTAGGCCGTCGCCGGTGCGCCCGACATGAACAACTCCTTCCATTTCCTCAGTGATGCCCAGCTTCGCGAGGAGCTGGAACGGTGCATCTACTGCGAGGAGAAGCCCTGCCAGAAGGCGTGCCCGGCCGACTGCTCGCCGGCCGACTTCATCATGGCCGCACGGGGTAGGCAGAGGTCCGACTTCCGGCGGTCGGCCGCCATGATCCTGCGTGCCAATCCCCTGGGGGGCGTGTGCGGGGCGGTCTGCCCGGACACCTTCTGCGTCAGCGCGTGCTCGCGGCGGATGTTCGACCGTCCGATCGAGATTCCCACCGTGCAGGCTGCGATCGTGGAGAGGGCGAAGGCGCACGGCATTCGCCCGCCGCAGGCCGCGATGTGCAACGGGATGAGGGTGGCGGTCGTCGGCGGGGGCCCGGCGGGCCTGGGCGCGGCCAGCGTGCTCGCGCAGCGGGGTTACCAGGTCACGGTCCTGGAGCGGCGCAGGCGCCTGGGCGGCATGATGGGCCTGATTCCGGGCTTCCGCCTCCCGAAGCGGGTCGTGCGCACCGACATCGACCACGTCAAGGGCCTCGGGAACATCACATTCAAGTACGGCGCGAAATTCTCAGACCCCGCCGCGCTGCTCCCCCAGTTCGATGCCGTCATCGTGAGCGCCGGCCTGGGCCAGCCGGTCCGGCTGGGCATCCCCGGCGAGGAGCTCGTGACGCCTTGGCAGGACTTCCTCGAGCAGCCGGCCAGGGTTCCCGTCGCCGGGAAGCGGGTCGCCGTCTTGGGCGGAGGAGCCGTCGCGGCGGACTGCGCGACGACGGCCGTGCGGCGGGGAGCCGCGGCGGTCGACCTGGTCTACCGGCGGCGCCAGTGCGACATGCCCGTGACCGGCTACGAGCGCCGGATGCTCCTCGGCCACGGCGTGGAGATCTCGAGCTGCCTCAAGCCGCTGGCCGTCGTCCGCGCCGGGGGCCGCGTCAAGGGCCTGCGGCTCGCGCGCCTGGCGCTGCCAAAGGGCAGGGCGCCGCGGCCCGAGAACTTCACCGGCAACCGGGACGAGCCGCCCGTCTTCCGCAGCTTCGATGTCGTCATCTCCGCGATTGGCAACCGCGCGGCGCTTCCAACCCCGCGGGCGAGGGGCGTCTTCTACGCCGGGGACCTCGTGCTCGGCTCGTCCACCGTGGTCGAGTCGGTCGCGAGCGGCAAGAACGCGGCGGCCGAGGCGGATGCGTTTCTCCACGGCGAGCCCGGGCCCAGGTTCGAGAGCCCGAGGAAGAGCCGGGTCCTCCTCCACGACGCGGACGCGCGCCCGGTCCCGCTCGACGCCGACTTCTTCGGCCGCCGGATACTCTCGCCGCTCTTGCTCTCGTCGGCGCCGCACACGGACGGCTACGCCCAGATGCGCGCCGCCTACGAGCGCGGCTGGGCCGGCGGCGTCATGAAGACCGCGTTCGACAACGTGCCCATCCACGTCCCCGGCGGCTACATGTTCGTCCTCGGGCGCGCGACCTACGGCAACTGCGACAACGTCTCCGCCCACCCGATCGACCGCGTCTGCGGCGAAATCGAGCGGCTCGTGCGCGAGTATCCCGACCGCCTCACGCTGGCGTCGACGGGCGGGCCGGTGACCGGCTGCGACGACTCGGACCGCGCGGCCTGGCAGTCGAACACGGCCAAGCTCGAGGGAGCCGGGGCGATGGGCGTCGAGTACAGCCTATCCTGCCCGCAGGGCGGCGACGGCACGAACGGCGACCTCGTCAGCCAGAGCGCCGAGCTGACCGCCAAGGTCGTCTCCTGGGTCATGGAGGCCGGCGCCGCCGGCGTGCCGAAGCTCTTCAAGCTCACGGGCGCCGTCACCGCCATCCAGCCGATCGTCCGGGCGATCCAGGGCGAGCTTTCGCGCCACCCCGGCAAGATGGCCGGCATCACCCTTGCCAACAGCTTTCCGTCGCTCGCCTTCCGGCCCAGCCCGGGCCGCCGCTGGGACGAGGGCGTCGTCATCGGCATGTCCGGCGAGGGCGTGCTCCCCATCACGAGCCTGACGCTCGCGAGGGTGGCCGGAATGGGCGTCACGGTCTCGGGCAACGGAGGCGCGATGAGCTACCGCGACGCGGCCAACTTCCTGGCGCTCGGCGCCGAGACCGTGCAGTTCTGCACCGCCGTGATGAAGTACGGCCTCGGCTACGTGGCCGAGCTCCACTCGGGCCTTAGCCACCTGCTGGAGGAGCGCGGCATGGCGTCCGTGCGCGAGCTCATCGGCTCCGCCCTCCCGGACCCGGTCACCGGCTTCGAGTCGCTCTCGGCGGCGAAGCAGGTCCCGGCGGTCTCCGCCGCGCTCTGCCAGCACTGCGGCAACTGCGCGCGGTGCCCCTACCAGGCGGTGGCGCTCAACGGCCGCGGCCTGCCGGAGTTCGACGCGGCGCTCTGCGTCGGCTGCTCGCTGTGCGCGCAGAAGTGCTTCGCGGGGGCGCTGACGATGCGCGCGCGGACGGAAGGCGAGCCAGAGGAGGCGGGGGGGGCCTGAGCCAAGACGATGCACCGCCCACTGCTGATCGAAAACGCGACGCTGCTTTCCACCGGGAACGGCGCGGCGGTGCGTCGAAACCACTCGGTCCTGGTCGAGGGCGGCGTCATAACGCGCGTCGCGCCGGGGCCGCGGACCGGCCGGTTCCATGGCAGGCGAATCGACGCCGCGGGCAAGGTCGTGATCCCGGGACTCATCAACTGCCACACCCATCTCTACAGCACTTTCGCCCGCGGCCTGACTGGAATCAGGCCGTCTCGCGACTTCATCTCCGTGCTGCGGAACCTGTGGTGGCGCCTCGACTCGGCGCTAACCGCCGAGGACTGCTACCAAAGCGCGCTGGTCGCGCTGATAGACACGATCCGGCACGGGGGGACCGCGGTCTTTGACCACCATTCCAGCCCGCGCGCCGCGGGCGGCTCGCTGGACGCGATTGCGCGCGCCGTCCGCGAGACGGGCCTTCGCGCCTGCCTCTGCTACGAGGTCTCGGACCGGGATGGGGCGCGGGCCGCCAGGCAAGGGCTGGCCGAGAACGTCCGCTTCATCCGCCGGTGCCAGGCGGACGGGGGCGCCGATTTGCGGGCGCTCTTCGGGCTGCACGCCGCGTTTACGCTGTCCGACCGGACGCTCGGTGAGGCGGCGGGCCTTGGGCTGGATCTCCAGACCGGCTTCCACCTCCACGTCGCCGAGGCGCCGGTGGACAGGGGCCCGGGGCGCCAGGGGGCGGTAGGGCGCCTCGAGCGGAGCGGCATCCTTGGCAGGCGCACCATCGCGGCCCACTGCGTCCACGTCTCGCCGAGGGACATGGAGCTGCTCGCGGAGACCGGCACGGCGGTGGTTCATAACCCCCAGTCCAACCTCAACAACGGCGTCGGGATCGCCGACGTCGCCGGGATGGCGCGGCGCGGGGTCCCGGTCGGTCTCGGCACGGACGCCATGACGACCGACATGCTCGAGGAGCTGCGGGCCGCGCTCTGGGCGCAGCACATGAGGGGCGGGGGCCCGTCGTGGGGGTCGGATGAGGCCGCGGGCGCCCTCTTCGACGGCAACCCGCTGATCGCAGGGCGCGTCTTCGGCCTGCGCTTCGGCGAGATCCGGGCGGGCCACGCCGGCGACCTGGCGATCTTCGACTACGACCCGCCGACGCCGCTCGCCGGGGCGAACGCCCGCGGCCACGCCGCGTTCGGCCTCTCGCAGGCGAGGGTCGACACGACCATCGTGGCGGGCCGCGTGCTGATGGAGCGCGGCCGGCTCACGCTCGACCTTGACGAGGCGCGCGTCCACGCGCGCGCCCGCGAACTCGCGAGGAATTTATGGCAACGACTCTGAAGAAAAGGCACGGGGAACAGAAAACGGCGCACGAGCCGGCGAGCTTCGAGGCGATCCGCCGGCGCGCCAAGGAGACTGAGGCCGACACGGCCCGATTCCTCTCCGACCTCGTGCGCACCCAATCCTTCTCGTCGAAGGAGGGCGAGGTGATCGCGGTCATCAGGCGCGAGATGGAGCGGTCCGGCTTCGACGAGGTGCGCGTCGACGGCCTGGGCAACATCATCGGCCGAATCGGCTCGGGCCCGCGGGTGATGGCCTTCGACGGCCACGTGGACACGGTCTACCCGGGCGACCGGTCGCAGTGGAGCTTCGACCCGTTCGACGGGGGGATCGCGGGCGGCAAGCTCCGGGGCCGCGGCTCGGTCGACCAGAAGGGCGGCGTCGCGGCGATGATCCACGCCGGGCGCATCGTCAAGGAGCTCGGGCTCAACGAGCAGTTCACCGTCTATTTCACCGGGACGGTCATGGAGGAGGACTGCGACGGCCTCTGCTGGCAGTACATCCTCAACGAGGACGGAATCCGGCCGGAGCTCGTCGTGATCACCGAGCCGACGAACCTCAACATCTACCGCGGGCACCGCGGCCGGATGGAGATACGCGTCGAGGTGAAGGGCCGCAGCTGCCACGGCTCGGCGCCCGAGCGGGGCGACAACGCAATCTACAAGATCGCGCGCATCGCCCTGGAGATCGAGAAGCTCAACGAGCGCCTGCGCGGGGACCCGTTCCTCGGCAAGGGAACGGTGGCGATCTCCGAGGTGAAGTCGTCCTCCCCGTCGCTGTGCGCCGTGGCCGACGAGGCGGGGATACACCTCGACCGCCGACTCACGCTCGGCGAGACGAAGGAGAGCGCGCTGTCGGAGGTGAGGGACGCCGCCGCCCGCGCCGGGTGCCCCGACGCGAAGGTCTTCGTGCTCAACTACGCGGAGGCCGCCTACACGGGAAAGGTCTACCCGACCGAGAAGTACTACCCGACCTGGGCGCTCGACGAGGCCTCGCCCTACCTGAAGAGCGCGGCCGAGGCCTACGCGGGCGTGCTCGGCAAGCCGCCGCTCGTCGACAAGTGGACGTTCAGCACCAACGGCGTCGCGACGGCGGGAATGAAGGGGATCCCCACGCTCGGCCTCGGGCCGGGCAACGAGGCCTACGCCCACGCGGCCGACGAGGCCTGCCCCGTCGAGCACCTGAGCGCGGCCGTCGCGTTCTACGCCGCGCTCGTGGCGAGACTGAACGGCAGGGTCTAAGGGAGCCATGGCGCGATTCCTCTATCGGTGCAGCACCTGCGGCAAGCGCTACGAGCGCGACCAGGTCCGCTACCTCTGCCCCGACTGCGGGAAGTCGTACCGCCCGGGCATGCCGCTTTGCGGCGTGCTGACAGCCGAGTTCGACTATGCCTCCATCGGGCGAAGGTTCCGCAAGGCGAGGCCGGACTGGGGCCTCTTCTGCGCGGTCGAGAGGGTCTACTTCCCGCCCTACGGCATGGGCGTCACGCCATTCTTCCGCTCGGCGGCGCTCGGCAGGGAGTTCGGCCTTGAGGACGTGTGGATAAAGAACGACGCGCTTAACCCCAGCGGATCGCTCAAGGACCGCGCCTCGCTCCTGGTCGCCGCCGAGGCGAACCGGCTCGACGAGGACACTATCGTCACCGCGTCGACCGGCAACGCCGCCAGCTCGCTCGCCGCGGTCTGCGCCGCCGCCGGAAAGCGGGCGATCATCTTCGTGCCGCAGTCCGCCCCGAAGGCCAAGCTCGCGCAGATGATCCTCCACGGGGCGCTCGTCGTGCCCGTCAGGGGCACCTATGACGACGCGTTCCGCCTGTCGCTCGAGTACACGGCCAGGCACGGCGGCCTGAACCGAAACACGGCCTACCACCCGCTCACGATCGAGGGGAAGAAGACCGTCGGGCTTGAGATATGGCAGCAGAACGGTTGGCGCGTGCCGTTCGCGATCGTCGTGCCGACCGGCGACGGCGTGATCCTCGGCGGCGTGTTCAAGGCGTTTGACGACCTCCGCAGGGCGGGGCTAATCACCCGGCTCCCGCGCCTGGTCTGCGTGCAGGCCGAGAAGTCCTGCGCGATCCACCGCTACGTCTCCACGGGGCGCTACCGCGACGCGGCGAACCCGGCGACTGTGGCGGACTCCATCTCGGTCTCGGTCCCGTCGAACGCCCATCTCGCCCGGGCCGCCGTGCTCTCGAGCCGGGGGTGGTCGCTGACCGTGAGCGACCGGGAGATCATCGCCGGGCAGCGCACGCTTGCGGAGGCGAGCGGCGTGTTCGCCGAGCCGGCCGCCGCGGCCGCTGCGGCGGCCCTCGGCAAGCTGCGGGGCACGGGGCTCCTGAAGCCGCGCGACCAGGTGGTCGTCCTCGTCACGGGGCACGGCCTGAAGGACGTGGATGCGGCGCTCGGGGGAATCCGGATGCCGGAGGCGATCGCGCCGACCGCCGCGGCGCTCGAGAACGTCGCCCGCCGCGCCGCGGGGGAGGGGGCACTCCGTTGAGCGCGCCGGATTCCACGGGCTGGCGCAACGACGCCCGCGCAAAGGTGACCGGCGCGGCGAAGTTCACAGACGACCTCAAGTTCGCGCGGCTGCTTCACGCGGCTCCGGTCTACTCCGACTTTGTCCACGCGAGGATCATCCGCATCGACACGCGGGAGGCCGCGGGCGCTCCGGGAGTCCACAGGGTGCTGACCGCGGGCGACGTCCCCGGCTCGAACCGCTTCGGCCAGATCATCCGGGACTACCGCGTGTTCGCCGACGACAAGATCCGGTTCCACGGCGACGTGGTGGCGATGGTCGTCGCCGAGACGCGCGACCTGGCGATCCGCGCCTCCGCGCTCGTGAAGGTGGAGGCGGAGAGCCTGCCCGCGGTGCTGGACCCCGAGGAGGCGCTGCGCCCGGGGGCGGTCCTCGTGCACGAGGAGCACGGCTCCAACCTCGTCAACACGCACCGCATCCGCCGCGGAAGCGCCGACGACGGCCTCCGCCGGGCGGACTTCGTGCTGGAGGAGGAGTTCCGCACGCAGTCGGTCGAGCACGCCTACATGGAGCCCGAGGTGGCCGTGAGCATGCCGCGGCCCGACGGCGTCATCGAGGTCCACGGCAGCATGCAGCACCCGTTCAGCACGCGCCGGTTCGTGGCCGCTTGCCTCGGGGTCCCGCTTTCCGGCGTAGAGGTGGTGGGCACGCCCATGGGAGGGGGCTTCGGCGGCAAGGACGACACGGCGGCGATCGTCTGCGCGCGGACGGCGCTCGCGGCCCGGATACTCGGCCGGCCGGTCAAGATGATGTACCGGCGCGACTGGTCGATCCGCGAGAGCTACAAGCGCCACCCCTACCGGGTCAGGTACAAGATGGGCGTTACGAAGGACGGGCGGATCACGGCGGTGCGCTGCCGGATACTCGCGGACGGCGGCGCGTATTGCTCGGTCACGCCTTGGGTCACCTGGCGCTCCACCGTGCAGTGCTGCGGCCCCTACGTCGTGGAGAACGTCCACTGCGACACGCTGGGCGTCTACACCAACAACGCCGTCGCGGGCGCGATGCGGGGCTTCGGCTCGCCGCAGATGAACTTCGTCGTGGAGCAGATGGTGGAGATCGCCGCGAGGGCGGTCGGCATCTCCGGCGTCGAGTTCCGCCGCCGCAACATGGTGCGCCAGGGCAGCGTGACGATCACCGGCCAGAGGCTCGACACCCACAAGGTCGCGATGGGCGAGGTGCTCGACGCGGTGATCGGGAAGGCGGGCTACGAGGAGAAGCTCGCGAGGTGCTCGTTCGGCAGGTCCGCCGGCGACGAGCTGTACGGGATCGGCCTGGCGATGAGCTACCGCGGCGTGAGCCTCGGCGCCGAGGGGACCGACACCTGCGCGGCGATCATAAGCGTGCAGCCCGACGGCTCCATCCTGCTCGAGGCCGGCGTGCACGAGAACGGCCAGGGCGCGGAGTCCGCGATGTTGCTGATCGCCGCCCGGGAGCTCGGCGTAAGCCTCGGGCGCGTCCGCTACCGCCGCGCGTCGACGTCGACCGTTCCGGACAGCGGCACGACGGTGGCGTCGCGCGGGACGATCATGGGGGGCGGGGCGGTGACGCTCGCCGCGCGCGAACTGAAGCAGAAGATAGCGGGAGTGGTCTGCGGGCGGCTGCACTGCCCGGCGCAGGAGGTCCGGTTCGAGGACGACGGGGTCCTCGGCCCCGCGGGGGGCGAGAGGATGCGATTCGAGGAGGCGATCAGGCTCATGTTCCTGGCGCAGTCGGTCCCGTACGCGTGCGGCGTGTTCCGGGCCCCGCCCGTCTCGTGGAACGAGGAGACAGGGCAGGGCGACGCCTATTTCACGTGGGTCTACGGGTGCCAGGCGGTGGAGCTGACGGTCAACAAGAGGACCGGGAAGGTGAGGCTGCTAGGCGCCGTCGCCGCCCACGACGTCGGGCGCGCGGTGAACCGCGAGATGGTGCGCGGGCAGTTTTTCGGCGGAATGGCGATGGCGGCGGGCTACGCGCTGCACGAGGAGATCCGGTCGAAGGACGGCCGGATCGCCAACCTGAACCTCAACAGCTACCGCATCCCGCGCGCGATGGACCTGCCGGAGATGACGGCGATCATCGTCGAGAACCCCGATCCCCTGTCGCCGAGCGGCGCGAAGGCGATCGGCGAGCCGACCAACGAGATCCTCGCGCCGGCGATCGCCAACGCCGTCTTCAACGCGACGGGGAAGCGCGAGTTTGCGCTTCCGATCAGGCTATCGGCCGCGGCGGAGGAGCTGCCCGAGGAGGAGTGCCGCCTATGAGGCTCCACATCAACGGGCGCGACCTCGAGGTGGCGGACTCCGCGGGCGAGCGCCGTCTCATCGAGTTCCTCCGCGAGGAGCTCGACCTGACCGGCGCGAAGAACGCGTGCGACATCGGCGCATGCGGCGCGTGCACGATCCTCGTGGACGACGAGCCGTCGAAGATCTGCGTCAAGCGCGTCAAGGATGTCGCCGGCCGCCGCGTGCTCACGATCGAGGGCATGGCCGCTGCGGACGGCGCGCTGCACCCGCTGCAGCGGGCCTTCGTCGAGCGGGGCGCGATCCAGTGCGGCTTCTGCACGCCGGGCATGATCCTCGTGGCGCACGCGTTCCTGCTCAGGCACCCGCGGCCGACGCGGGAGGAGATACGCAAGGCGATCAACGGCAACCTCTGCCGCTGCACCGGATACCAGCAGATCATCGACGCGATCGAGGAGGCCTCGGCCCACTACGCCTCCGCGCAGTCCGCGGCCCCGGCCGAGCACGCCGGCGCCCGCATCCTTTCAGCATGAAGACGATTCAAGACAGCCTTGCGCAGCTTGCGAAGCTCGAGACCGACACCCACGGCAGGGACTTCCTGCTCACCTGGGAGAGGACCGACAGCGAGATCCGCGCGCTCCTGCTCGTAGCCGAAATCCTCAGCGAGCTGCACCGGGCGGGCAGATCGCTGCGTGTCTTCGAGTCGGGGCTCGCCATCTCGATCTTCCGCGACAACTCGACACGCACCCGCTTCAGCTTCGCCTCCGCGGTGAACGCGCTCGGGCTCGGCCTGGCGGACCTCGACGAGGGGAAGTCGCAGATCGCGCACGGCGAGACCGTCCGGGAGACGGCCAACGTGATCTCGTTCCTGGCGGAGGTCATCGGCATCCGGGACGACATGTTCCTCGGCGAGGGCAACGCCTACATGCGCCAGGTCGCGGCCGCGGTCCAGGAGGGCTTCGAGAAGGGGGTCCTCCACCAGCGCCCCTCCGTCGTCAACCTGCAGTGCGACGTAGACCACCCGACGCAATCGGTGGCCGACCTCCTCGCCCTGAAGGCCCACTTCGGCTCGCTCGAGGCGCTGCGCGGCAGGAAGATCGCGATGTCGTGGGCGTATTCGCCGAGTTACGGCAAGCCGCTGTCCGTGCCGCAGGGCATCATCGGCCTGATGTCGCGCTTCGGGATGAACGTCGTGCTCGCCCATCCCGAGGGCTACGGGCTGATCCCGGAGGTCGTGGCGCTCGCGCGCCAGAACAGCGCGAAGAGCGGAGGGACGTTCACCGTGGCGACCAGCATGGAGGACGCCTTCCGCGACGCGGATGTCGTCTACCCCAAGAGCTGGGCGCCCTTCTCGGTGATGCAGCGGCGCACGCCGCTCCTGAGGCAGGGGGACAGGGAGGGACTCAAGGCGCTCGAGCGGGAGTGCCTCGCGAACAACGCGAGGTTCAAGGGATGGGAGTGCGACGAGGCGAAGATGAGGCTCACGCGGGCCGGCAGCGCGCTCTACATGCACTGCCTACCGGCGGACATCTCCGGCGTCAGCTGCGCGGAGGGCGAGGTCGCGGAAAGCGTGTTCGAGCGCCACCGGATAGGGACCTACCGCGAGGCGGGATTCAAGCCGTTCGTCATCGCCGCGATGATCCTCATGGCGCGCGTCAAGAATTGCACGGCCGCGCTCAGGCGGCTGGCAAAGGACTAACATGTACAAGATCATCAAGAAGTTGCATAGCGACGTGATCCGGAAGACGGCCGCGCGCTGCCGCGAGAGGGGGATCGTCATACCGACCTTCGCGCAGCTGCGCGACCCGTCGCTCATCCCGGCGTCCATCCGGGCGCGGCTCCGGCGCGTCGGCATGTCGGACATCGACCCCCTGAACCTCTTCCGCATCACCTGGAAGAACGACGTGCGGACGGGGGGCTACGGCGGGGTCAACTGCCTGGAGATCCCAAGGGCCATCACCGGCGTGAAGGCGCGGGTCGTCGGGCTCGTCGGCTCCTATTTCCCGACGGGGGCGCACAAGGTCGGCGCGGCGTTCGGCTGCCTGGTCCCGCGGCTGGTGAGCGGGGAGTTCGACCCGGAGGCCCACAGGGCCGCGTGGCCGTCGACCGGGAACTTCTGCCGCGGCGGCGCCTTCGACTGCGCGCTGCTCGGATGCTCGGCGATCGCGATCCTCCCGGAGGAGATGTCGCGCGAGCGCTTCGACTGGCTCAGGCGGATCGGCGCGACGATCATCGCGACGCCCGGCTGCGAGTCGAACGTGAAGGGGATCTACGACAAGTGCTGGGAGCTCAAGCGCGACCCGGCCAACATGATCTTCAACCAGTTCGAGGAGTTCGGGAACCCCATCTTCCACTACAACGTGACCGGCCCGGCCATCGAGGAGGCGCTGGCGGGCCTCGACGGGCGCCGGCTCCGGGCAGCCGCCTACGTCTCGGCGACGGGCTCGGCCGGGACGATCGCCGCCGGGGACTTCCTGAAGCGGGCGAACCCGGGCCTCAAGATCGTGGCGGCCGAGGCGCTCCAGTGCCCGACGCTGCTCCAGAACGGCTTCGGCGCGCACCGGATCGAGGGCATCGGCGACAAGCACGTGCCGTGGGTGCACAACGTGCGCAACACGGACGCCGTCGCCGCGATCGACGACGAGGACTGCATGAGGATCGTGCGCCTGTTCAACGAGCCCGCCGGGCGGGTGCACCTTGCGTCGCTGGGCGTGGCGCGGAGAGAGCTGGGCGGGCTCGCGCTCATTGGCATCTCCGGCGTGTGCAATCTCCTGGCGGCGATCAAGGCCGCCAAGTACTTCGAGTTCGGCGAGAGCGACGTGATTTTCACGGTGTTCACGGACTCGATGAGCCTCTACCGGTCGCGGCTGGCGGAGCTTCGCACCCAGCACGGCGCCTACGCGCCCAAGGATGCAATCGCCGATTTCGCCGGCTGCATCGCGCACCAGTCGACCGATCACTTCAGAGAGCTGAGCTACCCGGAGCGCAAGGCCATCCACAACCTGAAGTACTTCACGTGGGTCGAGCAGCAGGGCAGGACGTCCGAGGAGCTCAACGCGCAGTGGGATCCCGGTTATTGGCGGACGATGTTCGAGGAGGAGGCCGCCCACTTCGAGCGGCTGATCGCGGCGTTCAACAGGCAGGTCGGGCGCTGAATCGGCGCCCGTCCGCCATGGGCGCGGGCCGGTCCGGCCGGCCCCGCCGGCGAAATCGCGCCGCATGACGGCCGCCGCGGCCGCCGCCGCGCCAATGCGCCATTGACCCTGCAAACGACGCCGCGTTGACTCCCGACCGAGTATGAGCCCAACAAAGGCCGCGTTGGATGCCCTGCGGATCGAGCGAGGCGCGGATCCAGGCCCGCCCAGGCGGGCCCTGCCGGTGGCCGTCGTCTTGGCGGCCGCGGCCGTGGCGGCGGCGGCGGTCTGGTGGTCGACGCGGCCGAAGGCCGTCGAGGTGCGCACCGAGGCCGCGCGCGAGGAGGCGGCCTCCGGCGGCGATCGCACCGTGCTCAACGCCTCGGGCTACGTCACGGCCCGCCGGCAGGCCACGATTTCCTCGAAGATCACGGGCAAGGTGACGGAGGTGCTCATCGAGGAGGGCCTCAGGGTCAAGGAGGGCCAGGTCCTCGCCAGGCTGGACGACACGAACGTCGCGGCGAGCCTGCAGCTGGCCCGCGCCCAGCTGGAGTCGTCCCGCACGGCCCTCGCGGAGACGCAGGTGCGCCTCACGGAGGCCGAGCAGGACCTGCGGCGCCAGTCGGAGCTCATCGAGAAGAACGTCGTGGCCCAGGCGGACTACGACCACGCGAAGGCCGACGCGCTGGCGTACAAGGCGCGCCTCGGCCAGCAGGCCAGGGACGTGACCGTGGCCGAGCGCACGGTGGCGATCTGGCAGCAGCAGCTTGAGGACACGGTCCTGCGGGCGCCTTTCGACGGGGTAGTCACGACCAAGGACGCCCAGCCGGGGGAGATGATCTCGCCCGTGTCGGCGGGGGGCGGCTTCACGCGCACCGGGATCTGCACGGTCGTCGACATGGAGTCGCGCGAGATCGAGATCGACGTCAACGAGGCCTATATAAACCGCGTCGAGCCGGACCAGCCCGTGGAGGCGACGCTCGACGCCTACCCGGACTGGAAGATCCCGTGCAAGGTGATCGCGATCATCCCGACGGCCGACCGCCAGAAATCCACCGTGAAGGTGCGGGTCGGCTTCGACAAGCTGGACCCCCGCATCCTCCCCGAGATGGGCGTAAAGGTGGCGTTCCGGGAGGTGGGGGTGGCGAACGCTCCGGCGGCGAGGGCCGTCGTCGTGCCCAAGTCGGCGGTGCGCCAGGACGGGGGGCGCGACGTCGTCATGGTCGTCCGGGACGGGCGGGCGGAGCGCCGCGCCGTGACGGTGGCGGGCTCGACGGATGACGAGGCGGCGCTCAGCGCGGGGCTGGCCGCGGGCGAGCGCGTCGTCGTCGACGGGCCGAAGGATTTGGCGGACGGAACAACTGTGAGGGAGGGAAAACCATGAGTGAATCAGGCGCGGCCGGCGCGTTGGTGGACGTCAACGGAGTCGAGAAGGTCTTTCACCGGGGGTCCGAGGACATCCAGGTGCTCAAGGACCTTCACCTGCAGGTGCCCGCAGGGGAATTCCTGGCGCTGATGGGCCCCTCGGGCTCGGGCAAGAGCACGCTTCTCAACCTGATTGGCGGGCTGGACCACCCGACCCGCGGGTCGGTGACGATCGCGGGGGAGCGCGTCGACCAGCTGACGGACCACCGGCTGGCGGCCTGGCGCGCGCGCCACATCGGCTTCGTGTTTCAGCTCTACAACCTCCTGCCCGTGCTCACCGCGGAGCGAAACGTCGAGCTGCCGCTGCTGCTCACCCACCTGTCGAGGTCCGAGCGCAGAAGGCACGTGGAGACGGCTCTCGAGGCCGTCGGGCTCCGGAACCGCGCGCAGCACTATCCGAGGCAGCTCTCGGGCGGCGAGCAGCAGCGCGTGGGGATCGCCCGGGGCATCGTGACGGACCCGACCCTGCTCCTGTGCGACGAGCCGACCGGCGACCTCGACCGCAAGGCGGGCGACGAGATCCTGAACCTGCTGCAGGCGCTCAACAGGGAGCACGGCAAGACCATCATCATGGTCACCCACGACCCGCACGCCTCGGCCCGGGCGTCGCGGACCGTGTACCTGAACAAGGGCCAGCTCACCCGCGAGCCGCAGACCTGACACGGCGCCCCCGCCCCGTCCTCCCATGAAGTACATGCACCTTGTCTGGGGCAACCTGCGGCGGAAGAAGACCCGCACGGTCCTCACGCTGCTCTCGATCGTCGTCGCGTTCGTGCTGTTCGGATTCCTCTCGGCGATCAGGCAGGCCCTGACGGGCGGCGTCAGCCTGGAGGGGGCGAACCGCCTGATCGTGCGCCACAAGGTCTCCATCATCCAGATGCTGCCGATAGACTACCAGAGGCGCATGGAGAAGATCCCGGGCGTGGCCGCCGCCACCCACCAGACCTGGTTCGGCGGCATCTACCAGGACCCGAAGAACTTCTTCATGCAGAATCCGGTCGTCCCCGAGGAGTTCCTGGACATGCACCCCGAGATGATCCTGCCGGCGGCGGCGAGGCAGGCGTGGCTCCAGACGCGCACGGGCGCCGTCGTGGGTCGCAAGACCGCCGAGCGGTTCGGCTGGAAGGTGGGGGACAAGGTCCCGATACAGTCGACGATCTGGGCGAAGAAGGACGGCAGCTTCCTCTGGGAATTCGACATCGTCGGCATCTACGACGGCCGCGACAAGAATACGGACACGACGCCGCTCTTCTTCCGCTACGACTACTTCGACGAGGCGCGGCGCGGGGGGACCGGCTCGGTCGGCTGGTACACGATCCGCGTGCTGGACACGTCCAAGGCTGCGCAGGTGGCCAACCTCGTGGACGCGGAGTTCGAGAACTCCTCCGCCGAGACAAAGACCGAGGCGGAGGGCGCCTTCGTCCAGGCCTGGGCCAAGCAGATCGGCGACATCGCCTTCATCACCGCCTCGATCCTCGGGGCGGTGTTCTTCACGATCCTCCTCGTCACGGGCAACACGATCTCCCAATCGGTGCGCGAGCGCACCGGGGAGCTCGGCGTGCTGAAGGCGATCGGCTTCACCAACGGCCAGGTCCTGGGCCTGGTGCTCGTCGAGTCCTGCGTGCTTTCCCTCCTGGGGGGCGTGGTCGGCCTCGGGGTGGCGTGGCTGCTGACGTCGCGGGGCGACCCGACGGGCGGCCTGCTGCCGCTCTTCTTCTTCCCGGCGGGCGACCTGGCCACGGGCCTCGGCATCAGCGTGGCGCTCGGGCTTGTCACGGGGTTCTTCCCGGCCATGCAGGCGATGCGCCTGCGGGTGGCGGACTCCCTGAGGAGGATCTGACATGGCCGGCCCGCTCAACTGGCTCTCGCAGGTAGGCGCCGTCACGGAGTTCGGCATCCTGAGCATGCCTCAGCGGCGCGGCTCGGTGGCGGCGGCGGTGATCGGCATCGCGGGCGTCGTCGCGGTGCTTGTCGGCGTCCTGTCGATCGCGACCGGGTTCCGCCGGGCGATGGCCGCCTCGGGCTCGCCCGACGAGGCGCTGGTCCTTCGCAGCGGCGCGGACAGCGAGATGGTGAGCGGCCTGTCCCGCGGCAGCACGCGCATCATCGCCCAGGCGCCGGGCGTGGCCCAGTCCCAGGGCGGGCCGCTCGCATCCGCCGAGCTCTTCGTCATCATCAACCTGCCCAAGATATCGACCGGCACCGACGTCAACGTGCCGCTGCGCGGCGTCGAGCGGCCCGCGGTCCAGGTGCGCGAGGGGCTGAAGATCGTCAACGGGCGCATGTTCGAGTGGGGCAAGGACGAGGTGATCGTCGGGATTGGCGCGGCCCGCGAGTTCGCGGGCCTGCAGGTCGGCGACAAGATCAAGGTCGGCCGCTATAGCTGGCCTGTCGTCGGGGTCTTCTCGGCCGGGGGCGGCGCCGCCGAGTCGGAGATCTGGTCGGACGCGGCGGTCCTTCAGGCGGCGTACAACCGCGGCGACAGCTTCCAATCGGTCTTCGTCAAGCTGAAGTCGGCGGAGGCGTTCAAGGAGTTCAAGGACAACCTCACCGCCGACCCCCGGCTGAGCGCGCAGGTGCTCCGGCAGACCGACTACTACGCCGAGCATTCCGAGGCGGTGACGAGGCTCGTCACGACCCTCGGCTACCTGATCGCGTCCCTCATGGCGATCGGCGCCGCGTTCGGCGCGCTCAACACGATGTACAGCTCGGTTTCGGCGCGCAACCGCGAGATCGCGACGCTGCGGGCGCTCGGATTCGGCGGCGGCGCGGTGGTCGTCTCCGTCATGCTGGAGTCCATCGCGCTGGCGCTACTCGGCGGGGCGATCGGGGCCGGGCTTTCCTACGTCGCCTTCAACGGCTTCCACACGGCGACGATGAACTGGCAGAGCTTCAGCCAGGTGACGTTCGCCCTCTCGGTGACACCGCAGCTGCTGCTCCAGGGCGTGCTGCTTGCGACCCTGATCGGCGCGATAGGCGGCCTCCTGCCCGCGCTCCGCGCCGCTCGCCAGCCGATCGCCACCGCGCTGCGGGAGCTCTGAGGAGGGGGCAGGGTGGGCCCGCCCCGCCTAGAAGATCCAGCCCCGGTCCGGCGACGCCTTGAGCATCGCGCCGACGAACCGCTCGAGCTCCAGGTTGAACTTCACGATGAAGTGGTCCGAGTTCCGGGTGAGGCCGTAGCCGACGCCAAAGTTGTACTCGAGGCCGCGGGGCAGTTCGCCCCAGACGACCGGGAACACGTAGTGCGATTGCTGGGCTGCAGGGTCGAGGCGGTCGATAAGCCCCGAGCCGCCGTAGAACTCCACGCCCGGGGACAGGCTCCGCGCCCACCGGTAGTGCACGCCGGCGGCGTAGCCGAACTCGACCCCGTCGTCATGGCCGGCCCCGGCGAGGACCTTCTCGAACTTCGGGTTGGCCATGATGGAGAGGCGGCCGATGTCCTTCTCCAGGATCGGCCGGAACTCGAGTTCGCGGGTTGCGTCGTCGAACTGCGGGACCTTGTGCCATTCAAGCTCGAGATACCATCCGACATCCACGGGAAGGGTTTCCTGGTCGAAGAGCCTGCCGCGAAGCCGGAGGTTGTCGCCTGCCCACTGGAGCCCGGAGCCCTCCGGCTGCGCCATGTTGAGGTAGACCGCGGCCTCGATCCGGTCCGTGAGCCCGTAGGTGATCTCGTACGAGTCGTACAGCATCCCCTGGCTGCGGACGGTGCCGCTGGAAGTGCCCTCGCCTCCGGCCGGGTGCCCGTCGACCACCACCGCGTTGTCGGTCTCAAACTCCGCCATGCCCCTCGGCGTCGTCGAATAGGGATAGACCTCGAATTCCCAGGGGTCGACCTGCGCCGCGCACGGGAGCGCGGTTGCGGCGCCGAGCAGAGCGAGGCAGCCGAGCGAGGCGGCGTTCAATGGGCGGAGCATCGGCGGCGCGTCACTTTGCGATGATTGCACCCTCGGGGACATCCGGGTGGAAGTCGTCGAAGAAGTCGTAGGCACCCGCGCGAAGGGCCGGCAGCTTCACGGTCACGGTGGCGCCGGGCTCGACAACCTTCTCGCGGTTGAGCTTGAAGCTCTCGAATTCGATCCTCTCGCGGCTCAGGTTGACGACCCTAATCTCGAGCGGCGTGTTGGCGGCGACGGTCAGCGTCTGGGGTGCGAATCTGTGGTTCTCGAACCGAATCTCGAAGACTTTCGCATTGACGTCAGTATCTGCTGATCCGTTGGACAGGGTCATTAAACATATGACCATCAAGCTATTGATGCGCATTGGCTAAAATATGATTCTAGTGAGAATGGGTATCACTCGCATTAGATGACATGTCAAGCCAACCTTCTCCCATCGCCACTGTGCGGCGGACCCCGCTAATCCAATCCCGGGTACAACCCATGCGGCGGCAGGGGCCGCCGACGGCCGATTCCCGGGGATCGGCGAAGGGAGTGCGGGCCCCGAAAAGGCCCGGGCGGGGCTACTTCTCCTGGATCCGCTTTGCCACGATCTCCTCCGTGGCGAAGTCGCCGACCTTGCGCGTGAAGCTGATCTCGTTGTCGCCCGCCATTTTCCCTGTGTACTCGATCACGAGGTCCTGCCCCTGGAAATTCAGGTTCTCGACGAAGTAGATGCCGTCCTTGGTGACCCTGCCCTGCTGGATCGCGACCGAGGTCTTGTCGCCGCTGCGCTCGCCGGCGGCCGTGCCGGTAAGCTTCTCGCCGTCGAGGACGAACGTGAACACGTACTTCTGGACGCCGACCTGCGAGTCGAACTCCGACCGCCATTTGCCGGAGATGTCGGCTGCGCCGGCGAGGCCTGCTAGGCCCAGCCCGAAAGCGGCCGCAAGGAGGAGCCGTAGGGATGTCTTCATGGGCTTGGCCGGATTCTGATCGGGCGGAAAGGGACGTCAACCGCCGGCCTCGCCCCCTCGCGCACCCTCCTCAGTGGGATTCCGCAAAGCTCGTCAACGAGTGCCATTCGATGACCTCCTGGAGGAGCGCGCGCTCGGTCTTGAGCACAACCCGCTCGAGGCTGTTCCAGGTCTGGCAGAAGGCCACGCGCTTGCGCGACTCCTCAAGAATGACCTGCATCTCCCGGTACCTCGCGACGCGGCGCTGGAGGTCGTTGATCGAGATCAGCGAGATGAACGCGGCCGCGATGATGGGCAGGGTGATCGGAAGGAAGTAGAACACGGTCGTCACCGTCCACTCGGGCACCTCGTAGTGCGCGGAGTGGCAGACGGCGTAGGCCAGTGTGCAGGCGATCGCCAGGATCGTCGCGACCCAGAACCCGGCCTTAAGGCGGCTGAACATCGGCAGGGCGCGGCCCTCCTGGCGCCGGTAATATGCGAGCTGGTCGTCTATTCGCTTCTCGAGGTACGTGCTTCGGAACTCCTCGATCGGGACCGGCTGCGAGGTGGCCGATCGGCTGTGCAGGATGTGAAGCGCCCGGGAGAGGCCGCGGACCTCGGGCAGGTCCAGGTCCTCGAAAAGGGGCGCCGCGCGGGGCAGGCCCCAGGTGGCAAGCAGCGAGCGGCAGAACTCGGCTGCGAGCCGGCAGCGCACCCAGTTGTGGTGCGAATGGTGGTTGTGGCGAAGGAGCAGCGCGACGCTCAGGGCGCCCATCAGGCAGGCCAGCTTCAGCCAGGGCACGACGGCGAAGTGCAGGTCGTACGCAAGCCCCGCGGCCGCGACCAGGGTGGCCGCGACGTGGAGGAGGACCGTCAGGACGATCAGGCGCCGGAACTCGGGCGCGCCGCGGCTCGCCGCGTGGTCGCACTTCTGTTGGAACGCGAAGATGGAGCCCGGCGCCTTGAACGGGTTCTCGGCCTTGCCGGCAAGCGACACCGGCAGCCGGTTGAGGGCGGCGAGGCTCGAGTCGATCCTCTCCAGCTTCTTGAGGTTCTCGAGGGTGACCTTGAGCGTGTTCGCATCGATGAGGATCAGCGGCCTGCCGAGCGACTTTGCATACGCCACCACGTCGCCCGTGCCCCCCCGTCCCCGGGCGGGCTCGCCGTCCCACACGGCGAGCAGGACGTCGGACCCGTCCACCGTGGCCATCCCGCAATCGAGATATGCGTCCTCCCGCGACCCGTTCTCGGTTATGACCCGCACATGCTCGGCCCCGTCTAGGGTCCGCTCCACGCGCGCCCATTCCTCCTTGGAGAAGTCCTTGGCGAACTCCGCCTTGGGCAGGGGCAGGATGGCGTGCCACGATATCCCGAGGGCCCGGACCTGGTCGATAAACAGCTGGTCGCCGCCTTCCGCGGCGGACGAGAGGCCGAGCCATTCGCCGGGCGCCTGGCGCCGGAGGGACTCGAGGGCCGCTGTGATCGCCTTGCCCAGCCCATCGGGGTCGATGATCTGCCGGTGTCCCGAAAACCCCACGACGTGGAACAGGGGTATCTCTGAGGTGGGGGTCATGCCTGCCCTCAGTGTGACCGTCGGGCGCCTCCACCTGTCAACGTCCAAGGCGCCGAAGCCGCGGAACCCCCGGCCGGGCGCCGCCTTTTTATTGGCTGGATTGGCCGGTGGCTCGCCCTATCCTGCGGCCGTTGATGTCCAGCGCCAATCCGAATGCAGACGGCGGGCCGCCTCCCCGCGCGGTATTCCTCAGTTACGCGCGCGAGGATACCCCTGCGGCACAACGCATTGCGGATGCACTGCGCAGCTACGGTGTGGAGGTGTGGTTCGACCAGAGCGAGCTCCGCGGCGGGGACGTGTGGGACCAGAAGATCCGCAAGCAGATCAGGGAGTGCGCGATTTTCATGCCGATCGTGTCGGAGCGCACGCAGTCGCGCGGCGAGGGCTATTTCCGGCTGGAATGGAAGCTTGCGGTCGAGCGCACCCACCTGATGGCCGAGGGCGTACCCTTCCTGGCCCCCGTCGTCGTTGACGCGACCCCCGAGAGCGCCGCCGTCGCGCCGGCGGAGTTCCTGCGGGTCCAGTGGATCCGGCTCCCCGGCTCGCTCCCGACGCCGCAGTTCGTCGAGCAGGTAAAGCGCATGTTGGAGGCGCCGCGAAAACCCGGCGTCCCGGCCCCGGCCGCTCCAGCTGCGCATGGGCGGCGCCCTTCGCCGGTCCGGCCCTGGGCTGTCGCCGCTGCCGTCGCGGCCGTCGCCTTGGCCGCGCTCGCCGCCATGGTCATGTCGAGGCGTGCCCCGACGGCGCCGGGTGCCGCCCGGGACCAGGCCGTCGACCCCAAGTCGATCGCCGTCCTTCCGTTCGATAACATGAGCGAGGACAAGCAGAACTCGTTCTTCACGGACGGGGTCCACGAGGACGTGCTGACAAACCTATCGTTCATCCGCGACCTCCACCTGGTCTCCCGGACATCTGTCATGCAGTATCGCGGGACGACCAAGTCCATCAAGCAGATCGGGCGCGAGCTCGGCGTGGCTTACGTGCTTGAGGGAAGCGTCCGGCGCGAGGGAAACAAGGTCCGGGTCACCGGCCAGTTGATCGACGCGCGCACCGACGAGCACGTGTGGGCCAAGTCGTTTGACCGCGACCTGACCGACATATTCGCGATCCAGGGCGAGCTCGCGCAGGCGATCGCGCAGGCCCTGCAGGCGGTGCTCTCGCCTGAGACAAAGGTCCTCCTCGCCCGGCGCCCGACCGAGAATGCCGCCGCGTACGACGCCTACCTCAAGGGCCGGCAGTTCCGCTTCTATTCGACCCAGATGAACTCGACCGAGTCGGCGATCTCGCTCTTCGAGGAAGCCGTAAGACTCGATCCGGGCTTCGCCGTTGCGTGGGCCGAGCTCGGGTCGCAGCGGGCGCTCGTCTACTTCAACCTCGAGCATACGGACAAGCAGCTGCGCGCGGCCAAGGAGGCTATCGACACCGCCGTCCGCCTGGCGCCGGACGACCCTGCCGTCATCGAGGGCCTCGGCGACTTCTACTACTACAGCTACCGGGATTATGCCCGAGCGACCGAGCAGTACATGCGCCTGGCGATGCTTCGGCCGAACGACCCAGTCACGTTCTACTCGCTCGGGCTCATCCAGCGCCGTGAGGGCCGTTTTGCCGACGCGGTGCCGAACCTTCGGCGGGGGCTCAAGTTCGACCCGACAAACAGCAGGTACGTAGGGATCTTCTCCGAGTCCCTCGCGGCCGTGCACCTCTACGAGGAGGCCCAGGCGGTGCTCCAGGCCTTTGTGGACACGCACCCGAAGAACCTGGAGGGCGCCTGGCTCGTCAGCCAGATCCCCTACCTTGCGCACGGATCGACGGACGGGATCCGGGCGTTTGCGCAGCGCACGGTCGAACCGGCGGACCGCGCGAAGCACCTTTACTTCCAGAGCCTGAACGCGGGGCTGTGCGGCGACTGGGCCGAGTTCAACCGGATCTACCGCGAGCAGCCCTTTTACGACGGCAACCCGGACGACCCCGGCTGGAGCCAGGAGAACAACGCGGCGGAGAACTTCGCCGAGGCCGGCGACATGCGTGCCGCCCGCGCCGGCGCCGCCCACGCGATGGGCCTCCTGAAAGCGGAGCTCGAGCGCCAGCCGGACAGCTCGATCATCTGGGCCCAGCTTGCGCTGGCGCACGGGCTGCTCGGCGAAAGGGGCGAGACGCTGCGCTGCGTGCAGAAGGCCGCCGAGCTCATGCCCGAGTCCAAGGATGCGATTGTCGGGCCGTCGAATTCGGCCACGTGCGCCCTCGCGCTCGCCTGGGCCGGCGAGAAGGACAGGGCCTTGGCGGAGGTTGGGCGCCTGCTGAGGGTGCCGTTCGGGCTCAACGTGTACTCGACCCGGGTCGAGTTCCGTCCGCTGCGCGACGATCCGCGCTTCAAGGCCCTGGTGGCCGACCCGAAGGTCAACGACCCGCTGCTCTGACCCGACGCGCGGGGCGGCGGGCCCCTGTCAGCCCGGCGTGCGCCGGCCCGCAGGGACCATGAGCGCGCGCTGGCGCAGCCACTCGATCTCCTCGGGGTACACCATGTGGGAGGCCCCGGGAAAGATGCGCGTGGTCACTTCGGCGCCCAGGCGCGCGAACGCCTCCGCGCTCTCCTCGACGAACCCGATGGGGATATGGGCGTCGAGCTCGGCGCATCCCAGGAGCACCGGCGTGCCGCGCAGGCTCCCGGGCGGGCGCGGCGTGCCGGGCGGCCCTATGAGCGCGCCGCTCAGGCCCGCGACGAATCCGTAGCGCGCGGGATGGCGGGCTGCGTACTCGAGCGCCAGGCAGGCGCCCTGCGAGAACCCGGCTAGGCCGATCCGCTCCGGCGCGACGCCCGCGGCCGCTGCCTCGGCCGCAAGCTGGCCGACCACCCCGAGGGCGCTCGAAAGCCACGGCTCGTTGCTTTCGAGCGGCGCGAAAAACCTCTGCGGGTACCACGTGCCGCCCTCCGCAGCTGGCGCGAGAAAGGCCAGGCCCGCGTCCGGGAGGATGTCGGCCAGGCCGGCGATGTCCTGCGGCGACGAGCCGCGGCCGTGGATGAGGATCACCGCGCCGCGCGCCTTCAGGAGCGGCTGGCCGAAGCGCAGGGCGGCCTTCGCGTCGTGCAGCTTCACGGGTGTCGATGCCCCGGGTGCGCGGGGGCGCCGGGCGCCTTAGCGCAGGCGCCGGAACGAGGACTGGAGCAGGTCGAGATCCGGGGCGCCCTTGCTCCTCTCTCGCGCCTTTGCAATCAGGTCGGCCTCGAGGCGGTTCTTCGTAGGCCGGTTCGACTCGAAGAAGACTCCGAAGACCCCGGGCCAGGGAAGGGACGCCAGGCGAAACGCCGCGAGCTCGTCGGAGGGGTCGTGGCGCAGCGCGTCCTCGGGCGTCCCGTCGTTCTTCCTCTCCTCGATGGTGCGGAACTGCCCGCCCTTGCGGGGGTTGCCGGCGTCGAAGGCGCCCTCGTAGAATTCGACGCACTCGGAGAGGATCTCGACAACCGAGAATCCGTCGTGGCGCGCGGCGCGCTCCATCATCTCGGTCATGTGGTTCACCTGGGCGGCGTGGCTGCGGGCGACGAAGGTGGCGCCGCTGTTGACGAGCGTCCTCATGGGGTTGATGGGCTGGTCGAGCGCTCCGGTCGGGTCCGTCTTCGACTTGAAGCCTATGGGAGAGGTGGGCGACGTCTGCTTCTTCGTCAGCCCGTACACGAAGTTGTCCATGATGACGTAGGTCAGGCGCACGTTCTTGCGCCCCGTGTGCACCAGGTGGTTGCCCCCGATCGAGAACCCGTCGCCGTCCCCGCCGAACACGAACACGTGCAGGTCGTCGCGGCCCAGGCTCACCCCCGCTGCGAACGGGAGCGAGCGGCCGTGGATGTAGTGGACGCCGTGGGTGTTGACGAAATACGGGAAGCGCGACGAGCAGCCGATGCCCGAGATGTTCACGATGTTCTGGTGCGGGTACTGGAGCTTCTCCAGCACGCGGTAGAAGGAGGCCAGGACGGCGAAGTCGCCGCACCCCGGGCACCATGTCGGGTGGTCGGCCGTGAGGATCTTCTTGGTCAGCCTCTGGGGCTGGACCGGCGCGGTCGGGGCGGGGGCGGTGGCGGTGGGCGGCATGGGGAGTGTGTCGGCGAAGGATCAGGTGTTGCCGCCGTTGCGGCCGAGGCTGCGGGTCACCGCGTCAACGATCTCGCTGATCCGGAAGGTGAGCCCGTCGGTCTTCGTGATGCTCCGTATGGACGGCAGGGCGTGGCGGGCCCTCAGCATCGTCGCCATCTGGCCGAAGCCGTACAGGCCCTCGTCGTTCATCTCCACAACGAGCACCTGCCGGTACCGGCGGAAGATCTCGTCGAGGCCAGGCGGCAGGGGATGAAGGTGGCGCAGGTGGAGCTGGCCGACCCTCGCGCCGCCGCCCCTGAGCCGGTTGACGGCCTCGCGGACGGGGCCCCACGTCGAGCCCCAGCCTACCACAAGGGCCTCGCCCTCGGGGTCGCCGTACACCTCGGGCACGGGGAGCGTGGCCCCGAGCGCCTTAAGCTTCTCGCGGCGCTTGGCCGTCATCTTCGCGTGAAGGCCGGGATTTGCCGTCGGGTGGCCCATCTCGTCGTGCTCCAGGCCGCTGACGGTCGGGTACGTGCCGGTCGCGATGGGGGCGCCGGGGGGGGCGTGGCGGGTCAGGCGCCCGATCGGATAGGGCTCGAAGTCCGCCCCGCGGGGGGACAGGTCCGGCTTCGGATCGACCATGAGCGAGGCCAGGTCCGGCTCGTCAAACGCCTCGATGCGGGTCGCCAGGGCCTGGTCCGTGAGGATGAGAACGGGGGTGCTGTACTCGCGGGCGATCTTGCCGGCCTCCAGGCAGATGTAGAAGCAGTCCTCGACGTCCTTCGGGGCGAGCACGACGCGGGGCGCGTCGCCGTGGCTGCCGTAGATGGCCTGCATCAGGTCGCCTTGCTCCACGTTGGTGGGCATGCCCGTGCTCGGCCCGCCGCGCTGGACGTTGATCACGATGAGCGGCATCTCCGCCATCACTGCCCAGCCGAGGCCCTCCATCTTCAGGGAAAGCCCGGGGCCCGAGCTGCCGGTCACCGCCAGGTGGCCCGAGTATGCGAAGCCGAGCGCGTAGCCGATGGCGGCAAGCTCGTCCTCGGCCTGGACGAATATGCCCCCGTACTTGGACAGCTCGCTCCGAAGCGTCTCCATGACCGTCGACCACGGGGTAATGGGGTAGCCCGCGCCGTGCCGGACGCCCGCCGCGATCAGCCCGTACGTGAGCGCCGTGTTGCCGTCCACCGTCACCTGCGGCCGACCGGTGGCGCTGGGCGGGGCCGACTCTATGCGGAACAGGCAGTCGCGCAGGTTGTCCGCGGGCGTGGCGTAGCCGGCGTCGAAGGCGAGCATGGCGTTGCGCACGATGTCCTCGGACCGTCCCCCGAACCGCTCGGTGATGAGCGCGGCGACCTTGGCGGCGTCGAGGCTGAAGATCCGGGCGATCAGGCCGAGGACGAAGAGGTTCTTGCCCTTTTCCTTGGACGAGCCGCCGACCGCCTCGACCGTCGCCCCCGTGATAGGGATCCCCACGGCCGTGAAGCGCCTGTCGTCGGGGTTCGGCTTGACCTGGTCCGTGTCGAAGATGAGCACGCCCCCGGGGCGCAGCGATTCGATGTGGCTGTCGTAGCTGTGCTGGTAGAAGGCCACGAGGACGTCGGCCTGGTCGCCGGACGAGAGGATGTCACCCGATCCCATATGGACCTGGAAGATCGACGGGCCCCCGGAAATCGTTGACGGGATGGTCATATACGTCATCACGTCCTGGTCGGAGCGGCCGGCGAGCCGGGCGAGGAACCCGCCGATGGTCTGGATGCCGTCCTGGGAATTGCCGGCGAGGCGGATCACCACGTCGCGGACGGAACGTCGGTTGCCGGGGACCGACATATCGGCGCCCGGAGGGGGAGGGGTTTTGGACAGGACCATCTTTGGAAGGGAAAAAATCTGCCGCCGGCCCAACGATTGTCAATGAGATGGAACCCGGGCGGCCGGGCGTTGACCGGGCGTTCGGCAGGGGAGGCGGCCCGGCTCCTTCCCCGGATCCCAAGGGTATGCAACCCCATGGGCGATCCGGGCTTCGCACCATCTAATACAGAGCGGATGATGTAGAACGGCGGCTTATCTTTTCCCTGCGGGCGATTCCGCCGCGGACTCAGCGGGCTCCGGCCAGGGCGTCGTCGACGGTCTTCAGGAGCGCGCGGCTGATGACGATGCGCTGCACCTCCGACGAGCCCTCCCCGATCTCGCTCAGGCGCGCGTCGCGCCAGTAGCGCTCGATCGGGATGTCGCGCGTGTACCCGTACCCGCCATGGATCTGGAGGGCGCGGTTGCAGATGCGCGACGCCGCCTCCGACGCGAATAGCTTGGCCGCTGAGGACTGGCTCGTGTGCCGCGCGCCCTTGGTCGCCAGGATCGCGGCCTCGAGCACGAGCAGCTCCGCGGCCCGCAGCTCGACATCGCAGTCCGCGAGCATGAACTGGATCGCCTGGAAGTCTGCCAGCCGCTTCCCGAACTGCTTGCGCGTGACAGCGTGCCTGAGCGCGGCGTCGAGCGCGGCCCGCGCGAGGCCGAGCGACACGGCCGCGACGCCGATGCGTCCCTTGTCGAGGCACGCGAGCGCCGCGGCCTGCCCGGAGCCGCGGGGGCCGAGCAGCTCGGCGCGAGCGCCGACGAGGCGGAACTCGGAGGTCTCGCTCGCGCGCAGGCCGCACGTCGGCACCTTGCGCACCGGCCTGATCTGCGACTTTTCGACGAGGAACGCGCTTATCTCCTTGCGGCCCTTCTCGTTCAAGCCGCTTGCGGCCATGACCACGAGCGCGTCCGCCTTCCTTCCCAGCGTGATGAACCGCTTGAATCCGTTGAGCTCCCACCCGCCGCCCTTGAGCTCGACCGCGGTCGTCTGGATGCCCCCGCTGTCGCTGCCCGCCTCCGGCTCGGTGAGCGCCCAGGCTCCGATCCAGTCGCCGTTGACCAGCCGCGGAAAGACCTTCCTGTGCTGGGCCTTTGTCCCCTGCGAGAGGATGTGGCCGACGGCCAGGGCATTGTGCGCCGCGATGTCGATCGCAAGGGCGCCCATTCGCATCGCGATCGCTCGGATCGCAAGCGCGTAGGTCGCGTAGCCGAAGCCCCGCCCGCCCAGCCTCCTTGGCACCGTGACGCCCATCAGGCCGATGCGGCCGGCCTTCCGGAAGACCTCCCGGGGCAGCTCCTCGGCGCGCTCCCAGTCGTCGGCGAACGGCGCCACCTCGGACTCGGCAAACGCGGCGACCTCCTCCAGGAACGCGGATTCGGCCCGCGAGACGTAGTCGCGCCAGAGCGAGTTCTCTTCGAGCAACGGGTCGATCATCGGGGGAAGACTGGGTTCGGATTGCCCGCCGGGTCCTGAGGGGTTCTTGCGAGGCGGAGAGTAGGACAGGGCCCGCTCTATCGCAAGAGCGGGCACGCAAGGCCGCGGCGGGATGGCGCCTGCTCGGGGCCGCCGTGGCGCGGGCGCGGGTATTGCGGTTTGATCCCGGGCCGGAGCTGGCTAGCGTACCCGCATGGTCGTCGCGTCACCCAAAGCCGGCGCCAGGCGCCACACGCAACCGTCGCCCCTACGGCTCCTCACCGCGGTGCCGGTCTGCGACGGGCACGACAGCGCCGTGACCACGATAAACCTCGAGCTGGCCCGGAACGGGGCCGAGGTGGTCTACCTCGGCTACCACTGCGCCGCGTCGGCCATCGCCCGCGCGGCTGTCCAGGAGGACGTGCACGCCGTCGGCCTGAGCAGCTACAACGGGGGCCACGCAATCTTCTTCGCCGAGGTGCTCGCGCAGCTGCGGGCGCGCGGCGCGGGCGACATCCCCCTCTTCGGCGGGGGCGGCGCGACCATCACGCCCGCCGATGAGCGCGTGATGAAGAGGGGCGGGGTGGACCGGATCTTCTTTGCGGGCACGCCGCTTGCCGAAATCGTCGCCGCGGTGAAGGGCGCCTACTCGCGCGAGCTCGGGCCCGGGGCCCGCCTGCGGGGCGACCGGGCCCTGGGACGGGCGATCACGCTGGCCGAGGGAGGGGCGAGGGGAGCGCGAGCCGCGGGGCGCGCGAGGGGCGCGGACCGCGCCGGGAGGGCCTTCGTCCTGGGCGTCGCCGGACCCGGGGGCGCGGGGAAATCCACGCTCATCGACGAGCTCACCTCGCGATTCCTGCGGCGGGTGTCCGCGGGCCGCGTCGCCATCCTCGCGAACGACCCGTCCCACCCTGACAGCGGCGGCGCGATTCTCGGCGACCGGGTGTCGGCCATCTACGCGCAGGACGACCGCGTCTTCTTCCGCTCGATGGCCACGCGCGGCAGCCCGACCGGGCTGTCGGCGGCGGCGCCCGAGGCCATCGCGTGCCTGCGCGCCTCAGGCGAGTTCGACCTGGTCCTTGTCGAATCGGTCGGCATAGGCCAGGAGGGCGACCCGTTCGGGGTGTTCGGCCGGGGGCCCAGGATGGCCGACGCCGTGCTCTTCGTGCTCGCGCCGCACTACGGCGGGCGGATCCAGCTCCAGAAGATCGCCATGCTGAACGGCTCCGACTTGGTCGCTCTCAACAAGTGCGACCAGCCGGCCGCCAAGGCTGCCATGGTCGAGGTCGCCGCCCGGCTGGCATTGAACGGGAGGGACCAGCTGCTTCATGGCACGGCGGCCGCCCGGCACCATGATCCCGGCGTCGACCGGCTCTACGCGGAGATCGCGAGGCTGGCCGGGCTCGAGGCGGTCGCCCCGGGAGCCAGGTAGGCCCCGCCCAGCGCCCCCCATGTCCTCCCTTGGAAGAGTCGCCGACGCGGTTGAGGCCTACAATGGCTTCGTCGACGCCGAGGTCAGGCGGGCCCGCGCCGACCCGGAGTTCGGCGCGGAGCTTCGGACGAAATGGGCTGCGATCCATGCGTCAGTCGGGCAGACGGTGTCGCCCACGGGCACGCTGCTTCCGCGGCTCGCGCTGCCCGCCACGGACGAGCCCGGCGCGATCGCCGAGTACCTGCTCGGCCAGGGCCTCCCCGGGGAATTTCCGTTCGCAAACGGCGCGTACCGCGAGATGTACCTCGACCGGAGGGAGGGCGGCGAGGAGCCGACGCGGCTTTTCGCCGGCCTCGGCCTCGCCGAGGACACGAATCGGCGGTTCCACTACCTTGCCGGGCACCAGACGAGCACGCGGCTGTCGACCGCGTTCGACGGCCCCACGCTCTACGGCCTGGACAGCGACCACGAGGGCGTCCTGGGGAAGGTCGGGGAGGGGGGCGTCGCGATCGACACCGTCGAGGACATGGCGAGGCTCTTCGCCGGCTTCGACCTCGTCGCGCCGAACGCCTCGGTCTCGATGACCATGAACGCCCCGGCTCCAGCGATCCTGGCGATGTTCGTCGCAGCCGCGAAGCGCCGCTTCGGCCCCGACTGCGTGCCGCAGCTGCGCGGCACGATACAGGCCGACATGCTCAAGGAGGTGCAGGCGCAGAACGAGGTGATCTTCCCCATCGACGCCTCGCTGCGGTTCCTGTGCGACATGGTCGAGTGGTGCATCCCGCACATGCCGCGCTGGTACCCGATAAGCATCAGCGGATACCACATAGCGGAGGCCGGGGCGACGCCCGTGCAGCAGGCCGCCTTCACGCTCAGCAACGGCTTTGCCTACGCCGACATGTTCCGGGCCCGCGGCCTCGACGTGAACCGCTTCGGCCCGAGGCTCTCGTTCTTCTTGGACTGCGGCCTGGACATAGAGTACCTCGTGCTCGGCCGCGCCTGCCGCCGTATCTGGGCCGTCGGAATGAGGGACGCGTTCGGCGCGGGGCCGAAGGCGCAAGTGCTAAAGCTCCACACCCAGACTAGCGGGCGGTCGCTCATCGCCGCCGACTTCAAGGACAACCTCACGCGCACCGCCGTCGAGCTGATGCTGTCCTACCTGAACGGCACCAATTCCTGCCACAGCAACAGCGCCGACGAGCCGTTCACGACTCCGACGGAGGAATACGTGCGGCTTGCGTCGCACGCCCAGTCGATCCTTCTCGAGGAGACGGGCGTCTTCAAGCACACGATGAACGTCCTCTCCGGGTCGCCGGGCCTGCTCGCGCTCGAGCGCCAGGTCGAGCACGCGATCCTCGACGTATTCCGGGAAATCGACACGCTCGGCGGGGTGCTCCAGGCCATGGATCAGCGCTACCAGAGGGGGAAGATTCAGGAGTCCGCCCACCGCTACGAGAGGCAGGTCTACTCGGGTGAGCGCCCCATCATCGGCCTCAACAGGTATGCCGCCCCGTCGCCTGCGCCGCGGGTGCCGCTCGCGCGCACCTCGCCGGTGAAGCAGCGGCTGCAGGTCGAGCGCCTGCGCGCCTTCAAGGCCAGGAACTCGAGGCGCGCCCCCGAGGCGCTGCAGCGGCTCGGCAATGCCGCGCGCGCCCGCGGCAACATCTTCGCGGAGCTGCTTTCCGCGGTCGAGGTCTGCTCGCTCGGGCAGATAACCGCCTGCCTGACGGACGCGGTCGGAAAGTTCAGGCCCATGGTCTGAAGAGGCCCGGCTCCGAGACATGTCCCCCACGAAGGCCACAGACTCCGCCATCGCGTTCCGCGACTTCTGCCGGGCGTTGCTGGCGGAGGAGGCCGCGATCCGGGAGGGCGGCGGCCCGGCCGGACTCGAGCGCCAGCACAAGCTCGGCAGGCTCTTCGCGCGCGAGCGCGTCGCGGCGCTGCTCGACGACCCCGCCGACTTCATGGAGATCGGGCTCTGGGCGGCGCACGGGATGTACCGGGAATGGGGCCCCTTCGCGGCCGCGGGCGTCGTCACCGGCGTGGGCCGCGTGGCAGGCCACGCGGTGATGATCGTCGCCAACGACGCCACGGTCAAAGCCGGCGCCTTCGTGCCGATGACCTGCAAGAAGGTGATCCGAGCCCAGCGGATCGCCTTCGAGTGTGGGCTGCCGCTCGTCTATCTCGTGGATTCGTCCGGGGTGTTCCTGCCGATGCAGGACGAGGTCTTCCCGGACGAGGACGACTTCGGAAGGATTTTCCGCAACAACGCCGTCCTGTCGGCGGCCGGCCTCCCGCAGTTCGCGGCGATCATGGGAAACTGCGTCGCCGGCGGCGCCTACCTGCCGGTGCTCTGCGACAAGGTCCTCATGACCGAGGGCAGCGGCCTCTACCTCGCCGGCCCGTCGCTCGTGAAGGCCGCCATCGGCCAGGACACCGACAGCGAGGCGCTGGGCGGCGCCGCCGTGCACGCCGAGATATCGGGCACGGTCGACTTCAGGGAGAAGGACGACCAGTCCTGCCTTGCCCGCCTGCGTTCGCTGGTCGGCCTTCTTCCCGCGGAGGCCCAGCCGCCGGCCGCCGGCGGCCCGGGCGCGACGGAGCGGCCGCCCGGAGACCTGTTCGGCATCGTCGGCCTCGACAGCCGCAGGGAGTACGACGCGCGCGACGTCCTCCGGTGCATCGTCGATTCCGGGCCGATCGACGAGTACAAGGCCGAGCACGGCAAAACCCTCGTCTGCGCCTACGCGCGCCTCGGCGGGCGCGCCGTCGGCGTAGTCGCCAACCAGCGCATCCGCGTGCAGTCAAAGACGACCGGGCTGCAGATGCCCGGTGTCATCTACGCCGACGGCGCGGACAAGGCGGCGAGGTTCGTCATGGACTGCAACCAGACCCGCCTGCCGATCCTCTTCTTCCAGGACGTCTCCGGCTTCATGGTGGGCAAGGACGCCGAGCACAGCGGCATCATCCGAAGCGGCGCTAAGCTCGTCAACGCCGTGAGCAATTCCACGGTCCCGAAGGTCACGGTCGTCATAGGCGGCAGCTACGGCGCCGGGAACTACGCCCTGTGCGGCAAGGCGTTCGACCCGCGGTTCATCTTTGCGTGGCCCGGCGCGCGCTACGCCGTCATGGGGGCCTCCCAGGCGAGCGACGTCGTGTTCAACATCCTGGCCCGCAATGCCAAGGAGCGCACGCCCGAGGAGCTCGACGCGCTGAGGGAGCGGGTGAAGGCGGCCTACAGCGAGCAGACCGACATCCGCTACGGGGCCGCGCGCGGCTGGGTCGACGCGATCATCCAGCCCGACGAGACCCGCGCCGTCCTCGCGCGGGCGCTTGGCCTCGCGACTCGGCCCGCGCCGAAGGCGAGCTTCCACACCGGCGTCCTGCAGGTATAGCCCGATGGAGCCCCCCCTCAAGATCGCCAACGCGTCCGGCTTCTGGGGAGACCAGCCCGGGGCCGCGGCCCGGCTCGTCGCGGATCAGCCCGACATCGATTTCCTCACTCTCGACTACCTCGCCGAGGTCTCGCTCTCGATCATGGCGATCATGCGGGAGAACGATCCTGCGGCCGGATTTGCGCGCGACTTTGTGGACGTGGTCAGGTCGCTCTGCCCGTTCTGGTCCGCGGGGGGCGGTGCGAGGGTGGTCACGAACGCGGGCGGCCTGGACCCGGAGGCCTGCGCTTCGGCCTGCGCCGACGCGCTTGGCGCCGCCGGCCTCGGGCGCATGCGGGTGGCCGCGGTCACGGGTGACGACGTCCTGCCGTTGCTCAGGTCCGCCGGCGGCGGCTTCGTCAACCTGGAAACCGGGGCGCCGCTCTCGGACGTCGCCGGGCGGCTGGTCACCGCCAACGCGTACCTGGGCGCGGGGGCGATCGCCGACGCGCTTCGCGCCGGCGCCGACATCGTCGTCACGGGCCGCGTTGCCGATCCGTCGCTCACCGTCGGCCCGTGCATCGCCCGGTTCGGCTGGCCCCTGGGCGACTACGACCTCCTCGCCGGCGCGACCGTCGCCGGCCACATCATCGAATGCGGCACGCAGGCCTGCGGCGGATTCTCGACGGACTGGCTCGACCTGCCCGGGAACCTGTCGATCGGATTCCCGATAGCGGAGGTCTCGCCCGACGGCTCGTGCGTAGTGACAAAGCCCGCGGGCAGCGGCGGGGCGGTAAGCGTGCAGACGGTCAGGGAACAGCTCCTCTACGAGGTGGGCGACCCCGGCGGCTACCTCTCGCCCGACGCGACGGTCTCGTTCCTCACGCTTCGCGTGGATCCCGTGGCCCCGGACCGCGTCCGCGTCTCGGGCGCCACCGGGCGCGCGCCCCCCGACTCCTACAAGGTGAGCGCGGCCTACCGGGACGGCTACAGGGCCCACGGCATGCTGACCGTCTTCGGCCACGACGCCGTCAAGAAGGCGCGCCGGGCGGGGGAGGGCGTCCTGCGGCGCCTGCAGCGCGAGGGCTGCGTCTACCGGGACCGGCTGGTCGAGTGCCTCGGGACCGGCGCGAGCGTGTGCGGGATAGCCAGCCGCATGAGCGACACCCACCTGGTCGAGACCGTGCTGCGCGTGAGTGTGGCCTCGGACGCAAGGCAGGACGTCGAGCGCTTCGCAAAGGAGATGGCCCCTCTTGTCACCTGCGGCCCCCAGGGCGTGACAGGCTATGCCGCCGGGCGCCCGAGGGTTGTGCCGGTGTTCGGCTACTGGCCGACGCTTGTCCCAAGGTCGGCGGTCTCCCCGTCCTTCAGGGTTCTGGAGGGACCCCGGCCATGATCCCCCTTCGCGAGATTGCCTTTGCCCGGAGCGGGGACAAGGGCTCGTCGGCAAACATCGCGGTCTTTGGCCGCACGCCGGCGGCCTATCGCTGGCTGCGGGACCATTTGACCGAGGGCGCCGTCGAGGAGTACTTCAGGCCGCTCTGCGTGGAGAGTGTCACGCGCTACGACGTCCCCAACCTGGAGGCTCTGAATTTCGTGCTGGCCGGCGTGCTGGCGGGCGGCGGCAGCCGCTCGCTGCGCATCGACGCCCAGGGCAAGGCCCTGGGCATGGCGCTCCTGGAAATGCAGGTCGACTACAGGGGGGAGAAATGAAGCCCGCGCCGAGGCTGGTGCTTGCCGAGCGCGAAGGCCGCGCAACCACGGTGCTCACGCTCAACCGCCCGGAAAAGCGCAACGCGCTCTGCGTCGAGCTGCTGGAGCAGCTCGTCGCGGCGATCGCCGCCGCGGAGGGCGATCCCGGCCAGCGCATCCTCATCCTGCGCGGCGCGGGGCCGGCCTTCTGCGCGGGGCTCGACCTCACGGAGGCCGCAGGCTCCGCGCGGCGTCTGCGTTCCGCCAGGCTTATCGCCGATGCCCTCCTCGCCCTCAGCGGCTCGCGACTTGTCTCGATCGCGGTCGTCCACGGCGCGGCCGCGGCCGGCGGCGCCGGTCTCATGACGGCGTGCGACATGGCCGTGGCCGTCGCCGGATCAAAGATAGGCTACCCCGAGCCGAGGCGCGGCCTTGTCGCCGGGCTCGTGATGACGTTTCTTCGACGCCAGATCCGCGAGCGCGACGCCCGCGAGGTCCTGCTGACCGGCGAGATGCTCCCGGCCGAGCGCGCCCTTGCGATCGGCCTGGTGAACCGCGTGGCGCCGACGCCCGAGGCGGCCCTTGCCGAGGCGAGGAGGCTCGCCGGTTCCGTGCTCCAGGGAGGCCCCGTTGCCGTCTCCCGGACAAAGGCGCTCTTCGCCGGTCTCTGGCACAGGCCCTTGCGGACGGACGTGGAGAGAGCCCTGAGGGTCCACATCGAGGCGCGTGATTCCGACGAGGCAGCCGAGGGCATCGCCGCATTCCGCGAGAAGCGCCCGCCGAGATGGGCCGGCGGCGCCCGGTGAGCCGCGCGTGGCGGTTCAGCCAGGCAGGCTGAAGGCCTCGGCCAGCTTCTTAAGGTCGTAGAGAAAGGCGGCGGCCCCGGCGCCGTTCACGACCTTGTGGTCGAACGTGAGCGACAGGGTCACCACCTCCGCGGGATACACGGCGCCGCCGTCGTTGATCATGCGCTCGTGGGCCTTGCCGACGAAGAGAGTGCCCATCGAGGGCGGCACGACGATCGGCGTCGCCACCTCGATGCCGAAGCCGCCAAGGCTCGTGATTATGAGCGGGGCCTGCACGTCCTCCACCGTGCCGGAGCGGGTGTCGGCGACCGCCTTGGCGTAGGCGCCGGCGAACTCCGGCCACCCGAGCCGGTCGGCGTCGTGGATGGCCGCGGTTGCAAGCCGGTCGCCCTCGAGCGCGACGGCGACGCCGAGGTCGAACGGGTGGCGCTCGACGATGGCGCCGTCCCTGGTGACGATCCTGCGGAACGCCGGGTGCTTCGTCATCGCCTTGACGACCGTCCAGGCGAGCATAAGCGACGGCGTGTGTGAGGGATGCTTCCCCTTCGCCGCCTCCCGCGCGGCGCGTATGGCCTTCCAGTGCACGTCCAGCTGCATGTTCACCGGGACCACGCCCGAGAGCCGGCGGGTTATCGCGGGCGAGAGGGCGGGCGCCACCGAAGCGGGAGCCGCCAGAGGAACCTGCTGGAGCTGCTGCATGCTGAGGTTCCCGGCGGGGGCCGCCGGCGCCGCGGCCTCGGCGGTCAAGAGGGCAATCTCCCTCCCGATGTCGACGATGTCGTCGACCCTGCATCGCCACTCCCTGAGCACGCCTGCCATCGACGACTCGATGGGATACACCGCCTTGTCGGTCTCGACCTCGCAGATCTGTTCGTCGCGCGCGACCCTGTCCCCGGCCTTCTTCATGAGTGAGACGATGCGCGCCGCGCGGATGCCCTCGCCCATCAGGGGCATCTTGATGGGGACGTCAACGGGGCCGGACGCCGGCCCGGGAGCGGATGAGGCCGGCTTCCGCCCACCGTCGCGGTGCGGGGCGGCCCCGGAGGGCAGCGTGCCGTCAAAGACGCGGTGCACGGCCTCGAGGATCCGGTTCGCGTCGGGCAGCGCGGCGTATTCGTAGACGGGGCTGTAGCCGATCATCACGTTGCCCTTGGAGACAAGGCGGGGCGGGCTTACCAGGCGGCTCCACACGTCGGGCGTGCCCGCGAGGTGGGAGATGATCATCTGGCCGACGCTGCAGTTCTCCGTGTCTTCCTGGACGACGACCAGCCGCCCGGTCTTGCGGACGGAATCCTCGATCGCCTCGCGGTCCCAGGGGACGATGGAGCGCAGGTCGATGAGCTCGATGCTCACCGAGTCGCCGAGCACCGCCATCGCCTCCAACGACTTCTCGACCGTGTTGCCCCAGGCGACGATCGTGACGTCGCCGCCCTCGGTGAGGCGGCGCGCGGACCCGATCGGCACGGCCGAGATGGCCTGCGTCACCTCACGCTCCGCCCAGAGCATGTGCTTGGGGACGAGGACGAGCGTGGGGTCGTCGGCGTGCATCGCCGACCAGAGCAGGCCGACCGCGTCCTCGGGGGAGCTGGGAATGACGACGTTGAGCCCGGGGAAATGGGCGATCGAGGCCTCGTTGGCCTGGGAGTGCCAGAGCGAGCCCCCGGGCAGGTAGGCCCCGTAGGGCGCGTAGATCACCGCGGGGCACGTCCATCTGCCAAACGTGCGCCACCGGAGGGTGGCGAGGTTCGTGATCAGCTGGTTCCAGCCATTGTGGATGAAGTCGATGAACTGCAGCTCGAACACGGGGCGCCAGCCGTAGCTGGCCAGCCCGCACGCGACGCCCAGGATCGTGGCCTCCGCTAGGGGCGAGTTGAAGACCTGCCCCGGGAAGTCCGTCGACAGCCTCCTCGTGAGCGTGAAGACGCCGCCCTTCGGGTCCTCCACGTCCTCGCCGAAGATGATCCGGTGCGGGTCGGCGTCGAGCCCGGCGCGAAGCGTCAGGTTGAACAGGTCGCCCATGCGGTACTTGCCGGGCTTGAAGATCTCCTCGTCAAGGCCTGGCATGGCGCTCACGACGTTGGTCTCTAGCTCCCCGGCGAGGGGATTCTCGGCGTTCTCGGCGTTGAGGTAGTCCGCGAGGACGTTTTCCTTGATCTCCGAGTCGAGCCTCTCGAATTCCTCCGGGGTGAGCGCGCCGTCGGAGATGAGCTGGTCCTTGAGCACCTTGAGCGGGTCGCGCTCGCTAAGCGTGGCGAGCTCCTGCGGCGAGCGGTAGATCTTGTGGTCGTCGGAGCTCGTGTGGCTCGTCAGCCTCTCGAGCTTCATCCACATGAACGCTGGCCCGCCCCCGGCGCGGATCCTGGCGATGGCCTCCGACGCTACCGCGTGGACCTGCTCGACGTCCCAGCCGTCGACCTGGGCCCACTCCTCTGCGGCAAGCACATTGAGCACGAGCGGGTTCGTGCGGCGGGTCGGGCTGGAGATGCCGTATCCGTTGTCCTCGACGACGAGCAGGAGCGGAAGTTTGCGCTCCCTTGCGAACGAGACGGCCTCGAAGAACTCGCCCTGGCGCGTGGCGGCGTCGCCGACCGTGGCCAGCGTCACGCTCTTCTTGCCGTCGAGCTGCATGCCCCAGGCCATGCCGCAGGCCGGCAGGAGCTGCGACGCGGTCGGGGTCGGCACGCTCCAGATGTGAAACTCGGGGTAGCTGTAGTGCGAAGGCATCTGGCGGCCCCGCGACGAGGACTCGCGCTTCGCCATGTAGTCGAGGGCGAGCTGGAACGTCGTCACGCCGCGCCCGAGCACCAGGCCCCGGTCGCGGTAATACGGGCAGGCGTAGTCGTCGGGCTGCATCTGCATGCCGATGGCGGCCATCCCCTCGTGGCCCTGGCCGGAAACGTGGAAGTGGCCCTTGCCCTGTCGGTTGAGGCTCTCCTCGCGGAGGTCCCCGTGGCGGCTTTCGACGATGGTGCGCAGGAGCCTGAGCTTCAGCTCCGTGGAGAGGGTGGATGCGACGGCGGGCATTGGCGCGGGTGTTGGGGGTTTGCGAAAGGGGGACCTAGTGCGGCCGGGCGGCCAGGTCAGACAGCGCGTTGACGGCTGCGGTTCGGTCTCGTGCAACGGGCGGCCCGTCGGTACCGCTGGCGTAGCGCAGCAGGCCTCCCCGGAACGCCGGGAAGCCCGCTCCGGCTACCAGCGCAAAGTCGACGTCGTCCTCCGTGAGCACCACCCGCTCGTCAAGGCACCGCCTGGCCTCGGCGACCATGACGCGCATGAGCCCGGACGCGATCTCCTTGGGGCTGGCCGCGAGGGCGCCGACCGGCCCGCCGAGGCTCCGGGTGGCCTCGTCGTTCAGGGCCTCGGCGCCATCGGAGTAGGAGTAGAAACCCGAGCTCGCTCCGTTTTTTCGCCCCCTCATGCGCGCGGCGAGCATCGCGGCGCAGGTCCTTGACCCGGCAAACCGGCCCGGGAAGTACCGCGACATCTCGCCGAATATGAAGTCGGTCACGTCGACCCCCACCTCGTCGATGAGACGCAGGGGCCCCATCGGCCAGCCGAACTCCCGCATGGCGGCGTCAATCGCCGCGGTCGGCATCCCCAGCTCCCAGAGCTTCACGGCCTCGTTGAGGTAGAAGAAGAGGACCCGGGTCACGAGGAAGCCCGGCGAGGAGCGGCAGATCACCGGCGACTTGCCAAGCGCCTTCACGAAGGCGAGGGCCCGGTCCGCCGCTCGGGCCGACGTGTCGCGGCTCAAGACAAGCTCCACCAGCGCCATCCGGCCCACGGGGTTGAAGAAGTGGATGCCGAGCGTGCGCTCGGGGTTGGGCACGTGGCCGGCGATCTCCTCGATAGGAAGCGCCGATGTGTTGGACGCCAGGATCGCGTCCGGCCGGACGATCCCGGCGGCCTCCGAGAGCAGCTTCCGCTTCGCCTCCGCGTTCTCGACGATGGCCTCGACCACGAGGTCGCATCCCTCAAAGCCCTCCCATCCGGTCGTCGTGGATATCCTGGCGAGCGCGCCGGGGGCGTCCGCGGCCGAGATCCGGCCGCGATTGACCGCCTCCTCGAAGAGGCCCCGGATGACCCCGAGGGCATGCTCGACGAACTCGGGCAGCACGTCCCTCATCACGACATCGATGCCCCGCGCGGCGAGCCACTGCGCGATGCCCGAGCCCATGACGCCCGCGCCTATGATCCCGACCCTGGCCACCGGGGCCGGCTCGGACTCGGCGCGCGGAAACCATCCCTCGAGCGTGCGTTTTTTCGCCGCCTCGCGCAGGAAGAAGCCTTTCACAAGGTTCCTGCAGACCGGGCCGGCGGTGACCTGGCCGAACGAGGCCGCCTCGACCCCGAAGGCGAGGGCCGGGTCGGACCTGATTCCCTGCTCGACGACGTTGATCGCGGCGAGCGGCGCGGGCAGGTTGCCGAGCGTCCGCCTTCGGACGGACTCGCGCAGCTCCTCGTAGAACCGCGCCGGAGGCGCCGGGAGCTCCGGGCGAGCGGGGACGCCACTGGTTGCAAGCTCCAATGCGACGGCCTTTGCCCGCTCCCGCAGCTGCCCGGCGGGCACCACCTCGTCGACGAGGCCGGTTCTCAGCGCCTCGCGGGCCGGGACGAGCCGGGCCCTGAGGATGTGGTCGATCGCGGCCTGCGCCCCGATGAGCCGCGGAAGCCGCACGCAGCCGCCCCAGCCGGGTATCGTGCCAACTCCGACTTCGGGAAGGCCGATCCGCGTGGCGGGAGCGTCGCTTGCCAGCCGCCGATGGCAGGCCAGCGCGAGCTCGAAGCCGCCGCCGGCGCACGCCCCGTGGATCGCGCAGACGACCGGCACGGGCATCGCGGAGAGCCTTTGGAACAGCACCTGGCCGGCCCTCGAGAACTCCCCCGCCATCTCCGCGTCTGGCAGTTCCATCAGCCATTTGAGGTCCGCGCCCGCGATGAAGACGCGCTCCCCCGAGCCGGCCAAGACGACCGCCTTCACGGACGGAGACGCCAGGGCCGTGATCGCGGCGTCGAGCGCCTGCATCGCGGCGAGGTTGAGCACGCGCGCCGCGGCCTTCGGGCCGTCGAATTCGATCCAGCCGACGCCGTCCGGGTCCACCGCGCTCCTGATGGACGGGGTCATGGGTTTCCTGAGTGGGCGCAGCCGGCAAGCGCGCCGATCGCCTCCAGGGTCTCCGGGTTCTCGAGGCTGGCCGTGTCGCCGGGCGGCTGGCCGAGGAACGCGCGGGTGATGGCGCTTCGGACGATCTTCCCTGATCGCGTCTTCGGGATGGCGGGGACCGCGTGAACCTCCCTTGGGGCGAGGGGCTTGCCGAGCCCGCGGGCCACGTGGAGGATCAGGTCTTCCGCGGTCGCCGGGCGGCCGGGCCTGAGGATGACGAATGCGACGAGCGCGGTCCCCTTGACGTCGTCGGGCACCCCGATGACCGCGGCCTCGCTCACCGACGGATGGGAGGCGAGCGCGGCTTCGACCTCGCCTGGGCCCACCCGCCTGCCTGCGACCTTGAGGGTGTCGTCCGTGCGGCCGAAAAGGAACCATTGGCCGTCCTCGTCCACACGCGCCCAGTCGCCGTGGTACCAGACACCGGGGAAGCGGCTGAAATAGGTGTCGAGGTAGCGGGCGTCGTCGTTGAGGAAGCCCCTCGTCATCGATGGCGCGGGCTGCCGGCACACCAGGTGCCCCATCGTCCCGCGGGGCGCCGGGAGGCCCTCGTCGGTGAAGACCGCCACGTCCATGCCGAGCCCGGGTCCGCCGAGCGAGCAGGGCCTCAGGGCGTCGAGCGGCGTCGGCGACAGGTGGCAGCCGACGATCTCGGTGCCTCCCGAGATGTTCATGACGGGGCATCGCCGCCCGCCGACCTTCTCGAATAGCCAGAGATAACTTGGCTCGTCCCACACCTCGCCCGTCGAGCCAAGCACCCTAAGGCGCGAAAGGTCGTGGGCCTGCGGTCCCCGGCCCTCCGTCGCGCGCATCAGGAGGCGAACGAGCGTCGGGGAGACGCCGAGGGTCGCCACGCCGAGGCTCGCGCAGATCTCCCACAGGCGGTCGCTCGTCGGGTGGTTCGGCGCTCCGTCAAGGAGCACGACGGGCGTGCGGTACATCAGGCAGCCAATGATTTCCCACGGCCCCATCATCCATCCGATGTCGGTCACCCAGAAGAACGGCTCGCCCGGCCGCGCGTCGAAGGCGTAGCGGATCTCCTTGCCCATCTGCGCCAGGCAGCCCGCGTGCGTGTGCACCGTGCCCTTCGGGCGCCCCGTGGTGCCGCTGGTAAAGAGGATCAGGCACGGGTCGCCGGACTCCGTCGGATCGCAGGGGAGCCCCGGCCGGCCGCGGCCGAGGAACGCCTCCCAGTCCCCGGTGTCGGTCCACACCACCCGCCGGACGGACGGCACGGCGGCCGCCGCGGCCGCCGCTAGGGCCCCGGTGTCGGTGAGCCTGCCGCGGCGGGCAAGCGCCGAAGCCGCAAACAGCACCTTCGCCCCGCAGGATGACAGCCTCTCGCGAAGGGCGTCCTCCCCGTAGCCGCAGAAGACGGGGACCGAGCGGGCGCCGATCTTCATCGTGGCCAGGAGGGCCACCACCGTGGCCGCCCGCATAGGGGCGTACAGGGCGACCGCATCGCCCCGCCCGACGCCGATCGCCCGCAGCGCCGACGCGCAGCGGTCCACGCTGTCGGCGAGCTCCCCGAAGGTCACCCTGCTGGCGTCCTCGGCACGGCCCGAGTCGGCCTCGCAGAAGAGGGCCGTCTCGTTCCCGTGTCCGTCGCGAACGTGCCGGTCGACGCAGTTGTGGGCGATGTTCACCCGGCCGCCGACGAACCAGCGCGTGTGCGGGAATCCGCCGGAATCATCGCGCACCCGCGCGTACTTGCGGAACCACTCGACGCCCATGTCCTCGAGGGCCGCGTCCCAGAACCAGGCCGTGTCGGCCACCGAGCGCCGGCGCAGCTCGCCGATCGTGGCGATGCCGTGCCGCGCCATGAACCGCGCGACATGGGAGTCGCGCGTCCACGGGTGCTCTCCAGGTCGCCAGATCATTCGGTGGCCGTTCAGACGAGCTCGACGCAGACCGCCATCCCCTCGCCCCCTCCGATGCAGATGGCCGCGACGCCGCGCCTTGCGCCGCGATCGCGCATGGCGTGCAGCAGCGTCACCAGGATGCGCGCGCCGCTGGCGCCGATCGGGTGCCCGAGGGCGATCGCGCCGCCCCGGACGTTCAGCCGGTCGCGGGGTACGGAGAATTCGCGGGCGAACGCCATGGGCACCACTGCAAAGGCCTCGTTGACCTCCCAGAGGTCCACCTGGGCGGCGGTCCAGCCCGCGCGCCCGAGGGCGGTGCGGGCCGCCGCGATCGGCGCCGTGGCGAACCGCAGGGGATCCTGCGCGTGCGAGCCGAACGCGGCGATGCGCGCCAACGGACGCCGGCCCCCTGGCGTTCCGGCCGGCTCCGTCGCCAGGACGAGCGCGGCCGCCCCGTCGTTTATGCTCGATGCGTTGGCCGCGGTGATCGTGCCGTCCCTCTCGAAAGCAGGGCGCAGGCTGGGAATCTTCTCATACCTGACCCTTGCCGGGCCCTCGTCCCTGTCGACCGTGGCCGCGTTGCCCTTGGCGTCGGCCACCTCCACGGGGATAATCTCCTGCGCGAGGCGGCCGTCCTCCTGCGCGGCGTTCGCGCGCCGGAAGCTCTCGCAGGCATACGCGTCCTGCTCCTCCCGGCTGAAGGCATACTCCCTGGCGCACTGCTCCGCGCACGCGCCCATGTGGAGGTCGTTGTAGGGGTCCCACAGCCCGTCCCGGATCATCGAGTCGACGACCTGCTGGTCGCCCATGCGGTAGCCCTCGCGCGCCTTGGGCAGGAGGTAGGGCGAGGCGCTCATGTTCTCCATGCCGCCGGCGACCACCAGGGATGCGTCGCCCATTCCAAGCGCGTGCGCGCCGAGCAGCACGGCCTGCAGCCCCGAGCCGCAGACCTTGTGGACCGTGACGGCCCTGACGGAGGGGGGCAGGCCGGCGTAGAGGCAGGCCTGGCGGGCGGGTGCCTGGCCGAGCCCGGCCTGGAGGACGTTTCCCATGATGACGTCGGTGACGTCGCCGGGGCCGACGCCGGCCCGGGCAATGGCGCCCTTTATGGCTACCGCTCCCAGGCGCGGGGCGGGAACGCCCGACAACGAGCCCTGAAACGAGCCGAGCGGGGTCCGGGCTGCGGAGAGGATGACGATCGGAGCCATGCGAGCGGGTCAGCGCCGGTCGGGCCGCGCGAGCGAGAACGTGTCGCGCGTGGTCGCGTAGTCCTCGCCGCCCATGCGGCCGACGAGGTCCAGCTTTTGGGCGTCGGGCAGGCCCCCCGGGCCGAGCACGTCCTCGCGCACGTGCGCCGCGAGAATGCGGCCAAAGATGACGTTCGCCGCGAGCGGGCCCTCGCCGATGTGGACGATCTGGTGCAGCGCGCACTCGAAGGCCACCGGGGCCCCGTCGACCCGCGGCGGCCGGACCCTCGAGGACGGCGCGCGGGCGATGCCGAACGCCTCGAACTCGCTCTCGCCGTAGGGAAGGAGCGCCGACGTCCTGTTCATCGACTCGGCCAGCGCCCGCGGCACGAGGTTGACGACGAACTCCGGGACGAGCTCGATGTTGCGCACGGTGTCCTTCTTTCCGCCGTCGCGGTTGTTTACCGGGACAAACATAAGCGTGGGCGGGTTAGCGGTGACCCCCTGGAAGAAGCTGAACGGAGCCAGGTTCGTCCTCCCGTCGGGCGCAACCGTCGAGACCCAGGCGATGGGCCGGGGGAGTATCGTCCCCACCATCCACTGGTACGCGTCACGCGGCGAAAGTGCGGCAAGATCTATGAGCATGGCCGTGTACTAGAGGAGGGGGCGGGGCCCGACGAGGGATTTTGCGCCTGCTTGCGACGGGTTTCTCAGTCCAGCCAGCTCAGGGGATAGTCCGGGTCGTCAAGGGCCAGGGCCTCCTGCGTAAGCTGCAGGGGGAACTGCGTGTCGAACATCACGGCGAGCTCGTCGGTGCGCTGCGCGTCGAGGCTCTTCACGGTCGTGCCTGGGTGGGGGCCGTGGGGAATGCCCTGCGGGTGCAGCGTGAACGAGCCCGGCTCGACCCCCTTTCGCGAGCCGAACTGGCCGCGCACGTAGAAGAGCACCTCGTCGGCCTCCGTGTTGTCGTGCGCCCAGGGGACCCGGATCGCCTCGGGGTGGTGGTCGAGCCAGCGCGGCGCGAACGTGCACACGACGTAGCCCCTGATCTCAAACGTCTGGTGTATCGGGGGCGGAAGGTGAACCGTGCCGGTGATGGGCTCAAAGTCGTTCGCGTTGAAGGTGAACGGGTAGAGGTAGCCGTCCCAGCCCACGACGTCGAAGGGATGGCTCGCCAGCACAACCCTCGTGAGGCGCGACCTGTCCTTCAGGAGAACCGCGAAGTCGCCCTCGGCGTCGTCGGGCGAGAGCTCGGACGGCCCGTGGAAGTCGCGCTCGCTGTACGGGGCCCCCATGCGGATCTGGCCCTCGGGCTGGAGGTAGCGCGCAGGGATGCGGACCGGATGGGAGGATTCGAGGACGAGATAGTCCTCCTGGGCGACGTCGTCGGGCACAAGGCGGTAGATCGTGCCGCGGGGGATGACGATGTAATCGTCGGCCCTGTAGCGGAGATTCCCGAAGTTGGTCTCCAGCCGGCCGCCGCCGCGCCATACGAAGATGATGTCGTCGAACTGGCCGTTGCGGTAGAAGTCGTAGCCGCCGGCCATCGCGGTCGCGGGCCGGCAACGCGAGCATATCATGTCCTGGTTGAACATCAGCGGCACGCGGCCCGTATAGGGGTCGCCGCTTCGCCGAAGGCCCGCGGACTTGAGGTGGTGGTGGCGCAGGGGCGCGGGGCCGGCCGCTTTCAGCGCCCATTCGCCGAGGAGCCCGACCTCCTTCACCCGTGTCGGGGGCTTCAGGTGGTAGAGTATCGAATAGGCCCGGTCAAAGCCCTCCGTGGTGACGATGTGCTCGTAGTGCAGGCCCTCGCCCTTGAAGCTCGCGGCCTTGTCCCGCGGAAACCTTATGTGGTGCTTGCGGGGCGTCCGGCCCAAGCTGAGGAAGTGGGGCATGGATCAGAGCGTCCCGCGCCTTGCCTGCTCGCGCTCGATGGCCTCGAAAAGGGCCCGGAAGTTGCCTTCGCCGAACCCGAGCGCGCGACCGCGGCGCTGGATGATCTCGAAGAAAAGGGTGGGTCGGGCGAAGACGCACTTCGTGAAGAGCTGCATCAGGTAGCCGTCGTGGTCGCGGTCGACGAGGATCTTTAGGCTGCGCAGCACCTCCTTGTCCTCCTCGATCGCGCCTATGCGCCTGTCGAACTCCGCGTCGTAGTAGGTGTCGGGGACCTCGAGGAAGTCCTGGCCCCTGCCGCGCATCGAGGCGACCGTGCCGATGATGTTGGGCGTCAGGAGCGCGATGTGCTGGACGCCCGGGCCGCCGTACCGGTCGAGGAACTCCTGGATCTGGGAGTTCTGCGAGGACGGCTCGTTGATCGGCAGCTTCACCCAGCCGTCGGTTGAGCTCATCACCTTGGACATCAGGGCGCTGCGCCCGGTGTTGATGTCGAAGTGCATGAACAGGTCGAAGCCGAAGACCCTCTCGTAGTAGTCCACCCATTCGTCCATGCGCTCCACGTTTCCGACGACGTGGTCGATCATCGCGAAGTGGATGTTGCCATGCTCGGCCTCACCCGGCACCGGATGGTAGCCCGGGGCGAATTCGGCGTGGGGCTTGCGCTCGATGAACGTGTGGATCGTATCTCCGTAGGCCGCGATGGAGCCGCCGATGAACGATGCGTGCTCGTCGAGGTCGCGAACGACCTTTGCGCCGCGCCTGTTCGCCTCGGAAAGGGCGTGGCGGGCGTCCTTCACGCGAAAGGCGACGTCGCGCACCCCGCAGCCGTGCTTCTCAAGGTGCCAGCGGATGAGGTCCGCCTCGTCGCCGCGGCCCTGCGGCTCGGCGACGACGAAGTTGATGCGACCCTGGCCCACGACGTGGGCGCGCCTGCCCCTTACCCCGGTCGAGCCGGCGGCGTAGAAGCGGCTGGCCATGCCGTACCTGCCGACGAAGAAGTCGCGCCACTTGTCGGCGTCGTCAACGAAGAACTCGATGTGATCTATCCCTTTTATCCCGAGCGGGTTAACACCTGTCTTTCGCTCGACTGAAGGTTCAAAGTATGTGGTCGCCATGATGGAGTGTTGTCGCGGGGTTGGGGTGGGTCGGAGCGCTGCCGCCCGTAGAACATTCCGGTAATCTAGTCTCGAGCGCAGGTATCGGCCATACGCCAAAATAGCTAATTGCTCGGCGCGAGGCGTTGCGCGCCGGCCCGGCAGCTGCTCGTATGGGGCCGTGGTCATCAGACGCCCGTCAAGAGTACGTCCCGCCGCTCTGGCGCCCCCCGAATCGGCCCCGCCGGCGCTGGCGGAGGGACTGCTGCGCCTGCACGCGGCCTTGAGCCTGCGCCAGCTTTGGCGCGCCCTTCAGGTCGTCTCCCGCGAGGCGCTGTCAAGCAACTCCCAGACCCTCGAGGTCGGGTACGGTGAGGACGGGGTTGCGCTCAAGGTCTACCGGCACGCCCATCCGTACACCCCGCGGGAGCTTCGCCGCGGCCACCCGCAGCGCGGGTGGCTGGCCTCAAACAACGGCGCGCCGGCGTACCGGCTCTCCGACATCGCGCCGGTGGCCGCCGTCGCCGGCACCCCGTTCTACGAGAGGGTCATGCGGCGCGAGGGCTGGGAGAGGCTCCTGTGCGTCGCATCGTGGCGCGGGCGCGAGCTGCAGGGCACCCTGAACTTCTACCGGGGCCCGGGCCTGCCGGACTTCTCGCAGCGTGACTTGCGCATGGCCGAGTCGCTCCAGCCCCATTTCGAAACGGCGCTCGGCCGCGTGCTTGCGTACGAGGAGGCCGGATACCTGTCCGAGCACTTCGCCCTGATGCTGGAGGAGGTGCCCGTCGGGCTCCTCCTTCTCGACTGGGACCGGAGGCCGCTCTGGTACAACGGCGAGGGCGCGCATGTCTGCGCCGTCTGGAACCACGGCGAGCGCCGCGCCGCGGCGCTCAATCCGCGGCGCGCGTTTCGAGTACCGCCGGCCCTGGCCCGCACCTGCGGGGAGATGCGGGCCGCTTGGGAGGAGGCGGGCGGGCTGAGGAGCGCCTCGGCGCATGCGCCGAGGCAGCAGGGCGTGGATGAACTCGGACTGCACGCGCAGGTCGTCGTGCGCGCCCTTGGGGTCAATCCGCTCCTGCGCCCGGCATTCGAGATTCGGCTTGATTACCGGCGTCCGCGGGGCGACCGGAACCGACCGCTTTCGCCGGGGCTGCTCGCCTTGCTGGCCAGGCTCAGCAAGCGGGAGCGCGAGGTGGCCATGCGCATCCGCGAGGGTTTGCGCACCAACGAGATAGCATCCGAGCTCGGCAGGAGCCCTCACACGATCAAGGTGCAGATCTCCTCCATCTTCGCGAAGCTCGGGGTCGCGAACCGCTCGCGGGTCGCGATGCTCCTCAACCGGTAGCGCGCCTACGGCCGCGCACCGATCCGCGTGCGGAGGATCCCGATCCGCTCGATCTCGAGCTCGACCACGTCACCGGGCTTGAGCCAGCCGCCGGCGGCCTCGGGGCCGAGCTCGAGGATGCAGCCCGTGCCCACCGTGCCCGTGGCGAGGAGGTCCCCTGGAAACAGCTCCGCGTCGCGCGAGGCGTGGGCGATGAGCCGGGGAATCGAGTGGTGAAGGCTCGCCACGTTGCCGCGCGAGAGTTCGCGGCCGTTGACGCGGGCCGTCATCTCTAGGGCGAGGCGCTCGCCGCTGATGCGGTCGGTGAAGGCGTCCAGCGTCGCGAGCCACGGGCCGACGGCCGTGGCAAAGTCCTTCCCCTTTGCCGGGCCGAGCCCGACCGCCATCTCGGCGCGCTGGAGGTCGCGTGCGCTCAGGTCGTTCACTATGGTGAATCCCGCGACGTGCGCCCAGGCCCGTTCGGGTTGGATGTCGCGGCCGCCTTCGCCGATCACGACCCCTAGCTCGAGCTCGTAGTCGAGTTCCCGGCACCCTGCCGGCGCGTGTGCCTCGCCTTCGTGCCCAATGAGCGAGTTGGCGTTCGAGAAGTAGAATGCGGGAATCTCATACCACTCCGGGGCCATCCCGAGCCCGCGCCTGGCGCGCGCCGCCCTGACGTGGGCCTCAAACGCGTAGAAGTCACGGAAGGACGGCGGCCGGAGCACCGGGGGAAGGAAGGTAATCCCGCCTGCGCGGTGGCGCGGGCCCGTCCACTGCGAGGCGAGCGCCTCGATCGACGCCACCTGCGACGGGAACCGGGGCAGGGCGTCCTCCAGCCGCCGCACGTCGCGGCCGGTCAGACCCGCCAGCTCGATCCACGAACCGTCTTGCGCAGCCACCGCCGGCGCCGGCTTTTCGCCCGCGGATGGCAGGATGGTGGCGAGGCGCATGGCAGTCGGCCGAGGATGCATCCGGGATTCCCGGGGTCGATTCTTTCCGCCGGGGTCCGGCGCCGGAGCGGAGCGCGGGCGCGTGTTTTAATGCTTTCGACCTATGGCGCATTCACGCGGGCCGGGCTATCCTCGCACCATGACGCCCCCGCCGGTGCAGGCCCCGCCCGAGAATAAGGCGCTGGAGGCATCGGACCCGCGCTGCGTCCCCATCAAGCTGAACGCGCCCATTCCGGTCGGAGACGAGATAGGGTACCCGGAATACTCCGAGGACGAGCACGATGTCTGGCGCACGCTCTACGCGCGCCAGGAGACGCTCCTGCCGGGCCGGGCGGCGGCCGAGTTCCTCACGGGGCTCAGGGCTCTCCGGCTGAACCGGGAGCGGATACCGGCGTTAGCCGACGTCTCTCGGAGCCTGAGCCGGGCCACGGGCTGGCGCATCGCGCGGACGCCCGGGCTCCTCGACGCGCGCGATTTCTTCACCCATCTTGCGCAGCGCATCTTCCCCTGCACCGACTACGTCCGCAAGCGGGGCGAGCTCGACTACACGCCCGCTCCGGACTGCTTTCACGACATCTTCGGGCACACGCCGATGATCGTGCACCCGAGGTTCGCGAACTTCTACCAGAAGATCGGGCGCGCCGCACTCAACTGCAGGGACCGGGAAGTCGAGGAGGGCCTCACCCGTATATACTGGTTCACGGTCGAGTTCGGACTGGTGAGGAATCCGGACGGCCTTCGCATCTTCGGAAACGGGATCATCTCCAGCTTCGCGGAGACGCGGTTCAGCCTGACCGAGAAGGCAAGGAAGCATCCCTTTGTCGCGGACAAGGTCGCCCGCCAACCCTACGACATCTGGCACCTCCAGGAGGACCTGTTCGTCGTGGAGTCGTTCGAGGACCTGGAGTCGAGCTTCGACCGCTGGGCGGAGCGAAACGGGCTGGCCTGAGGCGGGCGCCGGGATCGGCGGTCAAACCGTGCAGATGGCAAGCGCCTGGGCGAGCGAGGCGAAAGGGTCGTGCACCGGGATGAACTCCTGCGCGACGAAGCCCCGGTGGCCCGTCTCCTTGATGGCGCGGGCGATCGCGGAGTAGTTGAGCTCCTGCGTCCCGTCGATCTCGTGGCGCCCGGGCACGCCGCCCGTGTGGTAGTGCGCGATGAAGGCGTGATTCTCCCTGATCGTGCGGATGACATCGCCCTCCATGATCTGCATGTGGTAGATGTCATAGAGCAGCTTGAACCTCTCGGAGCCGACCCGCTTCACCAGCTCCACCCCCCAGGCCGTGTGGTCGCACATGTAGTCCTTGTGGTCCACCTTGCTGTTGAGCAGCTCCATGCAGACCGTGACCCGGCGCTTCTCTGCCTCGCCGACGATCTGCCTGAGAGCCACCGCGCAGTTGGCCAGGCCAAGCTCGTCGTCCATGCCCCCGCGGCTTCCGGAGAAGCAGATGACGTTCGGAAGGCCGGCGTCGGCGCAGGCCCTTATGCGCTCGACCATACCCGGGACCATGACGGCGTGGTGCTCCAGGCGGTTCAATCCCTCCGGGATCCGGGTGACGCCGTTGGCCATCGCGCACGTGAGCCCGTGGCCCTGCACGACGGGCCAGTCGGAAGGGTCGAGCAGCTCGACGGATTCCAGGCCGACGCGCTTGCCCTCCCGGGCAAGCTCATCGAGCGGGATCTTCTGGTAGCACCACCGGCACGCGGAGTGGTGGAACGAGCCGGAGGAGGAGGGGGAGGCCGCGGCGGGCGTCGCCTCCTCGCACCGCCCGCGGGCCGCGGCCGCGGCGGCGACCGAGCCGGCGAGCGCCTTGAGCGCGGTGCGGCGGGTGATCTTCATACGTCGGAGCTGGATTCTGCGGCTTTTTGCGGCGATTCAAACAGTAATCGGCGGGTCAGACCGAAGTCAGGTGCCACTTCCTGCAGTACGGGCAGAGGTAGGCCTTTCGCTGGCGCTCGACCCCGGCGACAAGGGCCGCATCAAGGGCGTCGCCCTCGCTGCGGTACCTCCTCTTGCGGAAGCACCTTAGCTGTCTCTCTTCTCGCGTCGGCTCCTTCAATCGGCCGCAGGCTTTGACGGCCCGATTCCGGGGTCAAGGCTTCAGGTGGAATTCGCGCGCAGCCATCCGAGCGCCGGAGCGGGACGGATCCTGCGATTGGGTCATGCACCGCGCTGCGCCTAGCAGAAGCGGCCCCCAACGCACAACCGCGCCCAGCGCCCGCGCCCGACGGCCGGGCAGCCGCGCGAGCAGGAGCCCAAGGGGAACGGCCGCGAGCCTTACGAACGGCGACAGCTGCCTCCAGCGGGCAATGCCGAGGTCGAGCGCCTTCAACGGCCGGGCGGCGCGCGCCGCCGCCGCTTCGCAGAGGGCGCGGCGCGCGCGGATGCACTCCACCAGGGCGGCCTTGCCCTCGGCCAGGTCCGTCAGTTCTTCTCGGTGATACATGCCCGGTCCATTGCGAGCTCCTGTAGCGTGGCCGACAGGACCCTGGGCTGGCGCGCGAGATGGCGCCGGAAACCGGCGATGAGCGCAATGAATATCGCGGTGTAGGCGATGGCGAGGCCGCCAAGCACGGCAATCCTGGCGCTCTCCCAAAAGAGGTAGACCAACGTGAGGCTCGCGAACGTGACGGCCATGACGCCCCCGAAAAGGACTGCGCTGATCCAGAAGAACGTCTGGATAAACCTGAATTTCTCCTCTTGGAGCTCGATGGAGAACAGGCCGAGGCGCTCCTGTACCGCGCCGACGAGGCCGTCGGCGAGCGTCCTAAGCGAATCGAGGATTCCCGGCGGGGCTGGCGGCCCGTTTCGCATGGGTTGCGGGCTACCTGTCCCTGCGGCCAAGGAGAATCCCGAGCAGCAGGCCGATGCCGGCCGCCACCGCCATCGACTGGTAGGGCTTCGCACGTATCGTCTCGTCGGCGTACTTGCCCCCTGCGGCGACCTTGACCCTCGCGTCTTGATAGAACTTGGCGAGGCGCTGCCTGGCGGCCTCGAGGCGCCCGCGCAGCGCGCTGCCGGTCTCGCCATCGTTGTCGCCCCCGGACTCGTCCAGATACCTCTGGGCCTCGGCTACGAGGGCGCGGAGATCGGCCAGAAGGGTTTCGGGGGCGGTTTCACGTGTCGCTGTGGCTCTGTGGTCATTCATGATAGTGCTCTGGACACGAGAAACGCTGTTGGGTTGCGCGCAGGATTGAATTCAGGTGATCCCAGCCGGCTTGGTTGACCGAGCCCGCGGCGTTGCGCGCCCGCGGGGACCGGAGGGCGGCCCCGCGCTGGGCTGCGGGCGTTGCTCGGACCATTAGCCCCCTTGGCGCGGAGCCTAATGAAGCGGGCGCCAGTTGACGGCCCTAAGACGTTACGTGCCCGGCGTTACCGGGGGCCGGCCTCGCGGTTGAGCATCTCCGCGTGCTTCAGGCCCAGGAGCACGAGCTCCGGCACGATCTCGTCGAAAAGGTGCTCACCCTCGAGCATGCGCGCAAAGCCGCCTGTGCCGATCACGCTTGGCTTCTCGCCGCCAAAGACCTCCCGGGTGAGCTCGGCCACCAGGTGCCGGATCGCCCCCGAATGCCCGTGATAGAGGCCCGACTGGATGCTCTCGACCGTGGATCGGCCGAGCACGGTCTCGGGCCGGGCGATCTCGACGCGGGGCAGCTTGGCCGTGCGGCTCGCCAGCGTCTCGGCGGAGACGCCCACGCCGGGCATGATCACGCCGCCGAGGTATTCCCCGCCGGAAGTGACCACGTCGAGGGTGGTCGCCGTCCCGCAGTCGACGACGATCAGGTTGCGTGACGGATGGCGCTGGGCGGCGGCCATCGAGCCCGCGATGCGGTCCGCGCCGACCTCGAGCGGGTTGCGGTACCGGACCTTGAGGCCGGTCTTCACGCCGGCCTGGAGGACGAACGGCTCGCATCCGAAGTATCTCCTGACGGCGCCCCGACTGGAATGGAGGGCCGCCGGGACGACCGAGCACAGCGCCGCACGGTCGACGGAACGCGGATCCACGCCGCTTTCCCGAAGCACCGACACGAGGAAGATCCCGAGCTCGTCAGACGAGCCCAGCGGCTGGGTCGACTTGCGAAACTGGCAGCGCAGGGCATCCGCGTCGAAGGCGCCGCCGTGGACCTGCGTATTGCCGATGTCTAGGCAGAGGAGCATGGCGGTTTCAGGCGACGGCAGCCTCGGCCGCGGGAAGGCCCGCGAGGATGCGCTCAAGAGCGGCCGCCAGTTCGGTGCGGGTCTCGCAGCGCACGGGCGGGCCTGCCCCCGGGAAATGGATCTCGGAGGGAAACTCGTCCGCCCCTGCGCGGTCCTCGAGCCTGTTGTGGACGACGAGGTCCGCTCCCGAGCGGGCAAAGAGGGATGCGATCGCTGGCTCGATGCCCTCCCGGACGCCGCCGGCCGTCAGCTTGAACGCGACGATCCTCACCGCGCCGTTCAGGCTGCGCCCCCTCAGGCTCTCGACCAGCTTGGGATTCGGACGCAGCCGAACGAGCAGGGGCGAATCCGAATCAAGCTTGCCCGCCGGCGGCGGTGCTGCGGCGCCGCCTTTCACAACCTCCGCGACGCCAAAGTCGCCGACCGCCGCCGCGTGGATCACCGCGTCGAAATGCGCCGATGACAGGATCCTCGCGAGGGCGGCGTCCAGCTCGGCGAACGACGAGAACACCTCCTCTCGGCAGCCCGGGGCTGCGGGCGCCGAGTCCCGCGAGCGGAGGAGCACCACCTCGTGCCCGCCCCGGGCAAGGCGGTCCGCGATGCCCGCGCCGGTCCTCCCGGTGCTCGTGTTCGTGATGACGCGGACGGCGTCAATGGGCTCCGCCGTGCCCCCGCTCGTTACGAGGACCTTCATGCGCCTCGCGGGTCGCGACAGCGCAGCCTCGATCGCCGCGACGATCTCCGGCGGCTCGGCCAGGCGCCCCTCGCCCTCCTCGCCGCACGCCGTGCGCCCGTCGCCCGGCCATATGAACCGCACGCCCCAGCGGACCAGCCGCTCCACGGCCTCCGCGGTCGCGGGATGGCGCCACATGGCCGGATTCATCGCCGGGGCCACGAGGAGCGGCTTCGTGCGGTCGTGGGCGAGGAAGAGCGCGCCGGACAGGTCGTCGGCCAGTCCCGCGGCAAAGCGGTTGAGGGTGTTCGCCGTCGCGGGGCAGACGACCACGAGGTCCGCCCATCGGGTCAGGTTGATGTGCTCGAGCGCCGCCCCGGGCTCGAACATGTCCGTCATGACGCGTTCGCCGGTGAGGCCCTCGAGCGTGGCCGCCCCGACAAAGCGCAGCGCCGACGCGGTGGCGACCGCGCGCACCCGGTGGCCCTGTTTCACAAGCCGAGAAATGACGTCGCAGGCCTTGTAGCCAGCGATGGAGCCCGTCAGCACGAATACGATCTTAGAGGCGGACATTGTCGATCAGGCGGACGTCCTCCAGCCGGACTGCTCCCAGGCGGACCCCGTCGACGTCCTCGACGTAGTCCACCCCGAATCCGGAGCCGGCGAGCGCGCTTGCGGCAGCTTCCGGCGCACTCGAGTCGCGCAGGATCCGCGGGAACGCGGCCGCCTTGGCGCGGCCGGCCTCGGAAAGCCGTCGGTTGCGCGAGCTGACCGCGAGGCCGTCGGGGTCGCGCACGGTCGGGCAGGCCACGATCTCGACCGGCAGGAGGAAGGCCTTGACCATCCCGCGAACAAGCTGCAGCTGCTGCCAGTCCTTCTCCCCGAAATACGCCCGGTGGGGGCAGACCAGGTTAAGGAGCCTGAGGACCACCGTAAGCACCCCCTCGAAGTGCCCTGGGCGATGGGCTCCCTCCAGGCGCTCGCTGAGCGCCCGCTCGGTCAGGCGGTAACGGTAGCCGTCCGGGTAGATCTCCGCCGGGTCGGGGATCAGCACGTGGTCGGCGAGGCCGCCCGCAAGCTCGATGTCCGCCTCGGGTGTCCTCGGGTAGCGCCTGAGGTCCGACGGGTCGTTGAACTGCGTCGGATTGACAAAGATGCTGAGGACCACGCGGTCGTTCTCGGCCCTGGCTCTCTCGAGCAGCGAGCGGTGGCCGGCGTGGAGGGCGCCCATGGTCGGGACGAACCCCACGCTGAGCAGGGACCGCTCGATCGACGAGCGCTCCCTGCGCCAGTCCTCCATGCGCGTGTGGACGCGGGCCAAGGCTAGAACCCCTCCTCCTCGGCCGGAAACTCCCCTCGCCGGACCGCCTCCGCGAAGCTGGCGGCGCCGCCGCGCACGAGCGCGGCGCCGTCCGCAAAGCGGCGCGCGAACCGCGGCCTGAAACCCGGGTTGAACCCGAGCAGGTCGTGCAGGACGAGCACCTGGCCGTCGCATCCGGCGCCGGCGCCGATTCCGATCGTCGGGATCCGCAGCGAGGATGTCACCTGCCGCGCGAGGGCCTGCGGGACGCACTCGAGCACGAGCGCGAAGACCCCGGCCTCCTCCAGCGCCGCGGCGTCCCGCGCAAGGCGCTCCGCGCCCTCGGCGTCACGGGCCTGCACCTTGAACCCGCCGAGCCCGAGCACCCACTGCGGCGTGAGCCCGAGGTGCCCCATGACGGGGATGCCGGACTCGACGAGATGGCGTATCGCGCTGACATGGCCGCTGGCGCCCTCGATCTTTACGGCGTGGGCCCCCGCCCGGACGAGAAGCGCCGCGCATTCGAGCGCGTGGACCTCGCCCTTGCGCGCCGCGAGAAAGGGCATGTCGGCGACGATGAACTTCCCCGGAGCCCCGCGGGCCACCGCTCGGGTGTGAAGGGCCATGATCTCGGGCGTGGCCCCCAGCGTGTCCTTCTCCCCGTGCACGACCATCATCGCGCTGTCGCCTACCAGAAGGCAGTCGACGGGGACGTCGGCGAGGATGCGCGCGGACCAGGCGTCATAGGCCGTGACCATGACGATCTTCGTGCCGGCGGCCTTGGCGGCCGCGAATCCCTCCGGCGAGCCTACGGACGGCAGGTTCCGGGCGTCTTGGGTCCTGAGGGCCGTCACACCGCCTCCGCAGTTTCCCAGCAATGGAAATCCTGCGGGCGGGCGAGGGGGGACGGGGGTGCTTTTCGCATGGCGATGAAGCCTCGGTGTCCGGAGGGCGTGGGTTTGATTGACTGGGCGTCCGGTCGCGATCGTGTTCGCGCCGGGCGCCATAACGGATCGCCCAGGAGGGCGGTTTGCGCAACCAAAAATCGCGGCGCCGTCAGCCGCCGGGTGTCGAGTTCTCGTACGTGGCCCAGTTCCTGAGGAGCTCGTGAACGACCGGCGAGCCGGTCCTGTAGGCGGCCTCCAGCGCCTCGGCCGTCCCCATAGACTCGTCGCCTATCGTCGACTCCGCCCCCTGCCCAGGGGGCGGCATGCAGTAGTTGCTCGCCGTGCGCATCACCATCACCCGGTTGATGTCCACGAACCCCCTTGCGGCCATCCGTGTCAGCGTCCCCGCGTAGTCCTGCTGCTCCATGGAGGTCGTCGAGAATGTCCCCGTCCCGTTGGTCCAGAGCCTCACCCAGTCGCGGGCCCACTGGGTGCGCCTCTGGCCGTGCCAGTACCGCACGCAGCCCAGCGTGTCGCCCATCATGACCCTCGGCGGGAGCTGGGCGAGCGGGTAGCCGGCGTATTTCGCGCGGCACGCCCTCAGCTGCGGCGAGTCGGGAAGCTGGGCGCCCCTTGACAGCTCGTAGGCCCAGCGGGCCAGGCGCTTGTTGAGCGGGTAGACCATGGTGTACTCGAGCTTGGCGCCGTTCCATCCGCCGAGATGCTCGTGCTCCACCGGCAGCTGGTTGGGCCTGTCCGTCCCGATCGCGAAGAGCCCGTACGGCCACCCGCGGGGCGTTTCCGCCTCGTCTATCTCGCGCAGCGCGTCGCCGTCCACGACGTTCTCCGACCAGACCGCGCTCCCGATCGCCCCGCTCGCGGGATCGATCCCGGCTATCCCGTTGACGAGCCAGTAGGTCTTGCGCAGGTCGAACCGCGGGTCGAGGCAGATGGCCATGACGAGTTCGCTCGTCGCCGCCGGGTTGATCTGGGGGTCGAGCGTCGTCCCCCCGACGTCGCCATACAGCCCCTCCGCGTTCCTGCAGAGGGGATGCTGCGCGCCGGGCACCTCGACGCGGTCGAAGAGCTTCTCGCGCTCGTACCAGTACTGGAACTCGCCGGGCGCGTCGCCGGTGTCGTTGCCGACCTCGAAGCCGCACAGGACGATCACCTTGACGGGGATCCTGTCGGCGGCGCTCGAGCACACGGCGAGCGCGGCGGCGCCGATCCCGATCAGTGCGCTTCGGCCGGGAACCCAGGTGAATTTGCGGCCCATTTGCAGTTTCTAGATCGGCGGAGGCGGCCGCGTCGAGCAATTCACTCGCCCGGAGCGCAGGGGTCCGGTAGTCAGGTGACTCCGACCCAAATGATCCCGGAGAGACGATTCAGCACCCAGGCGAGCATGCTGCAGTGGATTGACCGGAGGGTCGGCGTGCCCGTCTGTCTGCTGCTCACGCTCGTTCGGCGTGTCAACGGCCTTGTTGGCCGGCCCGTGGCGGGCGGCCCGGTCTCCAGCATCCTGTTCCTGAAGCTGGCCGAGCAGGGCTCGACGGTGCTAGCGCACGAGGCCATCCGGCGGGCGGTCGCCCGCGTCGGCCGGGACAACGTCCATTTTCTGGTCTTTGAGGAGAACCGCTTCATCCTGGACGTGACGGGCCTCATCCCCCGGGAGAACGTGTTCGAGATCCGGACCCAGTCGGCGTGGGCCATGGTGTCGAGCGCAGTGCGGGTCCTGCTCGCGATCCGGCGAAGGCGGTTCGGCGCCTGCATCGACATGGAGTTCTTCGCGCGTTCCTCGGCCGCGATAGCGTACCTGACGGGGGCGCGCAGCAGGGTGGGGTTCCACGCCTACTTCGGCGAGGGGCCCTACCGCGGGGACCTGATGACGCACCGGGTGCTCTACAATCCCCACATCCACACGAGCCGGACGTTCACGAGCCTCGTCCTGGCCCTGGACGCAGACCCGGGGCGGCTCCCGACCTTTGACATCGTCCCGCCGGCGAGTGCGCCGCTCCCGATCTTCCAGCCCGAGCCGGCTGATGTGGCGGCCGTCGACCGTATTCTCGGCGAGGCGGGTGCCCCCACGGGCGGCCGCCTCGTCGTGCTCAACGCCAACGCGGGAGACCTCCTGCCGCTGCGCAAGTGGGACCCGAGGAACTACGAGGCCCTGGCCGCGCGGCTGATCCGCGAGTTTCCCGACGTCTGGGTCGGGTTCACCGGCTCGCCCGGCGAGGCCTCCGAGGTCGAGGAGATCGCCCGACGAGTGGGCTCGGCGCGCAGCGTGTGCCTCGCGGGGAGAACGACGCTCCGGCAGCTTCTGGTCGTCTACGGAATGGCGGAGGTCCTTGTCACCAACGACAGCGGCCCCGCCCACTTTGCGGCGCTGACCAGGATAGACGTCGTGACCCTGTTCGGCCCGGAGACCCCGCTACTTTTCTCGGCCCCGGGGCCGCGCCACCACTCGATCTGGGCCGGCATCGCGTGCAGCCCGTGCATCAACGCCTTCAACAACCGCCAGACGAGCTGCAGGGACAACGTGTGCATGCAGCGCATCACGGTGGACCAGGTCTTCGAGACCGTCAGCCGGATCCTGTCCTCGCGCCTCAGCTCCCAGGCTTGAGCCGGAAGAGCATCACGTCGTGCGAGTCCACGATCCCGGCGTGGGGGTCGAGCGCCGTCCCGGCGGGCTTGCCCGCCCAGACGTCCGTGACGTCGTAGTACTGCTCGGTCAAGAACGTGAGCTCGCGCATGTCGAGCGCCAGCTTGGCCGGGGCGTCGCCGGTGTTGAGGACGCACACGGCCCACTCCTTGTTCGCGAGCTCCTTCGCCCAGATCTCCTTGTCCTTGTCGACGCGGTACCGGAAGCCCTGGTGGCCCAGCGGGTCCTGGTCTATCGAGATGACGCCCTTGTTCGTCAGGATCGCGCGGATCTCGGGCGCCATGTGGCGCACGTCGTTGCCGGCGATCAGGGGCGCGGCAAGCATGCACCAGAAGCTGAAATGCGCCCGCGACTCGGCAAGGGTGAGCCCCTTGTTGCCCACCTCCAGCATGTCCGGGTCGTTCCAGTGGCCCGGGCCGGCGTACTTCTCGAGGCCGACGTTCATGTCGAGAAGGTTCTTCCATCCGTGCTCCCACTTGTTCTTGCCCCCGGTCGCGTAGGACGCCCCGATGTCGCCCGTGGTGCGCCACAGGTGCCCGACGGGCTCCGCCCACAACCACGGCTGGTTCTGGCCCCATTCGCACAGGCTGAACACGATCGGCCTGCCGGCCGCTCGGATCGCGTCGCTCATTATCCGGTAGGTCTCCGGCCCGTTCGCGGTGCCGTGGTCGCACCAGTCGTACTTGAAGTAGTCGACGCCCCAGGAGGCGTAGAGGCGCGCGTCTTGGAACTCGTGCCCGCGGCCCCCGGGATAACCCCCGCATGTCGTCTTGCCCGCGCAGCCGTACATCCCGAACTTGAATCCCTTCGAGTGCAGATAGTCCCCGAGCGCCTTCATCCCGCTTGGAAACTTTACCGGGTCCGCCACCAGGTTGCCGTCGGCGTCGCGCTCCTTCTTCGCCCAGCAGTCGTCGATCACGATGTAGACGTAGCCGGCGTCGCGCATCCCGTTCGCGGCCATCGCGTCGGCCGTCTCCCTCACGAGCGATTCGCTGCAGTTCTCAGCGAACGTGTTCCACGTGTTCCAGCCCATGGGAGGAGTGAGGGCTAGTCCCTCGAATTTCTCGGCTTTGGCCGCGCAGGCGGCAAGCGCCGCGCATGCGACTAGGTAGGGGAGTCTTTTCATCGGTGTTGGGCGGGGTTGGTGCGGCCGCGCGTCCTTGGCCGGCTGGTCGCAATTCCCACTCTGGCCGCCGGCGCGCCCAAGTCCAGCCCGCGCCGGTCAGGGAAGCTTGGCCTGGATGAGTTTGCTCGCGGCCGCAAAGTCGATCAGGGGGGCCTCGGCCCTCTTCTTGAGGGCGCCGATCACTTTTCCCATGTCCTTTCGCGACTGGGCCCCCGACTCCTGGATGGCCTCGGCCACCAGGGTCTCGAGGCGGGCGCCCTCGACGCCCTTGGGCAGGTACTTCTCGAGGAGCCGGATTTCCACCTCGTTGGCTGCGACGAGGTCGGCGCGCGCGCCCCTCTCGAACTCGGCCTTCGCGTCGGACAGGTTCTTGACCGCCTTGCGCAGGGTCGCGACGACGATCGCGTCGTCGATCGGCTTGGCCTGGTCCATGGAGGCGCGCTGGATCGCGGCGTCCGCCGTCCGCAGGGAAGTCGCGGTCGCTCCGTCGCGGGCCTTCATCGCCACCACGATGTCGGCGCGCATCTGCTCGTAGAGTGTGGGCATGGGGGTATTTGGGCGCACAATCCGGGGTTTCGCAACCTCGCGCGGATGTCCTCGCGCCAGGGGCCGCGCCTCAGTGCCAGCGCTCGACGATTCCCGGCAGGTCGCCGAGCGACGCTGCCTGGAAAAACCGCCCCGGTTCCGCCTGCGGCGGCTCGATGCGCTCGCGGCCCCAGGTGTACTGATACGGGATGTGGACTCCAGCGCCGCCCAGCGCGAGGACTGGCGCGATGTCGGACTTGAGCGAATTGCCCACCATCAGGAAATTCGCAGGCTCGATCTCATGGCGCTGGAGGATCCGCTCGTAGGTCCGCCGGTCCTTCTCCGACACGATTTCCACGGCGTTAAACCGGTGCGCGAGCCCCGACTTGGCGAGCTTCCTCTCCTGGTCGACCAGGTCGCCCTTTGTGACCAGGAGCAGGAAGTACGAGGGCGCGAGAGCCTCCAGCACGTCCTGGGCCCCTTCGAGGAGCTCGACCGGGTGATCGAGCATCCCGCGTCCGAGCGCCAGTATCTCGCGCAGTTCGTTCGCGCTGAGCTTTCCGCCCGTGAGCTCGATCGCGGTCTCTATCGAGGAGAGCATGAAGCCCTTGATCCCGTAGCCGTAAAGGTCGAGGTTGCGCATCTCGGTCGCGTTCAACGCGCGCCTGACCGTCTCCGCGTCGTGGTGCCGGGCGAGCAGCTCGCAGTAGCGCGTGTGCACGCGCTCGAAGATGTTCTCGTTGTGCCAGAGCGTGTCGTCGGCGTCGAACCCGATGCACCGCGCGAGGCTCATGGCTGGGGACGGGGCGTCTCAGGCCCTTGCACCGCGGCGGAAGCGGTCGAGGAACACGGCGGCGATGATCACGAGGCCGATGATGATCTCCTGGAAATAGTTGGGCCAGCCCATTTGTTGCGATCCGTTGCGCAGGACCGACATGATGAGCGCGCCGATAATCGAGCCCAGGACGGAGCCCGATCCGCCGCTCAGGCTTGCGCCCCCGATGATGACCGCCGCGATGACGTCGAGCTCTAGCCCGACCGCGACAGTCGGGTCCCCCATGCGCAGGCGCGAGACCTGGAAGAGGCCCGACAGCCCGAAGAAGAACCCGGCCAGGACGAAAATCATGACCTGGAGGCGCGCGACCGGGACGCCGCACAGGCGCGCCGCGGCCTCGTTCGACCCCAGGGCGAAGACGTGGCGCCCAAAGACCGTGTTCCTGAGCAGGAGCGACGTCGCTGCGGCGAGCGCGATCGCCACCCAGACGCCGGCGGGAAGGGAATGCCCCGACGGATCGGTCGTCGTCATCCAGGCGTTTATCGGGGAGGCGTCGTAGTCCACAGTCTGGTCGCGGGCGAGCCACTTGGCCATGCCGCGGCCTATCCCGAGCATGCCGAGCGTGATGATGAACGACGGCATCCTTAGCCCGGCGACGGCAGCCCCGTTCAGGAGGCCGACGAGCCCGCCGGCCCCGATGGCGGCGGCGGCGGCGGCGGCCGCGCCGAAGCCATTCTGGACGAGAAGGGCCGCGATCACGCCCGAAAGCGCGACCGTCGAGCCGACGGACAGGTCGATTGCCCCGCTGACGATGATGAGCGTCATCCCCAGGGCGCCGATCGACACGATGACAGTCTGGGTCAGGATTATCTTGAAGTTGTGGTAGGAGAGGAAGTGCGCGCGCGTCTCGGGGGGGATCGCGAAGAGGGCGATCACAAGTGCGAGGCCGATGAACGGCCCGGCCTTTCCCAGGATGCGGCGGAGCGCGGTTATCATGGCGCGCTCATTCGGATCCGACGGCCGCCCGCAGGAGCTCGGGCTCGTCCCACTCGGCCCTGGGTCTTGCGGCGACCAGCTCGCCGCGGCGCATCACGCCGATCGTGTCGCAGAGGCCGAGGAGCTCGGGCAGGTAGGAGCTCACGAGGACGACCGACCGGCCAGCCGCGGCAAGGCTCCCGATGATCTCGTAGATCTGCGCCTTGCTGCCCACATCGATCCCGCGGGTGGGCTCGTCGAGGATGAAGATCCGGGCCGGGTGCAGGAGCAGCCTCGCGAACGCGACCCTCTGCTGGTTCCCCCCGGAAAGCTCGCCGACGTCCTGGTCAACGTCGCGGCACCTGACACCGAGCTCGCCGGTCCACCTCTGCGCCGCGGCTCGCTGTCGCCCCTTGCTGATCCATCCAAGGATCCCGAACGCCCCGAGCCTTGTCAGGGTGATGTTGTCGCGGATCGGCTGGTTCAGCATCAGGCCCTCCTCCTTCCGGTTCTCGCTGAGGTAACCGACGCCCTCGCTCCAGCGCCGGCGCGGCGTCCCCCTGGCCCCCTCGCGGCCAAATACCGCGACCTCGCCCGCGGCCGCCTTGTCGAGGCCGAAGAGCGCCCTCACCAGGTCCGTGCGCCCCGCGCCGACGAGGCCTGCAAGCCCGAAGATCTCGCCCTCGCGCACCCGAAGAGAGGTGGCCCTCAGCCGCGGCGGGCATTCTAGCGAGCGCGCCTCCAGCACGACGGACCCGAGAGCGCGCGCGCTCCTGCGGTACAGGTCGGCCACCGGGCGGCCCGTCATGAGGGCGATGAGCCGGTCTGTCCCCGTGTCCCTCATCTCCCCGGCCCCGACCGCCTCGCCGTCCTTGAGGACGGTGTAGCGGTCGCAGGCGCGGCGGCACTCCTCGAGGAAGTGGCTGACGTAGATTATGCTCACACCCTGCCCGCGGAGGCGCTCAACGACCGCAAACAGCCTCTCCGTGTCGGACTGGGTCAGGCTGCTCGTCGGCTCGTCCATGATCAGCACCCTGGGCTGCGTCAGGAGCGCGCGAGCGATCTCGATCACCTGCTGCTCGGCTATCGAGAAGGACCCGGCCGGCCTCTCGAGCGCGAAATGCCCGTATCCGAGTGCGGCGAGCGCTTCCCCGGCGCGCCGTCGCGAATCCCGCGCGTCGATCCAGCCCAGGGTGGCCGACTCGAGGCCGAGGAGGATGTTCTCGCGAACCGACAGGTGCGGCGCGAGGCTCACCTCCTGGTAGATCATCGAGACGCCGCGCGTGCGCGCGTCCAGGGGCCCTGACGGGCGGTACGGCTTGCCGTCGAGCTCCATGGAGCCGGCGTCGGCCTCGTGGGCGCCGCTCAGTATCTTCAGGAGCGTGCTCTTCCCCGCGCCGTTCTCCCCCACGAGCGCGTGCACCTCGCCGGCCGCGACCTCGAGCGACACGGACCTCAGCGCCCGCGTGGCCCCAAATGACTTGGTGATGCCGTCGAGGCGGAGCCTGGCCGGTTTCACCTGAGGTACTCCGATAGGGGGGGGTGGATGAGCGCCGAGGTCGCCGCATCGTCCAGGTTCTCCCGGGTCACGAGAGCCACCCCGGTGTCGATCGAGGCTGCCAGCGGCTCGTGGCGCAGGCGCGCGACGGCCGACATCACGCCGAGGTAGCCCATCTTCAGCGGGTCCTGCACGACAAGGCCCTGGATGTCCCCCTTCCTCAGGGCCCCGACGAGCTGCTCGTTCGCGTCGAACCCGACGAAGCGGACCCTTCCCGCGAGGCCCGCCTCGCGCAGGGCGAGGAGCATGCCGTGGGCCGAGGACTCGTTCGGCGCGAAAATCCCGTCCGTCTGGTCGCCGAATCGGTTGAGCAGGTTCTGCGCCGCGCGGTAAGCGGTCTCGGTCGTGGCGCCGCCGTACTGGTCCGTCGAGATGAGCGCGATCCCCGGGAACTCGCTCTTCATGACCTCCAGGAAGCCCGCCTCCCGCTGGGCGGTGCTGTCGGAGCCGACCTCGTACCTAAGCATGATCGCGCGGCCCTTACCGCCGAGCAGGGACCCGAGCCTCCTGGCGCCGATCTGGCCGCCCTTGCGGTTGTCGGTGGCTACGGTGCACGACGGCAGGGTCGAGTTGAGGCCGGAATCGATGATAATGACCGGGATGCCCGCCTTTACCGCCTCCTCGGCGGGCGCAACGAGCGCCCTGCTGTCCAGGGGGGCGAGGACGATCGCCGAGACGTTGAGCCCGATGAAGTTCTCCACGACCTGGATCTGCTGCTCGCGGTCGTCCTCGCGCAGCGGTCCCTTCCAGATGACGTCTACGGCTATGCCCCTGGCCGCTAGCTCGCGCTGCGCCTTCACCGCGCCGGCGTCGACCGACTTCCAGTACTCGTGGGTCGTTCCCTTGGGGATGACCGCGATCCGATACTCTTCGGCGAGGGCGCCGGGGCGAAGGGCAAACGCGGACACGGCAAGGGCGAGGATGAGTGGGGCGCGCATGGTGCCTGGGTTAGGGTTCGTCGTGATGGATCTCCCTCCAGGCCTCCCCGGAGGGGAACAGGTGGGCCTCGAGCGACTCGGGCTTCATCGCGATGCTCGTCCCGGGCGCAGTCGGGACCTGGTAGCGGCCGCGGCGGATGACGCACGGGTCGACGAAGTGCTCGTGCAGGTGGTCCACGTACTCGATCATGCGGCCCTTTCGCGAGCCGGTGACGCAGATGAAGTCGAAGATCGAGTCGTGCTGGACATACTCGCAGAGGCCGACGCCGCCGGCGTGCGGGCAGACGGGGACGCCGAATCTCGCGGCGAGCAGGAGCACCGCGACCACCTCGTTCACGCCTCCCAGCCGGCACGCGTCAATCTGGCAGTACGAAATGGCCCTGGCTTGGAGCAGCTGCTTGAACATCACGCGGTTATGGCAGTGCTCGCCCGTCGCGACGCCGATGCCGAACGGGGCGAGGGCCCTGGCGATCGCGGCATGGCCGAGAATGTCGTCGGGGCTGGTCGGCTCCTCGATCCACAGGGGATCGCACGGCGCGAGCGCCTTCACCCATTCGATCGCCTGGGGGACGTCCCAGCGCTGGTTCGCGTCGATCATGAGCGAGAGGTCGGGGCCGATCTCGGCGCGCACGATCGAGCACCGGCGCCGATCGTCGTCGAGGTCCGCCCCCACCTTGACCTTGAAGCTTGACCAGCCGGCGGCGACGGCCTCCTGGCAAAGGCTGCGGACCTTGGCGTCGGGGTACCCCATCCATCCCGCCGAGGTTGTATAGGCCGGGTAGCCTGACGCCAGTATCTCCGCTTCCCGCGCCACGCGCGTGGGGACGAGCCTCTCCAGCATGTCGCGGGCCTCCTCGGGCGTCAGCGCGTCGGCCAGGTAGCGCCAGTCGACCAGCTCAACGGTCTGCTCGGGCGAGAGGTCCGACAGCAGTTTCCACAGGGGCTTGCGCTCGAGCTTGGCCCAGAGGTCCCACAGCGCGTTCACGATGGCCGCGGTCGCAAGGTGGATGACCCCCTTTTCCGGGCCGAGCCAGCGGAGCTGGCTGTCGCCGGTAAGGTGCCTCCAGAACGCCCCCGGCGAGCCGGTGAAGTCCTCGACGGCCTGCCCGACCACCAGGTGGCGCAGCGCCATCACGGCGGCGACCACCACCTCGGTCCCGCGCCCGGTCGTGAAGGTGAGCCCGTGGCCCTTCAGGCCGTCGGGCCCGTCGGTCGCCAGGATGACGTAGGCCGCAGAGTAGTCCGGGTCGGTGTTCATCGCGTCCGAGCCGTCCCTATCGAGCGATGTCGGGAAGCGCACGTCGAGAACCTCGAGGTCGGTGATCCGGCGCATCGCCTATTTCCCGGCGCTCCAGCCGCCGTCGACCATGAGGCTGCTGCCCGTCACCATCTCGGATTCGTCCGCGGCGAGGTAGAGCGCGGCGGCGGCGATCTCGCCTGGCCTCGCCATCCTGCCGTTCAGCTGGGTGGAGGACATCTCGCGGTAGGCCTTCTCGGGGTCGGGATACTCGGCGATCCGCGCCTTCACGAACGGCGTCTCGACCCGGCCCGGGCATATGCAGTTGAAGCGCACGCCCTCATGGGAGTGGTCTAGCGCCAGCGACTTCGTAAGGCCGACCACGGCGAACTTGGTGATCGTGTACGCCAGCCTGTCGCGCACGGCGACGACCCCCCCGATGGACGCGAGGTTGACCACGCTGCCGCGACGGCGGCCGAGCATAGCGGGGACAAACGCCTTGCAGCAGTTGAAGGTGCCACGGACGTTGACCGAGTAAAGGCGGTCGAGGTCTGCGGCGCAGGTTCCTCGCAGGTCGCCGACGTGGCCAATCCCGGCGTTGTTGACGAGGATGTCGAGCGGCGGCAGCCGTGATGCGAGCGCCAGGACGCCCTCCGCGTCGCTCACGTCTTCGCCCGCGAAGTCAGCCTTCCCGCCGGCGGCCCTGATCGCCGCGACGGCCTCCAAGCCGCCGGTCTGGTCGCGGTCGACGACCCACACGGCCGCCCCCTGCCGCGCGAAGCAACTCGCGATCGCCTTGCCGATGCCGGATCCGGCCCCGGTGACAAGGGCGGTTTTGCCGTCGAGCCTGAACATGGGCCCGGCGGGCTCGAGCGGCGGGTGGGCCGGGGCGCTGGGTCCGGCGGGCGGAGGCATCGGAGGCGGCGGCAAGGAGGGTGGGGTCGGCCGGTGACTGATCGTGGGGACGAAACGGCGATGTTCAAGCGCGGTCGGCGCAGGAGCCCGCGGCCCCGGCCGAGGGCACGCGCCCGGCGGCAGCTGGCCCCCGGGTCAGTCGACGTGGAACACCTCGTCCATGGGGGCCCACCATTCACCAGGGGCGCACGTGGGCAGCGGCTCCTGCATGGGCTTCATCACGTCCCACCACCTGAGTGTCTCGGGGTCGTTCGCCATGAGCCGCATGTCGGCGTCGAAGTCGTCGCCCCAGTACTCGAAGTACGCGAAGAGCCAGCCCTCCCGGTGGAAGATCGAGTAGTTAGATATCTTGGACGCGGTGATGCGCTCGAGCACGCCGGGCCACACGGCCTCGTGGTAGCGCTTGTACTCCTCGAACCTCTCGGGCTTCACCCGAATCATCATGCCGTAGCGGCGGTGTTTTCTGGATTTGGGCTTCATTTTGGAATTGGTGTCGCGCCCGAGTCGCTTGACGGGTGGCATGCGCCGAAGACGGCCATCGTCCTCCACGCGTCCTCGACGGGGGTCGGCAGGTCCGCGGACTCGCCCGACGCGAAGCGCATGAGGCTCGCCATGGGGCCGACGAACGCGTCGGGATACCAGCTCCATGGAGGCGCAAACCCTGGCGATCCCGTGGTCGCGCCCGACGGCCCGCGCCCGGGCTCCTTCAGGGTCGAGGACGTAGGCGACTCGCCGGCCCGCCTTCCGGTAGGCGGGCCTGTGGGCGTTTCGGACGTTTCCCCGGCGCCGATGCTCGCGATAGGGCGCGCCCCGGACGGGAGAGGGGGGCTCTGGCGCAGGGCTGGCTTGAGCATCCCGTTGGCTATTTCCGGCCCCCGGGCGCCTTCCGCGGACGGGACCTTCCCCCCGGGCGGACCGCCATCCCCTCGTCGCCGGCCGCCGACGCCCGGGCCCGGCCGCCTTCGCCACGCGCCGCGATGGCCTGGATCTGGCGCACGAGGTCCGCGCCGCGCTTTGCGTTCTCGGCGAGCAGCGTCAGGATCCGGGCCCCTCTCTCGTCGGACACCTTGGGCCTGAGCAGGGAGACGGCCATCAGCATCGGGGACAGGGCGTTGTTGAGATCGTGCGCGATCGAGCTCAGGCGCTCGTCGCGGCCGGCGGGCGCCCCGGCGCCCCGCCGGACCTTTTTGTTTGGAATCGTTCCTTTCACAAAATCGCCTGGTATCCCGTTACGGTCGGCGCGATTGCGCCCGCTCCAGTTCTCGATGCGCCGGGGCTGAGGGTCGAGTTACCCAAAAACGACCAGAACGCAAGGCATATGCCCGGGCGGGCGCGGGCCCGATCAGCCGCCGGGCGGCGCCCAGGCGGCGTCCTTGAGGTTCCATCCGCCGCCAAGGGCCTTGTAGAGCTGGACGATCGCGACCAGCTGGTCGCGCCGCGTCTGGGCGAGGAAGGCCTCGGCAGGGAAGAGCAGTTGCTGGGCCTGGAGCACCTCGAAGTAGCTCGCCTTGCCCGCGGCGTAGCGCTGGGTCGAGATCTTGACAGCGTCCCTGTAGGCGCCGACCGCGCGCTCCTGCTGTTCGCGCACTTCGGCCAGCCGCTGGACCGTGACCAGGGCGCCGGCGACGTCGCTGAACGCGTTGAGCGCGGTCTGCTGGTAGGTGAGCCTCGCCTCCTCCCAAGCGGCCTTTGCCTGCTCGTACTGCCCGTGGAGCCCCCCGCCCTGAAACAACGGCCCTGTCACCCCGGCGCCAACCGACCAGAGGCTCGCTCCGTGGGATGTGATCTCGTTCAGCTGCGCGCTCGCGCCGCCGAAAAGGGCGCTCAGGCCGATGCGCGGGAGAAATCCGCCGACGGTGATCCCGATTCCGGCGTTTGCGGCGCGCGCCGCTTCCTCGGCCGCGCGGACGTCGGGGCGGCGCTCGAGGAGCGCCGAGGGCAGGCCTGCGGGCACCTCAGGCGGCGGCTCGAGGTCCGGGAGGCGCGCGCCCCTGGAGACAGGCCCCGGGGCGCGGCCGACCAGAACGCTTATCTGATTCTCCTTGATAGAGATCTGCATTTCAAGTTCCGGAATCCGCGACGCGCTTGCCGCCATCGCTGCTTCGGCGCTCGTGGTGTCGAGCCTTGACGCGACGCCGCCCTCGAGCTGCTGGGAGAACAGCTTGAGGCTCTCGCCGAAGGACGTCGTCGCCTCGCGGGCGATCGCCAGCTCCTCGTCGAGCTCGAGGAGCTCGTAGTAGGCCGTCGCGGCCTCGCTCACGAGGCTGAGCAGGACGCCCCGGCGCGCATACTCGGTCGCTAGGTACTGGGATCGCGCGGCCTCGTCGAGGCGGCGGACCCGGCCCCAAAGGTCGAACTCCCACGCCGCGCCGAGGTAGGCGTCGAACCCGTTGGAAACCGAGCTCGCCCCCTGCGTCGAGGGGTTCCCGAGTACCGCGTTGCGGCCGCGGTCGGCGTTGGCCTCATAGCCGATGCCCGGGAAGAGCTGGCCGTGGACCTGCGCGGCGATGGCCCTGGACTCCTCGACCCGGGCGGCGGCGATGCGCGCGTCGTACCCATTGGAGAGCGCAGTGGCGATAAGCTCCCTTAGGGCGGGGTCCCGGTAGACGTCCCACCAGGCGAGGTCGGCGATCGACCGGTCCGCCGGGGCCGCCTGGCCCCTGAACGAGGCCGGTGCCCCGGTCCCGGGTCGCTTGAAGTCGGGCCCGATGGCGCATCCCGACAGGAGGGCCACGGACAGGATCAGGCACTTCTTTGCAGGTGAGTTCATCGGCGCCGGTCAGTCGGCCGGAGGGCCGGGGGGATGGTCGCCGTGCAGCGCCTTCTCGTGCGCTGCCGCGGCCGCCGCCGCCAGGCGCGCCTTGTGCGCGCTGTGCGGCTCGCCCTTGGTGACCCACATCTCTATCGTGTAGAACGTCACCGGAATAAGGAATATGGCCAGGGCGCTCGCCGCGACCATGCCCCCGATGACCGTCGTGCCCATCACCCTGCGCGCCACCGCCCCGGACCCGCTGGCCAGCCAGAGGGGGACGCACCCGAAAATGAATGCGAACGAGGTCATGAGGATGGGACGCAGCCGGATCTTCGCGCCCTGCAGGGCGGCGTCCAGGAGAGGGACGCCGTGCTCGTAGCGGGTCCGGGCGAATTCCACGATCAGGATGGCGTTCTTGGCGGAGAGCCCGATCAGCATGATCATGCCGATCTGCGCGAACACGTTGTTCTCCATGCCCCGCGCCGACAGGGTCACATAGGCGCCGAACACGGCGATGGGGACGCCGAGGAGGACGCTGAACGGCAGCGACCAGCTCTCGTAGAGGGCCGCGAGGATCAGGAAGACGAAGAGAAGCGACAGCCCGAATATGGCGTAGGGGGGCACGCCCTCCTTCGCCTTCTTCTCCTGGAATGACATGCCGATGTAATCGAAGCCCATTTCCCGCGGCATCGTCTGGGCGAACACCTCCTCCAGCGCCGTACTCGCCTGGTCCGAGCTGTAGCCAGGCGCCGCCGACCCGTTGACCTGGGCGCTGCGGTAGAGGTTGTACCGCATCATGAACTCCGGCCCGAGCCGCTTCTCCACGGTCGTCAGCGCCGAGAGCGGCACCATCGCGCCGTCGCGGTTGCGCACAAAGAAGTTATCGAGCCTGTCAGTCCGGTCGCGGTACTCGCCCTCCGCCTCGACGTACACCTGCCACTGGCGCCCGAACCGGTTGAAGTAGTTCACGAAGTAGCCCCCCATGTACGTCTGGAGGGTGCGGTAGACGTCCGAGAGCGGGACGCCCTGTTTGAGCACCTTGTCCCGGTCCACGTTGATGTAGACCTGCGGCACCGTGGGCAGGAAGGTCGTGCTCAGGCTCCTGGGATCGATCTCCTTGCGCTTGCGCGCCGCGTCCATGAACCGGCGGACGTTTCCGTCGAGGAAGGAGATGTCCCGGCCCGCGCGGTCCTCCAGGACGAAGATGAAGCCGCCCGCCGTTCCGACTCCCGGGATCGAGGGCGGGGGGAAGGCGACGGCGTTCGCCTCCGGGACCTTCCTCAGCTCGCTGCTCAGGTGGGCCTTGATCGCGTCGATGCCCTCCTCGGGGCCCTTGCGCTCCGCCCACGGCTTGAAGCTCACGAAGAAGAAGGCGCTGTAGGTGTTGTAGGACGTGCTCAGGAGGTTGAACCCGATCACTGAGGTGAAGAAGCCGACGCCCGGCGTGTCGCGCAGGACGGCCTCGACCTTGCGGGCGGCCTCCGCCGTTCGCTGCAGCGAGGAGGCATTGGGCAGCTGCATCCTGATGTAATAGTATCCCTGGTCCTCATCGGGCAGGAACGACTTGGGCATGTGGTTCCCGAAGTACGCGGCCCCGGCGGCGAAACATCCCAGGACGGCGAAGCTTATCGCCCTCCGTTGTATAAGGCTCCGGGAATAGCCCACGTAGCCCTCCTGTACCCTACCGAACATCCGGTTGAACCAGCCGTGGAAGGCGCCGAGGCGGCCGCGGCTCCCGTCCTTAGGGCGAAGCAGCATGGCGCACAGGGCGGGGCTGAGAGAGAGGGCGTTGAACGCCGAGATGATGACCGAGATCGCGATCGTGAGCGCGAACTGCTGGTACAATCGCCCGGTGATGCCGGGGATGAAGGCGGTCGGGATGAACACCGCCGCCAGGATGATCGCTATCGCGACCACGGGCCCGGACACCTCCTCCATGGCCCTCACGGACGCGTCGCGGGGCGGCATCCCCTCCTCGATGTGGCGCTCGACGCACTCGACGACCACTATCGCGTCGTCAACGACGAGCCCTATGGCCAGCACCAGGCCAAAGAGCGAGAGCGTGTTCACCGAGAAGCCGAACACCGGGAACATGATAAACGTGCCGACGAGCGACACCGGCACCGCTAGGAGCGGGATCAGGGTCGGCCGCCAGCCCTGGAGGAAGATGAACACGACGAAGATGACGAGCAGCAGCGCCTCCCAGAGCGTGTTGGAGATCTCCACCATCCCCTCCGAGACGGCCCGCGTCGTGTCGAGCGCGACTATGTAGTCGAGGCCCGGCGGGAAGCGCTGCCTTATCCGCTCCATGACCTTCCTCACCGCGTTGGCGCAGTCGAGCGCGTTGGATCCCGGCAGTTGGAAGACGGCGATGTTCGCGGCCGGCCTGCCATTTATCCGGCCCATGACGTTGTAGACCTGCGCCCCGAGCTCGACCCGCGCCACGTCCCTGAGGCGCACGACTGAGCCGTCGGGATTGGCGCGGATCACGATGGCCCCGAACTCCTCCGGGGAAATGAGCCTTCCCTGCGCCCTTACCGAGTAGGTGAAATCCTGTCCCTTTGGCGCCGGCTCGCCGCCGATGAGGCCTGCGGGGTTGACCGTGTTCTGGCTCTGGATGGCCTGGATGACCTCTCCGATGGTGATGTTGAGCTTGGCGAGCTGGTCGGGCTTGACCCAGTAGCGCATCGCGTACTGGCCGGCGCCGAACACCGCGACGTTCGCGATCCCGGGGATGCGCGTCAGCTCGTCGTTGATGTTGATGTAGGCGTAATTGGCGAGAAACGTGCTGTCGTATGCATCGGTCGGCGAATACAGCGCGATGAACATGAGCGGGGCCGCGAGCTGCTTCTGCACGGTGACGCCGTAGTTCGCGACGTCGGCGGGAAGCTGCGGGCTGCCCTGGATCACCCGCATCTGCGTCAGGATCAGGTCGACGTTCGGATCGGTGGCGACGTCGAAATTGGCCGTCAGCCGCATCGAGCCGTCGGTGCCGTTGATCGAGTACATGTAGTTCAGGTTGTCCACGCCGCTGATCACCTGCTCGAGTGGCGTCGCGACGGACTGCTCGACCGTTTGCGCGTCGGCGCCGACGAACGTGGTGGTCGTGCGTACCTCGGGCGGGACGATCTTCGGGAACTGGGCGATCGGAAGGGTGACGAGAGCCACCGAGCCCAGGATCACCGTGATGATCGAGATGACGATCGCGACGATCGGCCGCCTGATGAAGAACCTCGACACGGCGGGATTACCTGGCGGCGTCCGGGTCCGCAAACGGGACGGGATTCACGAGCTCGCCTTCCGTGATCTTCTGGATCCCGTCCGCGACGACCCGGTCGCCGGGGTGAAGCCCCGCCTCGACCACCACCTTGGAACCAAACTGTGCGCCGGCCCTGACCGCCACGATGTGCGCGCGGTTGGCGGCGTCGACGGTGGCCGCCTGGTATCCCCCCTGGAGCTCGGACAGGGCTCGCAGCGGCACGAGGAGCGCGCCCTTCTCGACGTTCACGACCGCGCGCACCTTCGCGTACTGGCCCGGGCGCAGGAGCAGGCTGGGGTTTGGGAACAGGGCCGCCACGCGCAGGGTCCCGGTATTGCCGTCCACCTCGTTGTCCATGGCGAGGAGGGCGCCCTTGCTTGGGTAGGTGGAGCCGTCCGCAAGGATGAGCTCAAACTTGGTGCCCGCGGGGATGCTCGGGGCGTGGGGGTCGCGCCCCCGGAATTCAAGGTAGGCCTGCTCGCTTATGGGGAAGTACGCCTTGATGGGGTCCACGGTCGCCACGGTCGTCAGGGCCCCCGTGGAGGGCCCGACCAGGTCGCCGATCTGCGCCCGGATGAGCCCCGCGATGCCGTCTATGGGCGAGACGATGTGAGTGAAGCTGAGGTTTAGGCTCGCCTGATCCACGGCGGCCCGGGCCGACGCGACTTGGGCCCCGGCGGCGAGCCGGGCCTGGACGGCATCGTCCAGCTCCTCCTGGCTGATCGCCTTGTCCCGCGCCAGGGGCGTGAAGCGCGCGACGTCGAGGTCGGCCTTGCCGAGCTGCGCCTGGGCCTGCGCCAGCTGGCCCTCGGCCTGCGCCAGCGCCGCGGCGAAGGGCCTCGGGTCGATCTCAAAGAGTGGGTCGCCCTTGCGGACGACGGAGCCCTCCAGGTAGGCCTGCTTCACGAGGTATCCGCTCACCTGGGCGCGGATCTGCGCGTTCACGAATCCGTCCAGGGAGCCGATCCATTCGCGCACGACGGGCACGTCCCTCTGCTCGACGGCAACGACTTGGGCGTCCGGCGGGGCGGCCGCCGTGTCCGCGTGCCTCGCGCATCCGCCCCAAAGGGCCAGCGCGAGTGCTCCCGATACCACGGCGAGGGGCCGTCGGCCCCGGATGTACAGCTCCATCGGTAACCTAATAGGCACGTTAGGCGACAAGTTCAAGCAGGAGCGGCGGGAAGCTGGTCCTGCTCGCGGCGGTCGTGACGGCTCGGCGCCGTTCACCAGTTGTCGGATCGGAACGGCGCGGCGGGCAGGCCCGCGCTGTTGTAGAGGCTGGCCTCGGGGGCGTTGCTCCACGCGTAGCGCACGGCCACGGGCTCGCCCACCTCGGGCGACGAGACAAGGAGGGTGTCCGCGTCGATCTCCGCGGTCGCGGGGTGGAACACCCGGTCCCGGCCGGCGATCTCGAGCGCCTTCACCCCGGCGCCGCGGGCGACCAGGCGCGCGCCGGCGCTCGTGAAGCGCACGCGGAGCGCCTTGCCCTCGCGCGTCTCGCCTGCGTACACCGGGCCCGAGTACTCCACGGCCAGGCCGTACACCTTGGCCTTCGCGATCAGGGCGAGCCGGGCGCCGACGTCCTGCTTGTTTGTGGGGTGTATGTTCTCGGGGTGGCTGTTGTCGATGGTCACGGCCATGCCGGTGGCCGGCGCCCCGAGCACCTGGGCCTGCGCCTCGCGCAGCTGCGCCCAGCCCCGGTCGGTGAGCTGCGACCTGTCGCCGAAGCCGGCGATCTGCACGAAGAAGAACGGCAGGTCGCCCTGGCCCCAGCCCGCCCTCCACGACCGGATGAGCGCGTTGAAGAGCTCGGCGTACTCGGCCGCACGCCCGACGTTCGACTCGCCCTGATACCAGAGGATCCCTCGCATCGCGCACGGCTGGAGGGGAGCGATCATCGCGTTGAAGAGGCCTCCCGGGCGCGCCGGAGAATCCTCGGTCGCGGGCGGCTGGGGCCAGGGGATCGGGTTCTTGGTGTTCGCGGCGTGGGCTGCCGCCTCCGCCTTCTCCCATGCCGCCATGTCCGCCGAGTACCGGGCCACGCGCTCCGGCGGCCATTCGACCACCGCCTTCCTCCAGCGGGCGTCGAGGGTCCCCGCGACCGAGGTCGAGGCCCTCGCCGCGTCGCTCATCCATGACTCGACGGGCGTGCCCCCCCACGCGCTCAGGATGATCCCCACGGGCACGCCGAGCGCACGGTGGATGTCGCGGGCGAAGAAGTAGCCGACGGCCGTGAACTCGCCGACCGTCTTCGGTGACGCCTCCCGCCACCCGGCTGTCCTGGCGGTCGTCGCCGGGCTGGCCGCCACGGCGCGCTCGATCTTCAGCTGGCGGATCATCGGGTAGTCCGCCGCGGACACCTCCGCCTCCGCGTTGTCGACCCGGTACGAGGGGCCGCCGTTTACCGTGAATTCCATGTTCGACTGGCCGGAGCAGAGCCACACCTCGCCGACGACGACGTCGTGGACCGTGACGGTGCTCTGGCCGGCGACCACCAGGTCGGCCGGATCGGAGCTGGCCGCCAGGGGCTTCAGGGTGACGGCCCACCGCCCGTCCTTCCCGGTGACGGTGCGCTCCGTCTGGCCGCGGAAGGTGACGGCGATCGTGTCGCCGGCAGCGGCGCTGCCCCACACGGGCACCGGCCTGCCGCTCTGCAGGACGGCGTGGTCGCCGAAGAGGGGCGCGAGCTCGATTTCCGCGCGCGGGGCGAGGGCGCGCCCGGGGGCGACGCACGCGGCCGGAAGCGCGGCCAGCGCGGCCGCCAGGATTGCGGTGCCAATTCGGGGTCCGATGGTGCTCATAGCGTTGCTTCCAACTTGGGTATGCGGTAGGTTGAAGCCGCGCAATCCCATCATGCAGCCACTTCGAATTAAGGTCTGGAGCGAGGACGTGCGCGAGCACAAGAGCGCAATGGTGAGGGAGATCTACCCGCGGGGCATCCATGGGGCCATCGCGGAGGGCCTCCGCAAGTTCCTCCCGTCGGCGCGCGTGTCGACCGCCACGCTTGAGGAACCCGAGCACGGCCTGGCGGAGGACGAGCTCAGGGCGACCGACGTGCTGACGTGGTGGGGCCACGCGTTCCACGACCGGGTGTCCGACGCCGTGGCCCGGCGCGTCCAGGCCCGGGTGCTCGAGGGGATGGGCCTGATCGTCCTGCACTCCGGCCACTATTCCAAGGTCTTCAGGCAGCTTATGGGTACAACCTGCTCGCTCACGTGGCGGGACGCGGGCGAGCGCGAGCGGCTCTGGGTCTGCAATCCGGGCCACCCCATAGCGCGGGGGATCGACCGCTGCTTCGAGCTGGCCCGGGAGGAGATGTACGGCGAGCCCTTTGCCGTGCCGGCCCCCGAGGAGCAGGTGTTCATCTCCTGGTTCGAGGGCGGCGAGGTGTTCCGGAGCGGATGCTGCTGGAGGCGGGGCAACGGCGGCATCTTCTACTTCAGGCCCGGGCACGAGACCTTCCCGACCTACCGCGACGACAACGTGATGCGGGTGATCGCCAACGCCGCGGAGTGGGCGAGGCCCCGCGGCATCTGGGTCGACTCGTGCCCCAACGTCACCTCGCCCGCCGAAGGGAACCCGCGCAAGTGACAATGCGCAGCCATGAGCCGGGGCCCCGGCCGCCACATCCAGCTGGAGCGACGCCCCTGGTGCCGTTCAGCCGCCTCGACCCCCCCGGCCAGAACATCGTCCGGTTCCGCGGCGCGACCGTGCGCTACGGGCGGGTGACTGCCCTGCGCGACATCACGCTCGACATCCGCTGCGGCAGCTCGACCGCGATCCTCGGCAGAAACGGGGCGGGCAAGAGCACGCTTCTCCGGGCGGTGCTGGGCTGGCAGCCCCTGACGAGCGGGGAGATCCGGATCGGTGACGCCCATCCGCAGCACGCGCGGCCGCGGCTGGCCTATGTCCCCCAGCGCCACGCGATCGACTGGGACTTCCCGATAACGGTCCGGGGGGTGGTCGAGCAGGGGCGCTACCCCTCGCTCGGGCTCTTCAAGCGGATGGGCCGGGCCGACAGCGAGCGGGTGGACTGTGCGCTCGAGGAGCTGGGGATTTCCGGACTGGCGCACCGCCACATCCGGATGCTTTCGGGCGGCCAGCAGCAGAGGACGTTCCTCGCGCGGGCGCTCGCGCAGGGCGGGGACATCTTCCTGTTGGACGAGCCCTTCGCGGGCCTCGACCTGTTCGCGGTCGAGGAGCTGGCCCACATCCTTGGCAACTGGGAGTCCCAGGGCCGAACCGTGCTGGCCGCGGTGCACGACCCGGCGATCGCGCGCCGCTGCTTCACTCGGGGGGTCCTGCTGGACACGGGCCTCGTCGCCGACGGCCCCATCGCCGACGTCCTGTCGGCGGCCAACATAGACCGCGCGTACCGGAGCGAGCACTGCGTCCACGAGGGCCGGTCCCGGCCCGCCGAGGCGGCGGAGGCGCGGCGATGAGCCTCCACGACCTGTTGCTGGCCCCGTTTTCCTACGAGTTCATGCGGCGCGGGCTGCTCTCGGCGGTGCTGCTGAGCGTCAGCGGCGGGCTCCTCGGCTGCGTCCTGGTCCTCCGGAGGATGGCGCTCATGGGGGACGCGCTCTCGCACTCGCTGCTTCCGGGCGTCGCGGCGGCCTGGCTGCTCTTCGGGACGAGCACGGTCGCGCTCTTCCTCGGCGGCCTGATCGCCGGCCTCCTGACGGCGCTCGGGAGCGCGCTGCTGAGCCGCCTGACGCGGATCAAGGAGGACGCGGCGTTCGGCTCCCTCTTCATCGTGTTCTTCGGCGCGGGCGTGGCGCTTATCAGCAGGCTGCCGACGAGGCTCAATCTGGCGGACTTCCTGTTTGGAAACGTCCTTGGCGTCGGCGCGGGGGACCTGTGGCTCTCCGCCGCCGTCAGCGGCGTCACCGCCGCGCTTTTCGCGGTGTTCCACCGGAGCATCCTCCTCGAGACGTTCGACCCGGTGTTCTACCGGGCGACCGGCGGCCGGGGCGGCCTGGTGCACATGGGCTTCCTCACGCTCACGGTCCTCAACCTCGTGGCCGCCATGCAGGCGATGGGGATCGTGCTCGCCCTCGGCCTGTTCCTGCTGCCGGCCGTGAGCGCCTACCTCTGGTGCGACCGCTTCGTCCCGATGCTCCTGCTCTCGATCGCCCTGGCGATGCTCGGCTCGGCCGTCGGCATCCTGCTAAGCTTCCACCTCGGCCTGGCGAGCGGGGCCGCCATCGTGCTCTGCCTCGGCCTCGTGTTCGTCGCCTCGGCGCTCTTCAGCCCCCGCTACGGGGCCGTTAGGTCCCTGCTCAGGGGCGGCGGGCGCCTTCCCGGCACGTGAAGGCGGCCCTTCTGCCACTCGCGCTCGGCCTCGCCGCGTGCCTGGGCCCCGCGGCGGTCGGCGAGCCGGGCCCCCTCCGGGTGGTGACCCTGGGGACGGTCCTGGCGGAGATCGCCCGGGAGGTCGGCGGGACCGATGTCCGGGTGGTGAACCTCGTCGAGCCGGGCGTCGACCCGCACACGTACAACCCCTCGCCGGCCGACATGCGCGCGCTGATCGACGCCGACATCGTGCTCGCCTCGGGCATGGGGCTGGAGGGCTACCTTGGCCGGCTGGTCGCCGGTGTCGGGCCGAGGGGCCGCGTCGTAGCGGTCGGGGACGCGCTGCCCGTCGTCATCTCGGCGCCCGGGGCCGGGAGAGGGGGCGAGACGGACCCCCACTGGTGGCACAGCATCGACGACATGTCCGCCGCGGCGGACCTGGTGCGCTCGGAGTTCTCACGGGCGCGGCCGGGCTCCGCGGACGCCTTCGCGCGCAGCGCCCTGGCGTACAGGCGCCGGCTGGCGGCGCTCAAGGCATGGGTCTCGGCGGAGGTCGGCAGGCTGCCGCCCCCCCGGCGCCAGCTCGTGACTTCGCATGACGCCTTCGGCTATTTCGCGCACGACTACGGGTTCGCCATCCATGCGATCAACGGCCTGTCGACCGAGAGCGAGGCCGACGGGAGGCGTCTCGCCTCGCTGATCGACCTCATCCGGCGCGAGAAGATCCCTGCCGTCTTCGCCGAGAGCAGCGCGAACCCCCGCCTGGTCGCGAATCTGCTCGAGGAGACGGGTGCGCGCATGGGCGGCACTCTCTACGCCGACGGGCTCGGGCCGCCCGGCAGCGGCGCGGAAAGCTACGAGGAGATGTACCGGCACAACGTGCTGGCCATCGTCGGGGCGCTGTCCGGGCCCTAGCCCCGGGGACCGCGCCGTCAGTCCGTGTCGTTTCCCCTGGGGAAATTGAACTTCACGCCGGTGAAGGTCGTGCCCCTGACGGTGACCTCCCTGAGCACGGCGTCGAATTCGCGCGCTCCCCGGAGCCAGTCGGCCCGCGCCTCGAACAGCGAGGTGTCGCCGACGGTCTCGCCTGTGGCCGGGTTGGCCACGGCCGAAAGGACGAGAGTCCGCGGCGCGCCGCCGACGTCGGCGACGATTTCGACCGATGGCGCCGGTATCCGGACGAAGTTCTCCATCTCGCCGTCGAGGATGAATGCCTGGAGCGTGCCGGCCGTGGCGTCGAGGACGAGCTCGACGTGGTAGGCCTCGTCGCCGAGGACCACGGGCGTGCCGCCGTGCGGCGGATGGTGCTCGTGCCTGTGCGGCAGGCCCGAGGAGGCGGGCGGCCTCGAGCAGCCGGCGGCGAGGACGGTGGCCACGGTGATCGCGGTGAGGAGCGCCGTCACGCGGATGCTCATGCGGGGTGGGCGGGGGCTCAGGATATCGGGGAGAGGTTCTCCGCGACGTCCGTCCTGTAGGCCTTCCACGCCGGCAGGAGGCCGCACGCGCCGCACAGCGCGGTCATCCCAAGGGGCGCCCACAGCATGACCGGGCTGTAGGCGAACGTCTCGAGGAGCACGCCCGTCTGGGCCTGGATGACGACGGCGACGGTGGAGACGATCCCGGCGTAGGCGGCGAACGCGGCGACCATGCCGATGGCGCCGATGGCCGTGGCCTCGAGGACGATGGCGCTGAAGATGAAGAGCCGCCCCGCCCCGAGCGCCCGCAGTATAGCGATGTCGCGCCGCCTCGAGGCCATCGAGTTGTAAATGGCGACGAGGACGCCGGCGGCGGAGACCGCCGCCACGAGGTATGCGACCAGCGACAGGACCCTGTCGAACCACCCGATCTTCTGGAAAAGCTCGGCCATGATCGCGCCGATCGGGTAGGCGAACGTGAGCCTGTTGCCCTGCTTGTTGTACATGATGTCGAGCATGAACCCCGCGGAGGGCGAGCGGAGCTGGATCAGGACGGCGCTCACGTCGGTGGCCGCCCTGGGGTCGTGGTCGCTCATCGTCTGCAGCCCGTGGATCGGGATCCAGACGACCTTGTCTGCCGGGGTGTTGGAGGGGGCGAGGATGCCTGTCACCACGTAGGTCTCGGCGTGCTGGTTCCTCTCGTCGTAGACGAGGCCGTGAAACGGGTGGAACGTGTCCCCGACCGAAAGCCCCAGCCTGCGCGCGGCGAAGCTGCCGATCACCGCTTCCTTCGCGGACGGGTCGAAGAGCCTCCCCTTCGACAGCGCGAAGCGCCTGCCGGGCGCGTACTCAACGCCCGTGAAGAACTCCGGTATGGTCCCGACTATCCGGTAGCCGCGCAGGTTGTCGCCCACGGCTATGGGGATGGCCAGCTTCACCGCGGGATGGCGCCTGACGTACTCGTAGTCGGACGCCGGGAGGTTGCCCGGCGAGGCCTCGAGGTGGAAGATGGCGTTCAGCACGAGCTGGAGCTTCGAGCCCCGCGCGCCGAGCACGGCATCGAATCCCGTGTTCACCTGGGTGAACGTCCTCTGGGACTGCTCCTTCACGACCCAGACGGACATCAGCAGGCCCCCGGCGAGGGCGATCGACAGCGCCGTGATGGTCGTTGAAAGCGCGTGCTGGCGCAGGCTGCGCCTGACGATGAGGGCGAGCGTCATGACCCGGCCTCCCTCAGCACCAGGTTCAGCTCGGCGAAGTCCCGGACGCTCCGGAACGCCCCGAGCACGCCGGGGTCGTGGCTGACGAGGAGCAGGGCGGCGCCCGTCTCGAGGCACGTCTCCCGGATCAGCGCCAGGGCCTCGCCCGCGTTGCGCCGGTCGAGGTTGCCGGTCGGCTCATCCGCAAGGACCAGCCTGGGACGCTTCGCAAGGGCGCGGGCCACGGCCACGCGCTGCTGCTGGCCGGAGGAAAGCTGCCTCGGGTAGTGGTCGAGGCGCTGCGACAGGCCCACCCGCCCGAGGAGCGCCAGGGCCTGGGTCCTGTCCGGGCGGGTGCCGAACGTCATGCCCAGCATGACGTTCTCGAGGCAGGTGTAGCCCTGGAGCAGGTTGAACGTCTGGAAGATGTAGCCGACCTTCGAGCCCCGCAGCATGTCGCGCCTGTGCTCCCCGAGCGCGGCCATGTCGGCGCCGTCGAGCAGGATCGAGCCCGAGTCGGGCGCGAGGATGCCGGAGATGAGGTTGAGGAAGGTTGTCTTGCCCGAGCCGCTCTCGCCGCGCAGGGCGAGGTGCTCGCCCATGGCGAGGGAGAACCCGGCGACGTCGATGATCAGCTTGCGGCCCCCGTCCGGGGAGGCGAAGGACTTCCTGAGTCCGCTTACCTGGAGCAGCGCCGGGGGTTCTTTCACGGGTGGACGGACGGCCTTTGGCGACGCATCACAGCGTTACCGTTAATCCGGCTGCCGGCGACTGCAACTGGCATTTCGGCCGCGCAGGCGCAAGCCCGCGCGGCCCCGTGCCCCCGCCGGCGGAATTACGGGACCTCGTAGACCTCGGCTAGGGCGACGCCGGTGGTGCTGCTGACGCCGCTGATCTGGATGGTGTAGGCGCCGGGCGACAGGTTGACGACCTGGGCGCAGTCGGCGCTGTTGGCGGTG